>WNGI01019709.1_pt1 | contig 10817 bp, 8 predicted proteins | sample 5400621 | NCBI WGS metagenome assembly WNGI01 (sample SAMN13153374, study PRJNA577476) | soil metagenome | isolation source: 20 cm soil or saprolite under Garry oak tree replicate 1 | place: USA:California | collected 2016-06-15 | reverse complement strand
TCGCCAGCCCAGGTGAGTCTCAGGAACGTCCATCAGACGGGCGATCCTCAGATGACGCGGCAAGCCGATGGTACCCCGACCTAAGAGGTGCTTGAGATAGCGCATAGCGGGCACGAAGCGATAGGTAAAGGCCGTCATATGGCGCACGCCAGCGTGCTCGGCAGCCTCGTACATCTGTACTGTCTCGGCGTAGTTCATACCGAGCTGCTTCTCGGTGAGTACATGTTTTCCAGCGGCGATGGCAGCAAGTGTGACAGGGGCATGCATGTTTGTGGGAGTAGCAATGACAACGGCATCGACGCCTGGATGCCGCAGCAGGTCGCCGTATTCCGTAAAGGTGTGCGCCACACCGTATTCCTGCGCACACTGTTGCAGGAGATCGGGATTGATGTCACAGAGCGCTGCAATCTCCGCCTGTGGGCAGAGTCGTAACCCTGGAAGATGCACGTGGCTACTGATACCGCCGAGGCCGATCACACCAACACCAACTCTTGACTCACGCATACCATGTTCCTTTCGCAGTTACGTTCATTGTTGGCTTGAAAACTTTGTTGAGATACGCTCTCTTCTGTTTTTAGCAGGGGCAGATGTTAAGAGAGGTTATTCGTTGCCTTGACAGGCAATAGGGTACAACTTATACTTCAAGGATACTATGGGCTCCTGCTATTGTCAAACACGACATTGCTTTATGTATGCAGTATGAGGATGCCAGGCGTACTGTTCTCGCTGCATGCATTGTCCACAATGTTATCAATTTCCGCATAAATCAGGCTAGAAGGAGTACTTATGAAAATTACTGCACTGGAGTTGTTTCAGATACCGCCGCGCTGGCTCTTTCTCAAGCTTTCGACCGATAGCGGTATCAGCGGATGGGGAGAACCGATCCTTGAAGGCCACGCTGAGGCGGTCGCTGCCGCGGTGCGAGCAGCAAGCGAGTACCTCGTTGGACAGGATCCCACCCGAATCGAAGAAATATGGCAAGTGTTGTACCGTGGCCGCTTCTACCGTGGAGGTTCTGTGCTGATGAGTGCAATGGCTGGTATCGACCAGGCTTTGTGGGACGTGAAGGGAAAGCACTACGGCGTGCCGATTCATGAGTTTCTTGGTGGGCGCGTGCGTGACAAGATACGTGTCTATGCCTGGATAGGTGGTGACAGCCCATCCGAGGTTGCTCCGGCTGCGCGCAGGCGAATGGCGGAAGGATTTACAGCGATCAAGATGAATGCTTCGAGCCAGATGCATTACATCGATTCGTTTGCTAAGGTGGATGACGTATTGGCGCGCGTTGGCGCAGTACGAGAGGCGACCGGGAAGTCCTTTGATATCGCCATTGACTTCCATGGACGCATACATAAAGGTATGGCAAAGGTGCTTGCAAAAGAACTGGAGGCGCTTCACCCGTTTTTCCTGGAGGAACCAGTGCTGCCTGAGCATAATGAGGCCTTGCGCGAGATCGCACAACACACAACGATTCCCATTGCAACCGGTGAGCGGCTCTACTCTCGCTGGGATTTCAAACAACTGTTGCACGATGGTTACGTGGACATCATCCAGCCGGATGTTTCACATGCAGGGGGTATTTCCGAAGTGAGAAAGATTGCGACGATGGCTGAGGCATACGATGTTGCGGTTGCGCCCCATTGTCCGCTTGGCCCTATTGCGCTGGCATCGTGCCTCCAGATCGACGCATGTACGCACAATGCGCTCATACAAGAACAGAGCCTGAACATTCACTACAATGTGCAGGGTGATCTGCTGGACTACCTGGCGGATCCGTCAGTGTTCGCGTACCAGGATGGCTACGTTGCGGTGCCGCGTGGACCAGGACTTGGCCTTACTATCAACGAGGATGCGGTGCGGCGTGCCGCGGCCCAAGGCCATGCCTGGCGCAGTCCTGTCCGGCGCACGGATGATGGGTCTGTCGCCGAGTGGTAATCCAACTGCTGCATAGGCGATCTGTCCCACTGCGTGGGTAGATCAGGTCACAGTGAGCGCCCGTACAGTATCAACTTCCGCCTTCCCGTAACCAGACGCGCATCTCGCCCGGTTGGCGATTATCCCATGCATAATACGGGATTGCGGTGATTGCGCCTGACTGCAACGAGGCGGGCCACGACCGGTAGAGCGTTCCCGTCCAATCGGTGTCCTCCTCGAGGAGCGCGTTGCCACTGACGACGGTCACGCCGCCAAGCACGTCAGGTCCAAAATGGCTTGCCATCTCGGCTGTCCTCGGCACGACGATGTGATGCAGTGGCACTTTATTATCGGCCCCTTCCAGGCAGTAGACGAGGGGACCGCGTTGGAGGACGACGCAGCCTGCATCCTGGCGCACGTTGGGGTGCGCGTACATTCGCTCGACCGGCATCGCCAGTTCGAGCTCTACCCTGTCGTCGGCCTGCCATACACGTTCCACTCGCACATAGCCTTGTTCCAGGTGACTTGCTATATCAAACGCATCTCCGTTCACTTTGAGCTGGGCATTCTGACACCAGCCCGGAATACGGAGTCTCAGTCCGAACATCGAGGGCTCATCCATGCCGAGTCGTAGGTTAATCGTGCCATTCCACGGATAGGTCGTCTCCTGGCGCACGGTCACTTCGCGCCCACCTACGGTCATCTGGGCTGTGCTCTGTATGTAGAGATGCACAACGAGATCCTTATCATTCACGGCATAGATGTACTGCCCAAGCGACGCGAGGAGGCGAGCAATGTTGGGTGGGCAACAAGCGACCCAAAACCATTCCTGCCGGTGATGCGTGCCCAGGCTAGCCAGTGGGTTCTCGTAAAAGAACTTCTGCCCATCAAGTGATACGCCACTCAGGACACAATTGTAGAGCGCGCGCTCCAACACGTCTGCGTAGCGCGCCTCACAGTCAAGTTGCAACATGCGGTGGTTCCAGAAGACAAGGCCGATGGCCGCACACGTCTCTGCGTAGGCGGTCTCGTTGGGCAGATCATAGTCAGCCGTGAAGCCTTCATTGTGTCGTGAGGGGCCAAGGCCGCCAGTAATATACAGGCGGGTTGTGCAGAGGTGGTTCCAGAGGCGCTGGTCTGCGTCAAACAAGCTTTGATCGTGTAGCTCGCGTGCGAGGTCTGCCATGGCGCTGTAGAGGTACATTGCCCTGACAGCGTGTCCGACGACTTCACGTTGTTCGCGTACAGGAAGATGCGACTGATTGTATTCGTAAATCTTGTGTTGGAATGCTGCGGGATCCTCGCCGCGCAGGCGTGCCTCTCTGTCGAAATAATGGGGCTGGCGCCCGCGCTCATCTATAAAATACTGGCTCAGATGCAGGTACCGCTTCTCACCCGTCACCCTATACAGTTTCACCAGCGCGAGTTCGATTTCTTCATGCCCGGGGTAACCGCGTTTCTTGCCCGGCGCGATGCCGAAGACGGTATCGATGTAGTCCGCATAACGACACAGCGCATCCAGCAGCACGCGCTTGCCAGTGGCCTGGAAATGCGCCACCGCTGCTTCGATGAGGTGACCGGCACAATACAACTCATGCCAGTCACGCAGGTTCGTCCAGCGCTTCTCCGGCTCGACAACGGTGAAATAGGTATTGAGATAGCCATCGGGCTGCTGGGCGGCGACAATAAGACGAATAACTTCGTCAACTTGTGCCTCCAGCGCCGGGTCGGGATAAGTGGCAAGACTGTAGCTCGCAGCTTCAAGCCACTTGGCGACATCCGAGTCCCAGAAGATGTGTGGAACCGGCTCCATTCCCGGTTTCCAATCCAGCCGCAAGGCTCCGATACGTCCAGTCTCCTGGCAGAACCGGTATATAGATGGCAGCGTGTGTTCGCGGTTTACTCGGATATGCGGCGTCCAAAACGGATCGTCGATGGTAACCGCTTTCCAGGAGACCGGCGTCCATGTCGCACCAAGCTGCTTCGTTGATGTAGGCAAAAAAGACCCTTGCCCCGATGAAGGAAATAACATAAGTAAAACCTTTTCCCTAAGAAACCTACCTACCGCACGCCCAGATGACACTCGTCATCTGGGCGAAGAGCGTATTGCATCATCACAGACCCGGTCTTATTCTTTCAGACCGCCTGCTAAACCCTCCACGATCTGTCGCTGGAAGAAGAGGAATATGATCACCGCAGGTAGCCCCCCGAGTAGAGCGGAAGCCATGATTTGGGCGTAGCGAATGCCGTAGGATGTCTGCACTGTTGCCAGGCCCACCGGAATGGTCATCATCTTGGTGTCGGTGATCACAATAAACGGCCAGATGAAGTTGTTCCAAGCTGCCACAAAAGTCAAGATCGCCACAGTAGCCACCGCTGGTCTCGCCAGTGGTATCAAGACTTGCCAGTAGACGCGCAAGCGGCTGGCTCCGTCCATCAGGGCGGCCTCATCATAGTCACGGGGAATGCCATCAAAGAACTGCTTGAAGATGAACACGGCGAAGGGGGACGCGATCTGTGGCAGGATAATGCCCTGGTACGTGTCCACAAACCCGAACGATGAAGTACCACCGTGGCAGGTCACTAGTACTGAGCGTACTTGCAAACGCCTGCAAGGTAAAGTGGGAGGAAAGCCAGGTTAAGGGAAAGATCGTGGTTTCGCTTTCGGGCTTGAGCGCGGTATCGAGAGCCCACGCCAGGGGGATCAACCAGAGAATGGTCACCATCAGCAGGATCGCAAAGATCCCGGAGTTGGTGAACTGCCGCTTCATCTGATCCCTGCTGATTGTCTCACGGGCAGGCACAACGCGTTCAATACTCTTACTCTGTGTCGCCATTAGGCACCTCTCCTCTGCTGCCGCTGGAGCAGCGTAAACTGCCCTGCGGTCACCACTAAGATCAGGACGAATAAGACATATGAGGCGGCTGATGCAAAGCCCACCCGGTAGGATGAGAAGCCGGTCTCATAGATGTACTGGATCACTGGACGGGTGACGAAGTCGGGACCCCCGGTTGTCAGCAGGTAGATCTGGGAAAATACTTGCAATGATGCGATCACCTGGAGAATGACGATCAGCGTGGTAATCCTGCCCAACAATGGGATCGTGATCCGCAGAATCTGTGTCCATGCTCCCGCACCGTCTATGGCGGCGGCCTCATACATGTCCTGGGGAATCTGTTGCAGCCCGGCCAGGTAGAGCAAAAAGTTGACTCCCACCGTCCACCAGATCGTGACGACCACGACCGAGATCATGGCCACATGGGGGTCGGTCAGCCAGTTGACCGTCGGCAAACCAATGGCAGTGAGTGTGCTGTTGATCAGGCCGAACCCGGGAGTAAACAGCCATTGCCAGATAAGCACCACGACGGTGACAGGCAGGACAAAGGGAGCGAAGAAGGCGAGACGGAACAGCCATTTGGCGGGAATGGTGCGGTTGATCAGTAATGCGAGCGCAAGGGCAAGGATCACGAGAAAGGGCGTGCTGAGCACGGTGAAGAGGATGGTGTGCCAGAGCGCACTCCAGAAGTTGGCATCCGCGAAGAGTTCTTGGTAGTTGCCCAGGCCGAGAAATGCTGATGTCCCGCCACCAGCCAGGTTCCAGTTGTATAAGCTCATGCGCAGTCCAAGAAGAACCGGCCACAGCAGGAAAAGCGCGTACGCAATCAAAAATGGCAGTACAAAGCCGAAACCTACCAACTCGTTGCGCCAGCGGAACGTTCCTTTCATGCGAGGCACGCGCTGAGCCTGCTCCCGCGCTTGCGCCATTTGTTGTTGAGATAAAGACATGTCAGCTCCTTTCATTGACAACTATGTGACTCTGTCTCCAATCCAGCCCTCACGTGGCTGATGTTGGCGATGGAGTGTCGAGCATTCTCTGTACGCGTGCCCTGAACTGCTGAATACCCTTCGCCGGAGTTAGTTGCCCAAGCACCACTGCCCCGAAGACTGCATCGGCCAGCGTCTCGAAATCGGACCCGGAACCACTGAACCAGGCGGCAGGGTCGACCACGACGTCTTTTGCCGCTCCTGCATAGTTAGACTGGGGCTTCAGCTTCTTGTAGGCATCGCTGGTGGCGACGGGGACGTAGGCGGGAATATGTCCACCCTGCGCCCAGGTGAAGCTGTCCTTGAGCATGAAACTCATGAACGTAAACGTCGCGGCCCTACGTACAGGGTCTGGATAAGTCTGGCGCGGAAGGATGAAGGAGTGCGAGTCGCCCTCGGTCTGGTTACCACCAAAGATATTGGGGAAAGGCACCATATTGAAGTGGAAGTTCGGGACTGCTTGGAAGGTGGTGACCTCCCACTCTCCATTCCAGAGGAACCCGATCTTCTGGCTGGCGAACAGAGCAATAGCAGCGGCATAGTCGGTGGAGGGGAAGGCAACCTTGCTCTTCAGTATAAGGTCGGCCATAAATGACAGAGCCTGTTCCGCCTTGGTATTGTCCAGCACCAGTTCTTTCGCGTCTGGAGACAGGATCTTCCCACCAAGCTGGCCATAAAGGCCAGAGAAGAGACGCCACGGGCCAATATTTGCCAGTCCCCAGTTTCTCGTGACCTGCTTCACCTGCTTGAGCGCGTCGATGAGTGCCGTCGGACCCTGGATCAGCTTCAGATCTCCATCCGGCCCAAGCAGTCCAGCTTTTTTGCAGATATCGATGTTGTAATACGTAACAAACGGGTGGGTATCCAGTGGAAGGGCATAGAGCTTGCCCTTGTACTGCCCCCGCTGCCAGACTTCAGGCAGAAAGTTGTCCGGAGTGATGCCGGCCTTCGCCAACATGTCCAGGTCAAAAGGCTCGAGGAAACCCAGCTCAGCATATGCGGGCATACGGGTGATGTGCGAGATGCCGACGTCGGGAGGCCGTCCACCGGAAGCGGACATCGCCAACTTGGTGTAGTACGGTGCCCCCCAGGCCAGGGTGACGGCGTTAAGTTTAATGTCGGGGTGGCTTCGTACGAAGTCATTTTGCATCTGTATCATTCGTACACCATCACCGCCGCCGAAGAGGTTCCAATAGGTAATGGCAGAGGGATCAGTACTGCTGCACCCTGCAAGAACAGTAAGTGCAGCACTGCTACTGAGACCCAGCGCGACTGTACGCTCAATGAATGTGCGGCGCGAGATACGTCCCGCTCGCACCATGCTGGTCCATTCGGCCAGGCTACCGCGTTGTTCAGAGGCCATCTGCAATCCTCCTTGAATTGATTGGCATCAATGCTAGCAGACTCACTATGACGACAGCTTCTACGGAGAGAGTATGATCAGTGATACCTTGCACGTTTAGGCAAGATGGACGCACAACAGGGTGAACGAATGCGGTGCAAATGTGTAGGAGATGCTTTGTCCTTTCTGATCCAGACGATGTTCCTGCACGTCAACCGCGTGGGGCTGCTCAAACGAATTGACCGTCTCAGGATCGGCTCCGTTGACCTCGTAGGCCACAATATTGGTCATCGTTGCCGCATCCGTCAGTTGGATCGTGGTGGGATGAGCACGGTCGCGGTCACGGTTCACGACAGCAATAGCAAGCTCATGCTCAGAGGCATCACAGGTCACCGTTACATCCAGGAACTTAAACGGTCCCAGGTCCGCCACCCGGTGAGGCCAGGAAGACACTTCACTGTCTGGCTGCAAGGTGTATGTTTCGCTCTCGACATAGACATCCAGGGCCGTTTCCTGCATGTACTCGCTGAACAGGCGCAATGGATGATAAATCGTCTGGAGGAATAATCCCTCCTTATTCGTAAATATGGGAGCTATGACATTGACGAGCTGGGCAAGGTTGGCAATTTTCACCGTGTTACAGTGGCGAATGAAACCGTTGAGATAGCTTGCGACGGCGAGGGCATCGGCCAGGGCGTACTGTTCCTCCAGGAGCGTTTCCGCTTCGTGCATCCTGAACCAGACATTCCATTCATCATATGCAACATGGATTGGGTGAATAATCTGCTGCTGGTAGCGAACAAGATCAATCATCGCCTGGCAGCTACGCAAGGCCCGCTCGGCCTGGTGGGTGGAGAGGACATTGCTATAGTAGTCGTGGCTACCGGTGTAGAGGTGGATGCTGTGATAACGGACAAAGGGAGCCAGCCCTTCCAGCACGATACGGTCCCACTCTGACCACCCGTTCTGACCGCAGCTTACCAATTGAATGCTTGGATCCGTCCACAGCATGACTTTGGCAAACTCGATGGCCTTCTTCACATAATCCTGGGCACTCAACATCCCGATCTGCCATCGGCCGTACATTTCGTTGCCCAGTCCCCAGTACTTGACGTGATAAGGCGCTTCGTGTCCATTCTCGCGACGGAGGTTGGCCCAGGAGGTGTTGCCTGTGCCATTACAATACTCGACCCATGCTTGCGCCTCATCCATCGTCCCATTGCCCATATTCACACACAGATATGGCTCTGTCCCAAGCGTACGGCAATACTGCATAAACTCGTCGGTCCCAAAGCGATTGGATTCCTCCGCATGCCAGCTCAGTTCCATACGACGCGGACGCTGCTCTTTGGGACCAATGCCATCTGTCCAGTGATAGCCGCTGACAAAGTTGCCTCCCGGCCAGCGCAACAGTGGCATATGCAGAGGCCGTGCGGCATCCATGACATCTTTGCGGAACCCGGAAGCATCACTGAGCGGTGAGTCTTCCTCGTAGATCCCGCCATAAATACAGCGACCGAGATGTTCGATGAAGCCACTATAAATCCTGCGATCCACAGGGCCAATCTTCCGTTCAAGGTCAATCTTGACTCTGGGCATGAGTACTCCCCTTTTTGCGGGTGATTCTACATTTCAGAATTGATATTTAGAATGCAACTTCGTATCAAACTTTGCTGACCGTCTGAAAGCTGACGCCAGCGTGAGCGGCGAAATCTTTGATGGAGACCGATGTCATTGTTCGTACCTCCACAATAGGCGAACGCTCGCTTAATAAGCGTAAAATATTTTTTTTATCCTGTCAAGGCTTGAAACAAAGTCTGAGAAAAGTCTAAGGAAGTTTAAGGAAAAATATTGTTGATCTTGTTGTCTAAAGCCAGGGCACTCCACTCCGCGAACTTATTTAATCGCTCCTTGCGTCAAACCTTCCAGGAACTGGCGTTGGAAGAATCAGAACTGACGAAAATGAGGGAGGACCTGGCTAGCAACCCGTTGCATCTGTGAGAGATCATACCCGGTGCGTGGAAGGTAGAAGATAAAATATACGAATAGGATGTACTCATCATGCTATTTTCATGAAAGAGAGAGTCGTTGCGACGCCTTTAGGCGATCGTTCGCCTAAAGGCGTTATAACATATTTTCTTCCTTACTGTCAAGGGCAGGACTTGACATCCACTCATAAAATGGGGATGCAGGGGGCGAAGTCCCCTGCCGGAGCGCGAGGTGCCCTCGCATCATCCTTCTTCCTCAAAGCAGGCCGCAGGCCCGTCAGAAGCATTATGAGTGGAGGTCAGCAGGACGCAGAGACGTATGGTTATTGACACTAAGGAAGAGAATATGTTATGATTGAAAGCGAACGTTCGTCTATGTCGTGAGAAATGAGGAGTTACAACCAATGGCATCTGTCTCCATCAAAGATATCGCCGCTCGCACTGGCGTCAGCTTTCAGACGGTGAGCAAGGTTTTACAAGGCAAAGGGTCCGTCTCTCAAGAAACCAGGGCCTGGATTCAGGAGGTAGCGGAACAACTGGGCTATGTCCCAAACACCCTGGCACGCAGTCTCGTCAGCCAGCGAACCGGGACGATAGGGGTAGTCGCCAGCGACTTTAGCGACTACGTCCTGGCTCAGTTTGTGGTCGGAGCTGAGCGAGAAGCCCGTCGCCAGGGGCAGTGTGTGATCGTCGGGAGTCTTGACCATGAAGGGTCCGAGGGTGAACGCTACATTCGGCTTTTGCTGGAACGGCGCGTCGACGGTATTTTACTCGCGGCACCGCAATTCGAGCACAACACCCAGGTGGGAGAGATGCTCGTGGGCAAGGTGCCGATGGTCAGCATGTTTCACATTCCTGGCGTCAGTCTCCCTAGAATCGGTTCTGACCATCAGGAGACAGGCTTCATTGCAACCCGGCACTTACTGGAACTGGGTCATCGCTCTATCGGGACGATCATTGGCCCACAAGAGCGCCGGGCTGTCCAAAGCCGCCTGCAAGGGTATCAACAAGCGCTCGAAGCGGCAGGCATTGCGTACAGAGCTGAACAGGTAGAGGAAGCGAATTGGCAGGTTGAGGGTGGCTACGAAGCCGCTCAGCGTCTTCTCGAGCGTGTTCCTGCTATCACCGCTATTTTTGCTCAGAACGACTTCATGGCGATTGGTGTGTTAAACGCCCTGCATGATCGGGGAATCCGTGTGCCTGAAGACTGTGCCGTTGTGGGTTGTGATGATATTCCTATAGCTGCCCATACTATTCCTTCTCTTACGACTGTGCATCTTCCTTTCTATGAAACAGGTGAAACTGCTATGCGCTTGCTGCTGGATATCATAGAACACAAGGAAACGGAGGAGCAACGTGTCCTGTTACCCGTTCACCTGGTCAAACGCGCTTCCTCTGCAAGTCACATAGAACGCCCAGTCTAGAAGCGCCCGCGGACTGGGATGCTTGTGGCCTATTAGTTCTTAAAAGCGTCTTGGGGAGTATTGCTGATAATACGCTTCTCTTTTTATGAGTGTGAGACAGGAGGTAGCCGTGCGGCAAATTGAGCAGCGTGCGGCTTCAAACAACCGGTATTTATTCATTTAAGCCAGCAGCTGGCGCGGAGGTCGCAAATTGAAACTTCTCGTCACAGGTGGAGCCGGGTACATCGGGAGCGTGATGACTGCCCAACTTCTCGAAGCAGGCCACGATGTTACCGTTTTTGATAATCTCTCGAAGGGACACGTCCAGGCTGTACCAGATGGGG
>WNGI01012583.1_pt1 | contig 10817 bp, 12 predicted proteins | sample 5400621 | NCBI WGS metagenome assembly WNGI01 (sample SAMN13153374, study PRJNA577476) | soil metagenome | isolation source: 20 cm soil or saprolite under Garry oak tree replicate 1 | place: USA:California | collected 2016-06-15 | reverse complement strand
TCATCACGACGGGCGGCGTGCACTCGAAGGCGCTCAAGTCGTCCAGCGGGATCGACCTCACCAAGCTGTTCGTCGGGTCGGAGGGCACGCTCGGCATCTTCACCCGCCTTCGGCTCCGTGTGCAGCCGCGGCCCCCCGCGCGCGCGGTGATCCTCGCCGGCTACAAAGCGCTGGAGGACACGGTCGCCTCGCTCGACGATCTCTTCGAAGCGGGGATCCTTCCGTCCACCGCGGAGCTGCTCGACAAGAGCGCGGTCGACGCGCTCCAGCTCTGGCGGCCCGAGCTCGAGCTCCCCGCGGGCGAGACGGCAACGTGCACTCGGCGATCCTCGTGAATCCCGAGGATCCCGATGAGGTCGCTCGCGCGGACGAGCTCGCGGATCGGCTGCATAAGCTCGCGATCGATGTCGGCGGCACCGTCACCGGCGAGCACGGCACCGGCGCGGTGCGCGCTCGCTACATGCGCTCCGAGCACGGCGACGCGCTTGACGTGATGAAGCGGATCAAAGACGTGATGGACCCCAAAGGCCTATTGAATCCGGGAAAGATCTACGGCGAATGACCGCGCGTCTCGAGCCCGAAAACCGATATCTGATTCTGACTCCCCTCGATTACCAGAACGGGAACCCGATCAACGCCGAAGTGGGCGTCGGCGACGCGAAGTGGCTTGACATACGGGTCGAGGCGAGCGACGGCTCGAGGAGCTGGGTGCGTGTCGAGCCCTGCTTCAGCGACATCGAGTTACACGACTTGGTGCGATGGCTGCGCGCGCTTGGTTCTGGTGATTCCGGTGATGCCTCGTTCGAGGGCATCGAGCCGAGCTTGCAATTCAAGGCGATTTGGGGCGTTGGTCGAGTTCGCCTCAACGCCCTGTTCAATCTCGAGCTCCATCCGGACGATCGACATCATTACGACGGTGGTGATCCGAAAGTCGTGAGTCTCGATGTCCCTCGCTCCGCAATGCAGGCTTTCGCCGACGAACTGGAGAGCGATCTGAGTCGGTTTCCTGAACCGCGCGATCGGGGCCGTTGATCGCTAGAAGTAGCCGTAGTCCGTGAAGACGAGCCGGAGGAACACGAGTCCGCACAGCGCGACGATCAGGATGCGATGCGAGAGGATCGCGCGGGGATTCTCTTTGGCAACGATCGCGACCTGACCCCAGAAGAAGAGCACAAGGCCGACCTGGGCCCACATGAACGCGGCATGCTCGTAGCCGAGGCCGGTCCAGCGGTAGGGCTGCATCATCGTCCAGTTCAGAAGCGCGTTCGCAGCCTGGTAGAGGTGGAGGAAGATCGTGATGAGGGCGCTCGCGAGAAAAGCGCCGGCGACCTCCGCGTTGCGAGGACGGCGGCGCCACTCGAGAAGCTGGCCCACGATGAAGACGTTGGCGAGCGGGATGAGGATGGCGTCGCCGACGAGCGCCGAGGTATACGAGAGCGTCGTCCGATAGGTCGAGGCGATCGGATCGTCATTCCACCGCAGCCAGGCGCTGCCCGCGGCCTGGACCAAGAAACCGAAAAAGCACGTGATGAAGAACACCAGGCCCAGGAGGAGCCAGGGCCGTTCCTCGACACGCGCGACCGTCCGCAACATCTGTGCCCCGTAGTATGGCCGCCCGATGCACGACGTCGTCATCCGAGGCGGGACCGTTTATGACGGCGAGGGCGGTATTCCGTACGCGGCCGATGTCGCGATCGATGCCGATTTGATCTCCGCGGTGATGCCGGCGATCGGAGATCGCGGCCACCGCGAGATCGACGTTTCGGGCCTCGCCGTCGCGCCAGGCTTCATCAACGTGCTCTCGTGGGCGATCCCATCGCTGATCGCGGATGGCCGCGCGCAAAGCGACGTACGACAGGGAGTGACGCTCGAGGTGTTCGGCGAGGGCTCGTCCATGGGGCCGCTGACCGACGCGATGCGCCGCGACCAGATCGAACGCCAGGCCGACATCAGGTACGAGATGCCGTGGACCACTCTACGAGAGGGCCTCGATCACCTCGTGCGGCTCGGCGTCTCGGTGAACGTCGCGTCGTTCGTCGGCGCGACCACCTTGCGCGTGCACGAGATCGGCTACGACGACCGGCCGCCGACAGCTGAGCAGCTGAAGCGCATGTGGGGTCTCGCCCGCGACGCCGCCGCGGACGGTGCCCTCGGCCTCGGCTCGGCGCTCATCTACACACCGGGCACCTTCGCGTCGACCGACGAGCTCTCCGCGCTGGCCGAGGCGGCGGGTGGCACATACATCTCGCATCTTCGCAACGAAGGCGACCGTCTCCTCGAGGCAATCGACGAGCTCATCGAGATCGCACGGCGGGCACACGTCCGGGGCGAGATCTATCACCTGAAGCAGGCCGGCAAAGCGAACTGGCCGAAGCTTCCTGCTGTGATCGAGCGTGTCGAGAAAGCGCGAGCCGGCGGGCTCGACATCACCGCGGATATGTACCCGTACGCGGCGGGTGCCACCGGCCTCAACGCCACGATGCCGCCGTGGGTCCAGGAGGGCGGGTTCCGTGCATGGCTCGCGCGGCTGCGCGAGCCGGCGGTCCGCGAGCGGGTCGCGCGCGAGATGCGCTCGCCCGGGACGGACTGGGAGAACCTCTACCCGGCAGCCGGTGGCGCCGACGGCGTTCTTTTGGTGTCCTTCAAGAGCGACGCGCTCAAGCCGCTCACCGGGAAGACGCTGGCGGAGGTCGCCAAGATCCGCGGCAGGACGCCCGAAGAGACCGCGATGGACCTCGTGATCGAGGACGAGAGCCGCGTCGGCGCGTGCTACTTCATCGCGTCGGAGGACAACCTTCGTCGCGAGGTCGCGATCGAATGGATGAGCTTCGGCTCCGACGAAGCGGCGCCGGCGCCCGAGGGCGTCTTCCTCAAGTCGAATCCCCACCCGCGCGCGTATGGCACGTTTGCGCGACTGCTCGGGCACTACGTTCGCGACGAGGGGCTCGTGCCGCTCGAGGATATTCGACCCCGAGACGATCGCCGACCACGCGACGTATGCCGACCCGCATCGCTACGCTACCGGCATGGTCGACGTGTTCGTGAACGGCGAGCAGGTGCTCCGTCGTGGGGAGCACACCGGCGCTCGTCCCGGGAGGGTGCTGGTCCCCGCCTAGGGGATCTTGTCGGCGATCCGCTCGTTCGCGCGGTGGTCCCACGGCACGGCGACGAGCGCGGGTTCGCCCAGATCCAGCGCGCGGCGGAGTGTCGGGAAGAGCTCCCGTGCGGTCGGGACCGCGAATCCGGCGATGCCGAACGCCCGCGCGAGCTCAACGAACCCGGGATTGCCGAACTCGGTCGCGAACGCGCGCCCGAAGATCCGCTTCTCGTTCGCTTCGATGATCCCGAGACGATCGTCGACGAGGACCATGCAGACGATCGCCGCGCCGATGCGCTTCGCCGTCTCGAGCTCCTGGACATTCATGAGGAATCCACCATCCCCCGCGAACGCGATGACCTTGCGCTCGGGGAACACGAGCTTCGCCGCGATCGCGCCGGGAACGGCGATGCCCATCGACGCGAGCCCGTTCGAGACAACGACGGTGTTCGGCACCGGCGTCGGGTAGAACCGACAGAGCCATACCTTATGTGCGCCCACGTCGCTGACCACGATGTCCTCGGGCGCGAGCGCCTCACGCACCGCCGCGACCACCTGCTGCGGCGCGAACGGCGCGGGCGTGTCCTTTGTGGTGGTGCCCAGTGGCCTGTTGACGACGCGGATGGGTCGGTCCTTCCGCTCTTCGGTTCGCTCCGCGAGCTCGGTGAGCGATTCGTCGAGCTCGCCGACGACTTCGACCGACGGCTGGTAGTGGCCATCAAGCTCGGCCGCGGTGCTGTCGACATGGATGACGACCTTGTCGCGCTTGGGATTCCAGAGGGACGGCGCCCATTCCACGAGGTCGTAGCCGACGGCGATGACAAGATCGGCCTCTGCGAGCTGCGCGATGTTCGCGAGCTCCGCGCCGGGACGTTGGAGACCGGCCGCAGGAAGCGACTGCGGGCTGAACGGGTCGAGCACGCCCTTCGCCATGTAGGTGTGCGTCGCGGAGATGCCGCTTCGCCGGACGAACTGGCGGAGCGCTTCGACGCTGGCGTGGCCGGCCGCCTGGCGTCGCGCGACGCCGTTGCCGGCGAGGATGATCGGACTCTTTGACTGCTTGATGAGCTCCAGCGCCCGCTTGACGACCGCGTCTTGCGCCTTCGGGTACGACGTTCGGCGCACCTCGAGCGGCTTCATATCGATGTCCTCCCCGGCGATGTCTTCGGGGAGCTCGATGTGGGTCGCGCCAGGTTTCTCGAGGCGCGCCAGCCGGAAAGCCTTGCGGACGATCTCGGGCGTCGACTCGCCGACGCTGATGCGCGTGCTCCACTTCGTCACCGGTCCGAACATCCGGACGATGTCGATGTACTGGTGCGATTCCTTGTGCGATCGCTCGAGCCCGACCTGCCCGGTGATCGCGACGAGGGGCGCACGGTCGATCTGGGCGTCGGCCACCCCCGTGATGAGGTTGGTCGCGCCGGGGCCGAGGGTGGCGAGGCAGACGCCGGGGTACGACGAGAGACGGCCGTAGACATCGGCCATGAACGCGGCGCCCTGCTCGTGCCGGGTGAGGATGAACTTGATCTTGTCGCTGTCAGCGAGCGCGGCGTTGAGCGCCAGCGTTTCCTCGCCGGGAATTCCGAAGACGTGACGGACGCCCTCGTTCTCGAGGCATTTCACGAGAAGCTGCGCGACGTTCAACGGGCGGCCTCGCCGATGAGTCGCTCGACGATGACGGTGTCGCGCCACACGCCGTCGAGCTTTGCATGCCTGCGATACGTGCCGACTTCGTGGAATCCGACCGCCGCGAGAAGCTTGCGGCTCGGCGCGTTCTCGGGGAAGACACGCGACAGGAGCTTCCAGATCCCGCGTCCTTCGCATTCACGGACGAGCGCGTCCATAGCGGCACGGCCCGCTCCGGTCCCGCGCGCGTCGCGCGCGACGTACACGGAGAACTCGGCGACCCCCGAGTAGCAGGCGCGCGATCGATATTCGCTCGCGGATGCCCACGCGATCACGCGCCCGTCGCGCTCCACGACCACCGTCGGCCACCGCTCGGCGCGATCGCGCAGCCCGCGAGCGATGTCGTCTGTCGTTCGCGCTTCGGTCTCGAAGGTGGCGAGCCGATCGGTGATGCCTTCGTTGTAAATGCGCGCGATCGCCTCAGCGTCCTCGAGGTTCGACACGCGTGGCCGCGTCACTCGGCCGGCTGGGACGTCGGCTGTGGCGCCTCCGCGGGCCCGATCCAGATCGTCTGGACGTTCGTGAACTCGCGCGCACCAAAAGCCGAGAGCTCGCGTCCGTAACCCGAACGCTTGATGCCGCCGAACGGCAGGCGCGGGTCCGAGGCGACCATTCCGTTGATGAAGACGCTCCCGGACTCGATGCGTCGAGCGAGGCGCTCGCCGAGCGCGGCGTCGCGCGTCCAGATCGATGCCCCGAGCCCGTAGGCGGAGTCGTTCGCGACGCGCACGGCCTCGTCGGCGTCGCGCACGCGCACCACGGCGGCCGCCGGTCCGAACGTCTCTTCCCTGAAGGCGGGCATTTCGGAGGTGACGTTCGCGAGCACGGTCGGCCTGAAGAAGAAGCCCTTTCCGCCGACGCGCTCGCCGCCGGTGAGAACGCGCGCCCCGCCGCGCACCGATCCATCGACCTGGCGCTCGAGGGCGTCGAGGAGGTCGCGCCGAGCCAGCGGACCGACCTGGGTCTTCGGATCCATCGGGTCACCGACGACGAGATCCTCGACGCCCTTCGCGAAACGCCGCTCGAAGTCAGCCGCGATCGACTCGACGACGATGAACCGCTTGGCGGCGATGCACGACTGGCCGTTGTTCTGATTGCGTGCGCGAACGGCGGTCGCGGCTGCGGCCTCGACGTCCGCGTCCGCGAGGACGATGAACGGATCCGATCCGCCGAGCTCGAGGACCGTCTTCTTGAGCGCACGCCCCGCGAGCTCGGCGATGCGCGAGCCGGTGTCGGAGCTCCCGGTCAGGGTGACGGCTCGGATCCGGTCGTCGGCGATGATCGGCTCGATCGCGGCTCCGGACACGAGGACCGCACGGAGCAGGCCCTCCGGGAATCCCGCGTCTCGGATCGCTTCTTCGATCGCGAGCGCACACTGCGGCACGTTCGAAGCGTGTTTGAGGAGGGCCGCGTTCCCGGCCATGAACGCGGGTGCCGCGAACCGCACGACCTGCCAGAACGGAAAGTTCCATGGCATCACAGCGAGGACCACACCGAGGGGCTGGAACGCGACGATGCTCCGCCGCGCGTTCGCGCGGATCTCCTCGTCGGCGAGATAACGTGCCGCGGTCTCCGCGAAGTGCGCGCAGCCGAAAGCACATTTCTCGAGCTCGGCCTTGGCCTCGGCGATGGGCTTGCCCATCTCGAGGGTGGCGAGGCGCGCGTAGGACTCCGCGCGCTCCCGGAGGAGTCGCGCGAGCGCGCGCATGGGAACGGCCCGCTCCGCGATAGGTCTCTCGCGCCACTCGAGGAACGCGTCGTGCGTCTCGGCGAGAGCCATCTCGACCTCTTCGGGGCCGAACGCGTCGAACGAGGCGATCAGCTCCTCGGTCGCCGGATTCACCGCGATGATCTGGCTCACTGTCGTCGCCATATGACTCGAGGATATTCCCTTATGCGTTGGCGAATGGATGGACCGGCGTGAACACTTTCACGTCGATGGGGGCTGCAGCCTTCTTGAACCGCTCCCCGTCCGCGGGCACGCCGACGCCCGGGTAGAACCCGAAGTGCATCGGCACGGCGATCTTCGGCTTGAGCGCCTTGGCCATCCCGGCGGCCTCGTCGACGGTCATCACGTAGCCGCCATCGCCGATCGGCAGGAAAGCGACCTCGGTGCGGATCCTGTCGAGCTCGGGCAGATGATCGGTATCGCCCGCGTGGTAATAGGTATGTCCACCGAGTTGAAGGACGTAGCCGACCCAGTTATTGCGCTTCGGGTGGGCCTCGAGGCGAGCGGGGTCGATGTTGTAGGCAGGGACCGCCTCGATCTTCACGCCGGCGACATCGAGCCGATCGCCGGGCTTCACCGGCTTGATATTCCCGGAAAGCTCCTTGGCGACATCGGCCGGCGCGACGATCACCGTCTTGTTCGCCTTCACGCGCGCGATGTCGTCTGGGGCGTAGTGATCGCCATGCGCGTGCGTGATGAGGAGCAGATCCGCCGGAGGCAGCTCCCCTTCGAGCCCCCACGAATCGATGTAGACGACGAGCTTCTCGCCCTTCCATCGAAAGGTCGACTGCTTGTACCAGGTGAACGCATCGAGCATTTCAGGTCCTCCCTTGGATCGGGTTGCGGAGCACGCCGATGCCCTCGATCTCCACCTCGACGACGTCGCCCACCTTGAGGTACTCGGGCGGCGTACGCGCGAAGCCCACGCCGGCGGGCGTCCCGGTGATGATCATGTCGCCGGGCCAGAGCTCGCAGCCCGCTGAGATCTCGACGATCAGACGAGGGATCTTGAAGACCATGAACTTTGTCCGCGAGTCCTGCTTGCCGACGCCGTTCACGCGGGAGCGGATCGCGAGATCCGATGGGTCAAGGTCGTCGGCTGTCACGATCCACGGACCCATCGGCAGATGCGTGTCGAAGTTCTTGCCTTTGAACCACTGGCCGCCATGGCGTCGCTGCACGTCGCGGACCGAGACGTCGTTCGCGCACGTGTAACCGAAAACGTGACTCATCGCAGCCGCTTCCGCGATGTCCCTCCCGCCCTTGCCGATGACGACGGCAAGCTCGGCCTCCCAGTCGAGCTGTTCGGAGTGCGGCGTGGGAAAGATGACCGGCGCATCGGGGCCGACCACGGTCGCTGGATTCTTCGTGAACAGCGATGGGAATTGCGGGATCTCCTGGGGCGCCAGCTGCGGGCCGGATTGACCCCGCGCTTGCTTCCCTTCTTCGAAGTGCTCGCTGTAGTTCCAGCCGACGCAGAACACGTTGCGCGGTGGGTGCGGGATCGGGGCGTGAAGCTTCGCGTTCTTCAACGGTATTCCGCCTCGCGCGCGACCCGCCGCGCTGCGAAGCTCGGCCCACAACTCCTCGCCAGACATCAACAGGTCGAGGACATCGTCCTCGTCGGTCGCGCCGCCGACGAGGTCGACGGTCGAGACGATCGTGCCGTCGGCGGCGACCACGCCGGCCGAGAGATTCCCGCGCTGCTCGAACGTGCAGATGCGCACGGCTAGCCCGTTCCGTCGACCGGCGGCGCCGGCCGCTCCTCGGGCCACGCCCCGTAGGTCCGTCGGTAGTACATGAGCGGCGTCCCGCCCAGGACCTCACCACCCTCGACGCTCGCGACAAAAAGGATGTGGTCTCCTGCGTCATGGATCTCGGTCGCCCGGCACACCGCGTAGGCGAGCGACAGGTCGCGCAGGACCGGCGCCCCACCGGCGTCCTTCGCGGGCTCCCAACGAAGATTCTTGAATTTCTCCTCTGACTTCGACGCGAACATGGTGGCGACGTCCTCGGCGCCCGCCTTGAGGAAGTTGATCACGAACGCGCCGCGCTTCTGGAGGACAGGGAGCGTCCGCGAGGTCTTGTCGATCGAGACGAGCACGAGCGGCGGCTCAGTCGACAGGCCCATGTACCCCTGGGTCGTCAAACCCTTCGGCCCTCCCTCGTCGTCGAGCGTCGTGACGATCAGCACGCCCGTGGGAAACGACCCCGAGATCGCCCGAAACAGGTCGCGGCTGACGGGCACTATCGGCCGCGCAGATATGCGTCCTGTCCTTTGATCCAGTCCTCTCGTGGCGGGCTGAACACGTCGAGGTCGTAGGTGTCCTCGAGCGCGGTGGCCTCGTGCGGGACGTTCGCCGGTATCACGAGCACCTCACCGGCACGGACGTCGTACACCTCGGAGAGGTCGTCGCCGAGGCGCAGCCGGAGCGCGCCTTCGACGATGAACGAGAGCTGCTCGGCCGGATGGACGTGCCTCGGGACGCTTGTGCCCTTCTTGAGCCAGATCTGCGCGAGCATCGCCTTCTCACCATGGAGAAATCTCCGTTGGACCCCGGCCATCAGGTCCTCGCGCGGTGAATCCTCCCAGCGAACGCGTCGCCCTTTCGTCGCTGTTGTCAACGTCATCCTCCCCGTCGTGCTGCCGCGAGGATACCGGCCGGAGCGGACGTCGGTTTATCGCCGCCGAGCTCGCGACCGAGGAATGTGAGGACGTGCTGCGCCCACTCATCGGGATGCGTGGCGAACGCCTTGACGTGCCCGCAGCCGGGGACGATCCACAGCTCGGTCCGCGGGTTCGCGCTCGCCGCTTTCAGATCGTAGGCGTGGTGAACGAGGACACCTTGATCGTCCGCGCAATGGATGAAGAGGAATGCGCGCCCGGGCTGTGATGCGACGACGCGCGCGGGCGAGACCTGCGACAGATCGAGCCCGAGAAAGACACGTGCCATCAGCACCATCCCGGGATTGAACCAACCCGGAAGATTCGTGTACTGCGTCGCGGCCTCGCTGACGACCGTCTCGGCGTCGGCGAATGCGGAGTCGGTCACGACTGGTCCGATGGACGGATCCGCTTTCACGGTCATGAGCGCGCTGCCGCCGCCGAGCGATTCGCCAATCACCGCGACGCGGCTTCGTTCGATCTCTGCTCTGCTCGCCGCGAGATCGATGGCCGCCAGGATGTCGCGCGGCTCCTCGATCCCGAGCGTGTACCTGGTCCCTCCGCTCTCGCCGTGCCCGCGCAGATCGAACATCAGCACTGAGTAGCCATGCACGAGGAGAAGCCTGGCGATCGCCGCCTCCATGAAGTCGGAGTTCACGCGATTGCGTCCGCGACCATGCACGAGCACGGCGGCTCGATCGGCGCCGCGAACCTCGAACCACCAGCCTTTCAGGACGATCCCGTCGCGGCTGTTGAACGTGACGTCATCGTGGGTCGCCGCGATCGAGCTCGCCGGTGGGTCAAGCGGGACCCGTTCGACACGCGTGACCGCTTCCGCGACGCGGAACGAGATCGCGAGATAAGCAACCAGAGTGACGACCAGCACGATCGCGAGGAAATACGGCCAGAGCTTCCGCGCTTGTCGCAACCCGCGACGAATGTATCCCCCGCGGAGTAACACGCCTCAGCTGTGCGCGTTGAATCTGCGACCCCGACCAACCACCCATCGACCCCCCTGCGTCGAGCGGCCCGCCCCACCAGGCGGGCCGCTCCTTTTACAGGCGCTACTCCGCTGAAACCCGTCGGCCTAATTGCACTCGGGCGGGGTCGTTAGGCCCTGTGACAAATCACTTCAACAGCTTCCCCTCCAACGCCGCCGGTCTCTCCACCGGCGGCGTTCTCTGTTTAGAGGAGACGGTGTCGTGCAGCGCCAGCGTTCGCCGGGCCCGCTCGACGATCGGCTGATCGAGGAGCTTGCCGTCGAGCGCGACGGCTCCCTCGCCCTTCGCCCGAGCTCTCTCGAAGGCATCGACCACACGACGCGCGTACGAAAGCTCCGCCACGCTCGGGCTGAAGACCTCGTTGATCGTCTCGATCTGACCAGGATGGATGAGCGACTTTCCGGCGAACCCGAGGCGCCGGCCCTGCAACGCGTCGCGCCGAAGTCCGGCGGCGTCGGTGAAGTCCGGCCAGATGCCGTCGATAGCCTGACGGCGCGCCGCCACCGCGGCGACGACGACGGCCGAGCGCGCGTAGAGGAGCTCAGCGGCTTCGGCCTCGCGTTCGGCCGGGAGTCCCAGATCGCGAGCGAAGTCCTCGGTGCCGAACAGAAGCGCGATCACGCGATCCGCCGAGGCCGC
>WNGI01003242.1_pt2 | contig 10817 bp, 10 predicted proteins | sample 5400621 | NCBI WGS metagenome assembly WNGI01 (sample SAMN13153374, study PRJNA577476) | soil metagenome | isolation source: 20 cm soil or saprolite under Garry oak tree replicate 1 | place: USA:California | collected 2016-06-15 | reverse complement strand
CGCCGCGATCGCGCGCGCGAAGATGCGCTCGGCGAGCTCCTCGAGCTCCTGCTCGGGGACGTCGCGCAGCCACGCCGCCGTCGCCGCGATGAGTCCCGAGAAGCCGACGCGGCCGAGCTGGAAGCGGAGGCCGTTCAGCACCGTATCGACGACGTCGCGCGGGGTCATCCGGCCGCTGAACAGCCGGTCGCGCAGGAAGGCGACGGCCGAGAAGCCGGCGATGAGCGTGCCGTCGACGTCGAAGAAGGCCCCCACCCCGGGTCCGGCGGGGCTCTCGTCGACGTCGTGCACCATGTGGGCGGGGAGCGCCATGGCGGCGGGCGCCGGGACGATACCTCCGCCGCCGTCGCCCGGTCGAGCGGTCCGTCTTCCCGCCCGCTTGCGTGCTTGGGTACAATCCGCCCCCGTGGCTGCGCTCCCGAGCCCGTCTCCGCCGATGGAAGATCCGGACCGCTGGCCGCCGGCCGACGGCCGGCGCGTCGTCTTCCTGCTCGACGCGTCGAGCGGCCTCGAGCGACGACTGCTCGAGGACTGGATCGCGCGGTCCCGTCCGGCGGAGGTCACCGCCGCGGGCTACGACGTCGTCTCGATTCCGCCGTCGCGGCGCCAGCGGCGCCGACGCCGGCGGCGCAGCGACGCGCGGCTCGAGGGGACGCTCGCGGTCGGCGACGACCCGCTCCTCGCCCCGTTGCGCGTCGCCTGGCTGCCGCCGAAGCGCGACGGCGTGCCGCGCGCGCGGCTCGCGCGCCTCTTGTCGATCGGCGACCCGCGCGACCCGGGACGGCTCCGTCAGGCGCAGGTGCTCCGCCGGCACCCCGACCGGTGTCGCGTCGTCGTCGCCGAGCCGGCGCCGGCGTCGGAGCTCCGCGCGCGGTGGCACCGTGCCGGCGGCACCGACGCCGCGCACACGGCGGGGCTGCCGGAGTTCGTCGCGCGCCAGGCGGCGCTCGCGCTCGACCGCGCGGAGCGGCGGCTCCGCGGCGCCCGCTACAAGGTCCCGCGCTTCGTGCAGGAGGAGATCGTCGGGCGCGCCGGGTTCCGCGGGGCCGTGGCGCGCCTCGCGCGCCATCTCGGCCGCGACGAGGCGAGCGTTACGCGCGAAGCGCGGCGCTACTTGCGCGAGATCGCCGCGAGCCACAGCCCTCGCCTCATCCACCTCGCGGCCAACCTGATCCGCTTCATGTACACGCGCGGCTACGGCGAGACGCTGCACTACGACCACGCGCAGCTCGCGGCCCTCGCCGCGCTCGGCCAGCGCCATCCGCTGGTCTTCCTCCCGAGCCACAAGTCGAACCTCGACAGCCTGGTCCTCAAGTACGCGCTCTACGAGAACGGCCTGCCGCCGAACCACACCGCCGGCGGCATCAACATGAACTTCTTCCCGATGGGCGCGATCATGCGCCGGACGGGCATCTTCTTCATCCGCCGGAGCTTCAAGGACAACGACGTCTACAAGCTCGTCCTCCGGCAGTACATCGACTACCTGATCGAGAAGCGCTTCCCGCTCGAGTGGTACATGGAAGGCACCCGCTCGCGCTCGGGGAAGCTCATGCCGCCGCGCTTCGGGCTCCTCGCCTACGTGGTCGACGCGTACCGGCGCGGCAAGAGCGACGACGTGCTGCTCATCCCCGTGTCGATCGCGTACGACCAGATCCAGGACGTTGCGGGCTACGCCGCGGAGGAGCGCGGAGGGACGAAGCAGCCCGAGAGCTTCGGCTGGTTCCTCCGCTTCGTGCGCGCGCTCCGTCGCCAGTACGGCGAGATCTACATCCGGTTCGGCGAGCCGCTGTCGCTGGCGCGCGCGCTCGGGCCGCCCGACCCCGGCGCGGAGCCCGACCCGAACGAGCAGAGCCTCGTGCTCCAGAAGACCGCCTTCGACGTGGCGGTGCGCATCAACCGCGTGACGCCGATCACCGCGATTTCGCTCGTCACCCTGACGCTCCTCGGCACCGGCAACCGCGCGCTCAGCGTCGACGAGACCATCGTGCGCCTGCGGAACCTGCTCGACTACGTCCGGCGGCGCAACCTGCCGACCGCCGGCGACCTCCGGCTCGATACGCGCGACGGCGTCCAGCACGCACTCGACGCGCTCGTCGAGAACGGTGTGGTCACGTGCTTCGCCGGCGGCACGGAGGCCGTCTACCTGATCGGCCCCGAGAAGCACCTGATCGCGTCGTACTACCGCAACACGATCATTCACTTCTTCGTCACCGGCGCGATCGCCGAGCTGGCACTGCTGCGCGCCGCCGAGGCGGACGTCGCCGACCCCGCCGCCGAGTTCTGGGACGAGGCGATGCGGCTTCGCGACCTCCTCAAGTTCGAGTTCTTCTTCGCCGAGAAGGACGCGTTCCGCGACGAGCTGCGCGACGAGATCCGGCTACACGACCCCGACTGGGAGAGCCGGCTCGGCGAGGGGCCCGCCGCGATCGAAGCGCTCCTCCGGCGCTTCCGGCCGTTCAGCGCCCACCGGGTCCTGCGGCCATTCGTGGAAGCCTACCGGGTCGTCGCCGACGCGCTCGAGCGCCGGCCGCCCGCGAATACCCTCGGCGAGGAGGAGTTCCTGCGCGTGTGCCTCGCCCTCGGCCAGCAGTACGTGCTGCAGCGCCGCGTCCTGAGCCCGGAGTCCGTCTCCCAGGTCCTCTTCGCGAACGCGCTCAGCCTGGCGCGCAACCGGGGGCTCGTAGAACCCGGCGCGGCGGATCTCGCCGAGCGGCGCCGGGGCTTCGCCGAGGAGCTGCGGAACGTCGCCCGCCGCGTCGACGCCGTCGACGCCCTCGTGGCGGCGCGCCATACGGGGTTGATCGACTGACGCGCCGCCTCACTGCTCTCCTCGTAGAAGGAGACGACGCACGGGTCTCGCGTGTGACAGGCCGATCACGCCGAGGCGCGCCGGCGCTCCGGCCGGAGGCTCCCCGCCAGCGCGGCGGCCAGGTGATCCGCGTCCCGCGGCGCGAGGCCTGCGGTCGTGATGCGGACCGCCGGCCCGCTCTTGAGGCGATACCGCTCGCCGGCGCGGACGGCCCACCCGCCGTCGGCCAGTGCGGCCATGGTCGCCGCCTCCTCGAGCACGGGGACCCACACGTTGAGCCCCGATCGCCCGTGCGCCTCGATGCCGTGGGCCGCGAGCGCGCGCACCATCGCGTCACGCCGCGCGGCATAGGTCTCCGCGGCGCGCGCGAGCAGACGGTCCGTCGCGAGATCGGACCAGAGGGCCGTGACCAGGTCCTGCAGGAGGTGGCTCACCCACCCGGTGCCGACGCTCTGCCGGCCCTCGACGCGCGCGACCGTCGTCGGGTCACCGGTCAGGATCGCCAGACGCAGGTCGGGGCCGAGCGACTTCGACACCGAGCGGACGAGCGCCCACCGCTCACGGCCGTGGCAGACGGACAGCGCGGGGACGCCGGCCACGGGCCCGGCGTGGTCGTCCTCGACGACGAGCGTCGCGGGATGCCGCCGGAGGACGGCACGAAGCTCGCGGGCGCGGCCGGCGTCGAGCGCGGCGCCCGTCGGGTTCTGCGCGCGCGGTGTCAGGATGAACGCCTCCACGCCGGCGCCGAGCGCCCGCCCGAGCGCGTCGGGACGCGGGCCCGCGTCGTCGACCGCGACCGGCTCGGCGACGAGGCCGAGCGCGGCGACGAGGTCGAACACGGCGACGTAGCCCGGATCCTCGAGCGCCACGCGGTCACCGGGCCGGAGCTGCGCCTGAAGGACGCGCTCGATCCCGTCGAGCGCGCCGCCGACGACCGCGAGCGGACCGGCCGGCAGGCCGTCCGCGTCGAGCTGGCGGCGGGCGACCTCGAGAAGCTCCGGGCGATTCGCCGGCTCGCCGTAGAGGCCGGGACGCCGCCGCACGCGAGCGAGCGGCCGCGCGAGCGACGGCAGCAGCGCCGGGTCGGGGTTGCCGAGCGAGAGGTCGCGCAGGTGCGACGGTGCGGGCGCCACCGGACGGATCGGCAGCGGCGGCCGGGCGCTCACGCGCGTGCCGCGCCGCCCCTGTGCGTGCACGAGCCCGCGCACGCGGAGGGTGCGGTAGGCGGCGGCCACGGTGGTCGGGCTCACGCGGAGCGCGCGCGCGAGATCGCGGACCGTCGGCAGGGCGGCGCCGGCGGCGAGACGTCCCTCGCGGATCGCCGCTTCCACGCTCGTGACGATCCCTCTTGCACCACCTGCGCGGATTCCATATTGTGCCACTATGTTCATCAATTCGTACTGTAACAAAACGCGGATCGGGTAGTCAATGGCGGAGCCGAGCCCCACGCCGCGGACGCGCGTCCGCCGCCTGCCGAACCGCGCCGTCTACGATCGGACGGCCATCCACGCCATCCTGGACGAGGCGCTCGTGTGCCACATCGGCTTCGTCCACGAGGGGCAGCCCTTCGTCCTGCCGACCACCTACGCGCGCGTGGGCGACGCGCTCTTCGTGCACGGCTCCGCCGCGAGCCGGATGCTGCGCGGGCTGGGCGACGGGATCCCCGTCTGCATCACCGTCACGTTGCTCGACGGGCTCGTCCTCGCCCGCTCCGCCTTCCACCACTCGATGAACTATCGCTCGGTGGTGATCCTCGGCGTCGCGACCGAGGTGACGGACGGCGCCGAGCGGCTCCATGCGCTCGAGGCGATCGTCGAGCACGTGAACCCCGGCCGCTGGGCGCAGGTGCGGCCGCCGAACGAGCGCGAGCTGAAGGCGACGATGGTGCTCCGGCTGCCGATCGTCGAGGCGTCGGCCAAAATCCGGACCGGGCCGCCGCTCGACGACGCCGAGGATCTCGGCTGGCCGTGCTGGGCCGGCGAGGTACCGCTGCGGCTGGTAAGGCTCGCGCCGATGGCCGACGGCGAGCCGCCGCCCGGCGTCGTCGCCCCGAACGGGAGGCTGCACGCAGAGCCCGCGCGGGTCGCATGACCACCACCGCCGTCCAGTCGCCGCCCGACGCGGCGCGCTTCGTCGAGCGCTTCGCCGACGGGTGGGCCGGCCCGCATCCCGAGCGGCTGCTCGACCTCCTCCATCCCGACGTGCGGCTCATCCAGCCGATCTTCCCGCCCACGCTGGGTCGCGCCGCCGCCGAGGCGCGGCTCTTCCGGCCCCTCTTCCGCTTCATGCCCGACATGCGGCTCGCGGTCGTCCGCTGGAGCGCCGCGGGCGACGCGGTGTTCATCGAGTGGACCGCGACGGCGACCGTCGGCGGACGGCCGCTCCGCTGGTCGGGCGTCGACCGCTTCCTGCTGGTCGAGGGGCGCGCGACGGAGCGCGTGTCCTGGTTCGACGGCGTTCCGCTCTTCCTGGCGATGCTCTCGCGTCCCGCGTGCTGGCCCGCGTTCTGGCGGTCCGGCGTCGCTCGCACGATGCTTTCGCCGCGTGACCGCCGGCCTGCAAACATGTAAATCTCCGCGATGGCCGGGCGGCGGAAGGTGCGGGCGGGGCTGTCGTTGCCCGCCGGCGTCCCGCTGGCCGTGGCGCTCCGCCGCTCGTTTGCGACGGGATACGACCTCCGCGCGTTCGGCACCGACCTGTTTGCCGGCTTGGTCGTCGGGATCGTCGCGCTTCCGCTCTCGATGGCGCTCGCCATCGCCGTCGGCGTACCGCCCCAGCACGGGCTCTACACCGCCGTCGTGGCGGGCACGGTGGCGGCGTTCACCGGCGGGTCGAAGTTCCAGGTGACGGGACCGACGGCGGCCTTCGTCGTCGTTCTCGCTCCGATCGTGTCGCGCTTCGGCCTCTCGGGACTGCTCACCGCCGGCCTCATGGCAGGGATGCTGCTGGTCGCGATGGGCGCCGCGCGCCTCGGGCGTCTCGTCGAGTTCATCCCCCATCCGGTGACGACCGGCTTCACGGCCGGCATCGCCACGGTGATCGCCACGCTGCAGCTGAAGGACGTCCTCGGGCTCCACGTGGGGCGCATGCCGGACCGCTTTCCGGAGAAGGTCGCCGCGCTCTGGGCGGCGCGCGGCAGCGCCTCGCTCGTCGAGTGCGGCGTGGCCGCGGCGACGCTCGCGCTGCTCCTTCTGGCGCCGCGTCTCACGCGCCGCGTGCCCGCGCCCCTGGTGGCCATCGGTGCCGTCACGCTCGCCGTGTGGGCGCTCGGCGTCCCGGCCGACACGCTCGGCACCCGGTTCCACACGACGATCGACGGCCGGGAGGTCGCCGGCATCCCGCCCCTGCCGCCGCTGCCCCGCCTGCCGTGGGGAGACACGCCGCTCACGTTGCGGCTCGTCGAGAAGCTCCTGCCCGCGGCGTTCGCGATCGCGATACTGGGCGCGATCGAATCGCTCCTCTCCGCGGTCATCGCCGACGGCATGACCGGGAAGCGCCATGACCCCGACGCCGAGCTCGTCGGCCAGGGCCTCGCCAACATCGCGGCGCCGTTCTTCGGCGGCATCGCGGCGACGGGCGCCCTCGCCCGGACCGCCACCAACATCCGCGCCGGCGCGCGCTCGCCGCTCGCGGCGGTCGTGCACGCGGCCGTCGTGCTCGCCTCGATCCTGCTCCTCGCGCACATCGTCTCGTACGTACCGATGGCGTCGCTCGCGGCGCTGCTCCTGGTGATCGCGTGGAACATGTCGGAGGTGCGCCACATGGCGCACGTGCTGCGCGTCGCCCCGAAGAGCGACGTGTTCGTGCTGCTCACGTGCTACGTCCTCACGGTCGCGTTCGACATGGTGCTGGCGGTGAGCGTCGGCATCGTGCTCGCGGCGCTGCTCTTCATGGGGCGCATGGCCGAGCTGACCCAGGCGCGGCTCGTCCAGGAGACCGACGATGACGATGCGCGCCGTCTCCTGCCGCGCGGCGTGGCGTTCTACGAGATCCGCGGGCCGCTGTTCTTCGGGGCGGCGCAGAACGCGATGGGCGCCCTCGAAGCGATCGCCGCCGACGTGAAGGTGGTGATCCTGGGGCTCGGCCGGGTGCCGGTGATCGACGCCACGGGCCTCGTCGCCCTCGAGAGCGCGCTCGAACGCCTCCGCCGCGCGCGCAAGTTCGTGATCATCGCCGGCCCGCTGCCCGAGCCGCGCCGCATCTTCGAGAAGGCCGAGCTCGAAGCGAACCTCGACCACGTGCTCTTCGCTGACGACGTGGAGCAGGCGCAGGAGATCGCCGTAGACCTCGTGACGCTCAATCCCAACTGGGGCGCGGCGCTGCCGCCGGTGGCGGCGTGAGACTCACCGCGCGGCAACCGACCGCTCGCAGAGATCGACCGACGCTCGCTCACACTGGCCGTAGCATGCCGGTGAGGCGCGCGCCGTCGAGCGTGTGGTGCTCGCCCTTGAGGCCGAAGCCGGCGTTGCTGACGACCAGGCCGACGTCCTTGTCCGCGCACGCGCGGACGAGCGGCTCGATGAAGTCGGGCCGCTCGAGGTCGAGGGCCACGACCTCTACCCGGACGCCGTGCGCGGCGCGCAGCTCGCCGGCGAGGTGCTCGAGTCGATCCGCGCGTCGCGCCGTGACCACGACGTCGAGCCCGTGCGCCGCGAGCTCGCGTGCGAACGCCGCGCCGATGCCCGACGACGCCCCGGTGACGAGCGCCCACGGACCGAAGCGGTGCCGGAAGTCCATCTCAGCCTCCCGCCGCGACCCGCTCGAGGACGAGCTCGCGGAGCAACGGCTTGTGCACCTGCTGCGACGCGGCGGTCCGCGGCAGCGCCGGCAGGAAGCAGACGTACCGCGGCTTCTTGTAGCCGGCGAGCTGCTCGCGCACGTGCGCGAGCAGCTCCTCGGCGGTGAGCGCGGCGCCATCGCGCAGTACCACCGCGGCCGCGACCGCCTCGCCCCAGTGGGCGTCGGGCACGCCGACGACGCCGGCCTCGCGGATCGCCGGGTGCGCCAGCAGGACCCGCTCGATCTCGGCTGGGAAGATGCTCTCGCCGCCGCTGCGGATCACGTCCTTGCGGCGGCCGACGATCGACAAGAAGCCCTCGGCGTCGAACACGCCGAGGTCGCCGGTCAGCACCCAGCCGTCGCGGATCGTGCGCGCGCTCTCCTCCGGATTCCGCCAGTAGCCGCGCATCGTGAACTCGCTCTGCACCGCGATCTCGCCGACCGCACCCGCTGGGACCTCGCTGCCCGACTCGTCGACGAGCCGGACGTCGACGTCGAGGTACGGCCGCCCGACCGTCTCCGGCCGGCGCGCCACGTCGGCGGGGCGCAGCACGCTCACCGGCCCGGCTTCCGTCGAGCCGTAGAGGACAACCATGCGCGGACAGCGGAGCCGCTCCATGATCCGGTGCACCTGCGCCGCGGTCATCGCCGCCGTGCCGCCACCGAGGAGCCGCAGCGATCCGAGATCGAAGCGGTCGAAGTCCGGCACCGCGAGCAGTGAGGCGTACACAGTCGGCACAGCATAGAAGTACGTCACGCGCTCGCGCTCGATCGCCTCGAGGATGGCGCGCGGCTCGGGCTTCGGGAGGATCACGACGGTCGCGCCCGTATGCCAGATGCCGAGCGGCAGGGCCCAGCCGCCCATGTGGAACATCGGGAACATGCTGAGCGCGACGTCGTCCTCGTCGAGGCCGAGCTGGACGTGCGACGCCGCCGCCTGGAGCCAGTAGCTCCGGTGCGAGAGCAGCGCGCCCTTCGGCGACCCCGTAGTGCCGCTCGTGTAGAGCATCACGTGCGGGTCGTGCTCGTCGATCGCAACGGCCACGTCGTCGGTGGGCTCGGCGCCGGCCAGCGCGTCGAGCGGTGCGCCGATCTCCATGACGCGCCGCACGTCCGGCAGCCGGCTCTCGACCCGGAGCCGCTCGACGAGCGGGACGAATTCCGGGTCGACGAGGAACGTCTCCGCGGCGGCGTCGCTCACGACCGCCGCGACCTCGGCCGCGGTGAAGCGGCTGCTCACGGGGACGACGATCGCGCCGAGCTTGATCGCCGCGAAGTAGATGACGGGATACTCGGTCCGGTTCGGAGCCATCACGGCGACGCGGTCGCCGCGCTGCACGCCGGCGCGTGCGAGCGCGCGGGCGACCTGGTTCGAGCGCGCGTGGAACGCGCGGTACGTCACGCGGTCGGCGCCGACGACGTAGGCGGTCTTGTCGCCGCGGACGGCCGCGTGACGGCGCAGGATGTCGCCAAGGAGCAGCATGCTACTTGAGCTCAACCAGGATCTCGCGGTAGCGCCGCTCACCGATATTGATGGCGGTCTCGATCCCGCCGCGCCGGATGTAGCGCGCCTTCCCCGGCACGACGTCGGCCTCGATGTACGCCGTGTAGGGCCCCGCGGAATCCGGCTCGGGCAGCGCCGCGATCCGGTCGCCCTCGATCTGGACCAGCACGTAGTCAGCGTCGTGCCGGTGGGTGTCCGACCGTGCGCCGGGTGCCAGATCCATCTGCCAGATGCGGACGCGCTCGTTCTCGAACAGGAGACGGGTGGCGACGTTGCCGAGGACGCGTTCGGCCATGACGGCTCCTTCAGTATCCCGCCTCGCGGTCGACGACGCCGCTGAGCGGCTCCCCGGCGCGCCAGCGGCGGAGGTTGTCGATGAAATGATCGATCAGCACGTCGGCCGCGCCGGGCATGGACCAGGACACGTGCGCGCTGAGGCGCACACGCGGGTGGCCGTACATCCAGTGTCCCTCGGGCAGCGGCTCCGGCTCGACGGCATCGAGGGAGGCCATCGCGACGCGCCCGTCGTCGAGTGCGGCTTGCAGCGCGTCCTGGTCGACGAGCGCCCCGCGCGCCACGTTCACGAGATGCGCGCCCGGCTTCACCGCGGCGAACACGCTGGCGTCGAAGAGATGGCGCGTCGCCGGGGTGGACGGCGCCGCGATCACCACGTGGTCGGCCGACGCGACCAGGTCGGCGACGGACGCGACCGGCTCGATGCCGGCGAGCGGCGGCGGTGCGTCCGTCCGCCGGCAGGCGCGCACCCGCATCCCGAACGGCAGCGCGCGCTCGGCGACGGCCATGCCGATGCCGCCGAGACCGACGAGGCCGAGGGTCCTGCCGTGGAGCGTGCCGAGCGCCATCCGGCCCCAGCGCTCCCGGGGAACGCGGTGGATCCACGCGTCGGGAAGGCGCTTCTCGAACGCGAGCATCACGGCCAGCACCCATTCGGCGATCGGGACCGCGCTCCCGCCGCGCGAGCAGGTGAGCAGCCGGCCGTCGAGCAGGTGCACCGGGAACCCGTCGATGCCCGTGCCGAGCACGTGGACCCAGCGGACCCCGCGCGCGAGCGCCTCGGCGAGGTTCGGGCTGCCCCACGGGAGCGTCAGCAGGACCTCACCCGCGACGTCCGGCGGAAGGTGCCCCTCGGACGGGACCGCCACCACCTCGACGTCGGGGACCGCGGCAGCGACGCGGGCCGCGAGCGCACCGCGGACCTGCACCAGGACCGTGCCGCCGCGACTCATCGGGCGCCGTGCACGTACGTCCCGAGGTTGTCCATCGCACGCCGGAAGAGACGCGGGATCGTGGGGGCGGCGAGCGGGGCGCTGACGCGCCCGAGCAGCCGCGGCTCGAGCGCGAGCGTCCAGCGGACGTGCGTCCCGTCGCCCGTCTCGGTCAGCTCGAAGGCTTCGACCTGCGCCGTCGCCAGCGGGACGGACGCGCGCGTGACCGTCCAGACCGCCGGTCGCGACGCTGCGACGTCCGCCTCGGCCACGTGCACCACGGGCGCGCGCCCGAGGAAGGCGAGGGTCTCTCTGCGCAGCTCGAACCAGATTATCTCGCGCCTGCGGCGCCCCCTTGCGCCGTGCGTACGGCGTACGCTACTAAGGTCGCGGTCACGACGTCAAGGGTTCTGCGTGAGGACACCGGCGAGACGCGCAGCGAAACCACCGAGCGACGCCCGGCTCACGCGCGAGCGCATCGTCGAGGTCGCGCTCGAGC
>WNGI01013126.1_pt1 | contig 10818 bp, 12 predicted proteins | sample 5400621 | NCBI WGS metagenome assembly WNGI01 (sample SAMN13153374, study PRJNA577476) | soil metagenome | isolation source: 20 cm soil or saprolite under Garry oak tree replicate 1 | place: USA:California | collected 2016-06-15 | reverse complement strand
ACCGCCATCCACTCGGCTGACGCCAAGCAGTTCCTGCGCTCGGCCGACCGCTACCTCATCGACGAAGACGAGCTCGATTTCGGCGAGTTCAAGATGTCGGTCGTCCACACGCCCGGCCACACGCCGGGCAGCGTTTGCCTGGTGATCGCGAACCACGCGTTTGTCGGCGACACGATCCTGGCCGGCGGCATCGGCCGCCAGATGCCCGAGACGGACCTTCGCCGCCAGATGATGAGCATCGGCACGCGCTTGCTGCGGCTCCCGCTTTCGACAGCGCTCTATCCGGGCCACGGCCCGGCCACGAGCCTCGAGCGAGAGCTGGCGCAGAACCCCATCTTTCGCGGGGCCGGCGCCGCTACGCGATAGGGATTCCGGCCGGCCGGACCATCCGCCCGGTCGACCTGGTCGACAGCCGGCCGTTCGCGTAGATGGGCACCCCGCGCAGATAAACGGACGTGATCGCAAACGAGACCTTCAGGCCCTGTAGCGCGCCGTGCTTCTGGCGCGAGCGCATCGCCTTCGGGTTGAAGGTCGTGGACTGCTTCGGGTCGACCACCACCAGGTCCGCGTCGTAGCCCGGCGCAATGCGTCCCTTGCTCTCGCTCAGTCCAGCCAGCGCCGCGGGGCCCTCGCTGACCCACCTCGCCGCGAGCCACGGGTCGCCCATGTGCCTCGCAAGCTCGAGGCAGCTGAGGTAGAGCGTCTGCACGCCAGGCGTGCCCGGCGGCGCGTGCTCCAGGTCCTGCGCCTTCTCGTCATCCGTGTGCGGCGCGTGGTCGGTGGCGACCACGCTGATCACCTCGCGTCTCAGCGCATCGCGGAGCGCCTGCTGGTCGCTCGCCCTCCTGACCGGCGGATTCATCTTCATCGCGGTGCCGAGTCGCGCGAAGTCGGCTTCCGTGCGCCAGAGGTATTGCGGGCACGTCTCGAGCGTGAGCCGCGTCCCCGCCGCGATGGCCTCCTCCGCGGCTTGCAGCCCGAGCGCGCTCGAGACGTGCGCGATATGGAGATGAATGTCGTGCTGCCTGGCCACCGAGGCGGTGGCGGAGATCGCGACCGACTCCGCTTCGGCCGGACGCGCCTCGAGCACGTCCTCGTACGTCTCGAATGGCCGCCTGAACGCGTGCAGGATCCCGGGATCCTCGGCATGGATCACCAGGGGCAGGCCGAGCTCCGCGATCGCCGGAGCGAGTCGCGTGAGCGTGCCGTAATCCGGCGGCGCCTCGAGGTCCGGGTCGGATGCATCGAGCGCGTGCAGCACCTGCTTGCGGCTCACGCTGAACGAATAACCGAGGTACGCCTTGAACCCGACGGCACCGGCCGACGCTAGCTCGACCAGCTGCTCGGCGGTTGATGTGGACCGGATGAGCGCCCACAGCCCGAAATCGACTCGCGATCGCGAGCGGGCCAGCGCGGCTTTCGACTCCAGGGCGCCGGCCGAATCGACCGCGGGAACCGTGTTCGGCATGTCGACCACAGTCGTCACGCCGCCCGCGGCGGCCGCGGCTGTCAGCGTGCCGAAGTCCTCCTTGTCGGGGAAGCCCGGGTCGCGGCTGTGCACGTGCACGTCGATTCCGCCGGGCAGCAGCCAATTGCCTGAGACGTCGACAGCCTTTCCGCGGCCCGATCCCCGTGGTCCAACGCTCGTGATCACACCGTCGCTGACTGTGACGTCGAATTCGCCAGGGCCGTCAGGCGTGTAGACGGTGGCTCCTCGAAAAAGGAGCTCAGTCAAGCGTCAGGTCGGAGATGCGAAAGAGCGGTGAGTACGGCACGCCCGCCTGCCCGATGTTTTCGGCGCCGCCCTCGCCACGGTCGAGGACCACGACGAGGCGGATGACCTCGAGCTGCGCGTTGCGCAGGACCTCGACAGTGCGAAGCGAATCGCCACCGGTCGTGACCACGTCCTCGATGACCGTGACCCGCCGGCCGGCCTCAAAGCGTCCCTCGACCTGCTTCCCTGTGCCGTATTCCTTGGGCTCTTTGCGCACGAGCACGAGCGGCAGGCCCATCTGCATCGAGACCGCCCCGCCGAGCAGCACCGCGCCCAGCTCCGGCGCCGCGAGCACCTGCGTGTCCGCGGGCACCAGCTCGGCGAGATGCCTCCCTAGCCGGCGCAGCAGCGCGGGGTCGGTCTCGAACAGGAACTTGTCGAAGTAGTGATCGCTCTTCTTGCCCGAGCGGAGGGTGAACTCTCCTTTGAGGTAAGAAGCCTTGACGATCTCGCGGCCCAGAGCCGCGAGGTCCGAAGTCCCCGTCCCTAGGGGTCCCCGCGAACTCACGGCGAAGCCTCTGAGTTCGTGGGGGTTCTCACCACGAGACCTAATCTAACTGAGTGATGGCTGCGCCCATGACCGTCGGCGTGATGCGCGTCGTGCTGCACCTGCCCGAAAGCGGATCGCTGAAATCGAAGCGGCAGGTTGTCAGCGGACTGCTGCGTCGCGTCCGCCAGGAGCTGCACGTCGCGGCGGCTGAGGTCGGCGAGCAAGATCGCTGGCAGCTCGCCGAGCTCGCGATTACATGCGTGAGCGGCGACGCGCGCCACGCCGATGAGATGCTTGCCCGCGCTCTCACTTTCGTGGAGCGCCACTCCGACGGCGCGCAGATCACCGACGTGAGCACAGAGCTGGTTCGCCTTTGAAAGCCACGGAGAGCCTGGTCGACGAGTTCGAGACATCGCTGCCGTTCAAGCTCGATCCGTTTCAGCGCGAGGCGATCGAAAAGCTCGACAGCGGACGCGGCGGCGTGCTGGTCAGCGCGCCGACGTCGAGCGGCAAGACGGTCGTGGCCGAGTACGCGATCTTCCGCGCGCTGCGCGAGGGCCAAAAGGTCATCTACACCACGCCGCTGAAGGCGCTGAGCAACCAGAAGTTCCACGACTTCGTGCGCGAGTACGGCGAGTCGACTGTCGGGCTGGTAACCGGCGAGAACACCATCAACGACGAGGCGCCGGTGGTCGTGATGACCACCGAGATCCTGCGCAACCTCATCTACGAAGACCTGAAGCGACTCGATGCGGTGCGCTACGTCGTCCTCGACGAGGTCCACTACATCGACGATTTCCCGCGCGGCTCGGTGTGGGAGGAGATCGTCATCCAGGCTCCGTTGGGCATCAAGCTCGTCGGACTGTCGGCCACCATCGGCAACTACCGCGAGATCGCCGAGTGGATGGCCGAGAACCGCGGCGGAATGGAGACCGTCTTCCACGACAGGCGGCCAGTCGAGCTGAAGATGTGGCTCGCGATCCACAACCGCTTCCTGCCGCTCTTCAAGGTGGACGGCGGCGTCGACCAGCGCACGTGGTCGAAAGCCGCGGAGGAAGAGGAGGCCTCGTATCGCGTCGGGCGCTACCGCAACCTGCCGTCGAACGACCTGTTGCACGTGATCGACGAATTGAAGCGCGCCGACATGCTTCCGGCGATCTACTTCATCTTCTCGAGGCGCGGTTGCCGCGAGGCGCTGCAGCGGTGCTCGTACCACGAGTTCGACCTGACCACGGCCGAAGAGAAGGAGGCGATCGATCAAGTTGCCGCCGAACGCCTCGCGGCGCTCACGGATCGCGACGAGGAGGCTCTGTTCCGGCGCATGGTCGACGCCCGCCTGCTGCGCCGAGGGCTCGCGGAGCACCACGCAGGATTGCTCCCTTACCACAAGGAGATGGTCGAGCAGCTCTTCCAGCGCGGGCTCATCAAGGTCGTGTTCGCGACCGAGACGCTGTCGCTCGGCATCAACATGCCCGCGCGAGCTGTCGCGGTCTCTTCGTTCACGAAGTTCGACGGAGTGAACTTCTCGAACCTCACGACCGGCGAGCTGACGCAGTTGATGGGGCGCGCGGGCCGGCGCGGCATCGACGTGATAGGGCACGGCGTGATCCTCAAGGAGTCGGACGTCGAGGTAGGGACCATCTACGAGGTCGCGATGGGCCCGACCCTGGTCGTCGAGTCGAAGTTCCTGCCGAGCTACAACATGGCGCTCAACCTGCTGCGCGTGTACGCGCCGGCCGAGGCTGAAGCGCTCATGCAGCGGTCGTTCGGCCAGTTCCAGAAGAGGCTCGCGGCGGACCAGACGCAGGAGCGCCTCGTGAACGTCCGGGCGCGCCTTGGCGACATCCGCCAGATGTGGGACGACCCCGAAGTCTCCCTCGAGGATGTCGGCCAGTACTTCAAGCTCGAGGAGCGCAGGCGTTCGATCCGCATCGAGCTCAAGCGCCTGCGCCGCGAAGCGGGTGCGGCCAGGCACGCGCGGCATGGCCGCCGCGGGCGCGGACAGGTCCGCTCCATGGGCGGCGCGGAAAAGGTCGTGCAGAAGCTCGAGATCGAAGCCAAAGGCCTGCTCGAGCGACAGCGCAAGCTCAAGGTCGTGCATTCGCCGCGGTTCGGCGAGTACCTGCAGCGATACGGCGAGATTCGCTCGCTGCAGCGAGAGCTCGATCAGGGCCAGCACGAGCTCGGTGGTCAGATGGACGAGTACGCGCGCAAGCTGCGCCGGCTTTGCCGGATCCTCACCGAGACCGGCTTCCTCGACCACGACAAACCCACCGACAAAGGCCTCTTCGCGTCGCGCGTGTACGGCGAGAACACGATCCTCGTCGCCGAAGCGGTGTGGGCCGGATGGCTCGAAGGACTGGCGTCCGAGGAGCTCTGCGCGGTGCTCGTGATGCTCGCGGCCGAGGATCGCAACGTACCGCGGCGGCGCGACGAAGGCGGCGCCGGTCGGCATGGCCCGCGCCGCTATCCGACGCATGCCATCGCACAGTGCGCGCGGCTCGTGCGAACTCTCTATTTCCGCTTCGCCGACATGGAGAAGGACCTCGACGAGCCGAACCTTCGCCAGCCGTCGCATGACTTCATCGACTTCGCCTACAGGTGGGCGAGTACCGAGCCGCTGGACCAGATCCCGCTCCCGACCAACGTCGACATCGGCGATGCGATCAAGGCGATGAAAAGCCTCTACTCGCTGCTGCGCCAGCTCGAGTGGGCGCTACGTCAGGCGAAGCATCCGCTGTTCCAGCCGGTTAGCAAGGCGGTGGCCCAGATGGAGCGTGACGTAATCAAGCGGACTTACTAAGGCACAAGGGGGGCAGGCCCCCCTTGTGGGGAACCCCCCTCGCCTGGCCACGTCCGGCGGAAGCAAAACACGCGGAGTCATGGCTCGGCAAAGCCGAGCCAACCCTGCTACGCAGGTCTACTGGTTCGCTTCTTCAAATCCTCGACGATTCGTTCTGTAACCGGCACCTCGATGCCGGCCTTCGCCGCCCTTCGGAGCAGCGCTCCGCCCAGTGCATCGATCTCGATCTGCCGGCCTGCGGCCTGGTCGCGCTGCATCGATGTCTCCATCGTCTCAGGAGCCCTCTCGATGAATGCAAGGTTGGCGATGGGATCGATCGCAACTCCTTCAGCGGCGGCGACCGACGCGAATTCGCGGACGAGCGCCTCGAGATCTTCGCGCCGGCGCGCCCTCACCTCCCCGATGTTGGCGCGTTCGTGAGTCGTGAGCAGTGCCATCGGCGCCAGCACGGCCATCTTGTCCCAGAGCATCGCCTTTTCGTCATCCTTGATTCGAACGTCAAGGCCTGTTGCTCGCAGGTGAGCCGCGACCTGCTCGCCTCGTGGTCCGATGTCCACGACCGCGAAGGGGCTCGTGTGGTGAACGACTCCCGGCGCGGCCTTCGTTGTCTCGATCCGAATGGTGGCCGGCACCACGCTCGAGGCTGGATAGGCGCTTCGCAGAAGCTCGACGTGCTCGATGCCGTTGAGGAAAGGGATCACGAGGGCGTCGCCCAGAGCCGCGGCAGGCATCCGATCCAGGGCCTGTTCGAGATGCGTCGCCTTCACAGTCACCAGCACTGCATCCACCGGTTCCGCGAGCCGCGGCGCAGTTTGGACGGAGGCGGTGAAGTCGCCCAAACGCTTGCTCTCGACATGAATCTCGCGAAGCCCTGAGTCGTGCAGCACCACGACCCGATCCCCACCGCGAGACAAGAGCGCTGCCAGCAACCCGCCGACTCCGCCCGGTCCGAGCACAGCAAAGCTCATCCGATCTGGAGCCATGGCAAACGCCATGATATGAGGCTCCTAGACTGGAACGTCGTGGCCAAGAAGCGACGCATCCTTGTCACTGGTGTGGCCAGGTGGTGGGGCGCGCTGCTTGTGCAGCGCCTCGTCGAAGACCCCGACGTGGCCGAGGTCATCGGCATCGACGTCCGAGAGCCTCGCTACGACCTCGGACGCGCCGACTACCTGAAGCTCGACATCCGGCATTCTCTGATCGGAAAGCTCGTCAGATCGGTGGGCATAGACACCGTCGTGCACACGCTGACCCGCATCGACTCGTTCGACATGGATCCGAGCCGCGCGCACGAGATGAACGTCATCGGCACGCTGAACCTCATCGCCGGCTGCGCAGGCGCCGACAGCCCAGTACGGCGCTTCGTGCTGAAGTCATCAGGCCACGTCTACGGCTCGCGATTCGACCGGCCCGCGAACATCCGCGAGGATCACCGGCTCGACTCGAACTCCCATCACCAGTTCGTCCGCGACATCGTCGAGGTCGAGTCCTACGTCAGCGACTTTGCCATGCGCAACCCGAACATCGCGATCCTCGTCATGCGCTTCTGCAACAGCCTGAATCCCCAGGAGCCTCAGCCTCTCGCGCGTTACCTCGACCTCGAGATGGTGCCGACAGTCGCCGGGCACGACCCTGCGCTCCAGCTGATCCATCGTGACGACTGCGTTGAGGCGATGACCCTCGCGACCAAGCGCGGCCCCGCCGGCGCGTACAACATCGCACCCGCGGGGGCAGAGCCGCTGTCGAGCCTTCTCGACGGCGCGGGCAAGCTGCACCTTCCGCTCATCCCCCCTTTCGGAATCGAGCTCGCCGCCCTGGCGATGCGGCGGAGCGGACTCGCCTTTCTATCGCCGCAGCTGCTCGACCTGCTGCGCTGGGGCCGCTCGCTTTCCACCGCCAAGGCCGCACGCGTGTTGGGGTTCCGGGCCGCGCGCGACACGCGCACTGCTTTCGACGACTTCATCCAGCAGCGGCGCGTCCTGCGCTACGAGCCGGACCGTCACGCGTATCAGTACGAGAAGGAGCTCGAAGACTTCATCCACAGCCGCCAGCCGGTTCCCGTCAACGGCGAGACGAGCAACGGCGAATCGGTCGAGACTAAGGCTCCCCGCCGCCCCCACTACCTCCCGCGCCGTGCGGCGCGGGGACCCCAGCGGACGCTGCGCCATGAGGATGAGACAACAACGCCTGGAGGCAAAGGGGGCTAGGGCTCTCCTCCACCACCGTCGACAACTATCACCTCTCCATTCACATAACCGGCCGCGTCCGAAACCAGAAAGACGACCGCGCCGGCGATCTCATCGGGTGAGCCGATCCGTCCCATCGGATTCGACTCCACCACGCGCTTCAGGATCTCCTCGTTGCCCCAGAGCGCCTCGGCGAATCGGGTCTTGATCAGGCCCGGCGCGATGGCGTTGACGCGAACCTTGCCCCCGATCTCCTTGGCGAGCTGGCGCGTGAGCATGATCACGCCGGCCTTCGTGATGTTGTAGACGCCGAGACCGAATCCGGGGCGCAGGCCGCCCACGCTGGAGATGTGGGCGCAGGCCGCCCACGCTGGAGATGTTCACGACGGCGCCGCCGCTCTTCTCCATCGACGCGTGATAGACGAGCTTGGTCAGGAGGAAGAGGCCGCGCAGGTTGACCTCGAACGTCTTGTCCCACGCCGCCATCTCGGCATCCATGAGCGGTCCGAAGTAAGGGTTGTTGGCCGCGTTGTTCACCAGGATGTCGATGCGGCCGTGCCGCTCCATGACCGTGGCAACCAGCCGCTCGAGGTCTTCCTGGCGCCCCGCATGAGCGGCGACCGCCTCGGCACTGCCCGGGAAGCGGGCGTTGATTCGAGCCGCCTCGACGTCGAGGCCTTCCTGCTTGCGGCTCGAAAGCACGACCTTGGCGCCCTGTTCCGCCAGCGCCTCAGCGATCGCGCTGCCAATGCCGCGGCTGGCTCCGGTCACGAGCGCGATGCGTCCTGACAGGTCGAACCGGGAGCCCGCGGCCACGGCTGTTAGGATATGCCGACTTTAGGTGTGGCTCTCTCGGGGAAAGTAGCCGACGACATCCTGGAGCGAATCTTCCAGCCGACCACCAAGCCGAGCGCGCGCGACCAGGCTGAGGAGACGCTCAGACATCCGAAACGACTCGTCTACGTGGCGATGTCGAACAAGGTCTTCTACTGGCGCGCGCACATCCAGAAGTTCGTTCTCGACTCAGGACTCGTCCCGGTCAGCCCCTTCATGCTCTTCGACTACTACCTCATGCACACGGTCGGCAAGGACGTCGTGCGTGAGGCGATGAACAACCTGCTCGCGAAATGCGACGAGGTGTGGGTCTTCGGGCGGCTCTCGCTAGGCGTGAAGGTTCAGGTCGGCATCGCGAAGCGGATGAACAAACCGATCCGCTACTTCGACATCTCCGACCTGCCGGTGACCGTCATGCCGATCACCGAAGAGACCGCGCAGGAAGAGCTGAAGGATTAAAGGCGCAACGGGGGCAGGCCCCCCTTGTGGGGAACCCCCCTCGCCCCGCTACGCTTGGGTGGCTGCATACACGCCGAGATATGGCTCGGCGGAGCCGAGCCAACCTGCCACGCAATGATCGACCTATATCTACTTAGTTCTGGACCCCGACGATCCTGCGGTACCACCGCGGCGGGTCGGCGAGCTCGTCCAGGTTCGGCATCGACTCGGCGCCATTCCACGCGCGGTTCAGGACGTCCATCCCATACGAGTCGTAGACCGCCCTGGCGAACGCCTCTCCCTTCTGGTACTGCTGCAGCTTCAGGTCGAGACCGGTAAGGCGCCAGATGAGGATCTCGACCACGCTGCGGCTGCGGCCGCGGGCACGATAGGCATCCTCCAGCCGGTCGAACCCGGCGAGCGTCTTGCTGCCCAGCTCGTTCATGACCAGGTTGCTATAGCCCTCGACGAACGACATCGTGCCCTGCATCTGGCGCATCACGCGCCACTGCGCGGGCAGCACGCCGGCGAAAGCGGCGACGCGAGCCGCGGTCGGGCCGGCTTTCGTGGCCGACTCGAGCAGCACCCGCATCGAGCTCTCCATGTAGTCCTTGAGCCATGGATGCGCGGCGAACTGCCACGCGTGCGTCAGCTCGTGGAGGATCAGCCAGCGCCGCAGGTCCTCACCGGGAAGCTCGGCCCTGCTGCCCCATTCCTCGACGTTGGTCTCGACCAGGTACAGGCCATCGGGGCTCATCGGCTCCGTGCCGAGAAGCTGCGGGTCGTACTGGCCGAGCACCCGCCTGCCCAGAAAAGCCAGCAGGAATGCGACGTAGTGGTTCAGCCCCGCCCGTCCGGCTTCCACGGCCAGCGAGTTGGGCAGCCGCCCCTTCTCGAGGATCGGATCGACCACCCGCCGCAGGATGCTTAGGTTCAGGTCGAGCCAGCCGGCGCGGTCGAGGGCTGAGAACTCGGGCAGCGAGGCGCCCTTCGGCAGCGTGCCGACGAACTTGAGCAGCGGGCCCTGCAGCTGCGCGGCCATCAATCGGTACTGGCGCTCCGCCGACCCCAGGTCGACCGCCGGCGCCGAAGACGAGGCCAGCCACGAGCGAGCACGCCGCCGGACGTCCTCCCAATCGAGCAGCAGCCCGGTGCCGCCTCGCGGCCGTACAGCCTCAGCGACAGCCACTGTCGCAAGCCCGGCCATCAGGCCGAAAATTGCGGCCGAACGGACCGAGCGGTTCACCTACCCCAGACTACGGCAATCCCCATTCGGACCGGTCGTCGAGCGCGGTGGCGGCAGCCGTGCGCTGGACCCGGTACGCATCGCCGTCCGAAATCCAGGGGTGCCAGCCCAGACCGGCCGGGCTCTGCCCAAAGATGGCCGCGTAGAAGACGCAGGCGGCGAGGTACGTGCCCGTGCCGTTCGGATGGCTGCCGTCCTCCTGCCACAGGCCGGGGCTCGATCTCTGTGCGACCACCTGCAGCCAAGCCGGTCCGACGGGCGCCATCGGGACGTGCAGCTCGGCGGCGATGGCGCGGTAGCCGTCGTCGATCGCAGCCTGCATGCTCACGTAGTCGGGCATCCCGTTTTGAGGCCAGCCGGCCCGGTGACCCCACGTGACGAAGAGCAAAGGAGCGGCCCCGGCGCTCCGGATCATGGTCACGAGCCGGCGCACGGCCGGATACATCTCACTCTGGCGAAAGGACTCGACCGACGGGATCTCGCTCTGCTCCTGCATGACCACGTAATCCCACCGCGCACTGGTCAGCAGCCGGGCGGTCTCCGGCGACGACACCTGGTCGAGCAACGTCCAGCCGCCGGGGGCCTGCGCGGCGATCTCCATCCGACGCCCGCCCGACCACGCCAGGCGCGCCAGCGCGTCCGGCAGGTCGTTGACCGAGGTGTAGCTGTTGCCGAGGAACAGCACTCGCGTGCAGCGGACGGCGGTTTCGCAGCCAGGATTGGCGGTGATTCGCTGGTAGGCGGCGAAGGCGGCCAAGCACAGTCCGGCCACGACCACAGCTGCCAGCAGCCACCTCAGCCGGGTCACGCAAGCACTCTAGGCCCGCGTCACGTCAGCTCAATAGATGTAGGGCCAGCTCCGGTTGCGCTTGAACACGACCTTGCATGCGTCGCAGCGGAAGACGATTTGCAGGTGGCGGCGGCCGATGGCGGCTGCGTCCCGCCCGCAAACGGGGCAGGAGGCGGTCTCATCCATGAACGATGCGGGCAGGGGATCGACCTTGATCTCGAGGCGGCGGCGTTTTTTCGACATCTCCTAAACCTTTG
>WNGI01012116.1_pt1 | contig 10818 bp, 9 predicted proteins | sample 5400621 | NCBI WGS metagenome assembly WNGI01 (sample SAMN13153374, study PRJNA577476) | soil metagenome | isolation source: 20 cm soil or saprolite under Garry oak tree replicate 1 | place: USA:California | collected 2016-06-15 | reverse complement strand
GCAGCCATAGTCATCTTATCCCCTTTCATCAGCAAATTGTCAGGAAGCCAGATCTTCGTATCCAGGTACAGCATTGATGAGAGATCATCTCGCTGCGGATTCTTTTCTAACCATCGCCGAAATGCTTGACTTGAATCGTTGTCAATACTTGCTTTGGTGCTAGCAGAGAGCAGGTTAGTCTTTAATTGTCCATTAAAGACTCCGAACCAGTTCATCCAGCGTTCAGGTGCAGGTTGCGATAGAGCACGTGCTGTCATTTTGAGCTTTCGCATATTGTATGGCAATCTTTCAAGCAGAGGTGTAATCAATTGGTCACGAATGGGAGCGGGAAGGATCTGATAGTAACGCGCAAGCCAATCGACAATATATTTGGGATAACCCGCAAAGAGTTCGTCTCCTCCTTCTCCAGAGAGTACTACTTTCACATGTTGTTTTGCTAGTTTGGAGACAAGATATACACCAATGTCGGAAGGCTCGCTAACCGGTTCATCGCGATGCCAGGTAAGGAGCGGCCAATATGCCGAGAGATCCGAGCATTTAACGATCAGGTCGTGGTGGTCGGTACCAAAGTACTGTGCGACAAGGCGCGCATAGGGTAATTCGCTGTACCCAGGCACATCGAAGCCAACCGAAAACGTTTTAACAGGCTCATCCATCAACTGACTCATGGTCCCGGTGATAATGCTAGAGTCAACCCCTCCACTGAGCATCGAACCTAGCGGCACATCAGCCATCATACGTTCCTCGACAGCACGATTAATGTGTTGTCGAATGCCGTGAATATAATCTTCAACCGAATGGTCCTCAGTTTTGCCAAAAGTAAAATCCCAGTATAAATGTTCTTTAAACTCTCCATTCTCACACAAAATCAGATGACCAGGTAGTACTTTAGAGATATTTGCAAAGAGTGTTGCAGGCCCAGGAACATAACGTACACTGAGAAAATCTGCTAATGCTTGCACATCGGCTCGCCTCTTAACCTGGGGGTGGCATAACAATGATTTGATCTCTGAGGCAAAAATTAGGTTGCCATCAACACGAGCATAATAGAGAGGTTTCTTTCCAACACGATCTCGTGCCAGTAACAGGCGTCTACGAGTTACGTCCCAAATGGCCAGGCCAAACATACCGTGAAGATGTGCTATACAGTCCACACCGTATTCTTCATAGGCATGGATGATCGTTTCTGTATCGCTATTCGTGCGAAACCGGTGGCCTTTCTCGAGAAACTCCTTACGTAGTGCTTTATAGTTCCAGATCTCTCCGTTGAAGACAATCCAAATATCTCCTGTTTCGTTAGACATCGGCTGATGGCCATTACTCAGATCTATAATACTTAGTCGTGTAGAACCCAGACCTACAGGACCATTAAGGTACATGCCACTTTCGTCTGGTCCACGATGGCTGATAAGATCCGTCATTTGTGCTATCAAATCACGTGAGACAGGTTCCCCGCTCTGCAGATTGAAAACGCCACAGATACCGCACATAGGCTAATATTTTCCCTTCACCCTAAATTGATATAAAGTCACTGGAGACATATTTCCAAGCATAGAACCATTTAGTTGTTAAGTTGGTATTTGCCAACGTTGAGATAATGTTGTGATAGTCGTATCATGGTATAAATTCGTATTCTCGTTGATTGCTTCATAAGAGAGACTATGCAGTCCTATTATGCGAGAATTTTGTTTTGATGTGTAGTGAATTGAATAATCTTGAGAGGGAACCCATGGCAAATTTACCATACTACATTCATCCTACCGCTGAAGTATCATCTAATGCACAGATTGGTGCGGGCACCCATATTTGGCGTCAGGCTCACGTACGCGAACATGCGCGAATTGGCGAAACGTGCAATATCGGGAAAGGTGTTTATATCGATGCGCATGTGCATATCGGCTCAAACGTAAAAATTCAGAATCATGTTTCGTTGTTCGAAGGTGTAACGATCGAAGATGGTGTTTTCGTAGGCCCTCATGTTTGTTTCACGAACGACTTATTACCCAGAGCTATTACGCCCGACGGTAAACTCAAAATTGCAGACGATTGGGTGATCACAGCGACATTGGTAAAATATGGTGCATCAATCGGCGCAGGTTCCGTTATCATCTGTGGCATTACTATAGGAGAGTTTGCCCTGATTGGCGCTGGATCTGTTGTAACTCGCGATGTTCCCCCCCATACACTCGTCTTTGGTAATCCTGCTCGTCAACACGGGTACGTCTGTCGCTGTGCCCGCAAAATATCAGATGTATGCGAACAGAACGGTCTAATGATAGGTAGATGTGAAAAATGTGGCAAGATCGAGTTTCCCCCCTCTCTATAACTTTGAGGCAAATAAACTTCATCTAAATACTTGCCCAACATTGACATAACCAAATCTAAAGCGGTAGTATTAACACCAGGAATACAGAATGATGGTGCCTACAAAAACTCATTGCCCCATCCATCGAAATCACACTATCAATTTGGAGGATTGAGTGTCATCTATATACTTTCTTGCGCGCAGCGGCAACACCCTGGCCCGCTGGACACCACAATCCGCAAGACACGCTCTTGGAGCCTCTATCGGAGCTGCCAGCTATTTTGGTTGGCCTTCCAAACGTTTTGTAACACGCTTAAACATGGCTCAGATTACAGGACGGCCTGCGCATGATCCTTACGTCAAGCGCCTTGCTTTGGCTTCGTGGCGTAACTATGGTCGCTACGCCTCCGATTTTATCAGTTTTCCTCACCTCGATGTCGATAACGTTGTGCGGAATTTACGTGATTTGAGTGAGTGCGAAGGCGGTTGGCTAGGTTGTGTGCAATCCGCCCTGCAAGCAGGGCGAGGAGCTTTACTCGTTACTGCTCACTTTGGCAACTGGGACACGGCAGGGGCTATTCTTGCCCACCATCACCCAGTCTCCGCTGTGGCAGAAACCTTTAATGACGAACAACTCAATCAACTTTTACAGAATCAACGCAGAGAGAAAGGTATCGGAATCATTCCGATGGAGGGTTCTGCGAGGCCCATTTTGCGTCTCCTACAACAGAACCAGGTTGCCGCAATTGTTGTTGATCGTCCTATGGCAGAAGATCAAGGGACAGAAGTAATGTTCTTCGGACGCAAGACATATGTACCGAGCGGTCCAGCCGCCCTGGCACTCAAAAGTGGCGCCGCAATTGTCCCTGGCTTCGTGTGGTATGGTCATCGCAACGAATTTTATGCGCGGATGTTTCCCCCTATTTTTCCGCAGGAGAGCAAGGGAGAGGAACGCGTTAGGGAAATATCACGTCTGACACAGCGCATGTATGATGCATTAGAAGTAATGATACGTGAATGGCCAACACAATGGTACATGTTTCGCCAATTCTGGCCTTCAGAATAATAATAAAATGTATTATCTTTATAAAATTGCTTCAGTCGTTTTTCCACGTTTACCACGCCGGTTTGTATTCATACTCGCTGATGTTGCGGGAATAGCGGCCTTCTTCATTGCAACCAAAGCAAGAAAACAAGCGACCATCAATATGATTCATGTTCTTGGCAAAGAAGTAGTAGAAACGAGCGCAGGTCGCAGGCGCCTTCGACGAAATGTAATAAAAATGTTCCAAAATAATGTCCATAATTATATGAACCTGTTTACCATCCCATCCATACCGCCAGAAAAGATTTTGAATTCGATGGTAATTGAGGGTGCCGAACATCTTGAGGACGCATTGGCAAAAGGTAAAGGCTTAATCATGTTTACAGCCCATTTGGGGCCCTTTGATTTTCTGGCTCAATGGCTTTCTCTCAAAGGCTTTAAGACGACCATTCCCGTCGAACGTTTGAAAGATCAACGCATGCTTGATTTAATTACAAAGCTGAGGAATAGCCAGGGAATGGAGTATATACCTCTTGGAGGCAGTGGACCCTTGCGATCAATTATTCAGGCGTTACGAAACAATCAGATTGTGCTATTTACAACCGATCGAGCTGTAGAGGGGAAGAGCGTTGTACAGCCATTTTTTGGTGAGCCTGCGCGTCTTCCGATCGGCCCTGTAGCGCTGTCTCAGCGCACTGGTGCGCCTCTGGTTGGCGGGTTTGGCAGTTATGTTTCTTCCAAACTCATGGTAGGGGAGATTATCCCACTTTCGCTCGAACTCACAGAAGAGGAGCAGGCAAATACTGACAAATTGATGTGTGGTGTGATCGAAATGATGGAGAGGTTCATCAAAGCACATCCTGAGCAGTGGGTAGTGTTCTCGCCTGTATGGATTAGTGATTTTGCAAAGACCTCATGATACGTCTTGGGGGATCAACAAACCAACTCCAAGCACATTGAGCAACATATACGCCTGCTGGAAGACGTGGTGTAGGAAGTTCTTGTCCTCCTGGACGAACCGTGCGTTCAATAATAGCCTGGCGCAGATCTTCAGGACTACTCCCGGGGAAAAGAGTATATGCTGCACCTATATGTTGCCAGAAGTGCGCATCACTCCCACCAGTTTCAGCAAGCCCCCATTGTTGATTTGCAGCGCGAACCACAGGGCGCATCGAAGCATTTGCAGGAGATGGATTGTACATCTCTATACCATCAATTGCATATCCCTTTTCAAGCAAAGCATCAATTTTGGCACGACTGAGACTTGGTACAAGCTTCCCAAGAGGGTGAGGCACAATCACAAGACCACCTTGCTCTTTTATGTTCTCGATGCTTTCTTCGACTGATCTCATGGCTTTGGGAGCCTTCGCCACAAAAAGGCCGAGTAAATGACCCTGGCGTGTAGAAACTTCAACGCCCGTAATCATCTGTAAAGAACTATTTTGTTGATAGATTAACTCCTGTACTCGCTTTGCGCCCTCTACATGGTCGTGATCGGTAATAGCAATTAAGGGAAAGCCTCGACGCGTAGCCTCTTCAACTATTTTCGCCGGGCTTGCCCAGCCATCGCCCAGATTAGTATGCATATGGATATCGGCTCGGCTGTACCCATTCGGTGAAGGAGGAGTAACTTTTGAGTCTTTTAATGCAACTTGTGCATCAGAATTAGCATATACCATCGTTCTTTACAAATTCTTTCATTAAGCACGCGATTTTTGTCTCAACAGTCCCCTGTTCCGATCATCCAATAACTCGCAATAAAACTCCATTATGTTCTCCGCAACACGAGGCCAGGCATACTCGCGAGCTTTGTGCAGGCCGGCGTTGATGAATTGTTGTCGCAACGTTTCATGCCCAAGCAGGTGTCCTAAAGCTATTGCCAGTTCCTCGCTATTGCGAGGGGTCGTCAATAGACCATCTATACCATGACTAACAACTGTTGCATAGCCACTGATATTAGATGCGACAATTGGCTTGCCTGAAGCCATCGCTTCTAAGAGCACAATACCCAGGCTTTCTCCACCAGTGGCTGGAGAACAATAAATATGTGCGCTAGCAAAATAACGGGGTAAATCACTATCAGAGACATAGCCGGTAAAAACAACATCGGGCCAACCCTTGCGTTCGACGAATTGCTGAAAACCACGTCGTAGTCGGCCTTCGCCAACAAAGATGAAGCGCGTTTGAGGAAACTGCTCGCGAATACGTGGTATCGCTCGCAGCAAGAATTTCGCACCTTTTCGCTTCTCGAAACGACCAACGAAAAGAATATTTTGTTTGTCATCCATAAATTGTGGAAGCGGTGCAACCTGCGGACTGAAGCGATCTAAATTAACTCCATTTGGAATTACTCGATAGTCTGCTGGAAAGTAGCGCGAAACGAATTGGAGAGCAGTAGTGGAAACTGCTATACAACCCGACAGACGCCGAAACAAAGGACGAAGAAATGGGTATGTAGAGGCGTATGCCAGATTCGAGGTTGAATAGATGCCTGGATATGATGACGCGTGAAAGGTTCCAACAGTGACTGTGTTTGAACAGCGTAATACCGTCTGAGAAAGACCCGGAACGAGCGGCTCATGCACATGTATTACATCAAAATGTTCCCGCTGTAACACTCTACGTACTCGCAGAGCAATTGAGGGATCAAGCATGATACGCGCAATTGAACCATTGATCGGAATAGGTGTAGTCCCACCCATTTTTAAGATGTACTTCTCGGTTAATTTGCGCTTTGGCCCTGATGCAGGTGCCATTATGCGTACATCATGCCCCATAGCAATGAACTCATTGGCGAGATTGCAAACATGATCACGCACCCCCCCAGGATAGCTCCAGTCATAAGGCGATACAAGGCCAATTTTCATGCACTACTCCCTGCACTCATCAATAGAGATACAATCATTTTTCTAATTCGTTTGTGGACTATAACTTTCCAGGTACGGACAGAGGGAGAAAAGTGGAATATCCGCCTCCCTATTTAGGTACTTCGTATAGGGTTCCCTGACTATACGTCCCTCATTACCTTTGTCGATATAAACTGCTCACTTATTCTATCATTTTTATTTTAACTTGTGTACGAACTCGATGAAATATTGCATAGCTTGCGGGTTACTCATTGAGTCCACGCTGATCGCTTTTTCCAGGGGAACACCCATGAAAAGTTTCTTGATCGGCACTTCCAGCTTCTTGCCATTCAATGTACGTGGTACTTCGGTAATGGCAATAATATCATCAGGTACATGATGAGGCGACAGGCTACCGCGAATCTTACTTCGGATTTTCGCTTCAAGAGCATCGTCTAGTTCTATGCCAGGTTTCAGCACAACAAAAAGTGGCATGTAGTAGTTACCACCAGAGCGTTCTATACCTACAACCAGGCTATCGAGAATTTCCGGAATATCTTCAACGACACGATATATTTCACTACTGCCCATACGAATACCTTTGCGGTTTATCGTAGAGTCAGATCGGCCATAGATAACTGCACTCCCTCTAGAAGTGATCTTCACCCAATCACCATGCCGCCATACTCCAGGATAGACATCAAAGTAGCTCTCGCGATAACGTTTCTGCTGAGGATCATTCCAAAAGAAAAGAGGCATAGAAGGCAATGGTTCGGTGATGACTAATTCACCCATTTCATCGATCACAGGCTTGCCATTTTCATCAAACGATTCCACCTTAGCTCCTAATGAGCGACACTGAAGTTCCCCAGCACGTACAGGAAGCAAGATGGAGCCTCCCAGAAAAGCCGAGCATACATCAGTACCACCACTGACCGAAGCTAACCAGATATCTTGTTTAATCTGATCGTAGACCCATTGAAAGCCTTCTGGAGGTAGCGGAGAGCCAGTTGAGCCAAGACCGCGTAACCTGCTTAAATCAAACGTTGTGCCTGGTACTATACCAGCTTTCATACACGCAAGAATAAATCCTGCACTCGTACCAAAGAATGTCATATCGGATTTTTCAGCATATTGCCAGAGCGCATTCATGTCGGGATAAGATGGACTTCCATCGTAGAGTAAAACTGTAGTTCCTATTAATAGCCCACCCAGTAGCAGGTTCCACATCATCCAACCAGTAGTGGTATACCAGAAAAATCGATCATCTTCTTTCAGGTCTAGACCAAGATATAAGTTCTTAATATGCTCAAGCAGGATACCACCCTGGCCTTGAACAATGGCCTTTGGTAAACCTGTTGTACCGGAAGAATACAGCACCCACAGGGGATGGTCAAAGGGTACCTGCTCAAAAGAGAGCTCCGCATTTGTTGGCTGCATGTCTTGCCAGAGCATCGCATTATTGTACCCCTCCGCACTCAACGCTGGATAAAGGTAGGAAACTAGAACCGTTTTTTGTAAAGTAGGAAGCGATTGCTGGAGTTCAGTGATAGTTGCGCGTCTATCAATTGCTTTCCCATTATAGAAGTACCCATCAACCGCAAAGAGTACCTTTGGCTCTTACCAAAGTCTGGGGAACAGCTTGACCAGATTGCCCCAAGGCTTGCCGATGCCAGAAAAGCAATGGCTGCTTCTGGAATATTAGGCAAATAAGAAACCACCCGATCTCCACGTTGCACTCCCATAGCGCGTAGAGCCTGAGCCACCGTGCTTACTTTTTGGTACAGTTCCTCCCAGGATATCTCTGTCAAAGGCTGCGTCTCAGATTGGAACAAGAATGCTGGACGGCTGGATGTCGCATTGCGAAATACATGCTCGGCGTAATTGAGTTCAGCACCAAAAAACCACTGCGCTCCAGGCATTTTTCGTTCGGTCAGTACTGCACTATAAGGCTTCGAGGATTTTATTTGAAAATATTCCCATATAGTAGACCAGAATTCCTCGAGGCTATTAACCGACCACTCCCAAAGTTTTTCAGTGTCATCGAAATGTAGCCCTTTCTGACTTTCAAGCCATTGCATATATTTAGTGAGATTAGATTGCTGTTTCATTTTCTCCGAAGGTTCCCAAAGTAATGTACCTTCACTAATCGGAGCCGCCATTATTATCTTTCCTTGCTTTAGCAACGAGCACCGGTATTGTTGGATGCTGTGGAGTTGTGGCTCAATACCAGGTTTGTTAACCCCGCACGAACCATTGTAGCGTTGTTAAGGGAACAGAGTCAAGACGTGCCCTTTTTTGCCAATGGTGGCCATTAGCGAGAGCGCCCGCCAGAATGTGCCTCATCCGCTTAATTTTGTAGGCGTAGTTCATCACGGCCTATATATGCAAGACTTTCAACCCGTAAAACGTAGAATAGGCGAAAACTTCGCCTGGCTGGGACGTTTTATGCCTGAGAAAGGGGCACACCTGGCAATCGAGGCGGCAAAGCGAGCACACGTGCCGCTTGTTCTGGCCGGCATCATCGATCGTCATTCTAAGATATCGATGGATTACTTTGAACAGGTGATTAAACCTCAGGTTGGGAAAGATCAGATTACATATATCGGACCCGTGAATATGAGGCGGAAGAATACTCTATTTGGCCGAGCTAAAGGCTTCCTTAATCCTATCGAATGGGAAGAGCCTTTTGGAATGGTGATGATTGAAGCTATGGCTCTGGGTTGCCCAGTCATCTCGTTTGCGCGAGGGGCAGCTTCCGAAATCATCGCAGATGGTGAAACTGGATTTCTGGTCAACACTGTTGATGAAATGGTCTCTGCTATCGCGAAGATCGATGTAATTGACAGAGAGGCAGTACGCAAATATGTTGAGCAGAATTTCTCATCTCAAGTGATGGCAAAGAATTACGTAAAAATCTACAAGAAGGTCATCCAGATACAGAAGCAGAAAGTTAGCGCCCTCGACACCGCAACCAACGGAAGGCTTGTAGAAGCTCCCACATCTCATTCAATCTTAAAAGTATCTCCAAAAACACTGATTCCACCAACAACGAGGGGCTAAGGGAGTGCTACTCCAAAAACGTGCTACGAAAAGTATCCAGACAATTATTCTGATGTTTACATCGGTATTTACATTTTCACCAAATACCTTTCTATGTTATACTGTCCTATGAAGGCTGTGGCTGCACCGCTGAATGTCAAGTAGTTGAAGTAGCACAGTGCATCTGCACATCTTTATGTCCGTTCAACTCACAGGTGATTCCCCATAGATTAGAGAGGAGTACAGCATGCAACCTAACTCTTATTCAAACGACCCTAATTATACTCAACCAAATGAAACGAATCCTCCTACGCCTCCATATCAACAAGGAGGGCAATATGTTCAACCTCCTTATCAAGGGCAGCAAGGCGGCCCCTATACCCCACCCCCTTATCAGGGCCAGCAAGGACAACCAGTATCACCCTATCAGTACACAAATCAGCCTCCACCAGTTCAGCAGAGTTCAGCAATGAGAGAGGGAGAGTCCCGTAAATATGCCATCGGCAAGATCATCGATTTTATTCGATGGGTTATTGTTGCATTAGAGCTTTTGTTCCTTTTGCGTTTTGTATTAGAGTTGATTGGAGCTGATCCATTGGCATGGCAGTGTACGCAATTCTCTACTTGATACTGAGGTTGTTCCTGCGTACGACTGTTTCCAGGCCTGAAGAGCCTATTGAATAGAAAAAATGGAATTCCATACACCCCGTGCAGAGGGCAGTAGTCCCTCTGCACTCCCATTCCCTACTCCTTCCCTTCATTTTCCGCTTTTATTTATGTCAGGAAGAATGCAGCCAGTAAGATATTTGGGCTATTGGAACATAGGAACTGTTTGAAGTTCATGATACAATGCTTGAATAACGCAGCGCAGGCATAAAGGGATTTCGGAGCGTAGAAACGTATGATTGGCTCTAACCAGCATAATGGTAGCAATACAGAATTGATTGATCAACAATCATTGGTAAGTTCAGGTAACGGCCAAAATAGTCAAATGACTTCAACAGTTGGGGCTTATGAAGATATTCCTCCAACTTCTATCTTCAATCTAACAGATCAACTACGGATTTTCACATATCTTGTCAACTCTAACCGCATACGTTGGTATCGCGTAATTATGCGTGTATTTTTGCAACATCATCGCGAATTGTACCGTTACCAACTTACCTCACATGAGATCCGAGATGCCGTGCGAGCCGTCTTTGACCCTGAATATACGCTGGATCAATGCCAGAATGATCTTGCCGCCCTCAGAGAATGGGGGAATGTCACCACTATCTACGACTCCAGTCGCGCAACCTCTATTACCAGCTTCCTTTCGCCTGCTCTACTCTACCAGGCAACACCAGAAGCTATTGCAATTGAAACGTTTCTTGACGAGCAGACGCGTGCGAATAGTGGCAAGGGCGCGTTACGTCAGGGGGATTTACCATATTTATGGAGATCTCTCCAACGCCTTGATGAGGATTTACAGACGCCTCCTTCGGAATTGGCACTTGCTCGTAGCGGCGAGATCGCCGAGGAATGGCAGCGGGCTTTCGAGATATGGAGTACGATGGCACGTGAGGCAGCGCAATATCTCG
>WNGI01016106.1_pt1 | contig 10821 bp, 16 predicted proteins | sample 5400621 | NCBI WGS metagenome assembly WNGI01 (sample SAMN13153374, study PRJNA577476) | soil metagenome | isolation source: 20 cm soil or saprolite under Garry oak tree replicate 1 | place: USA:California | collected 2016-06-15 | reverse complement strand
GAAAGCGTTATTATCCGAACCGCGGTCGAACCGATTGAGAACTACCTGAATGCCGCGGACGCTGGCATTTCTACATCCGAGGTGGAAAGCTTCGGCCTCAGCATTCTAGAAACGATGTTTTTCGCAAAGCCGGTGCTTGCCTTTCGGACGGGCGGAATTCCAGAAGTTGTGGACGACGCAGGTTCTCTGCATGAGTTCGGCGATGTCCGCTCGATGGCCGCTGCACTTGATCAGCTGATCGAATCGCCAGAAGCGGCGCGAAACCTTGGCGACAAAGGGCGAGCGCGTGCGCAGTCGCGATTCACCGCCGACAAAGTAGTGCCGCATTACGTGGCGATTTACGAGCGCGTGTGCGAGGCAAAACAAGGAAGAGTGCCTACCATAGACCATTGATTAAACGGCCGGCAGAGTCTTTCCCGCTACGACGGCTGCATCGTCAGCTTCGCGTGCGACTCACGATCGTGCGCGATACAGGGTTCGAACCTGTGACCCCTACCGTGTCAAGGTAGTGCTCTACCACTGAGCTAACCGCGCTCCATCAGGACGACGGCCGCAATTATCAGCTGGCGCGATTTGATTGGCAAGCCGGGCCGATCACTCCCAATTGCATCGTCGTTTTCGCTCGCGCTTTGGCGTGAAGTCATCCTAACCTCAGCGCGCAATCGGCCATCCTTTCCCGCTCATGCGCACATCGCCCATTGCTATTCTTTTGTTTGCCGTGGCTGCGTTTCTCGGCGCGCTTGGTCAATTCTTCTACAAATCGGGAGCGGACCAAACGAACGGATCACTCCGGAGTTATTTGCTCAACGGGCGTCTATTTGCCGGCGTGATCTGTTATGTGGCGGTAATGGCGCTATTTGTCGCCGCCTTCAAAAAAGGCGGAGCGCTGACGGTGCTCTACCCGGTTTACGCGAGCACATTTATCTGGGCGGCATTGATTGCCTGGCTCGCATACGGAACGCCCATTCGGGCGCCGCATTTTGCGGGCATGCTGCTCCTGGTCGCAGGAATGTATCTGCTCGGCCGTTGATGAAGGAGTATCAAGTCGGCGACCGGCGTCCACTCGAGTCGCGTGGATGGGCAATATCACAGCGGGTCGCGCAATGGCTCGCCAAGAATCACGTGAATCCCAATATCATTTCGATTGGCGCCATGGTTTGCGGAATCGCGGCCGGCCTCGCGTTCGCCGCCACGTCCGGCGTTTCGCACCATGGATGGCTCCTCTGGTTGGGCGGTGCGCTCTTCGTGCAACTGCGACTTCTGGGAAATCTTTACGACGGTATGGTCGCCGTGCTGCGGCAAATCGCATCATCGGTTGGCGAATTGTTCAACGAAGTTCCCGATCGGGTGAGCGATGCCGCGACCCTGATTGGATTCGGCTATGCCGCAGGTTCGAACGCCTTGCTTGGATTTGTCGCCACCTGTTTTGCTCTTTTTCTCCCTTATTTGCGCGCGATGGGAAAAGTCGCTGGTGCGCAGCAAGAATTTTGCGGGCCGATGGCGAAACAGCAACGCATGGCCGTGGTCACGATCGCGGCGATTATTTGCGCAGTGATACCGCGCGCAATCGATTGGAAAGTTCCGACCTACGCACTCTGGCTGGTTATCGCTGGTTGCATCGTGACCTGTGTTCGCCGTTTACATCGGATCGCAGCGACATTGCAGGCGCGCTGACATGGATCCAGTGACGAAAGAACGATTATTTGGATTTCGTCATGCGTTTGATTCGCCGGTCACGCTCTGGATTACACTGTCTGTCCTCGGGGCGCTCGTTATCGCCTCAATTATTATCTGGCTCCTACGCACGCTGGGCCGAACGAGTGAGAAATTGCACGATGAGCTAGTCAAGCGGGTCCTTTCGTGGGCGGTGATGACGCCCCTCCTGCTGGGACCAGTTCTGCTCGGCGCCGCTTGGACCATTGCCGCCGTCGCTATCCTAAGCGTTCTCTGTTATCGGGAGTTCGCGCGCGCGACTGGTTTCTTTCGCTACCGATCCTTGAGCATTGTCGTCGTGCTTGGCATCGCTTCCACGACGTTCGCGATCGCGGATCATTGGTACGCATTTTTTGTCGCGATTCCGCCGCTGATCATCGTGTTATTGGCAATGGTGGCGATTTTACCCGATCAGCCACACGGATATACCCAGCGAGTCGGCCTCGGCGCCATTAGCTTCCTGCTCTTTGGTCATTGCCTCGGTCATCTCGGTTAGTGGAACTGAATGATGTCTTCGCCTACATCACGGGCAAGACGTTTGGTCACCGCAAAATCGTCCCGCATACCAGTCCGAACAAAACGCTTGGCGGCGCACTCGGCGCTTTGCTTCTAACGACGACGCTGGTCGCCACGGTCGGACATTTTGTTTTTGCCGGCTCGCCCGTTGACACGCTCGTCAAACTGGTCGGGCTCGGGTTGATTGTGAGCGTGGCCGGGCAATTCGGCGACTTGATGCTGTCCTCGATCAAACGCGATATCGGGGTCAAGGACATGGGGGCAAGCATTCCCGGCCACGGAGGATTGCTTGACCGATTCGACAGTTTGCTCCTGGTGGCGCCGGCTGTGTTTCACTATATCAATTACTTCCGCGGCTTCGGGGTTGATCAGCCGACGAGAATTTTCGGCGGTGGAGCTTGAACGATGGAAGAGTGGCGCTTCGAACCAGCCCACGATTTCGGGCTGAGCGCCGAACAGCGACGACAGAGTCTTCGTCGTGAGGTTGGATTGGAAAGCGCGATTTCTTGTCTTCTATGGCGATTAATCACCCGATTTTATCTTGCCCTCGCTCATCGTTTGGAAATCTGCGGTCGCGAAAATCTGCCGAAGCGCTCCCCCTTTGTCCTGGTGGCCAATCACGCCAGTCATCTCGACGCCATCATTCTTGGTGGAATTCTGCCGCTGCGATTTGTTGGTGCCGTTTTTCCGATCGCCGCCGGCGACACATTTTTCACCAAGCGTTCCTCTTCGATTTTCGCCACCGCTTGCATGAATGCGCTGCCGATCTGGCGAAAAAACTGCGGCGCGCATTCGTTGCGCGATTTGCGAGAGCGATTGCTGAATGGCGCATGCGTTTACATCTTATTTCCAGAAGGGACGCGTACCCGCTCGGGAGAAATGGGGAATTTCAAACCCGGCCTGGGTCGGCTGGTCGCGCAAACGAATATTCCGGTCGTGCCGTGCTATCTGCGCGGCACGTTTGACGCCCTGTCGCCCTCGGCCAGAATTCCGCGTTGGAAAAAAATCAGGGTTAACATAGGCCAACCGGTATCATTCCCTTCTGCCGCCAATGATCGCATCGGCTGGGAAGCGATTGCGCGATCAACCGAAACCGCAGTTCGCGCGCTTACGAATTAAGCCGCCAATTTGATGGCGTCTTTATGACCGAGAATTTTCACCACCTGTTGCAGCTGCTCGGTCTTGAGCGGTTTCTTCAACACCGTGATGGGTCCTTTGGCCAGGATCCGATCAAGCATCTCGCTATCCGGATAACCGGTGATGATGATGATGGGACAATCGGGCTGTTCTTCTTTGACCGTATCGTAGACATCATCCGCTGGACCGTCGGGAAGCTTTAAATCAAGGAAAACAAGGTCAAACTTTTGTTTCTGGAGCGCGGCAATTGCTTCTTTGACGGTGCCGACGACGACCCGGCTAAATCCGATCTTCTTCAGGAATAATTTGAAAAGGTTCTGCAAGCTCTCGTCATCATCAACAACCAAGACCGTCGGCTGACCGGATTTTTCCTCTTTCAAAATATCTTTATCGAGAGCGTTTTTTTTGATCCGCCAACGCCCGCCAATTTGAATCGCCGGCAACTGTCCTCGCTGGACCAGGTAATAGACGGTCGGCAATGGGATCCGAAGGTATTTCGCGGTCTCCTTAACCGTCAGCAGGTTATGCATGACAACTTATTCACCAAGTTGCACCTGCCAACGCAAGAACTATTCACTAAATCATCATCATAAAAACCAGAATCAATGTCAATCTTTTCCCCGAAACGGGCAAGAATACTCCCGAATTCAGCCCTGTGAGGACGGTTTCACCACTGGACAAGCCAAATACAGCGGTGAACTGTTCCGATCCCAATGAGCGTTCTGTTTTTCAAACGATTTTTGAAACGGCCGCTCCAGATTGCTTCCATTGTGCCGAGCTCGAGAGTGCTGGTCGAGCGGGTGGCGAACAAAATTGATTTCGATCGCGCACGCATTATCGCCGAATATGGGCCGGGCGAAGGCGCTCACTCGCGGGAGTTGGCGCAACGGATGCGGCCGGATGCGCAGTTGCTTTTGTTCGAACTCGATCCGGCTTTCTCACGCGATTTGAAACGGCAGTTCGCAAATGACTGGCGCGTTCATGTCATCAATGCGAACGCAGCAACGATTGGCGGCGAGCTTGTCCGGCGAGGCATCGCCCAATGCGATTACATCGTTTCAGGCATTCCTTTCAGTATTTTGGAGATCGACAAAAAACGTGATCTGCTGCGCCAAACTCATGACGCTCTCACGCCCGGTGGCGCCTTTATCATCTACCAAGTCACGAACGAACTCCGTCAGCATGCGATTGATTTCGCGAGCGCCAATTCGGAATATGTTTTGCAAAATATCCCGCCGATGTTCATCACCGTTTTTCGCAAAGACAGTATGCGGAACGGCAACGGCGCGACCGACCGGGCGACTCGTTTTTCCTCGGCGCCGGCGTGATGAAAACGATCAAAACGCGCATCGAAAAAGATTCGATGGGCGAGATGGAGGTGCCGCAAACCGCTCTCTATGGCGCCTCCACGCAACGCGCCGTTCTAAATTTTCCAATTAGCGGTTATCGCTTTTCGCGGCCGTTTATTCGTGCCCTCGGTTTAATCAAATGGGGCGCGGCCCAGGCCAACCACGATCTCGCATTGCTTGATGCGCACCGCTCCTCCTTGATCGTGCAAGCGGCGGAAGAAGTGGTGGAAGGGAAGCTCGATGAGCACTTCCCGCTCGACATTTTTCAGACGGGATCGGGCACCAGCACAAATACCAACGCCAATGAAGTAATCGCGAACCGTTGCGCCCAACTCGCGGGCAAGCCAATCGGTTCGCGCGAACTGGTCCACCCCAACGATCACGTCAACATGGGACAATCGAGCAATGATGTGATCCCAACCGCCATTCACGTGAGCGCGGCGGAACAATTGAAGACCTGTCTTCTGCCAGCGTTGCAAAATTTGCACAGAGCACTTGAAACGAAAAGAAAAGAATTTTGGGACATCATCAAAATCGGCCGCACTCATCTCATGGACGCGACTCCGGTGCGGCTCGGCCAGGAATTCGGCGGCTACGCCCAACAAATTGCCTACGCCAGATCGCGCGCCGAGAAGGCGATTGAAGTCCTGCGGGAACTGCCGCTTGGCGGCACCGCCGTTGGCACCGGGCTAAACCGGCATGGCGATTTCGCCGACAAAGTGATTCGGCATCTGCATCAGCGCACCGGGATCGAATTTTATGAGGCGCGCAATCATTTCGAAGCCCAAGGGGCAAAGGATGGTGTCGTGGAAACCAGCGGGCAATTGAAAACGATTGCGACGAGTTTTTTCAAAATCGCTAACGACATTCGCTTACTCGCCAGCGGCCCCCGGTGCGGCATCGGCGAAATTCAGTTGCCGGCGACCCAGCCGGGGAGTTCGATCATGCCCGGCAAAGTCAATCCGGTCTTATGTGAATCGATGATGATGGTTTGCGCACAGGTCTTCGGTAATGACACTTGCATCACCTGGGCGGCAGCAAACGGAAATTTAGAGTTAAACGTGATGATGCCGGTGATGGCGCACGATCTTCTGGAATCGATCCGTCTGCTCGGAAATATTGCCGATGCGTTCACCGAAAAATGCGCAATCGGGATCCAGGCAAATGAGGAGCGCTGCCGCGAACTGGTCGAGCTATCGATGGCCATGGTGACAAGTTTAGCACCGAAGATCGGCTATGATCGGGCTGCGGAAATCGCCAAGGAAAGCGCGAAAACGGGCAAAACCGTGCGCGAGATCTGTCGCGAGAAAAACATTTTGCCGGACAAAGAATTGAGGGCAGCCCTCGATCCCGTCGCCATGACGGAGCACGGAGGCACTGGATCCGGAGGTTAGCGATGCGGGCGGCGCTTTGGCTGCTTTTGATCGTTAGCAACCTAACCATCTCGACCGTCGCCGCAGACACTCCGATCGACGTTTCGAAAATCATCAAGAAAAGCGATGCCGAAGCAGCCCTAGGCGAACCGGTCAAGGATGCAACGCCGTTCAATCTGAATAGCCCGGATGGCTATTATTCGAAGTGCAATTATTACAGCACAAAGTCGATTCGCTCACTCGTTCTGAGGGTGCGCCAAGCCGCCGAAGGCACGATTGATCCGCAACAAGAATTCGAGCAGGTAGCCGCGAGTGGCGGCTCGATGAAGCCGGTGGAGGGGTTGGGGGAAAAGGCTGGCATGTTCAATGGCACGCCGCAAAACGGTCTGCCTTCCCACGTCATCATTCTCTATGTCGTACAAGGAAAATCCTTCATCACAATTGGGCTGAGCGGAATGAAAGACGAAAACGCTGCTCTCGAGAAAGCGAAGACGATCGCGGAAAAAATTCTCGCCCGACTCTAGGCCGTTTGTATCAAGCGCCCCGGCATCTAATATCCGTCATGGTAGCGAACGTTCACGGCCCGCAGTTCTCGGGCGGAGCAAATATCGCGATCAAATGCCCTGCTCATACCTATGAGCAAACGGTTGCATTTTATCGCGATACCCTGGCCTTGCCCTTAATCGAAGAAGAAAATGACGGCTGCATTTTCCAATTCGGTCCGAACCGCCTTTGGGTCGATCTGGTGCCAAATCTGAGCCAGCCCGATGTCTGGTTGGAATTGGAAACCAATGACACCGAAGCGGCCGCCGCCTATTTGAAAGTGAACGGCGTACCGCGACGCGATGAGGTGGAACAGTTACGCGAAGACTTCGACGGCTTTTTCGTTTCCGCGCCTAACGGCGTCATTCATTTGGTCATCGGCCAGGAGGAGTCGTGAGGCGTCGCCATTGTCCCACCCAAGTGCCGAGTCCGTAATAACCGAGGGGCGTCAGCTGCCCTGCGTTCACCAGCTCGTCAACCTGCGTTTTGGTGGGCAATCGCTTCTGGTTCTCAGGCGGTCCGCCGTAATCGTCGATTACCAGCCAACAGCGATCGATCAGTTTTTTTCCGTAGCAATCAAGATCGCGTTTTACCCCCGTGTCTGCGTCGAGAATGAGCAGACCGATTTCGTCAGTTCCAAGCGCCTGATTAACCTCAGCAATAATTTGCGGTTCGCATGAGCGGCCTTCCAGCAGCATCACAAGGTCGGCGACGCGTTCTCGCGCCAGAGTGCGTTTCAGGCTGCGCAGAATATTTCGCGTCGCCAGTGGATGTTGACGAAGACTGCCACCCTGTTCGACCGCAAGGAGCTTTTTCGGGTTTCCTGCGTCCCGCGCTCCCCAAGCAGCGGCCACGGTGGATCCGCCTCGAAAGGCGCCGATTTCCAGAATGCGGCCGTGGCAGATGCGGGCAAGGTGATAAATCAACTGCAGCGCATCAGGGTGGAGCATCGACTCGTGTTTGCCCATCTTGCGCAAGCGGCGGTTGACGGGCTCGTGCCGGTATTGCATGAGCGCGTACATCAGTTCGAGACAATCATCGAGCTGGTGGCGATCGTCCATACGTTCCCAGGAACACTCCATCATACAAATGCTTTCGAGCCGGACAATCTCGACCGCGCGCGATCCCTGCCATAAGACGAAGAAGCAAATGGGAAGATTTGGTGTATTTATCGGGCTGTAGGGTGCGCTTGCCTGCTCGCGAACGCTTTCGGAGTCCTCAGCGCAGTTAATTCGTTGTCCGCTGCCGAGAGCGGACGCTACAAATGTTGACGCGGCCTCGTGCGCTGTTTCCGCCGCATTAGAACGCGTCAACACATTTAGCACGCGCCTATCATCCGCCGCGAACAGCGGGAGTTTCAAAACCGCACTCCTTAGTTTGTTTCTGCCGCCAGGGACGGCGGCAGCTACAATGCCCGCGAGTGCGCTGTCCCCAGCGCACCTCGGGTACTCAATTTAGCGGACTGCCGCCACGGTTGGATCTTAAATCAATCGCTAAAATGCAAAATTTGCAGACAAAAATCGTTCGCAGCGGCGTCTCTAACTTTGATGCCCTCGCCGACCGATCCATCGGAGCGAATTGCGGAAGTCCTTCGGGAGATTCTTTTTTTGACCACGGATACGTCGTCACCCGCAGCTTCCGAGACGAAAGAAGAGAAGGATTCCAAAGTCACGCCCAGTGAACGGGAAGAGGAGCCAAAGTCCTGACAACCAGACAAAAGCCCGGTCCCGCTAAGCTCGACGGTTCCGCGATAGGCCCGCCGTGGCAGAAATTCTCCGAAACTCAGCCGCACCGCAATGGCGTCATCGGTTTGCACGACCCAAAGCGGATATTGCTGCGGCGAGTGCGCGCGAAGCCAGTCGCGGCGTTCTTCGACTCTGACGTGCTCGAGTTGCGCCGTGGAAATGCGCGAGGCGATAGCGGCGTTATGGATTTCGACGATGGCCGGCAGATCGGCTTCGGTCGCGTCGCGCAGCGTCATGCTGCACGAGTGGTATTGAAGAACGCGCTGTCGAATGTCGGCTGAAAATGGCCGCCGGGCGTTTCGCCAATTTGAAATCTCGGACTGATTGCGTTCTGTCCAGCGCAATAAATCTCCAGGTCAGCGCGTCCGTTGCGTTCAATTGAAGTGCGGACCGCTCCTTCCGCCAGCTCCGGCGTATTGCACTCGCGCGAGAGATGCCCCAGGATGACGCGCTCGACTTTGCCGGGAAGTAATTGTTCGATTACGCCGGCCGCTGACGCATTCGAAAGATGACCGTGCCGAGACATGATCCGCTGCTTGACCGGCCACGGTCGCGCTGGATCACTCTGCAAAAGTTTCTCGTCGTGATTCGTCTCGATCACCAGCGTGTGCACTTCCCGCAGCCGTTCGATTAGCATTTTCGTGGCGTAACCGAGATCAGTAATGTAGCCGAGACCGCGATTTGCGGCATGGAAGGCATAACCGACTGGGTCAACGGCGTCGTGCGGTACGGTGAATGTTTGGACGAGTCCGGCAGCGCGGCTCGCTTCGGCTGTCTGCGCGTTGCAATAGATCGGGACCGGAAATTTCCGGCACAAGACTTCTAACCCGAAGACGTGATCGCCATGTTCGTGGGTGAGGAGCACACCGTCGAGCCGTTCGGGAGTGAGGTTGCATTGCTCGAGCCGGACAATGATTTGCCGCGCGCTCAATCCGCCATCGATCAGGATCCGGCAATGGTTGGTCGAAACGAGAGCGCTGTTGCCGTTGCTGCCGCTGCCGAGCATGGTGAGGCTGAACACGAAGAACGTTTAGCGAAACACAACCTCCTTCACAAACGGAATCGCAGATGAAAGATTTTCCATCAGATCGTGCAGTCGAGCAGGTAAAGGCATCCACCCGAATTGTGCCAACGGCCGTTTGCCATAAACGACCGGCCTTGCTCAGCCGCCGCGATCCATCAATGCGAACACGTGCGCTTTCTTGGCTCCGTAATCGAGCGAGCGGAATTGTCGGATTTCCTCAAGACGGCGCATGCCATTGAGCGTGTCGAGAAATTGCGTGTAACTGGCGGCCAGCTCGCAAGTCTCGAGATAACGGCCGCGCAAATTTGCATCGCGGAAAGCTTCCGGGCGCTGGCGTACAAAAAGATGAAAACGTAACCAGCGCCGATCAGCCCGGGAGACGCGCTGTGTCTTTCGAAAGAAAGCAATGAAAAACAAAAGGATGAGATAGGTGTCGACCTGCGCCTGCAACTCCAGATCGCGCGCAAAATCTTCCGATCCGATTTCGTGCTGGCCATTCTTGAACTGGAGCGCTGCATGCAAGGCATGATTGATCTCTTCCACAAAAACGATGAGGGACCGGATGTTGTGATCGCCCAGGCCGGCCCGAGGATCGTGTCGTTCGAGCTGATCGATCAGCCAGCGGGAGTAGTAAATCCCGACATAGAGTTGGTCGCCGGCATGCCGCAAAAACGTGCGCGCCAGTTCGCTCAGCTCGCGCGCAGATGCGCCAGCCAGCTTGCTCAGCTGAGCGGAGCGAGCGCGATCGATAATGCAATCTTCGAGATTAATCCCGACCTGCGCATAAGTGCGCTCGAGCAAACGTTGAATTTGGGAGAAGAGCGTTTCGTTCACGGCAACAACGATGGCGCCTCATCCTCGTCAAGATGGAGCAGACGGTCAGAAAGCTCATTCAACGCAATCCGTACATCATGGAACCGGTCGGCAAGTTCAGCGTAGACATCGTTCAGCTCACAACGGCGCGCGGTCGCGTGGGAGGAAAGCAGATGATAGCTCCGGCGCCCGACTTGCTCATAGAAAGCGAGATTGGGCGCACCGCGCAAACTGCGTTGCTGCGTGTTCTCGTGGAAAATTCCGCTAATGAAGAGCGAATAGTTACCGACGTAAGCCCGTAAGAGGAATGCTTCTTCCGGCGTGGCCCGGGAGAGCGCGATCAACATGTCGGAAATGTATTGTCGCGAATGCTCTTCGCCGCTGTGGTTTGGGGCTTGCAAAAAAGTGACTCGCGAAAACTTTTCCAAGAGCGACCCAACATAATCGCACAATTTGCGATCGGTGATCCCGGCGTCTCGCAGGACGTGACGGGCGAGAACGTAGAAATAGAACTGCGAAGAAATCCGGAGGTGGCCAGCTTGAGACAGGATCGCGTCCACCAGGCGCGGGGAATCAAGAATGAAATCGCGGCTTTCAGAATCAGCAAG
>WNGI01008315.1_pt1 | contig 10821 bp, 8 predicted proteins | sample 5400621 | NCBI WGS metagenome assembly WNGI01 (sample SAMN13153374, study PRJNA577476) | soil metagenome | isolation source: 20 cm soil or saprolite under Garry oak tree replicate 1 | place: USA:California | collected 2016-06-15 | reverse complement strand
AAAGCAGCGCGGGCTGCCATGGTGAGAGCGGTCAGGGCACGCCTTTGGGGCCCAATCTAACGGGCAAGAAATGGCTGTGGAACGACGGTAGTTATGCCGGAATTGCGAAAACGATAACGGAAGGTGTGCCGGAACCAAAACAATATCGAAGCCCCATGCCGCCGATGGGTGGAGCGCAAATTACGCCCGACCAGGTATCAGCGCTTGCAGCGTATGTGTGGAGCCTGAGCCATCGCGGGTCACCCAATCAGAACTGAACACCTAATCCCTGATAAATACGCAAAACGGCCCTGACATTGAAGTGATACTTTTCGTTAAACAAAGACTTACATAGACGTCGGCCGACACGAAGATTACGACGGATTAGTACGGAGAACCGCGCTTGCGTCACTTTACTCCCGGATTGTCGGCCAACCTTCCTTTACCGCCTTAAGGAAGGATTGCCCGTCACTCGGTGCAACCCGGTGTGTCCCTCGACGGTCAACAATTATTCATGTCGTCTTATGCCCGTTAAAGAAAGAGTTCAAGAACTTTTGGGGCCTGGGACTTGATTGAGCTGGGCTGAGGCACGCAGCCGGACTCGGTGCCCATAACTGAACGCCCAGATCATGGTGACGATGGTCAGGCTTCCGATCAGGATGGGCGACACAATCAGGACTGTCGACGCGGGCACATGGTAGATCAAAATGATCCGAAGAATCAGCTCGCCCACAAAGACACATCCCCAAACATTGGTTATCAGCCGATGGGAAAAACGTACCTCCGGCAATTGCCAAGCCGCATTGAAACGGGCCTGCCGCTGCGGATCGGCTCTTGCCATGAAATGCCGCGCGAAATAGAACATTCATTGGACGCGGCAACAAGAGCGAGACGAAGCAGGACAAGCCAAAGACACCGGTAAACAAGGATTCGCGGACCAGCAACAGACGTGGGCTACCGCCAAAGAGCAAGGCAGCACCGTCAGTGGCGAGCCCCAGTAGAACCACGATCGAAATCGGATCTACCTGACCTATGCGCACAAGATCGAAGATGCTTTTTCCGAATGGAAAAGTGCTGGCAATCACTAGCGCTGTGAACTCAGAGGGAGACAGATAGCGCCTGGAAACCTTATAGAGGACTACGGGGATGATTGCATTCAGGACAATACCCCAAACAATGCCGCTCAGCGCGGGCCGCGACATTTGCATTTCGGCAGCTCCATAATGAATCCAGTTGTCGTTTCTTGTCGCGAACCAGCCGCGTGGCTCCACTATACGGGTGCGTAAGGCCACGTCGCAGCCTACACCCGCTTATCGCTTTCGGACGAGCTGTCGGCATCCCTTCCCTCACCGATTACGGAAGGATTGCTCGTTATTCGGGACAAGACAGCGTTTCCAATGTCCTCGAAATCCTTAACCACCAGCCTTCTCTTAGGACATTTCTGGCGACACCGGAACCGGATATCCCACCGCTGCAGTATCGCGTTCCCCGTGTCTCCTCGGTCTAATTATGGCGCGTCTTGCAAGCAGATTGGCGCGTTGCGCTAGTGCGCTCTGCGAGTGCCGACATCTAAAGTTATGAACGAGGCGATTGAACTAAGGAGATCGGTCATGCAAGGAGCAGTTCTGTACGGACCACGTGACGTGCGCTTCGAGGAGCGCGAAGTTCCCAAAATCATGAAGCCGACGGACGCTGTTATCAGGATCTCATCGGCATGTGTGTGCGGATCTGATTTGTGGCCGTATCGTGGGGTTCAGCAGACCACGCAGCCGACTCCAATGGGACACGAGTATTGCGGCATCATCGAGGAAATAGGGCGCGCGGTCAACACGATTAAACCCGGCCAGTTCGTCATCGGCTCATTCTTCGCATCCGACAATACCTGTCCGACCTGCCAGATTGGTTACCAGTCCTCCTGTCAGCACCGGGAACTCGTCGGCGGAGCGCAGGCGCCGTTCTTGCGCGTGCCACTTGCGGACGGCACACTGGTTGCCACGTCCGACGTCCCCTCAGAAGACCTCGTCCCAAGCCTGCTAACGCTATCGGATGTGATGGGGACGGGGTGGTTCGCCGCCGATGCGGCAAACGTCAAACCAGGTTCGACCGTTGCAGTCGTCGGTGACGGCGCGGTCGGATTGCTCGGCGTCCTCTCCGCAAAACAGATGGGCGCGAAACGAATCATCGCCATGAGCCGTCACGCGTCTCGCCAGAAGCTCGCGCGCGAATTTGGCGCTACCGACATCGTGACTGAACGAGGCGAGGAAGGTATTACGCGCATCAAGGAACTGACCAACGGGATCGGCGCCGATTCTGTCCTGGAGTGTGTTGGCACGCAGGAATCGATGATGCAGGCGATAAATTCGACGCGCCCTGGCGGATACGTCGGGTTCGTCGGTGTGCCGCACGGCGTCTCGCTCGACCTTGAACAATTCTTCTACACGCACGTCCACCTGCACGGCGGCCCCGCTCCGGTGCGCCGTTACCTGCCTGAACTCATCAAGCTGGTGCTGGATGGAAATATCAACCCCGGCAAGGTTTTCGATTTGAATCTGCCTCTGGACCAGGTGGCAGAGGGCTACCGTGCAATGGACGAGCGCCGCGCAATCAAGACGCTCCTGCGCCCGAATGGAACGAGGTAAGAATCCGCCCATGCGCGCAACGAGAACTTTGGTTTTGAGTGGGCTCCTGCTGGCAATGAGCCCACTGGCTGTCGGCCAAAGCAAGGCCAGCGACGCTTCGACTGAGAGGACAACGAACCTGAAAATCAGAATAAAAGTCGCTGATAAGTCAATCGTTGCGACTGTGGCCAGCAACGAGACCGCGCGGGATTTTGTCTCCGTTCTGCCTTTGAATGTGTCAATGAGTGATCTGTTCGGGCGCGAGAAGTATGGCGATTTGCCCAAAGCGCTTTCGGAAAACGGTCCGAGGACGAGCAGGTACGAAGTCGGCGATATCGCTTATTGGTCTCCGGATCACCAGTTCGCTGTGTACTACCACCAGGATGGAGAGGCCATACCGTCGCCCGGCATCATCCCGATCGCAAAGATCGATGCAGGTACTGAAGCATTCAACGTGCCAGGATCGGTGAAGGTGACCATTGAGGTTGCGAAGTGAGACACCAACGTTGGCAGACGCAAATTCCATAGGAAGGGATGGAAATGAAGCAGTCAAACAACACTTCGAGGAGAGAGTTTCTCCATCAATCTGCGGTTCTTGGTGCCGGCGCAGTGCTCGCACAATCGAGCAATCTCTTTGCCGAGAAATCATCTGGATTGGGAAACGGCCCCTATCCAGCAGAAGGCATGGCAGGATATTCGGAAACTGGTCCACTTCAATTTCTGAAGTTCCAGCGTCGCGCTCTTGGCCCGAAAGACGTCGCGATAAAGATTCACTATTGTGGAGTTTGTCATTCTGACATTCACACGATCCACGGCGACTGGGGCAACATCCACTATCCGCAAATCGTAGGCCACGAGCTGGCTGGAGAGGTTGTGGCCATTGGTACCAGTGTGAGCAAGTTCGACGTGGGCTCGCGTGTTGGCGTGGGAACAATGGTTGACTCTTGCAGGCATTGTCCCGAGTGCCTGCGCGGATCTGAGAACTACTGCGAGAACGGAAACACGCAGACGTATGGCTCAAAAGACCGTGACGGATCGATCACTCAAGGCGGCTATTCGACATTCGTCGTCGTTGACGAAGATTTCGTCCTGAGTATTCCGGCTTCAATCGATCTCGCCGGAGCGGGTCCACTGTTGTGCGCAGGTATCACGACCTATTCTCCCCTGCGCCATTGGAGTGTTGCCCCTGGAAAGAAGGTCTTAGTTGCGGGTCTAGGTGGCCTTGGACATTTGGCCGTACAGTTCGCTACGAAGATGGGAGCCGATGTGACCGTGGTGACGACGACTCCTGACAAGGAAGAAGATGCGCGTCGCTTTGGTGCCAAAGACGTTCTCATCAACAAAGATGGAGCTGATTGGTCAAAGTACAAGAGAGCCTTTGACTTCATTCTGGATATGATTCCTTACCAGCACGACCTGGACAGGTTTCTTCCTCTCCTAAAGCGAGACGCAACTTTCTGCCGTGTCGGTGTCGGAAAACTCACGACTCCAAACGAGTACGGACAAATGACCACGGTACTCGAAAGGACTTCCCTAGCCGGGTCAAACACTGGCGGCGTTCGAGAGACTCAGGAAATGCTGGATTTCTGCGCTACTCAGAACATCAAACCGCAGATCACAAAGATACCGATGGGCGGAATCAACGAAGCGTGGTCGAGGGTCATTGCGAAACAAGCCAGGTACCGTTTCGTTATGGACATGGCGATGAAAGGCTAATCGTGAAGGCTGTCGCGCAGCGGGTCAACGCCGCGCGATCAACGCTCTTCTCCATCTGTAAGGACACAATTTATGGCGACTCAAGTGAATGGAAGTTACGCAGGAAAAGTGGCATTCATAACCGGGGCCGGAGGCGGCATCGGTCGCGCTGCGGCGCTGGCGTTTGCTCGCGAAGGAGCGAGCGTGGCTGTGGCCGACGTTTCCGAAAAGGCTAATCAGGAAACGGCCCGCTTGATCGAGGAACAAGGCCGGCGAGCCCTCGCCGTCCGGTGCGACGTGACACGAGCCGAGGACGTGAAGGCAGCTTTGGACAAGACCGTCGACGCCTTCGGGCGCCTGGATTTCGCCTTCAATAACGCGGGCATTGAGCCAAGGAATCCGGCCCCGATTGCGGACTACGACTTGGAGGAGTGGAACCGGATCATCGATATCGACCTCCGCGGCGTCTTCCTCTGCATGAAATACGAGATCCCGCTCATGCTCAAACATGGAGGCGGCGCGATCGTGAACACTTCCTCGGGTGCCGGAGTCATTGGTATCAAAGGCAGCCCCGCTTATACCGCAGCCAAACACGGCGTGATCGGCCTCACGCGGGCGGCTGCCCTCGACTACGCGGCGCAGAACATTCGCGTCAACGCCGTCTGCCCCGGCTACATCGACACTCCGATGATGAATCGCTTCACCGGAGGAACTGCCGAGGGGCGGGCTAAAGTGATCTCGGAGGAGCCAATCGGAAGAATGGGTCGGCCCGAAGAGATCGCCAATGCCGTTCTCTGGTTGTGTTCGGAAGCGGCTGGCTTCGTCGTCGGCAGCGCCATCGTCATCGATGGCGGCCAGACCATTCAATAGCTACACTGAGCAGCTCGGAAGGACAGATAAGAAAGCGAGTAGCATTATGGAAATTAAGAGAGTTGGCTCGCAGCCTTCTGCGACGGGACCGTCGGATTGGTTCACTGGTACTGTGCGGATCGATCCGTTGTTTCAGGCGCCCGATCCCGCCCTTGTTCAAGGCGCCAGCGTCACGTTCGAGCCGGGTGCACGAACTGCATGGCACACTCATCCCCTCGGCCAGACGCTCATCATCACGGCTGGATTCGGCTGGGCTCAGCGCTGGGGCGGGCCGATCGAGGAGATCCGTCCGGGTGACGTGGTCTGGTTTTTCCCTGGCGAAAAACACTGGCACGGCGCCACGCCGAGCATCGGCATGACACATATCGCAATTCAAGAGAAGAAAGATGGCAAGGTCGTCGACTGGATGGAGCATGTCACCGACGATCAGTACCGAAAATAGAAGTAAGAGAAACAAATAGAGTGATGCTGTCAGCGAACCCATGAGCAACCGATTCCGAGTTTCGTCGACGCTGCCGCGAAAGCTGAAAGAACTCGGCCTTTCGTCGGACGCGGTCCTTCGACAAGCAGGTCTGCCAACAGGCTTGTTCAAGTTGGAGAGAATCCTTGTCAGCACCGAGGAGTTCTTTGCGCTGCATCGGGGGATCGCGGACGCCAGCAACGATCCTGCCATTGGCCTGAAGCTCGGGACCGAGGAGCGCGTCGAGCGCTACGATCCGGTAAAACTCGCGGCGCTCTCCGCGCGGTCGTTCCGGGATGCGGTCGAGCGTTCGTCGCGCTATAAGCAACTCACTTGTCCTGAGGAAATCCGTCTCGTGGAACGGGGCAATGAATGCGCAATCAAATTCGTCTGGCTGCTAGCGCATGAGCAAGAACCTTCGTTGCTCGTAGACGTGTGCTTCGCATGGATTCTTACGCTGGGTCAGCGAGGTACTGGACAACCGCTACGTGCCAAGAGAGTCGAGTTTAAACGCGCTCCCGCGCATCGGGAAATGTATGAGGCACATTTCCGCTGCCCGGTAAAGTTCAAGGCCGCGCAAAATGCGCTGATATTCAGCAAGTCAGATATGGATCTTTCGTTTGTAACTTACAACGCTGATTTGCTGGCAACGGTGGCCCCGCAGCTTGAAGCGGAGCTGGCTGAGCAACTCGCGCATAAGAGTTTTCGCGAACAAGGAAAGGGCATTTTGAAACAGTTGCTCGCCGGTCAGCGTCCGGGGATACAGGACCTCGCGAGAGAGCTGCACCTAAGCACTCGAACCTTGCAGCGGCGACTAACCGAACAGGGTATTACCTTTCAGCGTCTATTGGACGAGGCACGTCGTGAACTGGCCCATCACTACCTCCTGCACTCTCCTCGGGAGCTGAATGAAACCGCCTATCTCCTGGGCTACGAAGATGCCAACTCTTTCTTCCGCGCCTTCCACCACTGGGAAGGGACTACACCCGGACAATGGCGACTGCTCCAAAGGAACTCAAATTCCGCGACGCAGTCGCCAATGGGCGCAGCGTGAAAGATGGCAAGCGTATGGGCTGCTTGCTTCCACAACTTTATCGTTGGTAATTCCCCAATCGTCGGCAAACCTTACCTTAGGGATTACTTCCCGCTTGCCCGTCAACTGGGAACTGGCGGAGCAATGGATTCTCACAAGCCTACTTCCCAACACTAATTGCCAGCTTGATCCGAGGACCAGATCATTTCTGATTGCCGACGATTCATTTCTAATTGCCGGAATGCGAGTGACGGAGTTCCTGCCTGCGTTGTTTCCGTCATAGATGAGGCCGCTCGGCATCGAACCCACCGAGAATGTCCCAAGGTTCGTGCCGTCGCTCGCCTGCAATTTGGTAACGGTGTTTTTGTTTTGGTTGGACACCCATACGTTTGTCGCAAATTAACTGAAAGAGCTCTTTCCAGGCGACTCTACTCATGGTGGAACCTTTTCGGGGCTCCGCTCGGAACTGCTTCTTACAGGCTCAGAACTCCAGCTCGACGACGAGCTGCACGTTGCGAGGGCTGCCGTTGCCGAAATAAGGATTAAACGAATCTGGCGTGCTGGTCAAACGGAAGCCGGAACCGAAAGTCGTCGACGGGTTGGCAAAGTTCGGATGGTTCCAGACGTTGAAAAATTCAGCGCGCAGGCGCAACCACCAGTCACCAGAGATCTGCTGAGATTTGACAAACGAGACATCAAAGTCATTCAGCCCCGGTCCGCTGAAAGTATTTCTTCCCAAATTGCCGTAGGTCCCAGACAGAGGCTGCGCGAAAGCTGCCGGATTCAGATATGGCCCCGTCGGATTGAACGGCACGTGAGCATTACCAACCAAATTCGGGCGGTCGCGAAATTCGGCCGTCCCAGAATTATCGAAAGGCAAAGTTATGTTGAGCGGCCCGCCAGATTGCAGAGTCGTAATGCCATTCAGTTGCCAGTTAGAGGCGAGCGCGTGCAGCCAACCGGGCAGACGGGTCGGCGCCGGTACTCGCCAGGCATAAGTAACGGTAAAGCGATGGCGAATATCGAAATCCGAGCGGCCATAGTCGCGGCGCAGATTGCGGCTGTCTTCCACCGGCCCGCGATAAAATCCGCCAGCACCTGATGCTTCATCCAGCGATTTGGAAAACGTATAGCTCGCGCGAAATGTCAAATTGGCGGCCGAGCGCTGGGCTGAGACCTGCAGGCTGTTGTAGTTCGAATGCGCAATATCGGAAAGCGTGTTGATTACCCGAAACTGGGGAAAGGCAGCCGCAAACGGCCGGCGTGCCTGCTCGCTCACCGGGTCGGAACTCCCGGGTGTTGGCTGATTCATGTCGATCACCACGGGCAAATCACTGCCGCGGGTACCGTAATACGCGATGCGCAAAGATTGTTGTGCGCCTAGCCGTTGTTCAAATGCGAGATCAAAGTTTTGGTAGCGGGGATCGGGGAAATCGGTGCGCATCGCAAAAACATCGAACGGCGGCTGCGGTGCTGCGCCAAAGATCTGGATACCCGGGCCAAACGGCACGGGCGCCGGCGGCGTAATCGTGAAGATTGCACTGGAACCGATCGGATTGAATACCGGCCCTGCAAGTATCGAATTCGCGTTATTGCTGTTATCCATCAATTCGTCAAACGGCCGGGCGTTGAAATACATGCCCCAGCCGCCGCTTAGCGTGCGAAAGCCACCTAATCCGAGCGAAAACGCGGCGCGTGGCGCAAAATTGCCCAAGTTCGGCTGATATTCGTGCTCAAGTCCAACAGCGCCGACCTGTACCAGCCCGGCGCCCGGAACGAAGTTACTCAGCCTTCCCTGCTTCTCGCTAGGCACAGAGAATTGATCGTGGCGTAATCCAAGGGTGACCTTCAGAGCTGGCCGAAGCTGCCAGCCATCTTCGATGTACGCCGCCCAGCGATGCTGGCGCAGGTAGCGTTGTGAGTCGCCACGCGCAATGGTGGTGACGCCGGGCGCAGGCAAGCCCGCAAGCAGGTCCACGAGGCTGGCAATCGCGAAGTCGCCCGAGAGTTGATCGCCGAGCTGCGAGCCATCGAACACCAGCCGCCCGCGCATGCCGGTGTCCGTAAAGGCGTTCTCCTGGAGTAGTGTTATGCTGCCGCCGAACTTCCATTGGTGCGCACCGCGGTTCCAACTGATACGATCCGAGAAATCGAATACGTTGCTAGCGCGGCCGCGCGGCAGCGAAAGAGGAGCGCCGAGATTTTCGTATTCGCCGGGCGCGATATCGATTTCCGGCAAACCGGAATCGCGGGCCGAGTTGACTCCGGTGTTCAGGCCGATTGCTGTTACATTGAAGCCCATGTCTCCAGGAAACGTTGTTTCGTGGTAACGCGAATAACCGAAGCGGGCAGAGTTGAGCAACCGCGATGACAGCGCTCGTTCCCACTCGGTTGCAAACAACTGCACGATTGTGTGGGATTGCGAAGCGTAACCCGGCAGCCGCGATCCTCCTCCCAACCCGAACTGCCCCTGAGGAAAACGCTGGCGGTTTACGCCGACAGCATATGAAGCGGAGATACTATCCTGACCCCTCTCGCCATGATCCGCCTTAAGCGCCAGCGTGTTGCCGTCGCTACGCCCGATAACAGAAAAACTGAGCGGACCCTGGCCGAGCGAGGCGGGGTAGAGCGCGAGAATGGGCGAGGCCAGCGCGTTCACCGAACGGCCAGCTGCCTGAACGAGCGAACTCGCTCGTGCTGCCCTTCATACGAACTGAAGAAATAGCTGCGATACGACAGCGGGCCGCCAGCGGTGAATCCGAATTGGTTGTTCCGAAATTCAGGGCGCGGGCGCCCAAAGGCGTTGTTATAGAAATTGTTAGCGGCTAGCTTTTCGTTATCGAAGAATTCAAACAGTGACCCGTGCAGCTGCGGCCCGCCGCTCTTGATCGTGGTTAGCACCGCCGCGCCTGACGGGCCATACTCGGCGCCAGTGTTGGTCTGCACTTCGATCTCCTGGATGGTATCGAGCGGCAGTAGGACCGCTGGAGCAGCGAAGGCGCCGCCCTGCCCGATGGCTTCTGCATTCCGGAACGGGTCGAGGTTATTCGTGCCGCTGACGATATAAGTGTTGAACTGCGCACGGCTGCCGTTGACCGGAAACGATCCAAACGTGCCCGCCGTTGCGCCGGCTCCGGGGATGAGCGTCTCGAGATTGCCCGATGCCTGTCCGCGTACCGGCAGTGTGCGCACCTGCTGTCGCACACCCACGGTATTGACGTCGGTCACTGCGTTTGACAGTGCTCGCCGCGAGTCCAGCGTGATCTGCAGTTGCCTCGTCTTCCCTGCCCGTAGCGAAATGCCTGCAGCTTCAATGCTGACATACCCACTGTGCGTAACACGCAAGCGATAATCGCTTGCAGGTGCAAGGTGGATGAATTCGAACTGCCCGAGGTGATCGCTCACCGCAGTTGCCCTCACCTCGGCGCGATTTCCGATATAGAGCAGCAGCTGAGCGCCGCCGACCGTATGGCCGCGCGTATCGGACACTCTGCCGCGCAGAGTACCGCTAGCTGCCTGGCCAACTGCCTGAACTGCAACAAAGGTGGAAAGGAGAGCCGTGACCGCGCGAATTTGAGTGACCCGTCGGCACCACATCAGCAAGGACGGCTGTATCAATTTACGCAATGTATTCGTCAAACGGTTTCTTCTGATGTGAGTCTCTCGATGCTTGCAACATCGTTCTCAGCTGGCTGACGCTTTCAAGACTTGCTTCTCGGCAAGGTCTCCAAGACGTAGAGTTGGTATACCCAGGCAATTGGAGAAATTGCTTGTGCCATGTACAACGTCATCTCGTTATGAAGAACAGCTCCAAAGTCATAGCTGGTACAGCAGCGGCACCTCCACGATTTTCTCGGGGTTAGTGATGGCGATGCCGAAGGCATCATACCTCCGATCTACGCATTGTGCATGAACTGGGCAAACGCTGAGCGACAGTCAGAGGGCGATGTTTTTATGACAGATTGTCCATAGGCGATCACCTGGTGAAAAAACCAGGCGCTCAACGGGTCAACTGCCGAATTGTTTGAATGCTAAGTCCAGCGCCGCTCGCTGCTGCAGTCGCCCTGGTTTCAGCGGCTTTTTGGCGACCGCTTCCAGCTTGCCGGCGACCGCAATCAAGTCGCGCAATACGCCAACGACCGGCGCGGGCAGATGATTGCGACCTC
>WNGI01006221.1_pt1 | contig 10821 bp, 7 predicted proteins | sample 5400621 | NCBI WGS metagenome assembly WNGI01 (sample SAMN13153374, study PRJNA577476) | soil metagenome | isolation source: 20 cm soil or saprolite under Garry oak tree replicate 1 | place: USA:California | collected 2016-06-15 | reverse complement strand
ATGAAAATCGTCAATCGCGACTTGATCGTTGAAAAAGACGGTGTTCCCGGTTACCTGGCGCACCCGGATCGTAAAGAACCGGGCCCGGGCGTACTGATCGTGCATCACCATTACGGCGTTACGGGGAACATGAAGGTAAACGTCTGCGAGTTCGCCAAGCTCGGCTATACCACCATCGTGCCCGATCTCTACAAGATGCTCGGCGAACCGGACGGCCACGAAGCGCAAAAGAAGACGAGCGACGGACAATTCACTGAGATGATCAACAGCGCTTGGCGCTATCTAACGACAAGGCCCGACGTCGACGGCAAGCGTTGCGCTGTGGTCGGTTATTGCATGGGCGGGCGCATCGGCATCCACTTCGTCGCGGCAACGCCGAGCGTGCGCGGCTTCGTCGGCTATTATCCGTCCGTCCGCGACGAAGGACCTAGTCCGTTACGACCGCGCCATCCCAACGATGCGGTGAAAGACTTCAAGTGTCCGTCGCAAATTTTCTTCGGCGCCAAAGATCACGTCGCCAGTGTTGCCGTGCAGCAGCGCCTGATGGCGAGCTTTCAAGCCAACGGCCAGCCATTGGACTGGCACTTCTTCCATCGCGCCGGCCACGGCTTCGCCATGGCCGACGGCGAATGTTACGATCCGGGGCTTGCGGAACAGGCGTGGGGTTTGGTTTCGAATTTTCTCAAAAGAGAATTAGGAAACGAGTAACTCAGCGTAGTCAGACCGGTCGTCGGCCACGGTTTTTAACACTCGACCGAGTTAGATAATTCCCTTCTCTTTAAACTCCGCAAGCTTTGCAGCGTCATAGCCGAGCGGTTTCAGATATTCCGCGTTGTGCTCGCCGAGCTCCGGCGGCGGCAGCGGATGGGGATTTTTCGTGTCCCGGTATTCGTTCGGAAATGCCACCGTGCGGATCGTCGGCTTATCCTTACGCTCGATCTTGATCTCCAAGCCCATATGTTTGATCTGGGGGTCTTCGAAGACCTCGAGCAAATTGTAAACCGGCGTGTGCGGCACGTCGTTGGCCTCCAACTGTTCCATCCAATGGGCTCGGGACTTCTCTTTGAAGAACTCCGCGAAAACTCGGCTCAGCTCCGAATAGTTTTTCCGGCGATTTGGTCTTGTATTGAAGCGCGGATCGTCGATGACTTCAGGATGACCGGCAGCTTTACACAAACCTTCCCAGAATTTCTGCGGCGACGAGAGATGGATTGCGAATGGCAGACCGTCGGAGCCACTGAACGCATAAGTCTGTGACTGCATCGGCCGGGTGTACGGGCCCGGGATTTTCCCCGTGGCAAGCGCAGTAGTCGCCGGTGCGATCAGAAAAGCGAGCGTAGAGCCGGCCATCGTTGTGTCCACTTGCTGACCCTTGCCGGTTTTCGCTCGCGCGGCGAGCGCTCCGAGGACGCCGATACAGGCAAACATGCCACTCAAGCTGTCTGCATAGTTGGGGCCGATGGGACGCGGATTCTTCGCATCCATCAACAAGCTTAACATGCCGCCAAGCCCCTGACCGACGGTGTCGTATGCCGGCCGTTTCACATACGGTCCCGTCGGACCCGTACCGGTGACTGAGAGATAAATGACTCCCGGATTCGTCGTGCTCACGGTGTCGTAGTCGATGCCTAGCTTCTTCATCACGCCCGGGCGATAGTTATCGACCACCACGTCCGCCTTCTTGGCGAGCGCTAGAAAGATTTCTTTGCCCTCCGGCGTCTGTAGGTTCAACGTGATGCTTTTCTTGCCGCGATTGTACGCCCAGAAATTCGGTTGATCGCCACCCAAGTCCCATCCGCGAAACGGATCGCCGCCCTTGGGATTTTCGATTTTGATCACTTCAGCTCCCATGTCGGCGAGCAACATCGCACCGTAGGGTCCCGAGATAAAATTGCCCAATTCCAAAACTCTAATGCCGTCCAGACAACCGTTCATTTTCGTCTCCGCTTTTTTGCTTAGCTTTCTTCGCGCCTTCGAGACTGTGTTCGTAATGAGAAAAATCCCTTAGCTGTCATGCTGACGATAGCGAAACATCTCGCATATTGAGTCACACACGAAGACGAGATCCTTCGGCTATCGCCTCAGGATGATATTGCGACACAGTCTCTTCATATAAGAATCAGATGATGCCCTTTTCCTTGAACTCCGCGATCTTCGCGTCGTCATAGCCGAGGGATTTCAAAAACTCGCCGTTGTTTTCGCCCAGCTCCGGCGGGGGCGCGGGATGAGCCGATGGGGTTTCGCTGTAGCTTATTGGAAACTTTACCGTGCGAATCGTCGGTTTGTCTTTGCGCTCGATCGCGATCTGCATCCCCATATGCTGAACCTGCGGATCGTCGAACACTTCTTTCAGATTGTAAACCGGCGTGTGCGGCACATCGTTGGCCTCCAGCTTCTCGATCCACACGGAACGAGGCTGTTCTTTAAAAAACACTGCGAACGTTTTATTGAGCTCGTCGTAATTGGTGCGCCGGTTCGGTCGCGTGTTGAAGCGTGGGTCTTCGATCAACTCCGGATGCTCGACCGATTTGCACAATCCTTCCCAGAATTTTTGCGGCGAGGACAGGTGAATCGCCAGCATGGCGCCGTCAGCACACGCAAACGCATAGGTCTGCGACTGGCGCGGCCGTGTGTACGGACCGGGCACACGCCCGTGCGCCAGGGTTTCCGTCGCCGGCGCATTCAAAAACGCGAGAATCGAGCCGACCATCGTGGCGTCGACTTGCTGGCCTTTGCCGGTTCGATTGCGGGCCATTAGCGCGCCCAAAACTCCCAGCGCCGAGAACATGCCGCTCAGACAGTCTGAATAGGCCGGGCCGACGGGCTTGGGATTTTTCGGATCCATCAAGACGCTCATCATGCCGCCCATGCCTTGACCCACGGTGTCGTAAGCCGGACGTCTGACGTAAGGTCCGGTCGGTCCGGTGCCGGTAATGGAGCAGCAAACGATTCGTTCGTTGATCTCGCGCAGCGATTCGAAATCGATCCCGAGCTTCTTCGTGACGCCCGGGCGGTAGTTATCCATCACGACGTCGGCATGTTTGACCAAGCCGTAAAAGACTTCTTTTCCTTCGGGTGTTTGCAAATTGAGAGTCACGCTCTTCTTGCCGCGGTTGTAAGCCCAGAAATTCGGCTGATCGCCGCCAAAATCCCAGCCACGAAAAGGATCGCCGCCCTTGGGATTTTCTATTTTGATAACTTCCGCGCCAAGATCCGCCAGCAACATCGCGCCGTACGGCCCGGAAATAAAATTGCCCAACTCCAAAACTCTGATGCCGTCCAAACAACCTTTCATCCTTATCTCCTATTTTTTAGTTTTAGTTCTTCCTCACGCTTCGTGTCTAACGCCTGTCTTGGTCTAAACGATTTGAACTGAGCGTAGCGGTTGAACGGCTTGAACGTTTTGAACGCTCGGCACTCTTAACTATCGCCTCCCGCCTCAAGCCTCTCGCACTTCCCTGTTGCCTAGTGCCTTCTTCTTCGGATAATGGAGCTTTCATATATCCCATTTTAAAGGAGCACAAGATGGCAACACCGCCGCCCGTCACCGATACAATGGCTCGGTTTGTGACTGAAAGTGATTTCGCCACGATTCCGGAACAAACCCGCGCCAACGCGAAATTGCATATCCTTGACACGCTCGGCGTAGCTCTCGCCGGCGCCGATCAACCGGCGTCGGCAATCGCTCTAGATTACTGCCGTCGCCTCGGTTCTTCGAACGAAGCTTCGATCTGGGGCACGCGATCAAAAGCATCGGTGTCGACGGCAGCGTTCGCCAATGGCCTTTTTGCTCATGCGCTCGACTATGACGACTGGGAGCCGTTCATCCACGTCGGCCACCCGTCCAGCATGATTATCGGCGCGGCGTTGCCGCTGGCCGAAAGTACCCGAACGACGGGTAAAGAACTGCTCGAGGCTTACGTGCTGGCCATCGAAGTCATCTGCAAGGTCGCCGCTAACGCGCCGAACATGCAAGACCGCGGCTTCCACAGTACGCCCGTGTTCGGTAGCCTGGGCGTCGCCGTCGCATGCGCGAGATTACTGAAACTGGATGCTGCAAAATTGAAGGCCGCATTCGGCATCGCCGCGTCGGCCGCCGGTGGCATCCATCGCCAGCAAGGATCCATGGTGAAGCCGTTTCACGCCGGCAACTCCGCGCGCAACGGCGCCGAAGCCGCGCTGCTCGCCAACGCAGGCTTCACGGCCGACGCGGCGATCCTCGAAGCGCCGCGCGGTTTTTGCGACACTTTCTTCGGTTCCGACACCTGCAATTACGAAAAAATGATCGAAAACATCGGCAAGCCGTATTTTCTGGAATCGCCCGGCTTGGGCCTCAAATGGCACCCGTGCAGCGCGCCGCAGTTCCTCGCCGCCGATGCGTCGCTTTACTTGAAACGCGCGCACAAGATCGATTTTGCCAGCGTTGCGAAGATCGAAGTCAATATTCCTCCCCTGCGCTACCAGCGCCACTACGCCGCCGAAGTCAAAACCGGACTGCGCGGCAAATTTGCCATCAACTACGTCGTCGCGATGTGCATCTTAGACGGCAAACTGGAACTGACGACGTTTACGGATGAGAAAGTCAATCAGTCGCAAGTTCAAGAGGCGCTGCAGAAAGTTAAAGTGATATGCGACGAAACCATTCCCGAGCCCGGCCCCTACTGCCCCGTCGCCGTCGAACTGAAAGACGGCACGCGCTTAAGCCACACGGCGAAAATTGCCAAAGGCGATCCACGCAATCCCATGACAGAAGACGAAGTCGTAGAAAAATTTCGCAGCAACGCCAAACTAGTTATTCCAGAGAAGCAAGCTGAAGAGTTGATTGCGGCTGTGCAGAATTTGGAATCCGTCGATGACGTGAAGAGAATCGTCAGTCTACTCCTGCCCGCGTAGAACCATCGCTGTTTCAGTGGGAGTTGAAATCTCATGCCGAGACGCGGCCGAGGAATCGCTCTTGAAAGACAAGATCCTCCGCGCTCGCCAGCCTAGGTGAAAACATCGTTCATGGTTCCCTTCGACTTCGCTCAGGGGAGGCTGGCTCACCACTGTGCGGTTTCGTTCAGAATAAAGTCTTTAACCGCTCGTCGGTTTCCTAGGATGGGTTGAGCATAGCGAAACCTATAGTTGCACGACTTCAATACTCCATCACTTCATTTCCCTCTCGATTGGACAACTTTTTCCGACTGCGATAAGTCAAAATCGAGTTCGAGAACTGTGCTTTTGTCTCAGGAGGCTTCCGTGTCCAGCAATCAACCTCTCGCTGCACTCTTCGAAGCGGATCGTCTTGCCATTATCGGCGCTAGCGAGCGTAATCACTATGCAGTCAATGTCTTCAAGAACTTGCAAAATTTCGGCTTCGACACCGCCAACATCGTGCCGATCAATCCGGAGCGCCCGGAAGTTTTCGGTTTGAAAGCGTATCCCAGCATCGTTGACGTTCCTGGAGAAATCGCGCTCGCGGTCATCGCGGTCAATACGCAAACCGTGCTTTCGGTTGTCGAAGAGATCGGTAAGAAAGGCGTGAAAGCCGGTGTCATCTTCGCCGATGGTTTTGCCGAAGGCGGCGACGCTGGTAAAAAACTGCAGCAGCAAGTCACCGCCGCAGCCAAGGCGGCGAATCTGAAACTGCTCGGCCCCAACTGCATGGGATTTGTCGCGCTGCGTTCCAAGCTCGGCATATGGGGCGGCGAGCTGCCAAAGAATATCCGCGCCGGCAACATCGGCTGCATTTTTCAAAGCAGCGGCATGATGAATCTGCTGATGAACTTCGGGGTCAAACGGGGCTTGGGTTTTCACGTCTGCGCCAGCGGCGGCAACGAGATCGTGCTCAACTCCGCCGACTACTTGGCCTATCAAGCTGAGTGCCCGGAGATCGACGTCATCGCGACCTACTTCGAAGCGGCGCCGAAAGAGCCCGAACGATTTGCCGTCGCGCTCGATCGCGCGATCGGCAACGGCAAGAGCGTGCTGATCCTACGCGCGGGACGCACCGAGCGCGCCAAGCGCAACGTCATCGCCCACACCGGCCAGCTCGCCGGTTCCACCGCCACGTGGGATGCGTTCTTCGAACAGCACGGCGCGATCATCGTCAACGACCTCGACGATTTGATCGATACCACGGCGCTGTTTGCCGGCGCCAAGCTGCGGCCGGATAAACATGACCGCGGTGTCGGTTTGGTGACGATCTCCGGCGGCGATTGCACGCTGCTCTGCGACATTGCCGAGCAAGAGGGCGTGACAGTGCCCGAGCTCAGCGCCGAGACGCAAAAAGTAATGGTCGAAGCGTTGGACAAACCAACTTTGCTCGGCAATCCGCTCGACGTCGAAGACCTCCAACGCATGAAACCGGAAGCGTTCGATCGCTGCTTGCAGAAGTTTTTCGAGGAACCGAAGATCGACATGCTCGGTGTACGATTGAATTTGCCCGAAGCCGTCACGCTGCCGTCGGAGAAACTCTATCAGCAGATTTCCGACTTGAGCAAAGCCAACGATAAGCGCGTTTTCATCCTCACCCGCGCCACCGAGCCGCCTGCTCAAGTGTGGTACGACAAGTTGAATAGTCTCGGCTTGACATTCACAGGCGATTATCGCAAATCGATCCGCGCCATAAGCCGCCTGCGCAAAAACGAGCGCGATCGCGCCATCGGCCGCTTTCTGCCTGTGACACGATCAGAGGCCGCGCCAGTTAAGCGGCAAGTCGGTAAGGGAATCCTGTCACATCAGGCGACGGATGATCTGTTGCAAGTTTATGAAATTTCCATGGCACCGGCTTTGATCGCGCGATCTGCGAGCGAAGCCGTAGCCGCCGCGGAGAAACTTGGCTACCCGTGCGTGCTCAAAGTCGCGTCCGTCGACATCCCGCACAAAACCGAGTTCGGCGCGCTCCGCATCGGTGTGGCTGATCGGGAGACGGTACAAATGGCTTATGAGGATATGCTTGCCAGTGTTCGTGCCAAGAAACCCAATGCGAACATCGAAGGCGTTCTTGTTCAGCAGCAGATCAAAGGGGTCGAATGCCTACTAGGTATCTCGCGCGACGAGCAGCTCGGCCCGACCTTGGTCATGGGCCTTGGCGGCGTGTTTGTCGAAATTCTCGCCGGTGTGGCGATTCGTATTCCGCCGTTCAGCACTGCCGAAGCGCGTCGCGCCCTCGAAAGTCTCAAAGGCGCAAAAGTTTTCACCGGCGTGCGCGGCGCCCCACCCGCCGATATCGACGCCCTCGCCGACATGGCCGCGCGCCTGTCTTGGCTTGCCTTCGATTTGCGCGACGACATCGCCGAATTGGATTTGAATCCCGTCGTGGTGCTACCGCAGGGCCAAGGCGCCTTCGCGGTGGACGCGTTGGTGGTGGGGCGTTAACTCTGTTTTGCCGCGTCACAGAGACTAACGGCGATCGAGCCGTTAGAGGCTGCAGAGCTGGCGGCTCATGGACTTGAAATAGAGGCAATCGTTGATCAGGATGTTAGTGTGATTCGCTAAGGCGGCAACGGCCATGTCCGAGAAAACCGAAGTCCCCGCCGAACCGGCACCATCCCTCGTCACCGTCGTACACCTGGTCTATGCCCTGCACGCCCTGAGTCTTCTCATCGGCATAACGACCGCCGCGACCATTATTGGCGCCTTCGTTTTTGGTGTGCCCTCGATCATTGCCGTCGTCATCAACTACGTGAAGCGGGGAGAGGCAAGAGGGACCTTCCTCGAGTCACACTTTCGCTGGCAGATTCGAACGTTTTGGTTTGCGTTCCTGTGGTGCGTGATCGGCGCGATGATGTTCGTTACTTTCGTGGGCATCCCGCTTGCCGTGATGGTTTTCTTGGCGGCCGGGGTCTGGGTCATCTACCGCATCGCTCGCGGGTGGCTGGCGCTGCGCGATCGAAAGCCGATGTATACGAACTGATGACTACGGACCCGACGCTTATCCCGCGGGGATTCGTCGATCCGCTGCCCCTGCGCTTGGAAATCGGGAACAGAAAAGCACAACGTCGAAAGTAAACACGCGGCCGCTCTATTTCCGAGGCGCGGATCTCGACAACCTGCCTTCGTCAGCGTAGAAATCTCGTAATGCCAACGTCGCTCGTTTCGCTGACTGCTACTTTCCTCTCGACATTTTTCGTCTTTCATCTGCTGACACTTACGCCGGCTTTTTCTTGGTTCGACAAAGGCCATCGCATCGTCGGTTTGATCGCTCAGGCGAATCTCACCGCGGAGGCGCGCAAGGAAATCGAAAAGATCCTTCCCGGAAGCATGACGTTGGCGGAGGCAGCCATTTGGCCAGATCACGAGGGGCGAAGCATACGAGATTTCGATCCCCTCCACTACGTCAGTATTCCCGAAAACGCCACTGGCTACGATCAAGCACGCGACTGCCCGGAACTGAACTGCATGGTTGAAGCTCTCAAATGGTTTTCAGCAGTCGTCGCCGATAAAAACGCGCCGATCATGACGAGGAGACTCGCGCTTTACTACGTCGCCCATCTGGTGGGCGACATGCACCAACCGCTTCATGCCGGTCGAACCAAGGATGCCGGCGGGACCGGTATTCGTGTGTCTTACAAAGGCGCGACGACGAATCTTCACTTCTTTTGGGACACAAACCTGGTGGAGATGGAAACCGGGACGGACGAGGAAGTCGCCAAGCGGCTTACCGCGAATCTCACCGACGAAGAGCGCCTCAAATGGCAGGCCGGCGACCTCACACAATGGACCAATGAATCTTTAACGCTGGTCAGGTCGCATGCATACAACACCGGACCCTCGGTCGAGCTTTCCGACGATTATGTCGAGAAATCCCGCCCGATTGTCCGAACCAGGCTTGCTCAGGCCGGGATTAGGTTAGCCTGGTTGCTGAATGTCGCTTTGAAATAGGGAAAGCCCGTCAGGCATGGACTCAGGCAAAACTCTCCATCCTTCGCTTGGAATCAGCCATGGTTGTCATGATAATCTTTGGTTAGAAATCCAAGCTGTTAAGCTACCGGCAGCGCCTCGTAGTCAGGTGGCTCTTAGAAATCGAGGTAAACGTTGTGTGTAGAAGCATCAAAACGCTTTTCAACTTCCAACCGCCTGTGACCGATGAAGGGATTCGCGCGGCCTCGTTACAATTCGTGAGAAAAGTCAGCGGCTTCAACAAGCCATCGAAAGCCAACGAATCTGCGTTCCTCGCTGCGGTTGACGAAATAGCGGCGATCTCCGGTAGACTTCTGAGCTCGCTCGAAACCAACGCGCCGCCGAGAAACCGCGTGGAAGAAGCCGCCAAGGCGCAAGCACGCGCTGCTCAGAGGTTTCCTAAGTAACCCTCAAGAAATTGTCTCCTACGTCGTGGCGATGTGTCATTGCACGACTTGGCCGGACGTTCACGGTTAACGCATCACACCGTAGGAATCGTCCCTCCGTCAATGACATATTCAGTGCCGGTGATATAGGAAGCGCGGTCGGATACTAGGAAAGCGACAAGCTCAGCAACCTCTTCGGGGCGACCGGGTCGTCCCATTGGAATACCTCCGAGTGAGTCCATCAGTCCTTGCCGAGCAGTATCAAGGTCGGTCCCGGCGGTCTCCGCCAATCTCGCGATGAGTCCCTCAGCTGCCGTCGTCTCGATGAAACCAGGCGCAATCGTGTTGACGCGGACTCCACTGGGCGCAACCTGATTTGAAAGTCCTTTGCTGTAGTTAGTCAGTGCCGCTTTGGCTGCTGCATAGGCCAAGGTCGCATCGTGAAGCGGAAGGGTTCGCTGGATAGACGAAATGTGGATGATGACCCCCGAATGCTGTTCCAGCATCTTGGGCAGAAACGCTCGATCTAAGCGGACGGCGGCGAATAAATTGTCGTTGAATGCTTGCTGCCAATCATCATCGCTGAGGACGAGTGCTCCGCCGCTCGGCGCAGAAGACCCACCGACGTTATTGACCAGGATGTCCAAGCCGCCGAAACGAGCGAGCACCTGCTCGACGACCGTTTGGACCCCATCGGGCGTACCGATGTTAGCCTGGATGAACAGGTCTGGCGACTGAAGGTCATCGGGCATCGAGCGGGCCGTTGTGATAACCCTTGCACCGGCTTGCCTCAAGCGTTTGACGATAGCTTCACCGATGCCTTTTGTTCCACCTGTAACCAAGACTTTTTTGCCGGCTAGTTCGTTGGAGTCAATTTGGATGTTTGTAGATGTGTTCATAATTTTCATTGTCGGATGTACCCATATAGCTCCTTTTCTCTTTGCTATATCGAGTATCGGGCTGGAGAGGGCGGCTTACAATAACGGAAAATGAAATCCAATGGGGCTAAATTAATCCCTATGGCGTAATTTGATACGATCGATCATCTTCGTTTTGGGAATGGCGACTATGTACAAAAGAAAGATTCCAATAGAGCTCAATTGCGGACTCGATCTCGTCAAGGAAGTCCTCTACGGCAAGTGGAAAGTCCATCTCATTTATTTTATTTCGCAAGGGCTAAAGCGCCCCAGCGAATTACAAAGAAAGATACCGAGAGCTACTCGTAGAGTGTTAAACGTACAGTTGAATCAACTGGAAGACCATGGACTGATATCCAAAAAGATCTACGCTCAGCTGCCGCCCAAGGTTGAATATACGTTAACCCGGCTTGGCCGCAGCGTACTGCCCATTGTCATGGCATTAGGAAAATGGGGCGACGATCATCAAGAGCAACTACGCAGGAGGATTGCTAAAGACCGAATTCCTTCTTCAGCTCAGTAGCGAATGAATCGTGAATGCTGATCCGGTCGCACCCATACAACACGGGACCATCGGTCGAGCTCTCCGAAGATTATCGAGAAAGCCACCTGATCGTCGGAAGCAAACTCGCTCA
>WNGI01038175.1_pt1 | contig 10822 bp, 11 predicted proteins | sample 5400621 | NCBI WGS metagenome assembly WNGI01 (sample SAMN13153374, study PRJNA577476) | soil metagenome | isolation source: 20 cm soil or saprolite under Garry oak tree replicate 1 | place: USA:California | collected 2016-06-15 | reverse complement strand
TCCCTCGCAAACGCCAACGAACGCGTCGCATTTCAAACAAGGGTTTCTTGACCTGGGCGCCGATAGCCTGTGCGAACGGTGACTTTCGGTCTGAATGGCTGGGCCGTGCTACCTCATATTCCCAAGCATCTTAATAGGCGTTGCGCTTACGAAGAACCTCAGAAATTGTCTTCATTAGGATCTGTATATCAAGCCAAAGGCTCCAATTGTTAATGTACCAGAGATCCATCTTTACCCGCCTCGAAATCTGATCAATCGAAGGAGTAGCACCTCGCAATCCATTGACTTGCGCCCACCCAGTCATTCCTGGCTTGACGTGATGTCGAAACGCATAGTCCTGAAGGAGTTTTTCGAAATAATTGTCGTGAGCAAGCGCATGCGGGCGTGGTCCTATCAGCGACATCTCCCCACGCAAGACATTTAAGAGTTGAGGTAGTTCATCGATGCTACCTGACCGCAACAACTTACCAATGCGCGTTACCCGCGGATCATCACGCGTTGCTTGTTTGACCACATCGCCATTTTCCTGGACTGACATCGTGCGGAACTTCAGCATCACAAATTCTCGTCCGTTGAATCCCTTTCTATTCTGTCGGAATATGATGGGCCCGCGTCCGTCCAATTTAATTGCAGCCGCAGTGAAGATCATAATGGGCATAAGAAACACCAACGCTACCGACGCAATTGAAATATCAATGGCGCGTTTGGCAAAGCGCTCCGTCGCACTGAAAGGGGCGCGCTGGATCTCTATTGACACGATGCGCTGCCCACCCGACGAGGCATAATTTGTCAAAGTGCGAACTTGGGTGTCGGGCAGAAGTTTCGCTGAAACAGGGAGCGTTCTGATCTGTTCGCGAATGAAGTCGATCCTCATCGCGTCGCTCCAAGGAACTGCCAGCAGAATCTCTGTCGAACTATGTTTTCGAACAAAATTGGCAACGGCGTCCAGCGTTATGGCATCGCTGGACTGCTGAACGGCAAGATCGCTGTGCTTGTTCAGGACAAATCGATTAATTTCACCTGCCCCAAAAAAATCCAGCAGCTCCCTTGGTCTTAGCGAGGCGATTTCGATCTCGTCGCCAACGAGCACCGTATTCCGGCGGCCTATCACCCCACGTGAAACTGCACTTTCCACCAGGAACTTGGAAAATTTTCGTTCAGCCAGCAGACCAAACGGCGCAGCCACCATGAACAATAGGAACGCTCCACGAGAGAACGACACGCCGACCTTGAACACGAAGGCAAAGAAGGCCAGCATCAAACCCGTGCTGAACCAGGAAATCAAAACCTCAACTATTTCGACACCTGGCTTTGCGGCACGCTCGAAGTCGTAGTAGCCACGGCCACCCAGCCTTGCGATATGAATGAAGCTTGCGATCAAGCCGAGTGCAACATAGGCGGCAAGATCCGGAATTGGACTATCAAAAATCCAATGATAAAAAAAAGCACCAAACAGGCAGAACAGCAAAATAATCAGAGCATCGGCTGTCGCGAGTACGTAAGGTATAGTCTCGCAGGAGAAAGTCACGCGTTGGCGATCAAGCGAAGCCGCGACCTTTCTAATTTCGGACCGGGTCGAGATTTTAGCCATATGCCTGGTCTAGAAACGACATGAAGGAATTTCTGCTGTTGCTAATAATGCTTTGGTAAAGCTGCATCGCAGCGTAAACATTCCCATGGCATGTTGCAATGCGGTTTGCGAGACGCGATTTCGTTCGCGCAGGATCCAACGCCCGGCACCGGGGACCTAAATCAAGTATGGTGCAAAATGCCGGGATCTTGTTGCGCGGACTTGATTTTTTGTTCCCAACTCATGCGCGGTATTCAACCGAATAGGGCTACGCTTGTATGGACGGCAGGCGCTTAGAAATGATGCTGGAAAAAAGGCTACTGAATTAGCGTTTGGAGCGAGCCTTATCCTCGCTCACCTCAGCAATCCTAAAATCCTCGACTTTGCCGCCCGCTTCCAGCGCAGAAACAAGCCAGCGAGGTTGCTTGCCGCGTCCAGACCAGGTTTCCTCTGGTGCCGATGGATTTTGATATTTGGGGTGGACCCTAGGATACGTTCGCCTTTGACGCGGTCGACTGACGTCGTCGGACATTAACTCGGCTACGATGGCTTCGCGAGTACTCATTTGGCGGTTAAGGTGAGCTAGTCGCTTTTCTAACTCATGTTTTTCAGCCGAGATACGCTCAGACAGGAGGGACCGGACCCGCTCGTGGAGCGCCCACAGTTCCTCGAGCGACATTCTCTCTAATTCCAACTGTTGCATGGCGCTGCGCGAAAATAAATCAATGATTCGAGACCTCTTATAACATGCTGGCCTTGTTCCGTCTTTGGCAGATGGATAGACGAGACCGCGCCGAACGAGATGCTGCCCTTGGCGCCTTTAAGGACCAACCAGAAATTTATCCCTTGAAAGGAAACATGGTATTTTCGTGCTTTGGCGACCTACCTTTGCTCAGCCAATCCATTCGAGTTAAAGGAAAACATTCGCGATCAAGGGCAACGCAAGTCGAACTTTTTGATCGAACGTCTCCACGCCCTTGTCATCGATTTCGAACGATTTCGTGGTTTTGCAATTGAGTCGCGGACGAACCCCAAAATTGTCCGAGGCTCCAGACGCGGCGATTCAGTCCGCGATAAATCCTTAGCGCTTCTTGTAGCTGAACGCCTTACGCTTACTGCCGATGCCTCCTACCGACCTGGTAGGAACAACCGCGGACCGTCTCGAAGCTCCTGTCCTCCGTATTTAGTATTGAAGACATCTTCGCAATAGTGCCGGTGAAACGCGTCGATGACAGGGGTTTCTTTTCGGAGACATACCGCAGCGAGGCTTTGAGGTCGCAGGGAGTGACGGCGGATTTCGTGCAAGAGAATCATGTCTATTCAGCTGAGCGTGGCGTTTTAAGGGGATTGCATTTTCAAACTCCCCCTCGCGCCCAGGGTAAACTGGTGCGGTGCATTCGGGGAGCCATCTTGGATGTTGCCGTCGACATACGAGCCAAATCACCTACGTATGGTTGCCACGTTGCATTGGAGCTTTCGGCGGAAAATTGGAAGCAGTTGTGGTTGCCGCCGGGTTTCGCGCATGGCTACATTACGTTGGAGCCCGATTGCGAGGTAATCTACAAAGTGACCGATTATTGGGCTCCCGACTGCGAGCGAGGACTGGCGTGGAACGATCCGAGCCTTGGCATAGACTGGCGTTGTTCCTCGTCCGATATAATCATGGCCGACAAGGATCGCCGTAACCCTCGCCTTTCCGATGTCGATCCGGTGTTCAATTACAGTCCCAGGATTCCTTGAATCATGCGCGTCCTAGTGACCGGCGGCGCTGGCTTTATCGGATCGGCCGTTTGCCGGCACTTTGTCTTAGCACTCGGTCACGAGGTCGTGGTCGTTGATAAGCTAACATATGCCGGGAACCTGAATTCGCTTGCACCCGTTGCATCTAACGCTCGCTACACGTTCGAAAAGCTCGACATATGTGATGCAAGCGGCCTAAGGGCGCTATTTTCGAAATATCGGCCGGATGCTGTCGTCCACCTTGCAGCAGAGAGCCATGTCGACCGTTCCATCTCTGGATCCAACGTATTCGTTCACACCAACGTCGTCGGCACGTTTACCCTGCTCGAAGTCTCTCGTGCGTATCTTGAAGAGGGCAAGCACATTAGCAAAGATGCCTTTCGATTTGTTCACGTCTCGACCGATGAGGTCTATGGCTCGCTCGGCGAGTCGGGACTGTTCATCGAGACAACGCCATACAATCCAAGTTCGCCATACTCGGCAACAAAAGCAGCGTCAGATCACCTCGCAAGGGCATGGCATCGCACTTACAATATGCCAGTCATCGTGTCGAACTGCTCGAATAATTATGGACCCTATCAGTTTCCTGAAAAGCTTATTCCGCTAACGGTGTTGAATGCGCTAGATGGCCTACCTCTGCCCGTTTACGGAAATGGACTCAACGTCCGAGATTGGCTTTACGTCGACGATCACGCGCGAGCGCTGGGCTTAATCCTTCAAAAGGGACTGCCTGGAGAAACTTACAATGTCGGCGGACGAAACGAGCGGCGCAATATCGACGTCGTCAAGCAGATCTGCGCCTGCTTGGACGAGTTACGCTCATCCAACCGGAGACATGATCGCTTTATATCTCATGTCACCGACCGCCCCGGTCACGATCAGCGCTATGCGATCGATGCGTCAAAATTAGAAGCCGATATTGGCTGGCGCGCCACAGAAACATTCGAGACGGGCATCAAGAAGACGGTTCGCTGGTATATCGATCATTCCGATTGGTGGGAGCCGTTGCGAAAGAAGTATCGCGGGGAGCGCCTAGGTCTTTGAGCGGTCAGGATTGAAACTTGCGACTATATGTTTTCGGTGCCGAGGGACAAATCGCGCGCTCACTTCGTGAAGCGGCAGCTGCTAGCTGCGATATCGAGATCGGCTGCGGCTTTCGTCCAAATGTCGACATCCTGCGTGCTGATCTGGTTGAGAAGGCGATCGCCGAGTTTTCGCCAAACATCGTGGTAAACCCCGCTGCATACACTGCCGTTGATCAAGCCGAAGCCGAGCCTGATCTAGCCTTTGCAGTCAACCGCGACGGCGCTGGCATCGTTGCGAAAGCCGCAAACCGGTTGGGCATCCCGGTCATCCATTTGTCGACAGACTACGTCTTCGACGGCAATAAAAACGACAGCTACGTTGAGGGTGACGCTGTTGGGCCGCAGGGCGTTTACGGACAATCAAAGCTTGCTGGAGAAGAAGCTGTTACAGCGGCAAATGAACGCAACATCATTCTTCGCACTTCTTGGGTATATTCCCCGTTTGGGAAGAACTTCGTTCGCACAATAATGCGCCTATCAGCTGAGCGAGACAGGTTGTCGGTGGTGGACGATCAGCTTGGCTGTCCGACCTATGCGCCGGATCTCGCGGATACAATCCTGAGCATAGCGCGCAAAATAGATTCTACTGGCTGGCAACGGTGCTTCGCCGGCGTGACACATGCGGCAGGTCCCGATGCAGTCACCTGGTGTAACTTCGCTCGAAAGATCGTCAGCGTAGCCAGGAAGAATGGTGGTCCCGAAATAGCAGTAGACGCAATTTCGACCGCAGAATATCCGACTGCCGCGAAGCGACCAAGGAACTCATGCTTATCTGGCGATCGGTTGGCGACTACTTTTAATATTCGCCTGCCACCATTGGATTGTTCCCTCGAACGATGTATCAAGCGTCTGCTTGGCACGCAGCACTAACGGTGGAGCACATCTTGAAAGGCATTGTGTTGGCGGGCGGAAGTGGTACTCGCCTATATCCTTTGACGGCGGTTATTTCGAAGCAGTTATTGCCGATTTACGATAAGCCAATGATCTACTATCCGCTCACTACTCTGATGTTGGCTGGTATCCGAGACATTCTGATTATTTCAACGCCCCAGGATCTACCGCTTTTCAGGAAACTACTTGGGAATGGGGAGCAGTGGGGGATTTCGTTGTCCTATGCTGCTCAACCGCGCGCCGAAGGATTGGCGCAAGCATTCATCATTGGCGCCGATTTTATTCGCGGCGGCCCGTCCGCTCTCATTCTGGGCGACAACATCTTCTTCGGACATGGGTTACCCGATTTGCTCTCGAATGCAGTGGCACGTTCCGTGGGCGCTACTGTGTTTGCCTACCACGTTGCCGACCCTGAACGGTATGGAGTCATTGGCTTCGACAAAACTGGCAGAGCGACGTCGATCGAGGAAAAGCCGACCTTACCGCAATCAAACTTTGCCGTGACCGGACTTTACTTTTACGACGAGCAGGTTGTTGAAATCGCGGCAAACATCCGTCCGTCAGCTCGAGGCGAACTGGAAATCACCGATGTGAATAGGCTCTACCTAGAACGCGGACTCCTGACCGTTGAGCAAATGGGACGGGGCTATGCGTGGCTCGACACCGGTACACCCGACAGCCTTCTTGCTGCGGCAGATTTCGTTGCAACACTTGAAAAGAGGCAAGGTTTTCGTATTGCATGCCCCGAGGAGATCGCTTTCAAGCAGCAATTTATTGATCGCAACCAATTGCAGAAATTGGGAATAGCATTGGGTCACAGCGAGTATGCGAAATACGTGCAGGCGCTCGCGAACGCATTTTGATACTGGGCATTGTATCGGGTTCTTCGTTACACCTGCGAGAATCCGGAGACACCATGGTAAGTTTTGATTTCGTCGCAGTGAAGCGTTGGGTAGTTCTCCTCCACCCGCGCCCCAACAAATCGGAAGGTTTTCTTCCGAAAAACCTACAACAAGGATGGTGATCGGCACCGAGCCAATGTCTTGCAAGCGTACTCAGACATTGCTCGGTTGGACTGCTTGGCAATGGAAACGAACGTATGCACGACGGCTTCTTAGGCTTCAATTGAACTTAAACAAATCGCCGCGTGTGTTGGGTTGACTGACACGCCGCTCATGGAGGTCAGCAACAATCTGCGCGCGCAAATTCATCGAGTGCGCTTTGATCCAAGCGATGTTGGCTGAATTGGTCACGGCGTTCTGGTGTATTTGTCTATTCCATTGATTTCGCGTTGCTGCGAGCTATTCAGCTACTGGCCTTTCCGACACAGCCATCACAGCCATTGGCAGATGTTTTGTAAAGTTTAGCCGGCACGATTCGGAGCTCGGCCAAGTTGCCCGGAAATTTCGGATAGAACTGCATGTGGGTCGGTGAGAATTGTTCTGCTAAGTAATTCGTTCATTTTACACGGGAGATGGGACGGTTAATCTGTTGTAAAGGTTGCGGGAGCACTTTCTAGAGCATGTAGGTCCATCGTTGGAGGTATTCCACGAAGGGGAGCTGACGGAAACATGCTTAATCTCTCTTTGCGATCCCGTGTGAATGGGCTTTTCAAGGCACGCTCGACCAATCGCGACGCTGAAGCGGATTATTCCCGTACCGATTTGGTGTATCGGGCGATCGAAGAAGCCCTAACGATCACCGAGGCCGAGCATTTTGGTCTCACCGCGCGAGTGCAACGGACAGCGTCGGTTGGAACAACTTTCGCTGCAAATCGGCGCCTACAAGTTCTTGAGAGCTGCACTAATGAGTCGGTTTCCTGACTTCAATGCCCCAGTTCGAAAAAAATCGAAATCATCGGCAGTCCACGCTAAATAGGCATTTTGGGTCGGGGGCATCTCCGATTGGGCACGTGAACCATGCGCTATCGCAGCTCCGCCCCGCTAAGGTCGTCCGATGGCGGATGGGCCGTGCCCGCATCCAACTGAAAAGGAAGCGAAACTCCAGCAACGCTGCAGACCGCCTCGACCAGATGGCGAAACGCCCGAGCGTCCAGGTCGAGCCGATCCAGCGGCACGTCCCAGTAGTTAGAGACAACATGAGCGGCAACGCGTGCCTTCACCGCGACGCCCGCTATGCTAGCGGCCGGGATCGTCAGGATGGAACGCTCGATGGGCTCCATGCGCGCTAGGTACGCTTCTATACGCTCGACAGCGTCAGCACCGCGCGTCTGTAAGGACAAAAGCTTTGCCAGTGCGGCATCAAACTGCCGGCCGAGCGCAAGCAATTCGACGTCGTCTCGCCTTTTACGTGCCGTCCGGGACGCCTTGCGGCGCGGGAATTTGTAGTTCTTGCCCATAGTCTGACGCATGTCTTCCGGCTGGCGAGATTTCACTCAGCGGCCCAGTGTTACACGATCTGCCGCACATATGTATCGTATAGGCATCATTTAGTATCTAATAAACGGTCGCCTCAAAGGCGTCAATCGGTTGGATATGCGTCCGTGGCCAAGCGAACCCATAGACGCCGAGCAAGGGAGATCCTGGCCCGCAACATGCGAATGTTGCGGGCAGCCCAAGGTATTAGCCAGGAAGCGCTGTCGCATGAGTCCGGGATCAACCGAACCTACGTCAGCTCGGTGGAACGGTGCGAACGGAATGTCTCGATCGACAACATCGAAAAAATCGCCAAGGGACTCAAGACCGAGGTCTGGAAGCTGCTGAAGCCGGACCTGTTGGACGCATAGCCCCTGCGATTGGCTGGTAATTTATTTGCGGTTCTGCGGCGTAACGTTACCGACGACAGCCCGGCCAGGGAGACCAAGGTTCCTGAAACTGAGAGAGTTGCGCGTTGAATCCCGATTTGGTGGACTATCGGAATCGGTTGGTTGAGGATGGTCCTTGTCGAGGACGATCCCTTGAACCGAGAAAATGGCCCGTCGAGGCGCTCAGCGAGGGGAGATTCCTCGTCATCGAAGCCGAAACAGGCTCTTCACCCTTGTTGTTGTCGTTTACCGATATGCGTCTCCCTGGCGCGATCAAGGGTTGGACATCGCGGAACGCTGCCACCTGTCAAATCCGACCATTCCCGCGATCTACGCGACTTGGCATTCCCACGCGCGCGCCCGGCCGATACCCGGAAGCATCTAGTTTCAGAAACCGTAATCGATTTGAGCAGGTCATCAATGCGGTGCGACGTCTTTCCAGAACCCACTGACCGCGCCCGCGCAAGGCCGAGCTGTAGGCCGTATAGACTCTTGGGCTTCCCTTGAGACGGCAAATCAGATCAAGGCTGCTTTTTGGAGGCAGTCTTGGGTATGATGGACAGGTTGGTTTTAAGCGACGCGGCGTGGGACCGCATGGTCATCGGCAATTGGAAATGCGAGTGCGAGAGCATCACTTTCGTACAATAGAAAGCGCCAGCAAACGAAGGCCGCGATCAGCGAATAACGTCGCAGTTTTGGCGAGGCTGAATATTTCCCCGCCGATCGTACGATCGGCGGTCTGGCGATTCAAAAAGAACACATTGTTTGAAAGAGATCGGATGCGGGTACAGCTGAAAACCTTGAAAAGCCCCACTTTGTTGGGAGATTTTCGGCCTATTCATTGACGGAGAAATGCGGGCGCGGAAGTCATTGGCGGAGGGAGAGGAACTGGAGTCGAACCCTCTCCGCGTAGACCAGCGTAGTTGCAAGCAATGGAGCGAAAGGACCCGAGTGACAAGCCCAGATGTAGGCAGCCGACCAATGCGGGCCCAACCGATCGCCTGCTTTTCAGCTTCGGAGTCGCCGTCTCAGATCGACGCCAGCTTGCCAGCGCGCCCTCCTGGCAGCGATTTACGGCATGATCCAACCGTCGAGACAGTGCGCGATCGTGGCCAACATTTTGCGGCAAACAGCGCGGACGCTGGATCGAGAAACCTTCATTGCGACATCAATGCGGGCGTGACGGGATAGTTCGATGGCTGACGTTTTCGGTCGATCTCGCGATAAACAAAGAACGCGAGCTGCACCAACGAAGGAGGCAGCCCGCTTTGATCGGATCAGCTCAAGCGAATGACCGTTTTGATCCACTCGTCACCGTCGGTGTTACTGCGCTGGCGTGGCCCGCGAAAAACGCAGCCAGAGCCCCCAGTAAAAGAGCCAGGGCTCCGAACAGCGCCCCCCGCGACACGGTCTTGGCTGTTGTATCCGCGGCTTGTTTTGCTTGTTCTTTGGCTTTGGCAACCGTTTCTTTGTACTGCTGTTGGTACTGCTCAACTTGAGTCCTGGCCTGATCGGGAGGGATATTCTGCGCCTTGGCCAGAGCATCAGCAGCTTTATCCGTTGCAGCGGCCTGTTGAGCGGGGTCTCCCGAGAGCGCCGCACGAACAGCTGTTGCTGCGGCATCTCGAAGCGCTGCAGGATCCTGGCCGCCCGAGGCGCTGCGAACCTTATTCTCGATGGTAGCCATTGGATCGCTCATATTGTTCAAGGAAGGCGCTGCGGTCTGGACCGCAGTTTGAACGGACCCACCGATGGCTTTGCCGGCTCCTCCAAGCGCTGACGATGCCGTGTTCAGAGCGCCGCCAATCAAGCCCGAGGCAGCCGACGAGAGCAGGTACACGACGGTGAGAGTCGAAATCCCCCACGCAATCAAACCGTGATAGGCGGTTGTCGATTGAGATGCCTTTCCTGACAGCCGCCCAGCGATGTAGCCACCAATCGCAGCGGCAACTATTCCGGAGATAACCCACCAGATACCAGCCCCTACCGAGAGGGATCCGGCGCTCGGTGTATGCCCCGCGGCCACGTCGATGGTCGAAAAACCGACGCCGATTCCAACCATGTTGAGGATTATCTGCACCACGAGGGCAATCGTGGCACCGGCGAACACCGCACCCCAGGAGATTTGATTCAGCATTATCGTGCGGACGTCGTCAGCGGGACCGACTGCACTCACTTGAGGAGGATTTCGGTGCTCGTCTGGACGAGCCACTTCGGGTGAATAAGCCATTGTGAGCGCGCCTTCTGCAAGTTGGAAAACTTTGCCTGTAACCTCCCCTTTCGAACGATGTTCCTTACCTTGCCGAATTTAATGTGCGTCCGGCTTAACCGGCCAAACCGTCCCTTGGCAGCTTCGGGCGATGGGCATACGGCAATAGCCGCGACCTCGAGAACGGCGAATCCTGCATCGCCACTCAGGATGAACTGGACGAACAACTCCCGTTCCGCGACTGGCAATGAGAGTGGGATGGTGTGATGAAAACGCCCGCAACACCAGAAGCCGCGTTGCGGACCTTTTGGCTATGACTTCGACGACGTCACTCGCTCGGATATGCCTTTTCCCGCCGCATCCACAACCCGGCCGACCTTCGCTGAAACATCACCGGCCGCGGATTTTGCGCCTTCCAACGTTAGGCCCTGTTTGCGCGCTTCTTCGGTAACAGCCTCCACCACATTTTCCGCAACCGTTGTCACGCGGTCGGTTTGTTCCGCCGCAAATTCGGCGGCCTTTGCCTTGACGGTGTCGCTGGTTTCGCCGAGGTAATCAGTTTC
>WNGI01007830.1_pt1 | contig 10822 bp, 11 predicted proteins | sample 5400621 | NCBI WGS metagenome assembly WNGI01 (sample SAMN13153374, study PRJNA577476) | soil metagenome | isolation source: 20 cm soil or saprolite under Garry oak tree replicate 1 | place: USA:California | collected 2016-06-15 | reverse complement strand
AATCGCTAGGTCTTCATGTCAGCGTCTTCATCTCGATCAAGCTGGCGCGACAGAAGGAAGAGGACCTCAACCGGTTCGCGAAAGCGATTTCGAAATGGGACGAGGTTCTGGAGTGCTATCTGATGACCGGAAACCGCGACTACCTGCTGCGCGTGGTCGCCGCCGATCTGTCGTCGTATGAGGCGTTTTTGAAAAACAAGCTGACGCGGCTCGACGGCATCGCCTCGATCGAGTCGAGCTTTGCATTGAGCCAGGTGAAATATTCGATCGCGCTACCGGTGTGAGGTCCGCCCATGAGTGTCCGAAGAATTGTCCCCAATATCAACGCCGCCGATCCGTCGGCAGCGAAGCCGTTCTACGAAGGGGTTCTCGGGCTCGAAACCGCCATGGACATGGGGTGGATCATCACCTTCGCCTCGCCGTCCAACCCGACGGCCCAGATTAGCGTCGTGGCGTCTGATACAAGAACTGAACCGCACGCGGATATCAGTGTCGAAGTAGCCGACGTCGATGCTTGCCATGCCGCGGCTCAACGGCAGGGGTATTCGATCGCGTATCCCCTGACCGACGAGCCATGGGGCGTTCGGCGATTCCTTATCAGAGACCCCCATGGCGTCATCGTCAATGTCGTGAGCCACAAGGGCTGAGCTAGGTGAAGGATTCGATCCCGCTGCCGGTGTGATAGGCCGTCGTCCCGGCGTTCGGCGGGATGACGCTGGAAAGCCGCCAAACCCCGAGGCTCTTGTCGCGCCAGCCGCCATCGGCTTCGGTGCAATTCTCGTTCAGAAGGGTAACTGGAAATCCCCAATCAAACGGAGCCCGCTCAAAATTCAGCGCGCGCCAGTCGCCGTCCTCGCAATCGGCGTTGGTCTGCCATTCCGGGAAAGTGGTCGCGATCAGCCAGCGCGCGCCGGACCGCCGGAAATTGGCGAGGGCGCGTTCGATATTCGCAAACGACAGATGCACCAGACAGTCCCGGCACAGGATCGCGTCGCATTCAGACAGTGGATCGCAGGTGATATCGCGGCGCGCGCCTGCAGGCACTCGATCAGCGCCGGCACGATGTCCACCCCGATCAGGCGCACGCCCAAATCAGCATGATTGATCCAGCCGGCGTCGCCGCAGGGCGCGTCGAGCAGCGACGTGATGCCAAATCGCTGGAACAGAAGCGGCAATTCCGCGCGCAACACGGCGGTCGCATCCATCTCGGAACCGAGCCCCGAAGGCGATGCCGGCGCCCCCCATAGATTGGTATCGTGGATGCGCCGAAAGCGCTGCTCCAGGCCAAGGCCGGTGAAGGATTGCCGGTCCGCGACGAAGCGCTGATGCGCGAGGACAGGCGGACGGTCGGAATCGCCTAAGGACATGGCATATCCTATCACGCCGGCGTGCCCCGATGAGCCAGCGCAATCTCGACACCAGCGGCTATTTCAGCGGCTATTTCGCCGCTGTCACCATGATCTCGACCAGCAAGCCCGGCAGCCACAATTGAGGTGAATGCAAGCAGGCCCGCACCGGAGGATTCTTGGGATCCACCCAGGCGTTCCAGGCCGCATTGTGCTCCTCGAAATACGCCATATCCGTCAACCACACCTGCGCGCTCAGAAGCTTCGACTTGTCGGTGCCTGCCCTGCCCAGCAGCCGATCGATCCGCTCAAGCACCTGCCTGGTCTGTGCCTTGATGTCTCCGGGGTGTGCGGGGTCGGCGGTGACACCGCAGAGATGGACAATATTTTCGTGAGCGGCAGCGAGGCTGATAATCGGTGTCACACTGATGAATGGGGCACCGCTGGTCGGTTCTTGAATGAAATAACGCGCAATCGCCATCTTGGGTTCTCCTGAAACACTCTGCTCCCGGAACTCGGCCGCATTCGCGACGCGAGACGACGAGGTACTGCCGGCAATGATCCCGGCCGCGGATATCCCGGCGATTTCACGCCGCGTGAAGTCGGGCATGTCAGCAATTCCTTGTCGCCTTGCAGTCCCCGGTAAATTCGGCTGGCACTATGCATTTGTCCAATGCATAGTTTTTCGTATCAGCATCAGCTATTTGGATGTCAGTCATGGACATGGATCAGATCCGGACCTTCGTGGCGGTTGCCCGCGGGCGCAGCTTCAGCGGCGCGGCGGATGCGCTGCACCGCTCGCAGCCGGCGATCAGCCGGCGCATCGAATTGCTGGAACGCGAATTCGACATTCCATTGTTCGAACGGCTTCGCGGCGGCACCGTCCTCACCGATGCCGGCGCGGCATTTCTTCCCTATGCGGAGATGGTGCTTGCCGCGGCAAAGGATGGCGCGGAGGCGTTGCGCGCCGGGCGCCAGGGCGAAGCCGGCAAAATTTCGCTGGCGCTGGTCGGGACGCTTGCCAACACCACGCTGACCAACGTGCTGCGGCGGTTCGGACGCAAGTACCCGAAGATACGACTGGACCTGAGGACCGCGACCAGTCGGGAGGTCGGAGAATTGGTGCAGCGGGGCGAGGCGACGCTGGGCCTGCGCTATTCGACCGGCTCCAATCCCGGCGTCGTGTCGCAGACGATTGCGGAAGAAAGACTGGTGGTCGTCGCCAGCCGGGATCATCCGCTGCCCGGTGATCGAAGGCATCAGCCGGCCAAACTTGCCGGCGAACGCTGGGTGGCATTTCCGGCGCGGCAGACGCAGGAGAGTTTCGTCCAGCTCATCCAGCGCAAATTTCTGGCGGCGGGTCTGGACGATGCGGAAATCATTCCGATCGACAGTTTGACCGCTCAGAAGCGGCTGGTCGAGGCCGGGTTTGGAATAGCGCTGCTGGCGGAGAGCGGAATCCAGGAAGAACTCAAGCTCGGCACGCTAAAGGTGCTGAATATCCCGGCATTGCGCGCCGACATCCCGATCGCCATTGTCTATCGGCGCAACGGCTATTTGAGCGCGGCCGCACACAGCCTGATGTCGATGATCGAGGCCTCGTGGCGCCGGCCTACCGCCACGGCTCGACGATGATCTTGGTGTGGCGTTCCGGATTGGCGAGATCGGCAAACGCTGTGGCAATCCCGTCGATGCCGACGGTCGCGGTCACCAGCGGCGCCGCTTCGACCTGGCCCTCCGCGATCAGGCGCAGGGAACAAGCAAACTCGTCGGGCGTATAGCCCAGCACATATTGAACGTTGAGCTCCTTCATGATGCCGAGCATCGGTTCGGAGCGGTCGGTTTCCATGCAGACGCCGACCACGACAATGCGGGCGTCGCGCGGCGCGCCTTCGAACACCTGCTGCAGCAGGCCGGGTATCCCGACGCACTCGAAGATCAGCGCGGGCTTCAGCGCCGGCCGCCACGCCTGCAGCGGCGGGCGCGCGGCTTTCTGTTCCGGCGACATCGCGGCATGCTCGGCCCACGTCGCATAGGGTTGCGTACGCGCGGGATCGACGACGATGTCGGCACCCAGCCTTTCGGCCAAGGCGCGGCGCGCCGGCGAATAGTCCGCGGCAACGACCGGATGCAATCCTTTCAGTTTCAGCGCCGCGATTACAGCCAATCCCACCGGGCCACAGCCGATCACCAGCGGCACTTCGTCGCCGCGTATATTGGCCTTGGCGACCGCGTGGACGCCGACCGCCAATGGTTCGGTCAATGCCGCATGCTTCGCCGCAAGTCCGTTGGGCACCTCCAGCAACAGCGCCTCGCTGAGCAGCATGCGCTCGGCGTAGCCGCCGACATTGTCGTTGGAATAGCCGATGCCCTGCGGTCCATCAGGCATCAGCAGGGCGGGAAGCGAGCAGACCCGTGTACCGGCTTTCAGCTTGCGCTGGGTCCCCGGCCCGTAATCGATGATCTCGCAGCAGAATTCATGACCGAACACCACGTCGCGGGCGAGGTCCATCGGTTTGCGGCCTGGAAAATGCCGCGCCAGTTCGACCATGCGATGGGCATGTTTGCGCGCATGCAGGTCCGATCCGCAAAATGCCGCAGGCCAGGGTCTTGACCAATACCTGGCCGGCGGCCGGCCTCGGCTCGGGCAGCGTATCGACGACGATCTCGCCGTTCCGGAAAATAGCAGCGCGCATCGGCGTTCTCCCCGCAACGTGTTGTTTCCCTCTCTCATACCACGGAGGTTTACCACGTATAGCGCGCGATAACCTCGCCGGCGAATCAAGCGTTGGGAGACGGCTCGGCCTGCACCGAGAGCTGCAAGTGCCGCACTCGCTCGCGGTGCGCGGTGTAGAGACCGCTGGCGACAATGAACACCGCGCCAACCACGGTCCAGATATCGGGAATTTCGCCGAAGATCACGAAGCCGAGAATGCTCACCCACAACAGCTGGGTGTAGGAGAACGGCGCCAGCACGGAGGCGTCGGCATAGCGAAAGGCGAGCACGACGATCCACTGCCCCGCCGTCGACGCGATACCGATGAAGATGCCGAACAGGATATCGTGCCAGCTCGGCGTTACCCAGACGAACGGCACCAGCGCCGACAGGACGCAGACGCCCGCGATCGACGAATAGGTCATGGTGGTGATGGCGCGATCCCTGCCGCTCATCATGCGCGTCATGATCAGCGTGCAGGCCCAGGCCAGCGCCGAGACCAGCGGGAAAACCGCGGCGGGGTGAAACGCGCCTGAGCCGGGCCGCAGGATGATCAGCACGCCGATCAGCCCGACCGCGGTCGCAAGCCAGCGCCGCACGCCGACCCTTTCACTGAGAAAGAGGATCGACAGCGCGGTGACGAACAATGGCGAGACGAAGCCGGTGGCGGAAGCCTCCGCGATGGGAAGAAACCGCAAGCCGGAAATGAAAAATAGCGACGACCCCAACAGTGCGACGCCCCGCATCAATTGCAGACCGCGGCGATCGGTGTGCAAGGCGTATAATGGCGACCCCGGCAGCATCGCCGGAACCATGATCAGCGCGAACGCGACGAACCTGATCCAGGCGATTTCAATCGACGGCAACGTCGCCGACAAATATTTCGCGGTGACGTCGGAGGTTCCGAGAAACACGGTCGAGGCCAGGATCAGCGCGATGCCGCGAAACGGCCGATCGGCGCGCGCGGGCGCCTTGCGTGCGGCTGATTTTTTCTCGGGCAACGGTAAGGGGGCGCTGTCCAGCCTGGCGGCGGCTGCGGGTGGCGGAGTCACGGTTGAAGCTCGGGCGCAATTTTCGAATCGGGCGAGGTGGTAAAAAACGACAATTGGGCGCGATCGACAAGGTCCGAAAACAGGACGCCGATATGCGTGATTGCGCCCGACGGCCTGCCGCACTCGGCGCGGCAGCTCGCCTCTCCGCTGAAACACTTTGTTAAGAACGGTGTCAGCTACAGCATCGGCAAGCCCCGCGGCTTCGGGCCGCGCGGGAATGCGTGGTCGAGTTCCGCGATTTCGCGATCATCGAGCACGAGATTGCCGGCCGCGGCGTTGTCGGCGGCGTGCTCCTGACTCGAGGCTTTTGGAATGGCCAACACGGCGGGATCGCGCGTCAAAAAGCTCAAGGCGACCTGGCGCGGCGACGCGCCATGCGCCTCTGCGATGGTCTGCAGCAGCTGCCCCGCCTTGCTGCGCCGTGACGGGAAATCATCATGACCGAACGGCGAATAGGCGACCACCGCAACACCGTGCTTCGCGCACCACGGAATCACGGCATGCTCGATGGCGCGCTCCTGCAGGTGGTAGAGTACCTGGTTACAGGCGATGCGGCCCGGACCTGCCACCGCCAGCATCTCATCGAGATCGCCGGTGTCGAAATTGCTGACGCCCCAGCTGCGGATTTTCCCCGCGCCGACCAGTTCCTCGAAGGCCGCGACGGTTTCCGCGAGCGGATAAGATCCGCGCCAATGCAGCAGATAGCAATCGAGCCGGTCGGTCTTCAGCCGCGCCAACGAACACTCGCAGGCGGTAATCGTGCCACGCCGCGAGGCGTTGCTCGGCAAGACTTTGGAGACCAGGAAAATCTCGTCGCGCCGGCCGGCGATGGCTTCGGCGATCACTGGCTCCGCATCGCCATACATCTCGGCGGTGTCGATGTGGGTCATGCCGAGATCGACACCCCGGCGCAACGCGGCGACGGCGCGCTTGCGATCGCCGCGGTCGATATACCAGGTGCCCTGCCCGATCACGGATACGTCGCGTTGGCTGCTGCCGAATTTTTTCTGCCTCGCGGTAGCCTCGCTGGATTGCTTCGTCACTTCGCGCTCCCGGCAACGGCTAGTCGAGAACGCTGATATCCGCGACCAGGACGGTGCCGGTCACCGACTCCGTTATATAGAGACGATCACGGTTGTTGCCGCCGATCGCGACATTGGTGCAGCTTGATCCGGCGCAGGATTTGATGCGCGCCATCAATTCGCCGTTGGGCGCAAAGACGAACACATGCCCGAGCGAGGCGTGCGCCACGAACAGCCGCCCTGCTCTGTCCATCGTCATGCCATCGGGGCCGCTGGGACCGAACGTCGAGCAGAAGCGGCCGACCTTCGAGACGCTGCCATCTTTCATGAAGGGCATGCGCCAGACCGCGTTGTCGCGCGTCATCGCCACGAACAGCACGGCCTCGGCAGGATCGAGCACCAGCCCATTGGGGCTGATGCCGGTGTCGATCAGGCAATCGAGCCGTCCGCCTTTTGAAAGCCGATAGACCCGCCCGGTCGGATCGTGCAGACCGGTCTGGCCCTGATCGGTGAAGTAGATATCACCATTCGATGCGATATGCAGATCGTTGCAGCCCTTGAACGACTCGGAATTGCGCGAAGTGAGCACCGGCTGCATCCGTGCCGTCTTCACATCGAGTTCCATGATGCCGTGCATGTAGTCGGCGACCAGCACGCGTCCGTCGGCGCCGATCTTCAGACCGTTGGGCCAGCCGTCGTACTCTACCACCGGCGACCATTTGCCATCGGGCGATATCCGGAAGATCCGTCCGAACGGGATATCGACGATATAGAGATTACCGTCCGCATCGAAGGACGGGCCCTCAATGAAACAGTCGGTCGGCTGTCCCGGCCGGTTGGCGTCGGCCCAGTCCGTGCGCGCGCCCTTGCGCCTGAACTGATCGGGCATCGCCGAAAACACTTCTGTGCCGATAAGCCGCGGCGGAGCGTCGAGATACATCATCGCGTGGTTCACCTGTGCAAGACCGGCGGCACCATAAATGAGCACATCAGCGCCGTCGATATTCATCCCATGCGCGGGGCGCGGCCTTCGCGATAAAGCGATGCTTTGACACGGCATGACGTCCCGGTGCCGCGGCGTGCTTTGTATCCGGAACGAACCCATCCGTGGGCCATCGACCCCCATATCCGGTTTGCGTTTTCGGCACACACAGAAAGCAGCGCGCACAAAGCGCCGAAAGGCGCAGGATTGACCCTCCTGAATACCTTCCCTAGACTGCCGGTGCGGTTACGACATTTCTTTACCCGGACTTGTAATGGCCAATTTTTCGGATGGCGCGCGCTGGCGTCGGTCTTTTTCCGATTTGGTCAGCTTGGGGCGCACCGCTACCACGCCGCTGCGGCGTGAGCTGGCCGTTTTGCTTTCGGCGCTCAGCGATAACGCGCAAGCCGCGTTTGCCCGTCATTTCGATGGCGGCTACGATCCCAGCGAGCTCGACGGGTCCGGTGAGCGCGGCGATGGGGAAATCGAGGTCCGCAATCTTTCCGTCGGCTATGGCGAACACCTTGCGCTGGAGGGTGTGACCGGAGATTTTGCGCCGGCGAGCATGACGGCCGTCGTCGGCCCAAACGGCGCCGGCAAAAGCACGCTCTTGAAAGCGCTCGCCGGGATCGTTCGGCCAATGGCCGGCCAGGTCACCTGCACCGCGCTTGCGCGCCATCGTCTGGCCTATCTGCCTCAGCAGGCCGAACTGGACCGCGGCTTTCCGATCACGCTCGGCGAACTCGTCGCGCTCGGCGATTGGCGAAATTTCGGTTCAGTCCGCGAGCCGCCAACACGCCTCGCCGCGAGTGTCCATGAGGCGGTCGCTACCGTTGGCCTCGAAGCCTTCATCCATCGGCAAATAGCCGAGCTTTCCGTCGGTCAATTCCAGCGGGCGCTATTTGCGCGGCTGCTCTTGCAGGACGCCGACGTCGTTTTGCTGGATGAACCCTTCGCCGCCCTGGATGAGAGCACCACCGACCAGCTGCTGAATTTGCTGCAACGCTGGCGGGACAAAGGGCAAACGATCGTCGCGGTGCTGCACGACCTGGAGCGGGTACGTCTGCATTTCCCCTCGACGCTGCTGTTGGCGCGCTCGCCCATCGCATGGGGCGACACCTCGCTCTCGCTTTCGGCCGACAATCTTGCGCGCGCCCACATGGCGCTGGGTCTGCCGGAGGGCGGTCGCTTTGGACGTGCCGCGTGAGCGGACAGCTTCTTGGCTGGCTGATCGGACCGTTCGAGGCGTTCAGCTTTATGCGAATAGCGCTGGTCGCGAGCTTCGCTCTGGCCTTGTCAAACGGGCCCGTCGGCACGCTCCTGCTCATGCGTCGCGAGAGCCTGAACGGTAATGTACTGTCGCATGCCGTGATGCCAGGCGCCGCGCTCGGCTTTCTCTACGCGGGCTATTCCTTGGCCGCCCTGAGTTTCGGGGGTCTGCTGACCGGCCTTGTTGTGGCCGGCCTGGCCGCGCTCAACATACGGTCGACGCCTCAGCGCCAGGACGTCAGCTTGATTGCCTTTTATCTCGTGTCGCTGTCGTTCGGGATTCTGATTGTCGCCGCGCGGGGAAGCCAGGCGGATCTGATGCATGTTCTTTTCGGCACGGTGTTGGCTGTCGACGTGAACGCGCTGCTGCTTATTGCCGGCATCACCAGCATGACTCTGCTCGTCATCGCGGCACTTTATCGCCCTTTGGCTGTCGAATCCTTCGACCCGTCGTTCCTGCGCGCGGTAGGCGGCGGCGGAGGCCTGTTCCGCGCCATTTTCGTCGCGCTCGTGGTTCTCAACCTGGTGGCAAGTTTCCAGGCTTTTGGCACATTGCTCGCGATAGGGCCGAGGCTGCTACCGGCGGCGGCGGCGCGGTGCTGGACACAGAAAGTATGGCCGATGATCGCCCTTGCGACGGCGATCGGAATGGCCGCCGCCCTTGCGGGGCTTCTCATCTCTTATTACGCCAACCTGCCCTCAGGGCCGGCTATTGTGATCGGTGCGGGGCTGATTTACGGCATCTCCCTGCTTGCCGCCGGCCGGATGCGGTTCGAGCCCAGGATTTCGGAGAAACAGCGATGAAACACGGCGCTTCGACGAGCATACGGTTCCGGTTCGTCATGGCTTGCGTCGGGATTCTGCTCGGCATTGGCCCGACCGCGGCCGCCGACAAGATCAAAGTCGTGGCGACGTTCAGCGTCATCGGCGACATGGTCGCGGCTGTCGCCGGCGATCGGGTCGATCTTGTTACCATGGTCGGGCCCGCCGGCGACACCGAGCTGTTCAAGCCTTCCTTGGCCGACGGCAAGAGCATCGCCGAAGCCAAGATCGTCTTCATGAACGATCTCAACGATGAGTTCGAACCCTGGCTCGAGCCTCTGCTCAAACGCGTCAAGTTCGGCGGCATCAAAATTGTAGTCAGCAGGGGCGTGAAGACATTCACCTCTAGCGAGGAGCGCGCCCCGCGGAGCAAGGCGGCCGAAGAGGAGATTGACCAGCATGCGTGGCTCGACCCGAAGAACGGTGTCGTCTACGTCAGGAACATCGCCGCTGCCTTGGCCAAAAACGATCCGGCCAACGCCGCGGACTATCGCGCGCGGGCGGCCGCCTACGCCAAGGAATTGCAGGACCTCGATGCCTGGGCGAAAGCCGAGATGGCCACAGTACCGCCGGCCAAGCGACGCATCCTATCCTCGCATGATTCACTGCAATATCTTGCCAAGGCCTACGGCATTACCATGCTGTCGATCAATGGCTGGACAAACAACAACGAACCATCCGCAGCCGAGCTCGCGAGTCTCACTCAAAAGATCCGACAGGAGGGCATCCACGCGCTGTTCCTCGACAGCATCACCGATCCGCGTGCCATGCAGCAGGTCGCCAAGGAGACCGGCGCAACCGTCGGCGGTACGCTCTATGGCGACGCGCTGTCGAAGCCGGGCGGAGAAGCCGACACTTACCTCAAAATGCTTCGTCACGACGTGACGACGCTGATAGCCGGCATGATGAAAAATTGACAAATGGATGCCCCGGGCATGCCGCCATTTGGCGGACCACTGCTGGCGAGCGCGCGTTCCCGCCTTACCATAGCGGGTGCGGCGGTGTTATTGCTGTGGATGGCCGTGTTATGGGCAAGTCTGTCGGAACCGACTCGCAGGGCGGCTCTGCAGAATCCGGCTCCGGAGGTGCATGCGCTGCGCCTCGTGGTCGCGTCCGGACAGGCGGCACCGAGCGGCGGTAGTTTCGACCGCTTCGATGTCAGCTCGCAGCCGATCGTTGCGCCGGTTAACGCTCGAGGCCAGGTTGCCTTTTACGCCAGCGTGGCGCGGGCGAAGGCGACGGAAGGTATTTTCCTCGCCACCGCCTCACGGATTACGAAAGCGGCGGCGGTCGGCGATAGCGTCCCCGGGGGCGGAGTCCTGTCTGAATTTGCGCGGCACCCTGTTCCGACGCTGAACGATGCGGGCAAGGTCGCATTTGGTGCGAGCGTTGCCGGGGCGCGCGCCACCGAGGGGGTTTTTCTCGCATCCGACGGCAGCCTCAAAGCTATCGCGCTGAGCGGGGCTGACGCGCCAGGCGTGCAAAACGGCACCTTCGTCGAATTCGATGCGCCGGTGCTTAACAATCGGGACGAAATCGCCGTCGTCGGGACGGTCAGGCGGGGTCGGGAAACGCTGCAGGTGCTTTATCTTTATAGCGGCGGTGTGCTGCGC
>WNGI01006218.1_pt1 | contig 10823 bp, 9 predicted proteins | sample 5400621 | NCBI WGS metagenome assembly WNGI01 (sample SAMN13153374, study PRJNA577476) | soil metagenome | isolation source: 20 cm soil or saprolite under Garry oak tree replicate 1 | place: USA:California | collected 2016-06-15 | reverse complement strand
ACCACGAGACGTCCGCGATGTGCACGAGCACGCGGTCGTAGTAGAGCGTCAGCGCGTCGTCGAAGTCCTTCGCCGTCTCCGGGTCGATTGTGAACGCGAGCTCGTCGCGCAGGTCGACCCGCCCTTCGAACGAGGGCTCGGGGGCATCGAACGGCTCGAAGCCGTCGCGCTCGCCTTCCTGCACCAGCAGCGCCTCGAGCACGTTCTCGATCTGATCGGCCCGTCCGAGAACCCGTACCAGCTTCGCGCGCCCGCGGCCGGTCCGGATGACCGCCAAGTCCCCCGGGCCGGCGTCGCCGCTGCCCTTCTTGTCGATCAGAACGGGCACGCCGGGCGTGAAATACGGATCGCCGACGAGGAGTTTGCCCCGCCGGGCAATCTCCACTACGAACGGCTCAGACCTGGAGGAAACGGCGGATCGTGAGGCCGGAGCCGGCAGCGCCGAGCAGGAGCCCCGCGCCGAGGACGATCAGCACGTGCAGCCCGAACGGCCACGCGTGGACGTCGGCCTCGTGCAGGTGGATGACGCGCCCGAGGAAGAGCGTCCGCCCGAGTAAGAGCAAGATGGTCGCCCCGACCGCTCCGGCGAGCCCCGCGAGCAGTCCCTCGATCATGAACGGCCCGCGGATGAACCAGTTCGTGGCGCCGACCAGCTTCATCACCTCGATCTCGCGGCGTCTGGCGAAGATCGAGAGCCGGATCGTGTTCGCGATGAGCAAGGTCGACGAGACCAGCAGCACGATGAACGCGATCAGCACGACCACCCACAGGTAGTTCGCGACGGTGATCACCCTGTGCGCGATGCCGCCGCACTTTTCGCCGGTACTGGTCTTCGCCGCCTTCGTCCCCGGAGCCGGCGGGCAGATTCGCTGGACGCCGCTGGGCGTCGGGTTCAGTTGCCTGGCAATCGTCTCGACCTGGTCACCGCTCTTCGGGATCACGTCGTAGGAATCGGGGAAGGGATTCCCCGGCGCATCCTTCACCTTCGGGCCGATGGTCTTGAGCGCGATCTGGTAGGCCTGCTCGCGCGAGATGTAGTGCAGCGACTTGACCTGCGGGATCGCGATCAGCTGGTTGTGCACAGCGTCCTTGTCGCCGGTCGTGGCATCGTGACCGCAGGTCAGCCTCGTGCAGAAGTAGACCTTCACGAGCAGCTGCTTCTTGTAGTGGTCGCTGAGCGAGAGCGCCCAGCTGCCGAGCCCCACCACGAGCCCGAGCATGAACATCCCGATCAGGACGGTCGTCGTCGCGGCGAAGGTGGTCGAGACGTTCGCGCCCAGGGAGCGCACGGCCTCCGCGACGATCAGCTTGACCCGGTTCACTCCGAGGTGTAGCCCCCGCGGCGCTCGTCGCGGGCGAGCCGGCCTTCCTCGAGCGCGATCACGCGCTTGCGCATCTTGTCGACCATCTCGCGGTCGTGCGTGACCATCAGGATCGTCGTCCCGGAGCGGTTGATCCGGTAGAGCAGCTGCATGATCCCGACGCTCGTATCCGGGTCGAGGTTCCCGGTCGGCTCGTCGCAGATCAGGAGTGGCGGGTGATTCACGAAGGCGCGCGCGATCGAGACCCGCTGCTGCTCGCCGCCGGAGAGCTCGTCGGGCAAGGAGCTCATCTTGTGCGCGAGCCCGACGAGGTTCAGCACCTCGGGCACCTTGCGCCGGACCGACGTGCTGCCCTCGCCCTGCACCTTGAGCGCGTAGGCCACGTTCTCGGCCGCCGTGCGGTTCGGCAGGAGCTTGAAGTCCTGGAAGACGCAGCCCACATTGCGCCGCAGCAGCGGCACCTTCGAGCGCTTCAGGCGGCCGAGGTCGCGGCCGCCGACGGTGATCTTGCCCGAGGTCGCTTCGAGCTCCTTCAGCACGAGGCGCACGACCGTCGTCTTGCCCGAGCCCGAGGCCCCGACGACGAAGACGAACTCGCCCTTGTCGATCGCGAACGAGACGTCCCTGAGGGCGGCGACGTCGGGCTCGTAGATCTTCGTCACGTTCTCGAAGACGACCATCGGCGAGCTCGCCGGAGCAGGCGGCGGCGCGACTGGCTCTTGCTCGAGAACAGCCGTCGACGAGGTTTCGTCTGTGTGCTGGAGGTCCGGTTCCTGCACGGCCATAACTGAGGCGCCGCTGCAAGGCGCCGGTAGGGCTAGGCGCCCGAGTCTACCGAAAGGTGTGGCTAGAGAACCCTTCCCGCGGCCTTTGCGAGCAGATACTCGCGGATGAAATCGTCGAGCGCGCCGTCGAGAACTCCCTGCGTATTGCCGGTTTCGTAGTCGGTGCGGTGGTCCTTGACGAGCTGGTAGGGCTGGAGGACGTAGCTCCGGATCTGGCTGCCGAAGCCGATGTCCTGGGCGGCGCCGCGCTCCTTGGCGAGCTCCTCCTCACGCTTCTCCTGCTCCTGCTCGAGCAGTCGCGACTTGAGGATCCGCAGCGCCGTTTGCTTGTTCGAGCTCTGGGATCGCTCGTTCTGGCACTGGACGACGATCCCGGTCGGGATGTGGGTGATGCGGACCGCGGAGTCGGTCTTGTTGACGTGCTGGCCCCCGGCGCCGCTGGCGCGGTACGTATCGATGCGGAGGTCGCTCTCGTCGATCTCGACGTCGACGTCCTCGGGCAGGAGCGGGCTGACGATCACCTGCGCGAAGCTCGTGTGCCGGCGGTGCGCCTGGTCGAACGGGCTCAGGCGGACGAGCCGGTGGACGCCGCGCTCGGCCTTGAGGATCCCGTACGCGTTCTCGCCCTTGACGGCAAACGTCGCGGATTTGAGGCCCGCTTCCTCGCCGGGGCTTGCCTCGAGCAGCTCGCTCTGGAAGCCGCGGCTCTGCGCCCAGCGAAGGTACATGCGCAGCAGCATCTCGGTCCAGTCCTGCGCGTCGGTGCCGCCCGTCCCCGCGTGGATCGTGACGAGCGCGTCGCCCGCGTCGTACTCGCCGGAGAAGAGCGCGTCCTCCTGGAGCCGGTCGAGCTCCTGGCGGAGCGGTGCGATCGACGCCGCGATCTCGGCGGCCATGTCGCCGTCCATGGCGAGCAGCTCCTGGGCGTCCTGGTAGTCCTGGGTCAGGCGGCGGTAGCGGTCGAGGCGCTTGCTCAGCCGCGCGTGCTCGGCGCTGACCTGCGCCGCGTGCTGCTGGTCGTCCCAGAATCCTGGCGTGCCGAGCTCCTGCTCGAGCTCGGCGACGCGCTTGTCCAGCGCGTCCGGGTCAAAGGTAATCACGGACCCAGGCAAGCTGGGCCCCGATCTCCTGAAGCTGCTGGTCTAGCGGCTGCGAAGTCGACTGGTCGGCCATGGGACTACGCCCCGTGGCAGCGCTTGAATTTCTTGCCGCTGCCGCACCAGCAGGGGTCGTTGCGGCCGATCTTCTCGCGGTCGGAGACCACCCGCTGCGTTGCCACCGAGCCGCCCCCCGCTTCGAGCGCGCCCGCCGTCGAGCCGCCGCCGTTGCCGCCCAGCAGCGCGCCCGCTCCGGCAGCCGCGATCGCGTCCGAGCCGGCAAGCGATTCGTGCTCGTATGCGAAACCACCGCCGTCGGCGCCTTGCGCGGCCTGCTGAAGCTGGTCGACCTCGTCGACCTGGATCTCCGCGTGGAAGAGCGTCACGACGACCTCCTCGCGGATCGCAAGCCCGAGCTCGCGGAACATCGCTTCGCCCTCGGTCGTGTACTCGACGAGCGGATCCTTCTGCGCCATCGCGCGTAGATGGACGCCCTCGCGCAGGTAGTCCATGTTCTCGAGGTGCTCGCGCCAGCGCGCGTCGACGACCTGCAGGACGACGAAGCGCTCGACGTCGCGTAGGAGCGGCTGCTCGGTCTCCGGATTCAGCCCGAGCGCCTTCTGCTTCTCCTGGTAGGTGTCGCGCGCGTCGTCCTGGAACTCCTGGACGATCGCCTCACGGTCGAACCCGACTTCCTCGCGCAGCTCCTCGGGCGAGATCGGCTCGTCCGTCGCGTAGATGTCCTCCATCGCCTTGCAGAGCGCCTCGATGTCCCACTCCTCCTGGAAGTCCCCCTCGGTATAGAGGGCGACGGCGCGCTCGATCACCTCGTCGATCCAGGTGCCGATCTCCTCCGAGAGGTCCTCGCCCTCGAGCACGCGGCGCCGCTGCTCGTAGATGCGGCTGCGGTGCCGGTTGAGGACGTCGTCGTACTTGAGGACGTTCTTGCGCATGACGAAGTTCTGCTCCTCGACCTTCTTCTGCGCGTTCTCGATCTGGCGCGAGAGGATGCCCGCCTCCATCGGCTGGTCGTCGGGCACCTTGAAGCGCTCCATGATCCCGTAGATCCGGTCGCCGGCGAACAGGCGCACGAGCTCGTCTTGGCCCGAGAGGTAGAAGCGCGACTCGCCGGGATCGCCCTGGCGACCTGAACGGCCGCGAAGCTGGTTGTCGATTCGGCGCGCCTCGTGGCGCTCCGTGCCGAGCACGTAGAGGCCGCCGAGGTCGACGATGCCTTCGCCGAGCTTGATGTCGACGCCGCGGCCGGCCATGTTCGTGGCGATGGTGACAGCGCCTCTCTGCCCCGCGCCCTCGATGATTCCTGCTTCCTTCTCATGCTGCTTCGCGTTGAGGACGGTGTGCGGGATGCCCTGCCGCTCGAGCAGCTGCGAGAGGTGCTCCGAGACCTCGACCGAGATCGAGCCCACGAGCACCGGCTGGCCCTTCGCGTGGCGCTCCCGGATGTCCTCGATGACCGCGTTGTACTTCGCTTCCTTTGTCTTGAAGATGAAGTCGTTCTGGTCCTGGCGCTCGACCGCCACGTTGGTCGGGATCTCCGCGACATGGAGGTTGTAGATCTCGACGAACTCCTTCTCCTCGGTCTTCGCGGTGCCGGTCATGCCGGCGAGCTTTTCGTAGAGGCGGAAGTAGTTCTGGAGGGTGATCGTGGCGAGGGTGACGTGCTCCTCCTGGATCCCCACGCCCTCCTTCGCCTCGACGGCCTGATGGAGGCCCTCCGACCAGCGGCGGCCCTCCATGATCCGGCCGGTGAACTCGTCGACGATCTTGACCTCGCCGTCCTGCACGACGTAGTCGACGTCGCGATGGAAGAGCGCCTCCGCCTTGAGCGCCTGGTTGAGGTGGTTGACGAGCTGGGAGTTGCGGGGGTCGTAGAGGTTGTCGATCCGGAGGGTGCGCTCGACCCGCTCGATCGAGCCGTGCATCGGGGAGACGGTCTTGTGCTTCTCGTCGTACTCGAAGTCGGCCCCGGAGGCCTCGGCGGCGCCCTTCGGGTCGCCGGGCTTCGCCGCGTAGCCGTCGAGCGTACGCGCGATGCGGGCGAAGTCGTAGTACACCTGCGCCGCGACCTCGGGCTCGCCGGAGATGATCAGCGGCGTCCGCGCCTCGTCGACGAGGATCGAGTCGACCTCGTCCACGATCGCGTAGTCGTGACCGCGCTGGACGACGCCGTCGAGCGTGACGGCCATGTTGTCGCGCAGGTAGTCAAAGCCGAACTCGGAGTTCGTGCCGTAGACGACGTCGGCCGCGTAGGCCTCGCGCCGCTCGTCGAACGGCATCATGCTCTGGATGAAGGCGGCGCGCATCCCGAGCGCGTCCCAGACCGGCTTCGTCCACTCCGGGTCGCGCTTGGCGAGATAGTCGTTGACCGTGACGAGGTTGACGCTGCGGCCGTCGAGCGCGTTCAGGTAGAGCGGCTGGACGGCGACGAACGTCTTTCCTTCACCGGTGCGCATCTCGGCGATGTCGCCCTCGTGGAGGACGATGCCGCCCATCAGCTGGACGTCGAAGAGGCGGATCCCCATGGTGCGCTTGAACGCCTCGCGGACTGCGGCGAAGGCATCGAAGACGAGCTCGTCGACCGGCTCGCCGTTCTCGATTCGCTGGCGGAACTCGGCGGTCTTGCCGGCGAGCTCGGCGTCGCTCAGCTTCTCGAACTCGGGCTCCAGCGACGTGATGTAGTCGGCCTGGCTGCGCAGGCGCTTCAGCCGTCGGCCTTCGCCAACGCGCAGGACTTTTTCGAGCGAACCAAGCGCCTCGGACATCGAGACCTAGGGTAGCGGGTCGGGTCGGGGCGTCGGCATTCGCGTTTTACATCGGCCTAGAGCGCGTTCGCCTCGACCTCCCAGAGGCGATCGTCCAGCTTCCGGGCCCGGACGACGTAGGCGGGGCCGAGGCGCTCCCCGATCTGCTCGAGCTCCGGCACGCTGCCGAAACCGCGCTCACCGTCGACGGTGAGCGTGCGCTCGCCGCCGCTGACGACTACCTCGATGTCGTCGGCGGGGCTGTCGAGCTCGGCGACCTGGACGTTCCGGGCCGCGACGGCCCAGACGTCATCGTCGCGGCGCACGGCCTCTGCTCGGTACGGGGGCTCGAGTCGCTCCTCGACGGCTTCGGCGAGCAGCCGGACGGTGTCGTCCGGCTCGTCTTCGTCGACCACGAGGTCGCCGTTGGGGACGGCGACGAAGTGCACTTCGTCGCCGTTCAACCCAGGCGCTTCCGCGGATGCGACGACGTCCCAGCGCCGCGGGCGCGAAACGCCGTGGATCCCGGTCGCGCCCCAGTGCGGCCCCGGATCGACCGGTGGCGGCTCTTGCCCGGCCAGGTCGTCGAGGCGGCCCTGGCGCGCGAGCTTCTTGTGGATCGGCTCGCGCCGGAAGATCACTGGGGCTCGATCAGCCCGTAGTTCCCGTCGCGCCGCCGGTAGAGGACGTTCACCTCACCGGTGTCGGCGCTTCGGAAGACGAAGAAGTCGTGCCCGATCAGCTCGAGCTGGAACACGGCATCCTCCGGCGTCATCGGATTGATCGCGAACTGCTTGGTCTTGACGATCATCGGCTCGGCCTCGTCGGGCACGACCGGAATCGTCTCTTCCATGGGGCCGTTCCCGCGGGCGGCCTTGCGCCGGCGGGCGCGGCCCTGGCTGCGGTAGCGCTTGACCTGACGCTCGAGCTTCTCGACGAGCTGGTCGATCGACGCGCGCATGTCCGACGATGACTCCCGCGCCCTGAGCACGGGACCGTTGGTCCAGATGGTCGCCTCCGCCACGTGGTTCGCGGCGATCGAGGGGTTGCGCTCGACCGCGAGCTCGAGCTCGACCCGGGGGTCGTTGAGCTGGCGTTCGAGCTTCGCGAGCTTCTGCTCTGCATAGCTGCGAATCGCGTCGCTGACCTCGAGGTTCCTGCCCTTCACCTGGAACTGCATCGGCTCTCCTTCGACGCTGGGCTGGCCTGGCTCGGACCCTAGCGGACGACCCGCGCGAACGTGATCACCTCGACCCTGCGCGCCCCGCCTCTGCGCAGGGCGGACGCCGCTGCGGCAGCGGTTGCGCCGCTCGTATAGACGTCGTCGACGAGGCCGACCCGCCTGGGCGCCCTTGCCGCAGGGGCGAACGCACCGGCGACGTTGCGCCGGCGTTGTGCCCGTGTCAGGCCGCGCTGGTGCGGTATCGCGCGCGTCCAGGCAAGCAACGGCTGCACCTGCACGTCCCAGCGCATGCCCAGCTCGTGCGCCAGCCGCTCCGCGGGGTGGTGTCCGCGAAGCAGCACGCGCTCCCGGTCCGGCGGGACGAAGGCCAGCAGCCCGACGCCGGGGGGCGGCACGGCGTCGACGACGAGCTCCGCGGCCTCGGCCGCGAGACGCCGCAGCCCGCGTTCCTTCCAGGCAGCGACGAAGCGGCGGACGCCACCGTCGTACTCGACCGCCGCCCGCGCGGAGGCGAACGCGAGTCGACGGCCGGAGCACTCCCGGCAGCGGGCCACGGGCCAGACGGTGGGCGCCCCGCAGCGCTCGCACAGCGGCGGTTGCAGCAGCGGCAGGCTCTCCCGGCAGCGGTCGCAAAGCTGCTCTCCGCCGGCGGCGCAGACGACGCACTTGGCTGGCAGCAGTAGGTTGAGGATGCTCACGTCACACCTGTCTTCACCTCGCGTTCGACGGTACGCATCAAACCGTCACGCGTGTGTGACCGAGGTGTGACGAATGTGTGACAACCAGCGCCGAGGCCGGGCCGGCGCGGATCAGTTCGTCTCGAACAGGCGCTCCGCCTCGGCGAGCGTCTCGGGCGTCCCGATGTCGAACCAGCGGCCCGGCACCCGCCACGCATAGACGGGCGTCCGCTCGTATAGCCATCCGATGAGGCGCCCAGGCTGGTCGGGATTGTTCCCCTCCGCGAGGTACTCGCCGACCAGCGGCACGATCGCGCGCGGGTAGAAGTACAGAGCGATGCCTGCAAGCGTCGACTCAGGCTGCTCGGGCTTTTCCTCGAAGGTGACCAGCCGCGAGTCCGCATCGACCCCGATCGAGCTCAACTGCTTCATCGCCTCCAGGTTGCCCACGTCGTAGACCGCGATCGCGGCGGCGTCGCGCTCACGGCCAAAACGCGCGAAGTCATCCAGCCGCTCGGTGAAGATGCTGTCCCCGGCCGCGACGATCAGGTCGTCGTCGACGCCTTCCGACTCGATCACGAGCTGCAGGTCCCCGATCGCGCCCAGACGGTCCTCCTCGCTGGTCGTGCCGTCGTCGAGCACGATCACGTCCGGCGGATACGACTCAGCCCACTCGCGGAAGCGGTCCGCGAACTTCGCGTTCGTGACCACGTAGACCGCGTCGAGCTCGCCGAGCGGCAGCCGCTCGAGCAGCAGCTCGAGGAGCGGCCTGCCGTCGACCTCCAGGAGGTGCTTCGGACGGTCGCGCGTCAGCGGATACAGCCGCGTTGCGTAGCCGCCGGCGAGGATGACCGCCTTCAAGCCGCGACCGCTCCCGAGAGGGTCTCGGCATACGGCGCGCGATGGACGCCCAGCTCGGTGACGATCGCGGTGATCAGCTCCGCCGGCGTGATGTCGAAGGCGGGGTTGCGCGCCGGAAAGCGCGAGCTCACCTCACGCGGATCACGCTCCTCGATCGGGATCTCGGCGCCGCTGGGCGTCCCGAGATCGATGGTCGAGGTCGGCGCCACGACGTAAAACGGCACCGCATGGCGGTCGGCGAGCACCCCGAGCGGATACGTCCCGATCTTGTTCGCCGTGTCTCCATTCGCGGCGATCCGGTCCGCACCGACGAAGACGCAGTCGACCTCGCCGCCCGCCAGCAACGAGCCCGCCGCGGCATCCGCCATGACCGTGTGCGGGATTCCCGCCCTCTCCAGCTCCCAGGCCGTGAGGCGCGCGCCCTGCAGGAGCGGACGTGTCTCGCCCACGAACACGTGCTGCAGCAAGCCCTGCGACCACGCCTCGTTGAGAGCGCCCAGGGCCGTCCCCTGCCCGCCCGTCGCGAGACCGCCCGTGTTGCAGTGCGTGAGCGCCCGGCTGCCCGGCCCGACGAGCCGCGCTGCGTGGACGCTCATCCGCCGGCAGCGCTGGACCTCCTCGGCGTGCAGCTCACGAGCCCGCGCCGCGGGATCGGCCGCCGTCTCCACCTCCCGCAGCGCCCAGGCCAGGTTGGCCGCGGTCGGGCGAGCCCCGGCGAGCACCGCAAACGCCTCGTTCAGGTCGTCTCCCCGCGAAGCCGCGAGCGCGTACCCGTACGCAGCCGCGATCCCGATTGCGGGCGCGCCCCGCACCGCCAGCTCGCGAATCGCGTCCGCAACCTCAGCCGCGGAGCGGCAGGCGAGCTCGACCTCCTCGTCCGGGAGCCGGCGCTGGTCGAGCAGGACGACGCGCTCGCCCTCGAGCCGCAGGATCCGGTCAGGCTCCAGCACGCGCATTCCTGCCGACCTAAGACGAGACCTAGGTTCCTTCGTCCCAGGAGGCGAGGTAGCTCGCCTGCTCCTCGGTCAGCTGGTCGATGTCGATCCCCATCGTCGCGAGCTTGAGACGGGCGATCTCCTTGTCGATCTCCTCGGGCACCGGATAGACGCGCCGCTCGAGGCTCGCCGCGTTCGCGACCATGTACTCGGCCGAGAGCGCCTGGTTCGCGAACGACATATCCATCACCTGGGCCGGGTGGCCCTCCGCGGCAGCAAGGTTGACCAACCGCCCGTCGGCGATCAGGTAGATCCGGCGGCCGTCCGCGAGCGTGAACTCGTCGACGAACTGGCGCAGCTTACGGGTCCCGGTCGCGAGCCCGCGCAGCGCCGGGATGTCGATCTCGACGTTGAAGTGGCCCGTGTTCGCGAGCACCGCGCCGTCCTTCATACGCTCCACGTGCTCGCCGGTGATGACCGACTTGTCGCCTGTCGCCGTCACGAAGATGTCCCCGACCTCGGCCGCGCGCTCCATCGTCAGCACCTCGAACCCGTCCATCGCGGCCTCGAGTGCACGGAGCGGATCGACCTCGGTGACGATCACGTGCGCGCCCATGCCCTTCGCCCGCATGGCGACGCCGCGGCCACACCAGCCGTAGCCGGCGACGACGAACTTCCGGCCGGCGAGGAGGATGTTCGTCGCGCGGACGATCCCGTCGATCGTCGACTGGCCGGTCCCGTAGCGGTTGTCGAAGAAGTGCTTGGTCTTCGCGTCGTTCACCGCGACGACCGGGAACCCGAGCGCACCGTCGCGTTCGAGCGCACGGAGGCGGATCACGCCGGTGGTCGTCTCCTCGGTGCCGCCAACGATGTCGCCGAGCTGCTCGCGGCGGTGCGAGTGGAGGACGCCGATCACGTCGGCGCCGTCGTCCATCGTCAGCTGCGGCTTGTGATCGACGGCCGCCTCGATGTGCTGGTAGTAGGTGTCGTTGTCCTCGCCCTTGATCGCGAAGACGGAGATGTCGTACTCCTCGACGAGGGCGGCGGCGACGTCGTCCTGAGTCGAGAGCGGGTTCGAGGCGCAGAGCACGATGTCCGCGCCTCCGGCCTTGAGGGCCCGCATCAGGTTCGCCGTCTCGCTCGTGACGTGCAGGCAGGCCGAGATGCGGTAGCCGGCGAGCGGCTGCTCGCTCTCGAACCG
>WNGI01014209.1_pt1 | contig 10824 bp, 14 predicted proteins | sample 5400621 | NCBI WGS metagenome assembly WNGI01 (sample SAMN13153374, study PRJNA577476) | soil metagenome | isolation source: 20 cm soil or saprolite under Garry oak tree replicate 1 | place: USA:California | collected 2016-06-15 | reverse complement strand
GAAAGCCCATCGCCTGCTTGCTCTCGGCGTGCCGGCGACAGACGTGCGGCACGCGCGCGAGGCCGAATAGCGCAGCGGGGAGGCGGGGGCGCCGTCGGAGCGCCTATGAGGCGCCGCGCGGCGGCCGATCGAGGCACCCCACTCGGCGGCGCCGAATCGAAGCGGAGACGGCGCCCCCGCCTCCCCGCACCGCCGTCTCGGGTCGGAACGGACGCGAGCGTGTGGCGTCGGTAGATCGTGTGCAGGCCGTGTCGCGGCCGGCGAAGCTGGCGCGGCAAAAGTTGAGGCCCGGGCACGCCGTCGGCCCTGTCCACCGGGTGGCATTCTCGCTGTCCATCCCCGACCCGAGACTTGTCTCGGGTCGGCTATAACGGAAGCGAGGTCCGGAACAGGATCAGCCGCCCGAGCAGCTCGCCGACCAGCACGAAGAGGATGGCGATGTAGAAGAGGCCGGTCGCGGCCATGGTCTGCGGGATTTGCAGCGTGCGGTGGATCATGAAGCCGAGGCCCAGAGCGGCGAGGGGACCGAGGAGGAAGCGCGCGGCAAGGAGCGGGCCGTGGTCGTGCCAGAGGGTGGTCACCGCCGAGGCGCCGCCGCCGGGCGTGAGCCCCATGACGAGGATGGTCAGGGCCAGCACGGCCACGTGCAGCACCACGACGGTCACGAAGTACCGGAAGAGACGCCGCATCGGGTCGAGCGAGAGCCCGAGGTCGATCAGGTACCAGTGGCCGAGGAGCATGCCGGTCGCGACGGCGCCGAGGGCGAGCGCGCCGGTCACGAAGGCGAGCGGATAGAGGACGGCCGCCGGCGAGAGGAGGGGGCCGACCCGGTAGCGGCTCGCGCTGGCGGAGAGCGCAACCAGGCCGAGGAGGAGCGCGAGCGGGAACGCGCGCGCCCGGTGGCGGCCGGCCTCGCCCCAGAGCGACGCGAGGTAGCCCGTCTGGGCGATGGTGAACGCGGCCCAGAGTGCGATCTCGCCATGCCCGATCGTGATGCGGCCGCGGAGAGCGAGGTCGAGCGTCCCGCTCAGGTAGACGACGGCGCAGCCGACGAACACCCCGGCGCTCGACTTGTAGAAACCGCGCTCGAGGAGCGCGAACGGCGGCACGGCGAGCGCGGCGAGCCCGCCCACGGCGAGCTGGCCGAAGACCAGGAGGAAGCAGGCGCTGAACTCCGACACCCGTCCTAGCTAGTCGAGGGGACGAGGCGGGACAAGCACGTGCGCCCGCGGGCGCGGCCGGAGCCGGCCACGCCCGCGGAGGCCGCGATCACTCGGGGATGATCTCGACCCGCCGGTTCTCGGCGCGGCCGGCCTCGGTCTTGTTGCTGGCGATCGGCTTCGTCTTGCCCCAGCCCTTCACGCTGATGCGGGCCGCGTCGATGCCCTGCGAGACCATGTAGTCCCGCACCGCCTGCGCACGCCGCTCGGAGAGCTTCTGGTTGTAGGCGTCCGAGCCGATCGAGTCGGTGTGACCCTCGACCGAGACCTTCATGCTCGGCTTGTCCTTCATCACCGTGACCGCCCCGTCCACCATCTTCTTGCCCGCGGGCTTGAGCGTCGCCTTGTTGAAGTCGAACTGCGGGCCATGCAGCGTGACCAGCGGTTCGGCCTTCGCGGGCGGCGGCGGTGGCGGCGCGGGCGCGGGCGGGGGCGGCGGCGCCTCCTCCTCGGGATCGCAGATGGCGTGGCCGAGCAGCGCGCCGATGAGACCGCCGCCCGCGATGCCACCGCCGATCGCGGCGCCGCGCTCCACGTTGCGCGGATGCTCCTTGCGGTTGTTGACGGCGACGCCGCCGGTGACGCCGCCGACGGTGGCGCCGATGATGCCGCCGGCGACCGCGCAGGTCCCCCATTTCCGGTCGCGCAGCGCGCATCCGCTCGCCAGGAAGACGAACAGCACCCCGAGAGCCACGGTCCTCCGGTGACACATACGCTCTCCTCCTTGCCGTCCGAAAAAGGCTGGCTGGGCCGGGCGGCTCCGGCCGGCCCCGTGGGTCGGTCGGCGCTCGTCTCGGCGCGGCCGGCCGGTTGACGCTCGGCCTTGACACCCGCGGAGCGCACCTCTTTAATCCGGGGGTTCACACGAACTCAGGAGGTGTGAGATGCTGAGCAGGTCTGCGCGGACGGTACTCCTCGGGGCAGTGACGCTCGCCGCGTGCGGCACGAACCCGGCCGACATCGAGGAGATCAAGAAGGGTCAGAAGGACATCCTCTCCAAGCTCGACAGCCTCGACAAGGCCGTCCAGCAGGTGAAGGCGGCGCCCGCGGCGCGAACGATCGCCGAGTTCTCCGACTTCCAATGACCCTTCTGCGCCCAGTCGGCCAGTCTGGTCGACCAGGTCCTGAAGGCGTACCCGAACGACGTCAACTTCGTCTACAAGCAGTTCCCGCTGCCCGCGACCATGCACCCGAACGCGATGCCGGCGGCCAAGGCCGCCGCGGCAGCCGGCAGGCAGGGCAAGTTCTGGGAGATGCACGACACGCTGTTCCAGAACAACCGTGAGCTCGGCGCCGACAAGCTGAAGGAGTACGCGGGCAAGATCGGGCTCGATGTCGCGCGCTGGGAGAAGGACTACAACTCGCCCGAGATCGAGCAGGAGATCAAGAAGGACATGGCCGACGGGCAGGCCGCCGATGTGACCGGCACGCCCACCTTCTTCGTGAACGGCAAGCGGGCGACGAACCGCTCCTTCGACGGCTTCAAGGACACCATCGACGCCGCCTTGAAGCAGGGCAGCTGACGAGCGCGTTGCCGGCGGCGGAGTGCCCTGCTAAGCCCGGGGCATGCTCCGCCGCGGCGCGCGCGTGGCAGTCGCCGCCCTGCTCGCAGGCTGCGCCGCCGCGCCGTACACTCGCCGATCGCAGCTGATCCTCATCTCGCCGGAGGAGGAGAACAAGCTCGGGGCGCGCGCCTTCCAGCAGGTGCTCGGCAAGAGCCACGTCGACGGGCGCGCGCAGGTGAACGGAGCGGTCGAGGCGGTGGGGCAGCGCCTGGCCCGGGTCGCGGAGCGTCCCGACTACAAGTGGCGCTTCGTGGCGATCGACGACCCGAAGCAACAGAACGCGTTCTGCCTGCCCGGCGGCAAGGTCGCCGTCTACACCGGCATCTTCCCGCTCGCCGAGAGCACCAACGGGCTCGCGGTCGTGCTCGGGCACGAGATCGCCCACGCCCTCGCGCGCCACGGCGCCGAGCGCATGAGCCAGGGCCTCGTCGCGCAGGCAGGCGGCTCGCTGCTCGGCGCGTGGCTCGGCGGCGGCCCGGGCCCCAACACGATCCTCGCCGCCTACGGGCTCGGCGCGCAGCTCGGCGTGCTCCTTCCCTACAGCCGCACGCAGGAGTCCGAGGCCGATCAAATCGGGCTCCTGCTCATGGCGCGCGCCGGCTACGATCCGCATGGAGCGCGCGGCGGGTGGCGCTCCGCCGGAGTTCCTCTCCACGCATCCGAGTCACGGCACGCGCGAGCAGCAGATCCAGGCGTGGCTCCCCGAGGCGATGCGCTACTACGAGGCCTCCGCGCACGCCGGCGTGGAGCCGCTGCCGGCGATCGCGGGCGCGACGCCGCGCTCAACACCGCGCTCCGATCGCGCTCATGAATTTTTCACTTGCAATCCGTTTCGAGCGGGAGTATCAGCTCCCTTCTCGTTCTCTCCATTCCATACGATGCAACGGGGTGAAGGGTTGGACGCGGCCGTCTCGCGGAGCACGGGGCGGCGGTGGGGCGGTGTGGTGTCTTCGGGAGGCGGCCGCAGCCGGGTGAACGCGTGGGTCGGGGGAGTTGGGCGACTTTTCCCCAGCCTGTGGAGCGCGTTGCGCGGTGGATCTTCGGGAGCCCGACGCGGGTCGGGTCTGAAGAGGGGTCGGGGATGCCGGACATCTGGGTCGAAGCGCGGCGCCGGCTGCGCGGCGAGTTGCTCGACAAGGACTACGATACGTGGATCGCGCCGCTGCGTGCGGCGCGCTGGTCCGCCGACACGCTCGCACTCGAGGCGCCGAGCGGCTTTGCGCGTGACTGGCTGAGGCAGCACTTCCTCCCCGCGCTCGAGCGCGCCGTGACCGAGGCGTCCGGCGCGCCGGCGACGGTCCTCCTGCTGGTCAATCGGGAGCTGAGTATACCGGCGCGCGCCGGGGCGTTCCCCGGCCACCGGGCCGCGTACGCCACCAACGGCGCGCCTTCGCGCTACACCTTCGACAACTTCGTGGTCGGAGAGTCGAACCGCGTCGCCTATGGGGCGGCGCGCGCGGTGGTGGCGCAGCCCGGCGCCCGCTTCAACCCGCTCTTCCTCTGCGGCGGCTGCGGGCTCGGCAAGACCCACCTGCTCTCCGCGGTGGCGACCGGCCTGGCCCACGCGCGCCCGCTCGGCACGGTGGTGTGCCTCACCGCGGAGAACTTCGTGAACGAGATGATCGCCGCCCTCGAGGCACGACGCATGGACCGCTTCCGGCGGAAGTTCCGCGGCATCCAGACGCTGATCGTCGACGACATCCAGTTCCTGGCCGAGAAGCGCCGCTCGCAGGAGGAGTTCGCCCACACCTTCAACGCGCTCCACGAGAGCGCGCGCCAGATCGTGCTCGCCTCGGACCGCGCCCCGCACGACCTCCCCGGCATCCAGGAGGCGCTGCGCGACCGCTTCGCCTCGGGGTTGCTCGCGTACGTGAAGCCACCCGACCCGGCGCTGCGCGGCGCGCTCGTCGAGCGCAAGGCGAGCACCCTCGGGGTGGGCCTCGCGCCGGAGGTGGCGAGCTACCTCGCCGAGGAGTGGTGCGCCAACGTGCGCGAGCTCGAGGGCGCGCTCACGCGCGTCGAGGCGTACGCGACGCTCTCCGGCCGGACGATCGACCTGGCGCTCGTGCGCGAGGCGCTCGGGCCCTCGCCCGTGGCGCGCCGCGGGCCGAGCCTCCAGCGCATCGTCGGCGAGGTGTGCCAGCACTACCGCCTGAGCCGCGACGAGCTCTCGGGCCCGCGGCGCACGGCGCGCCTCGCCGTGCCGCGCCAGCTCGCCATGTACCTCTGCCGCCAGCACACCGACGTGCCGCTCGCCCGGATCGGCGCCGAGCTCGGCGGCCGCGACCACTCGACCGTGGTGCACGCGCTCACCGCGATCGAGCGCCGGCTCGAGAAGGACGCGACGCTGCGCGAGGACATGTCCATGCTGCGCGCGCGCCTGCGCGCCTAAGGCCGACCCGAGACCTTGTCTCGGGTCGGGGACGGACAGCGAGCGTGCGACCCGGTTCACAAGGCTGACGGCGTGCCGCGGCCGGCAAAAGCCGGCGCGGCAGACTTGCCGGAGCGTGAGCGCGTGGCTGGAGACGATGTGTCCGCGGCGCCGCGCCCGCAGACGGCCCAAGGGTCTTCAGTTTTGCCGCGCCGGCTTTTGCCGGCCGCGGCACGGCGTTCGCACCATCCACCGGACGCCACACTCTCGCTTTCCGACTCCCGACCCGAGACAAGGTCTCGGGTCGGCTCCTAGTCGACGGGGACGCCCGCGGCGGCGAGCGCGCGCGCCAGCACGTCGCGCCAGCGCGTGTAGTCGGCGGGCGCGAGCGCGACGCGGAGGTCCTCGTCGCTCTCGAGCCGTGCGGCCAGCCGCAGCGCGAAGGGCGCCGGCAGGCGGACGGCGTGGACGAGGTACTCGCCGCTCTCGACCAGGCGGAGGACCGGGGCAGGAAGGGCGGCGGCGGGCAGGCGGAGCACGAGCGGCTCGGCGGGCGGCGCGTCGCTCCGCAGCGTCACGGCGGGCAGCTCGGGGTCGGCACCGGGCGAGAGGTCGTCGCCCTCCCCGGCGAGCCCCTCCGCGCGCGCGGCGAGCACCTCGCCGACCACCTCCTCGGCCGGGCGGGGCCGCCCGCGCCGCAGCCAGGCGAGGGCCGCGAAGAGGTCGCCGGGCGCCGGCGCCGGCTCGAGCCCGGCGAAGATGGCTGGCAGCAGCCGGGCGAGAGTGGCCCGGTCGCCGGCGCGGCGCGCCACCACGGCGGCACGGTAGTCCGCACCCGCGCGCACCTCGGCGAGGAGCGCCCGGAGCCGCTCCGCGAGTGCGCCGGCCTCAGCCAGCAGGCGGCGGGCGGCCGCCGCGTCGAGCGCGTCGCGGCGGTGGAGGCGGCGCGCCTCGTCCCCGAGCGCGAGCGCCGCCCCGAGGAGCGCCGCGCCCTCCGGCCCGGCGCCCCGGCGGTACTTCTGCGCGCGCACCACCAGCGCCCCGCTGTCGGCGATCGCGCTCTCCAGCTCGGTGACCAGGCCCTCGTCCACGGCTCTTCTTACAACCGGGCGCGCCCTTTGCTAAGTGGAAGCGCCAATGCCCGCCGTCCGGCCGCGCGCCCGGCGCACCACCATCCGCGAGGTCCTCGAGGCCGCCATCGAGCTCGAGAAGAAGACGATGGCGCTCTACGTCGGGTTCGTGAAGGCGTTTCCGCGCCCGGCCGAGGTGCGGAACTTCTGGTTCAGCATGGCGCGCCACGAGGCCGGGCACTGCGGCGCGCTCGCGCTGGTCGAGGGCATCCTCGAGTCCGACCCGCATCGCGCGGCGAAGACGCGTGTCTGGTTCGATCCGAGCACCGCGACCCGCCTGCGCTCGCTCCTCTCCGCTTACCTGCGCGAAGCGCGCGGCGGTGTGCGCCTCGAGCGCGCCTTCGAGATGGCGATCGACCTCGAGGCCTCGGAGCTGGAGGACGTGGTGGTCGACATGATGAAGGTGGTGAAGAGCCCCGAGTGGCGCGAGCGGGCGATCCAGCTCCTCATCCACGACCTCGGCGACCTCTCCTACATGATCGAGCGCTATACGCCGAACGAGGCGCTGCTCGCGCGCGCCGACGCGCTGGTCGAGCGGCGGGTGGGCGGCCTCGGGCGCCGGCGCGCGGCCCGCCGGGTGGAGGGTGCATGACGCGCGCGTCGATCGTCACCGTGCCCCAATACCTGGCCGCGGTGCGCACCATGCACGGCGTCGGCGTGACGGAGATGGCGCGCGTGCTGCACGTGACGCCGTCGGTCGTGCGTCGCTGGCTGCGCGGCACGCTCGTGCCGACCTGGCGGCGCCTGAAGGGCATGACCGCGCTCTGGGGCGGCGACCCGGAGCTGCTCGCGCTCGGCGCCGCGCTCCAGCGCTACTGCCGCGCGCGCGGCGTCGCGCTCGAGGACGCCGTCCGCATGGTGCGCACGGGACGGCGCACGGGCCCCGAGCGGAAGCCCGTGGCCCGCGCGCGCGATCGCCGCCAGCTCACGCTCCCCATGCAGCGCTAGTGCCCCGACGCCGAGAATGCCGCCCGGTACACAGGGCCCACGGCGTGCCGCGGCCGGCAAAGCCGGCGCGGCAGACCTTCCGGAGCGCGAGCGCGTGACCGGAGACGACGTGTCCGCGGCGCGGCGCAGGCCGGCTGCCCAGGGCCTCAACGTTTGCCGCGCCGGCTTCGCCGGCCGCGGCACGACCTGCACACGATCCACCGACGCCACACGCTCGCGCCCGGTTCCGACCCGAGACAAGGGTCTCGGGTCGCTCTAGAGCTTGCGCGGGTGGCGGACGTGGGGCTATCGTCCCGCGCCCATGTCCGAGACGGGCCCGCTCGCGCGCGGCCTCGCGGGCGACTGTATGATCGAGAGCGCCGAGGGCCCGGTGGCCATGCGGGACACGCCGAACAAGGGCTTCGCCGTGCTGACGCGGCTCCCCTCCGGCCAGCTCGGCTTCCGCCAGCTCATCAAGGTCGTGGAGTCCGGTCCCGTTCCGCTCGTGCGTGTGGTGCTCGACTCGGGGCACACGGCGGTGGTCGCGCGCGACCACGTCTTCTACCGCGTCGGCCTGGAGCCGGTGCCCGCGGCGCGGCTCCGGCCGGGCGATCAGCTCGAGACCGCTTTCCGCTACCCCGGCGACTACGCGCCGCCCGACGCGACGACGCCCGTCCGCCAGACGATCGCGGTGCGCGCGATCGAGCCGGCGGGCGAGGGGCAGGTGTGGGCCGGCACCGTCCGCGACACGCACGCGCTCTTTCTCACCGCCGGCGTCCTCTGCGCCGAGTAGAGCCCACGGCCCTCCTCCGGCTCGAGCGGCGCCTGACGCGCTGCCGACTCTGCCCGCGTCTCGTCGAGCACCGCGAGCGGGTGGGGCGGGAGAAGGTCGCGCGCTTCCGCGCCTGGACCTACTGGGCCCGGCCCGTGCCGGGATTCGGCGACCCGGCGGCGCGACTCCTCGTCGTCGGACTCGCGCCGGCCGCGCACGGGGCCAACCGGACCGGGCGCATGTTCACCGGCGACGAGAGCGGCAACTGGCTCTACGCCGCGCTCCACCGCGCCGGCTTCGCGAGCCAGCCCATCGCGCGCGAGCGCGACGACGGGCTCCGGCTGAGCGACTCGTTCATCACCGCGGTCGTGCGCTGCGTCCCGCCCGCGAACCGCCCCGCGCCGCCCGAGATCGCGACCTGCCGTCGCTGGCTGCTGGGCGAGCTCGCGCTCCTGCCGCGACTCCGGGTCGCGGTCGCGCTTGGCAAGGTGGCGCACGACGGCTTCCTCGCCGCCGAGCGCGCCCGCGGCGCGCCGCTGCCGCGCCCGCTGCCGCGCTTCGCACACGGGGCGGAGCACCGCCTGGCGTCGGGGCTCGTGCTCCTCTCCTCCTACCATCCGAGTCAGCAGAACACGTTCACGGGGAAGCTCACGCGGCCGATGCTCGACGCGGTGTTCGCCCGCGCGCGGGCGCTCGTCACGGCGTGAGGCTCACGTACACCTCGCACCGGACGCGCTCGCCGTCCACCAGCACCTCGGCCGGGCGGCGGGCGTACAGGCGACCCGCGTCCTCGTAGACGTCGAGCGCGGCCAGGGAAGCCGCGTCCACGTCCTCGACCAGGACGCCCTCGACCCGGGCGCCCGCCTGCGGCACGATCGTCGGGTAGCCGTGCGCGGCCACGACGCGCGCGAAGCCCTCGAGGGTGGCGCGCCGGCGGGGAAAGCGCCGGCCGGTGAGTTGCTCGAGGCGCTCCTCGTCCATCAGCGTGCCGTAGACGAGCAGCGCCACGCCGCCCATGGCCGACAGGATAGAGGCGACGGTCGGCCGCCTCAAGCGCCGTTACACGACGTTCAGGCGGCGTCCGGCCGGCGGGCGCGCTGGCCGCTCGGACCGAGGTGCTGGTCGCGTCGGACGCTCACCTGGACGCCACGCGCGCCGAGCCAGGCGAACTCGTCCTGCAGCGCGGCGAGGCCCGCGTCGCTCACGTCCGGCGGGACCGCCACCTCGAGACGCGCGCCGCGGCCGGCGCGCAACGCATCCTCGGCGATCGTCTCGGCGGTGTAGGGCGTGAGCAAGCCCGCGCGCTGGATCTCGCCGCCCGCCTCGCCGCGCGACGAGACCACGCGTGCCCAGCCCTCGAGCGGTGTCACGCCGGCCCGCACCCCCGCCTCGTGGCGCTGGTGGAGGAGCGCGTGCACCGTGGCGCGGAGATCGCCATAGGTGCGCACGCGCTCGAGGGCGGACTCCGAGACGACGATGCCGAACTCCGCCTCGAGCGCGAGCGTCAGCTCGAGGAGATCGAGCGAGTCGGCGGCGAGATCGTCGGTGAGCGAGACCTCGGGTGTGAGCTCCTCGACATTCACGCCGAGCTGCTCGGCAACGACGCGTCGAACGCGCGGCTCCACGAAATCGAACATACCCAGCCTCCCAGTGCGCGTGGACGGTTGAAGCGCCAGGTCCGGACGAGAACTCGGAGCGACCCGGAACGGCGGTGTCGGGACGCGACCGTCCCTTGGACTGAGTGAATCGGAGCGTGGTTGTGTAGCACGAAATCATGCGATCCGTATCCCCTCGCGGGGTGGGTGCGCAAAAAAAATTCTGGGTCGATCGCTCGCTCGACGACGCACCGCGGCGGGCGGGGCGACCCACGATCTGCGACACGCTGCGGCAAAACGGCCGAGACGGGTCGGATCACGGTGAGCGCGGGGCACGGGGCCCCGCGTAAGCCGCCGTCGGAGCACCGGATTCTCCGCCGCCGCACGCCGTGGGTGCCGACGGCGGTGCGTGGTATAGGGGCGGCCGGCCCCCGTAGCTCAGTGGATAGAGCGGTCGCCTCCTAAGCGACAGGTCGCGCGTTCGATTCGCGCCGGGGGCACTTCACCAGCCGCCTCCGGTGCGGGTTCGTCGGCGACCTCGCGTGTTACGGGCCGTCTGCAACCTGGTGTTGCGGCTCAGGTCCCGAAGAGCGGCGACGAGATCAGATAGTCCGCCGTGGCCCGATTGCAGGCGGTCGGCACGTTGTGCAGCACGGCGAGCCGCAGCAACGCTTTCACATCGACGTCGTGCGGCTGCACCTCGAGGGGCTCCCAGAAGAAGACGAGCACGTCGGCTTCACCGGTGGCGATGAGCGCGCCCGCTTGCGCGTCGCCGCCAAGGGGGCCGTGCAGCAACGTGCGCACCGCGAGCCCAGGGATGTCCCGGATCGCGTCCCCCGTCGCCGCCGAGGCGATGAGCTCGTGCCGGCCGAGCGTGCCGGCGTTGAACCGCGCCCACTCCACGAGGTCGGTCTTCTTACCATCGTGCGCGATCAAGATGATGCGGAGACGTCGCATGTTCCGGTGGGCGCGTGAAAGCGCTTCGTGGTCTATGATGCGGCCGGCGTCGAGGCAAGTCACCGAGCGATTCGGTTACAGCATGGGCAAACCCCGAATCGCCCGCCCACAACGCCGGGCCGCCCGCTGGCGATCCCCCCGCCGGCGCTCCAGCGCGCCCCGCCTTCGAGTTGGCCCTCGATGTGCGCCTTGCGCTGAGCCGGCGATGGAATGGTGCCGGGCGTCAGTTTCGTGCCGATCGGGGGACATGCTCGTACATCGAGCCGGCTCGCAGCCCCATCCGTTCT
>WNGI01006217.1_pt1 | contig 10824 bp, 8 predicted proteins | sample 5400621 | NCBI WGS metagenome assembly WNGI01 (sample SAMN13153374, study PRJNA577476) | soil metagenome | isolation source: 20 cm soil or saprolite under Garry oak tree replicate 1 | place: USA:California | collected 2016-06-15 | reverse complement strand
TCGCTCGGGCCGGAGATGAAATCGACCGGCGAAGTGATGGGCATGGATATCGATCTCGGTCTCGCCTATGCAAAATCGCAGATGGCCGCACCGCCGCCACTGCCGAAAAGCGGAAAAGTGTTCATCAGCGTCAAGGACACTGATAAGGAAGCGGTGATCCCGGTCGCGCGCGAGTTTGTGAAACTCGGCTTTGAAATCATTTCCACGAGCGGGACTGCAGACGCGCTGACAAAGGCGAAAATCAAAGTGACCAAGGTCTTCAAGATTCACGAAGGACGCCCAAATGTCCTCGACCGCATCAAGAATGGCGACATCAACTTCATCATCAACACGCCTAGCGGGAAAATTCCGCGCGAGCACGAAGTGGTCATTCGCAATGCGGCGCTAGCGGCGAAAATTCCGATCATGACGACGGTGCGCGCCGCGCTGGCGAGCGCGAACGGAATCCGATCACTGCAAAAACGCAAGGTTCAGGTGCGCAGTTTACAGGAATACCATACGTGAATGACGAAATCTGAATGACCAATGACGAAACAAATCCGAACGATCGAAATGACAAATGCCCAACGTTCGATTCTGTCATTCCGAGCGAAGTCGAGGGATCTCTGATTTATCATTAAGAGATACCTCGACTCCGCTCGACATAACATCCCATTGGTGCCATTTGTCAGCATGAAATTATCGGTCCTCCTTGCCGTACTGTTAAGCGCTGTGGTCTTTGCCGCCGAAGAAAAGAAAGAAGCTTCTCCTATGAGTACCTCAAACGAAGTTGCCGTTATCAAAACTAACGAAGGTGAAATGATCGTGCAGTTTTGGGCTGATGCCGCGCCAAACACGATCGAGAATTTTAAGAAACTGGCGCGTCAAGGCTTCTACGACGGCACAATCTTCCACCGGATCGTCAAGGGGTTCATGATCCAGGGCGGCGACCCGAACTCAAAAGACCCGACAAAAGAGAGTGCTTACGGAGCAGGCGATCCTGGTTACAAAATCAAAGCTGAGTTTAATGATCATTCCCACGATCGTGGTGTCATCTCGATGGCGCGCGGGCCTGATCCCGACTCAGCCGGTTCGCAATTCTTCATCTGCCTCGCGCCCGTTCGGCGGCTTGATGGGCAATACACGACGTTTGGCAAATTGATCAAAGGCGAAGATGTGCTGGACAAAATCGGCAACACGCCGGTCGAGCGAAATGCACAAGGCGAAATGAGCAAGCCGACGAAACGGGTGCTGATCGAAAGCGTGAAAATCGTGCCGGCGAATTCGGTGAAGTAGGCAATTCTTGTAGTCGCTTCGCTCTGCGAAGCGCGGCGCTGATTTACGAAACAGGCTCGCGCCGCGCCGCCCAGAGGTCGGCGGCTACAACACCAGGAATCCAATTTTTCAGCAATGCCGAACGGTTCGAAAACAAAAATCGCTCTCATCCAGATGCGATGCGTCCCGGAGCCGGAGAAGAATTTCTCGCGAGCAATTGAATTCATCCGCGAGGCAACAGGAAAAGGCGCGCAAATCGTTTGTTTACCGGAGCTTTTTCGGTCGCAATACTTTTGTCAGACAGAAGATCACAAGAATTTCGATCTGGCTGAGGAAATTCCGGGCAAATCAACATCGACATTGGGAGAAGTAGCCCGAGAAACTGGGGCGGTAATCATTGCCTCACTTTTCGAGAAACGCAGCGCCGGTCTCTATCACAACACGGCGGCAATCATTGACGCGAATGGAAAATTGCTAGGCAAGTACCGGAAAATGCATATCCCGGACGACCCGCTGTATCACGAGAAATTTTATTTCGCACCAGGCGATCTCGGATTTCAGGCGTGGCCAACAACACGCGGCAAGATTGGAGTCTGCGTTTGCTGGGACCAATGGTACCCGGAAGCGGCGCGCCTGACGGCGTTGCACGGGGCAGAAATTATTTTTTATCCCACAGCGATCGGTTGGCACCCGTCGGAAAAGAAGAAGTTCGGCGCAGCGCAACATGCCGCCTGGGAAACAATCCAGCGCAGTCACGCAATCGCGAATGGCTGCTATGTCGCGGTGCCAAACCGCATCGGCCATGAAGCGCCTGCGGGTGGAGATGGGATTGAATTTTGGGGACAAAGTTTCGTTTGCGGACCAGACGGCGAAATCATCGCAAAAGGTTCCATCGATCAAGAAGAGATCGTGATGGCTGATGTGGAATGGGACCGCGTGAACGAACAGCGCACGCACTGGCCATTTTTGCGGGATCGACGCGTCGATGCTTACGGCGGTCTTGGTCAGCGGATGATAGACTGATTTCTCGAAGCGTTCGGTGCGCGCCAGCTAAGCACCAAAAGCCTGAAACACCTGTCTCGGATTTGAGCGTTGTGCTAATACGGTAGCGATGACGACGGGAGTTCCTCGGCGCACACGCCGGCCATGGTATCGGCCCTCGTTGACGGTGCAGATCATGATCGGGTTAGTTGTCGGCGGTGCGATCGGGTGGCTAAGGCCCGATTGGGGGAACGCGGTTTATTTTCTGCGCGACATCTTCATTAACCTGATCAAATCCATCATCGCGCCCCTGGTGTTCTCGACCGTCGTGGTTGGAATCGCAGGCGCAGGTGCATTGCGAAAAGTAGGGCGGATGGGCGTGAAAGCGCTCGTCTATTTCGAGATCGTCACTACAGCAGCGTTATTCATTGGCCTGGCTGTAGTTAATTTCACAAAGCCTGGCGCAGGTGTAACTCTCGCCGCTACCGGCACCGATGTAATCAAGACAATCGAGCAAAGTCACCCAAAGACTCTGGTCGAAACAATCGTCCATGCATTCCCCTCAAGCGTGATTGAAGCAATGGTGCGCGGTGACGTTTTGCAAATCGTCATGTTTAGCGTGCTGTTTGCGCTCGCGGTATCAGCGATTGGCGAAAAAGGGAAACCAATCGTCCGGGCGATGGATAGTCTCGCCCAGGTTATGTTCAAGTTCACGAATTACGTGATGCTGTTCGCACCAATCGGCGTAGGCGCGGCTATGGCGCACACGATTGGCACGCAGGGTCCGGGCGTCCTGGTAAATCTCGGAAAATTGATCGGCTCGCTTTACCTCGCCCTTGTGATTTTCATCCTGTCGATCTTCGGATTGGTGATTTGGATCGCGCGGATTCCGGTGAGGCAATTCATCAGGGCTGTGCGGGAGCCTGCGGCACTCGCATTCGCGACCACGAGCAGCGAATCGGCGTTGCCAAAGGCGATGGAATCGATGGAACGTTTCGGCGTGCCGCCCCACATTGTTGGGTTTGTGATGCCAACCGGCTACTCGTTTAACCTCACCGGATCGACATTATACCTGGCGATGGCCTCGGTATTTGTAGCGCAATCAGCCGAGACGACAATGGGATGGCACATGTCGTTAGGCCAACAGATTACGATGATGTTAACGTTGATGCTGACTTCCAAAGGCGTGGCCGGCGTGCCGCGAGCGTCACTTGTCATTTTGCTCGCGGCATTGAATTCGTTTGTGCCGTCAGGACTGGGGCCCATTGGGGTGGCGATTATTTTCGGCGTGGATGAATTGATGGATATGGGGCGCACCTGCGTGAATGTGATCGGCAATTGCCTGGCAACGGTGGTCGTCGCGCGGTGGGAAAAGGAATTCGATGAGAGCCGCGCGCGTGTGTTTGGAACGCCAGCTGAAGCCGAGCTGGACCTGAAAGCTGGCGATGTCGCCTTCGCCGATGCGCTTGCTCAGGGCGATTGAGTCGTATTCCTAAGTTAAAATTCCCAGCGCCCTACTCCGCTGCGTAATGCGGTAACAATTTCGTTACCATTTTGCAGCGCTACGGACTGGAATTTTTCCGCAAAATCCGGTTTGACTTCTAGTGAGCATCTTTGAAAGTCCTGAACCTTCACCCACCAAAATCTATGAAAAAAATCATCGCAGCATTCCTGGTATTCTCTTCGATTGGCTTGGGCGTGATCGCATTTGGCGTTGGCGGTTTGCCTCGACCGAATGCAAGCGCTGACTCCTTTTACCGCGGCCCCGACGTTGACAGGGCGAGCGCGATCGTCCAGCTGAAAGATGATCCGCTTAGCACTTATCCCGCCACGCGACCGGCACACGGCAGAAAAATTGATTTCAATAGCAACGCCGTGAGATCGTATCGGGCCCAGTTATCTGCTCGACGGAACGAATTCAGAAATTGGCTGCGAGCAAATGCATCCCGAGCAAGAATCACGAGCGAGTACGATATCTCACTGAACGCCGTTGCTGTGCAACTCAACGGAACGTCGCTGACGACGATCGCGGCCGCACCGATGGTGCAGAGTGTTGAGTATAACGCGCTCTACCATCCCAACCTGAGCCAGAGCCATTTCATTATCAATGCCGACCCAGCGTGGGTCGCTGCTGGAGGGAGAGCCGCGGCAGGTGCGGGCATCAAGATTGGTGACATCGACACCGGCATTGACAACACGCATCCATTCTTCGATCCGACTGGTTTCAGCTATCCTACGGGTTTTCCAAAGTGCGATGCAGCAGACAGTGATTCCCACACGCCAAATCAGGACTGCAGGTACGTCTCGCCAAAAGTAATTGTTGCAAAGGTTTTCTTCAACAAGAACAACCAGCAGAACTTTGACGCACAGGCCATCCAGGACCACGGAACGCACACTGCCGGGATCGCAGCCGGAATTTTTAATCCCTCCCTGAATGCTGTCGTAGATGGCGTTCTGATCAATGGCATGTCCGGAATCGCGCCGGGTGCGTGGCTGGGGAACTACAATGTCTTTCCAGGTGATGTCACCAACGCTCGTAGCGAGGATATCCTGAACGCGGTCGACGCGGCAGTCGCTGATGGAATGGATGTTCTCAATCTATCACTCGGCGGCAGTTTCCATGGTAACAACGATCTGCTGGCGATCGGGCTGGATAACGCGGTTGACGCCGGCGTGGTGGTCGCGGTGGCTGCAGGCAACAGCGGCCCCGGACCGAATACCGTTGAGTCGCCCGGACGCGCGCGCAAAGTCATTACCGTTGCCGCGAGTACAAACCAGCATTTCGTCGGCGAGCCGTTTACCTATCCGGCAAGCGGTGGCACAACAATCGGCGCAGCAGTAGGCGACTTTCCGCCGTTGCCTGCAGGGTCTTTTAATCTCTTCGACACACATTCCAACGGTTGCGCCAGCGTTGATCCGGGCGCTTCCGGCAACGTTGCCATTATTGACCGTGGGGTTTGCACATTTAGCCAGAAGGTCGCCAACGCTAAAGCAGCAGGTGCCATCGGCGTTCTCATCATCAACAACGTCGCTGGAGACCCGATTTCAATGGCGAGAACGGCCGGTTTCGATGATAACTTGCCGGCCGTCATGATTGGCAAGAATGAAGGGGCAGCGCTTCGTACTGCGAACCCGCCGGACGCATCAACAACCGCGGTCTTCCAGGAGTTCGTCACGGCTAACAAGGACATTCTTGCCGGCTTCAGCGGCCAGGGGCCGACAAACGTCGACCTTGCCATCAAACCCGACGTAACCTCTGTCGGCGTTAATGTGCTGAGCTCTATCACGTGCGTCGGCAAGGGACCCGGCTGCCCAGGCGATGGTAGCGGTTGGGCGTTCTTCCAGGGAACGTCCATGTCGACTCCACACATTGCAGGATCGGCGGCCGTGCTTAAGAATCTTCATCTAACCTGGTCGCCGGCACAGATTAAATCAGCGCTGGTCAATCGCGCCGACCTCGTCATTAAGGATGCTGTTACCGGTACACACGATGTCGGACCAACAGCGCAGGGGGCAGGACGCGAGAACCTTGGCGTTGCTGCAGACGGGACGACGTGGATGGATCCCGCTTCAGCGAGTTTCGGTAAGGTCACTGTCGGCAGTCCGACATCGCTAAACATCACACTGACGAACCCGACCGCGAGCGCTCAGACGTACGCCGTCACGGTGACGAAGTTCACTCCGAGCACATTCGGGGGGACGGTTCCCAGTGTCTTCGATGCTGGAGTGCTAAGCTCAAGTGATACCCGGATCACTGTCCCAGCCAGCGTGAACCTACCGGCTAATGGTTCGACGACACTGACAGTAACCGTAAACGCCGGGCAGCCATTAGGCACGGTAGTCCAGGGCTGGATTGACCTTAATTCCGGCTCCGACGACTTGCATTTCGGCTACTACGCTCACGTCGGTCCGTAACCCACCGATACTCGAATCGCGAAATCGATTCTACAACACAGGGACGCGGGAAACCGCGTCCCTGTTTTTTTACGCGCAGCTTCAGCGACGTGGTACTCAAGGCTGTCTATGAATCGGGTTGCGAGTTCCTACCCTGCAGGGTCGACAAAGCTGGACGCTTGCAGCTAAGATGTGTTCGTCATGCCAGTTTTGCAGATGTCGACGCAAACAACTTTTTTAATGCAGATTTTCACCGCTGCTTTCCTTGCGATTCTCTTCCTTCAATCCGGGATTGATAAAATCATCGATCACCGCGGTAACCTCGAATGGCTAAAGGGACATTTTGCCAAAAGCCCTCTGGCCGGAGTTGTGCCCGTTCTAGTGACAGCGATCACGATTCTGGAAGTTGCAGCCGGAGCGCTGAGCGCGATTGGATGCCTGATGCTAATCGTTTCGCGAGAAACGACCATCGCCTTCTACGGTGCGGTCAGTTCAGCAGTCGCCCTCATTGCGCTGTTCTTCGGACAACGAATGGCGAAGGATTACGCTGGCGCGGCCGTGCTTGTTCCGTACTTCTTGGTTACGCTAGTCGCAATTTATCTGCTCGCACAGTGACGTTAGCGAGCCGGGCCTATTTCTTCCCGATCTTTGGCGGCAAAAGCCAAAGAAGTTTTCCTTCCTCGGAATCAGGCTCCACATCGACCAGCGCGACGCCAGCCTTGGAAAGTTTGAGCGACGCTCCGGTTAATCCTGAAATAACATTGGTGAAGTCCGGTTCGTGGCCGACGAGCATAAGAACATTTGCTCGATGCCGCTTCAGAACTGTTCGCAGCTTGCTCGTACCGAATCCCGGTGCGAGCGATTCATCCTTGCGCACCTTCGCTTTGAGATAGTCGGCGGCGATTTCGGCGGTCTGGGCCGCCCGGGGCAATGGGCTGGTCACGATTAAGTCGGGCCGCACTTTCAGGCGGTCTAGAAATTTCGCTACGTCGCGCATTTCTCTTTTTCCGCGCTTGGTCAACGGGCGTTCGTCATCGGGTTTTTTCCAACCCGCCCAGTCGGCTTGACCGTGTCTGAGAAAATAGAGTTTCATGGTAATGGAGTTAAAAAGTTAAGACCTTACAAAGTTAAAAGGAAGAAAGCAGTTGATGATGGTCCATTTTAACTTTGTAACTCTTTAACGTTTTTAACTGCTTTAAAGAATCTGCCACTTCGGTCGCCGTGTGCGTGCGTCAATTTGCCAGAGTCGAACGCCACCCAGGAACGCATTCCGGTTATGTCCAAGTTCAATTCCCCTGGGGATCTCGTTCAGCTTCTTGGCGTTTCCACCACCGAGCACGACATAATCGGCAATGAGTGATTTCCTTAATTGTACGAGGGCGTGCTGGACATCGCGTTGCCAGGTTTTCTCCCCAAGCCGTGTCTGGCCGATTTTGCCAAGGTAATCCTCAATGATGCTGCCGTTGCGATAGGGCAAGTCACCTAATTCGAGAGGAAGGACGTAGTTATCCCAAACCAGCGCTGATCCAAGTCCTGTGCCGAGTCCGAGAAAGAGCATCCGGCGACCGTGATAGCTGCCGAGCGCCTGCATGGCTGCGTCATTGATGATGCGCACTGGTTTGCCCAGCGCTTTCTGGAAGTCGAACCTGACCCAGCCTTTACCCAGATGCTTCGGTTCGCTCACGATCCTACCGTTGCGCACAGGGGAAGGAAACCCGATTGAGATGGCGTCGAATTTCCAATCAGCCACCAGCGGTTTAATCTGCTCCACCATCGCGCGCGGCGTCAACTTATGCCCCGACTTGAATTTTCTCCTCTCCGCGCGCGCGATCATCAGCTTCACATTTGAGCCGCCGACGTCTATAACCAGGATTTTTTTCTTCAAGATTTCTTTGAGATGTTAGCCGAGGTGGATGAAGCGGACTCTGGCATAGCCAGGCGAGCCGATTTCTGAGCGCTTTCAGTCTCCGGATTTGTTGTAACTGGGTTCTCGGTGGCGACGGTTATCGGAGTTAGTTTGGCCGCACGCAATTTCTTCTTCGATCCGCTCATTTTTTTCGCGCGCTCGCGAGAGACTTCGCGGAAATGCCATTGCGCCTGCGCGCGCGGCTCCGATCCTTCGGGCTTCAAACGGCGGTACTTTCCATCAGGCTGCAATTCCCGTGCCTTGACGCGGTCGTGCAAAAAGCTGGGAAGCACTTCGTTGATGATCTGGTCGCGCAACGCCGGATTCTCGACAGGGAACGCCAGTTCGATGCGGCGATAAAAATTGCGCGGCATCCAATCCGCGCTTGAGAGCAAGACCTTGGGCTGACCGGCATTCTCAAAGTAAAAAATCCGGCTGTGCTCAAGAAATCGGCCCACAATGCTGATGACACGGATATTGTCGCTCAAGCCGGGCATTTTTGGTCGCAAACAACAGATGCCCCGGACGATCAAATCGACGGTCACATCTGCACAGGAAGCTTCATACAGTTTCTCGATGATCTCGTGATCGACCAGCGCATTCAATTTCGCAACAATGCGAGCCGGTTTGCCTGCTCGGGCATGATCGCGCTCGCGCTCAACCAATCGGATGAGGCGACTGTGCATATCAAACGGCGCGACCATTATTTTTTTTAGCCCTGGATAACCGGCCAAGCCGGTGAGCGTGTTGAAGACAGTTGCTACTTCCTCGGTCAATTTCGGTTCGCTGGTGAGCAAACTAAAGTCGGTGTAAATGCGCGCGGTGCGCGAGTGATAGTTGCCAGTGCCCAGGTGAACGTAGCGCCGGAGTTGGTCTGCGTCGCGGCGAACTACGAGCAGCGCCTTGCAATGCGTTTTCAGGCCGACCACGCCATAGATGACGTGCGCGCCGGCCTCCTCCAGGCGGCGAGCCCATTGAATATTGCTCGCCTCATCAAAGCGCGCCCGCAGCTCAACGATAGCGGTGACTTGTTTCCCCGCATTGGCTGCGTCGATAAGCGCTTCGACAATGGGCGAATCACCGCTTGTACGGTACAGAGTGATTTTAATCGCCAGCACCTGTGGATCATGTGCCGCGGCCTCGATCCATTCGACAATTTGATCGAAGCTGTCGTACGGATGATGAAGGAGTACGTCCTGGTGTCGCAAGACCTCGAAAAAATCGACATGCGGTGGAAGGGCCGGATCGCGCGCCGGCTGAAATGGCCGGTCTCTCAGCTTCGCAAAGGCATCGTTTGTCACGAGCGGCATGAGATGCGTCATCGAAAGTGGGCCATCGAGTTTGTAAGCGTCAGCCTCCGTCAGGTCGAAGAACCTCAACAGCAGTTCCAGAATATCTTTTGGGCAATCCGCTTCTACTTCGAGCCGAACAGCCTTGCCTCGACTCGAACGCCGCAGCTCCTGCTCGATGGTGCGCAGCAGGTTTTCAGCTTCCTCCTCATCGATATACAAGTCGCTGTTGCGCGTGACTCGAAACGCGTGAACCTCATCCAGGATCAAGCCAGGAAACAGTTCTCCGATGTGCTGTTTGATAAGAGAGGCGAGGTAAATGTATTCCCACGGCTCGTCTGCGCTTTTGCCGCGTGGCAGTGCGATCAGACGCGATACCGCCCTGGGCACCTGCACGATGGCGTGCAGCGGTTCGCCACCTCGCTGCAATTTTGCTCGCACCAGGAGGTTATGGCTTCGATTCAAAAGGTGTGGAAATGGATGGCTGGCATCCACGGCCAGTGGAGTTAGCATCGGAAGAACTTCCTGCTGAAAATAACGATGAGCCCATGCCGCACGTTTTGCCGATAGCTCCGCCATTTCACGCACGTAAATCCCGTTCTTCGCAAGCTCGGGAAGTAATTCACTTTTCCACAGCGCGCATTGAGTTCCGACGAGTGCGCGTACAGTTTTTTGGATATGACCGAATGTGTCGGTTGGACTTAGACCGTCCGGTCCGATATCGCTCGTTTCGCTTTTAATTTGCTGCTTAATCCCAGCTACACGAATCTCGAAAAACTCATCGAGGTTAGAGCTGAAAATGGTTAGGAACTTAACTCGCTCGATCAGGGGTTGAGTGGGGTCCTGCGCTTCCTCGAGAACGCGCCGGTTGAACTCAAGCCAGCTCAGTTCGCGATTGATAAAATTTTCAGGAGCCGAAAAACGTTCGTCTGGAGGAGAATCTTTCCGGAGCAGCTCAACCTTGGGAGAAGGCTCCTCGGCAACACTAGTTTTGGCGACTGCTGTAGGCATCTTATATCGTCATGAATTGGCGACTCAAGATTGGCACACGCGCCTTACCCCCACCCCGGGTCAAACGTCCCGCGCCACTCTTGGTTGCCTGCATCATTCAAGCAACCACTGCTTGGAAGGGTAGGCAAGACCGGTCGCGGCTGCCAATGGTGCGTCACGGTGCGGCAGCGACGGATTGATGCCGGATGTCTTCAGCGGCGGCCGCGTAAACTGCGTCTTCGGCAATGTTGGTGGCGTGATCGCCAACACGTTCCAGACAGCGGCCAATAAAAATCAGATTCAAGTAGCCACGTAATTGATCCGGATCCTGTGCCATCCGATCAACTAGCTTGTGGCTGGCCGCGCGGTTCAGGTCATCCAGTTTTTGGTCAAGCGGAACGACTGCACGCCCAAGCTCGACGTCCTCGCGCGCGAAGGCATCCACACTGTCTTTAAACATCGACACCGCGTGGTCGTACATTGGGCGAATCAACTCGACTTCGGGCAGCG
>WNGI01018528.1_pt1 | contig 10826 bp, 11 predicted proteins | sample 5400621 | NCBI WGS metagenome assembly WNGI01 (sample SAMN13153374, study PRJNA577476) | soil metagenome | isolation source: 20 cm soil or saprolite under Garry oak tree replicate 1 | place: USA:California | collected 2016-06-15 | reverse complement strand
CGGCGACATGCTGCAGCGCCGCCCCGCGCAACTTTCCGGGGGTTAGCGCCAACGCGTCGCAATGGGACGGGCGATCGTGCGCGAGCCGAAAGCGTTCCTGATGGACGAGCCGCTCTCGAACCTCGACGCGAAGCTGCGCGTTCAGATGCGTGCGGAGATCGCGCGGATCCAACAGGCGCTCAAGGTGACGACCGTCTATGTCACGCACGATCAGGTCGAGGCGATGACGATGGGCCATCGCGTCGCCGTGATGCGCGACGGCGAGCTGCAGCAGGTCGACACGCCGCAGCGCCTGTACGACGCCCCCGCGAATCTGTTCGTCGCGAGCTTCGTCGGGTCGCCGCCGATGAATCTGTTCGAGGCGGTCGTCGAGCGCGACAACGGCAGGCTCGTCTGCAAGGTCGGCGAAGTCGAGGTGGAGCTCCCTGCCGACCTCGCCGCTGAACGGCCGGCGCTTGCGAATTACCCGGGCCGACGTGTTGCGGTCGGCATCCGTCCCGAGGATGTGCGCGAGGCGTCCGGTTGGGACGGTGCCCGCCTGCGCGGTCGCATCCTGCTCGTCGAGTCCCTCGGCTCGGAACAGCTCGTCCACATCGAGATCGCGGCGACGCCGCTCGAGCGCTCCGATCTCGTCGACACCGCCGCCCAGCCCCCAGGCCCCTCACTGGGTGTCGACCACCTCGAGCGCGCGGTGACGCTCCTTGGCCGCTTCGACCGGCACCTCCTCCTCGCGCCGGACGAAGCGGTCGAGGTGGCGGTCGACCCGCGACTCCTCCACTTCTTCGACCTGGAGACCGGGGTCGCGATTCCGACAGTGGACGTGCCTGTTGCCGCAGAGGTCGCGAGGTAGTCATGCGCCTGGGTGTCGGGGCAGCGCTCGTCGAGGGCAAGCTCGTTCCCGGCGACGTCGAGATTGCCGACGGCCGCGTCGCGAGCGTCGGGCTGAGCTCGTCGAACGGAACCGGGATTGCCGCTCCCGGTTTTGTCGACTTGCAGGTCAACGGGTTCGCGGGCGTCGATTTCTTCTCGGCCGACACTGAGGGTTATCGGAAGGCGGGGCAGGCGTTGCTCGAGTGCGGCGTGACCGCGTATCAGCCGACGTTCATCACCTCTCCGGAGGACCACCTGACGGCGGCACTGCTCGAGGTTCCACAGAATGGCTCCGACCCGCACATCATCGGTGCGCACCTCGAAGGTCCGTTCATCGCCCCGGAGCGGCTTGGGACGCATCCGGCGGAGTCGAGGCGCGACCCGGACTGCAAGCTGCTGGGTCGCCTCCTCGACGCCGGCCCCGTGAGCCACGTGACGCTCGCGCCCGAGCTCGCGGGCGCCTACGAGCTGATGGATCTGTTGCGCGAGCGACGCGTGACAGTCTCGTGCGGTCATTCGAACGCCACCGCCGCAGAAGCCCGGGAGGCCTTCGCGCGGGGAGCCAAGACGGTGACCCACATCTTCAACGCAATGCGTCCGTTCGCCGCGCGCGAGCCTGGGCTTGCCGGCGCCGCGCTGTTCTCCTCCGATGTCGTCGTGCAGGTGATCCTCGACGGAGTGCATCTGGCGGACGACACCGCGCGTCTGATCTGGCAGGTCGCCTCAGGACGTGTTGCGCTCGTGACCGATGCGATTGCCGCAGCGGGGGCGGGAGACGGGAGTTACACGCTGGCCGGCGTCGACTTCGACGTGGAGAACGGTGTCGCGCGCCGGGCGGACCGGGTTCTGGCCGGCAGCACCGTGCCGATGATCGAGGCGGTGCGAAATCTGGTCGCGCTCGGAGCACCGGTCGCCGCCGCTCTCGCCGCAGCGACCGAGGTTCCCGCGCGCATCGCCGGCCACCCTGAGCTCGGAACGCTGCAGCCTGGCGCGAGGGCCGATGTCGTCGTCCTGGACGAGAGCCTCGAGATCGTGCGCGTGCTCGTCGGTGGCGAGGACGCCATCGGGTGACGGCGCACAGCGTCTAAGGTCGGGAAGCCAGAGTCCCAACCCACGACAAGGAGGAGTCATGGCCGGAAAATCGGACTTCACCGAGCAGGAATGGGAATCACTGCACAAGGGCGTCGTCGGCGCCGGGCTGCTCGTGTCTTTGAGCGACCGGAGCTTCTTCGACTCGTTCAAGGAGGCGGGCGCGTTGAGCAAGCACGTCGTCGCCGCGAAGCAAAGCAGCACGAGTGAGCTCGTACGGGAGCTCGCGGAGGTACGAGGCGCGGGTTTCGGCCTCACCTCATCGCCGGACAAGGTCGAGCACGAGACCCTCGAGGCGTTGCGGTCGGCGAAGACCACGCTCGAATCGAAGGCACCGGACGAGTTGGAGCCCTATCGGCAGTTCGTCGTCGAGGTGGCTCAGTCCGTAGCGGACGCCGCCGGGGGCGGCGAGCCTGCGGAGAGCGGCGCGATCGAAAAGGTCAGGTCCGCGATCGGGTAGCGAGTGGCGCTGCCGGCGGATCTCGCCTATATCAAGAAGTGGGGCCGAGCACTGCGGCGGGGAAGCGTCAGGGGGAGGTACTCCTGTTCGTTCGACCCCTGCGGTGCCGTGTGCGCTCGGCCTCTTGGGCTGCGGCCTCGGCTGACGAGGTCTACTAGCGAGCTTCGAAGAGCTCGACGGGGTTGCCGTCTCCGTCCTCGAGGACGATCTGCTTCCCGCCGGGACCGCTCACGATCTCGTTGCGGAAGCTCAGGCCGGCCTTCTTCAGCTCCGCGACCTTGCTCTCGAGGTCGTCGACCTCGACGACGAAGCGATTCCAGCCGCCGGGCTGTGGTTGGCGTCCGTCGGGCATCGGCCGTGCAGCCGAGCTCTGCGGCCCGCTGAGCCATAGCGAGAGATCGCCGCGAGAGACGATCGCGAAGGCGGGGCGCATCTGCTGTTCGAGCGTAAAGCCGAGATTTCCGGTGTAGAAGGCGATCGCGGCGTCGAGATTGCCGACCAGGTAGCGAAAGACGGCCATCGGTGCACCGAATCTACATTTGCCGGGCCGCTGGTGGCGCTTCGAAGACCGCGCGAAACCCTCGGGCGGGGGAGGCGCTGCGTGGGCCCCCGCCTACGGTGCGACCAGGCATCTGCGGCCTGCGCCCTTCGGCGTGCGAGCGAATATGGAACTGCGGCAAGACACACTCCTTGCGGAACCGACCGTTCCAACGGTCCAGCTTGCGCTGCCGCCGCCGCTCGCACCACCCTGGAAATTCGGCCGCTTTCGCTTCTACCTGCGGGTCCGCACTCGCTTTGCCTTCACGGTAGTCGCGGGGCTCGTCTGGGCTGGTCTCTCGACCTGGATCGCCCTCGGCTGGATCCACGAGCTCGCTCAGGTGGTCACGCTCCCGGTGGCCGTAGCGGTGATCGCCGGAATCGCGATCATCCCGGGCTACCTCAACGTACAGCTCGTCTCATCGCTCCTCCTCGACCGCCCACGCCCTATCGACTTCACGCGGGACTACCCCGACGTCACGCTGCTCGTGGGCGCGTACAACGAGGAAGCCGGCATTCGCGAGACGCTGGAGTACGCGCTTCGGCAGGACTATCCCGGTCGGCTCGAGGTAGTGGTCGCCGACGACGGGTCGACCGACGCTACTACCGAGATCGCCGCGGCGGTCGCCGCCGACGACGACCGAGTTCGGGTCGTGACAACCATGCACGGCGGCAAGTCGGAAGCGTTGAACGTGGCGCTCCTCACGGTTCGCACGGGCGTCGTAGCGACGATCGATGCGGACACCCTGCTGATGCCGTACGCCTTGAAGCGGGCTGTCGGGCGAATGCTCTCCTCGCCGCCCGACACCGTCGCCGTCGCCGGTTCGGTGCTCGTCCGCAACTCCCGCGCGAATCTGCTCGCCCGCGTGCAGGAGTGGGATTACTTTCTCGCGATCGCGTCGGTCAAGCGACAGCAGTCCCTCTTCCAGGGCACGCTCGTTGCGCAGGGTGCGTTCAGCGTCTACCGCACAGAGGCCGTGCGGCGCGTGGGCGGCTGGCCCGACAAGATCGGCGAGGACATCGTCCTCACCTGGGCGCTGATCAGAAACGGCGGTCGTACGATTTTCGAGCCGACCGCGATCGCATTCACGGACGCACCGGTCCGGCTTCGGCATTTCGTCCGCCAGCGGCGGCGCTGGGCACGGGGAATGATCGAGGGTCTCCGTGAGCACGGACCGAGCCTGCTCCGAGGGCGCCGGCTGCACGTCCATGCCGTGGCGGCGAACTGCCTCTTCCCCTATCTGGACACCGTCTACACGATTGCGCTGCCGGTCGGCGTCGTCCTCGCGCTCAGCGGCAACTTCCTCATCGTCGGCCCGATGACCGCCGCCGTGCTCCCGATCAGCCTGACGATCGCCTTGACGATGTACCTACGCCAGCGCGCAGTGTTCCGGGCGCTCGACCTACGTGTGCGGCGGAATCTCGCAGGCTTTCTCCTGTACGTACTCGCATACCAGTTGCTGATGTCGCCGATCTCCGTCTCGGGGTACGCAACGGAGCTCGTGCGGTCACGCCGAGTCTGGTAACCGGCCCGTAGCTCCTACGTCCAGACTGGCACACTCAGTCACTACGACGCGAGCGAAGATCGGAGAGTGCTGTTGTGGAAGCGTGGACCGAAGTGAATCTCGTCCCCGTGGAGACGCTGGATCACGCTTTGCTCGTCGACGTGGTCGATCCTCTTGTGCACGGGGAGCTCTGCCAGGAGATCGAGACGTGGTTCTTCTTCTGGGAACCGGAGCTCCGACTCCGAATCCGGTGGAGAGAATCCGAGCGAGCCGAAGAGAATCGCCACAGGCTCGAAGGCGTGCTCGACCGCCGGAAGGCAGAGAGGCGGATAGCCGACTGGTACGAGGGCGCGCACGGAGTCAGGGGTGAGACCTACGCCGGTGAGGCCGACCACTACGGCCCCGAGGTATGGCCCCGCATTCAAAGAGACTGGATGAACGGCAGCGAGCTCGCCCTGGAGCTCATCAAACTCGAACGGGCGGGCAGACTCACCAAGCCGCGCGACTACCACTGGAAACGCCACGTCCACCTCTTCACGAACCAGGTAATAGGCCCGATCGAGTCGGAAATCGAACTCTGTCTACAGCAAGCCCTCGGATATACGAGGCTGCTGGGAAACCGGCCCACTCCGCAGGCCGCCCGACTGATCGCCGACCTGCGCGACCTGCTCCAGGACTGAACGTCAGGACGCCGCGGCCGACCCGTGTCGGCCGCGCTGCACGTCAGGCAGCCTCGTCCAGTGCGGGTGTCGGGGGTAGTGCCACCGGCTCGATGGCGAGCCGCGGCAGGCGACGATCGAACCAGCTCGGGAAGGCCCAGGTCCAACGGCCGAACAACTCGAGCACTGCGGGCATGAGGATGCTGCGGATGACGATCGCGTCCAGGAAGACGGCGGTCGCCATCGCGACTCCGAAGAGCTTGAGCACCCGGTCGTCACCGGCGGCGAACGACGCGAAGACGACGACCATGACCCCGGCGGCGGCGGTGATCACCCGGCCGGTGTTGGCGAGCCCTTCGCGCACGGCCGCGCTGGCGTCGCCGCGGTGTTGCCACTCCTCGTGGATGCGGGAGACGAGGAAGACCTCGTAGTCCATCGAGAGCCCGAACACGATCGCGAAGACCATCACGGGTATGAACGCGTCGATCGGTCCGGGCTGAATCCCGAGGAGGCCACCGAGCCAGCCGCGCTCGAAGATCGCCTGGACGACGCCGAGTGCCGCAGCGATCGACAGCAGATTCATGAGCGCAGCCTGCAGCGGGATCAGCAGGGAACGAAAGACGACGAGCAGGAGTAGCGCCGAGAGGAGAACGACCAGGCCGATGAAGAGCGGCAGCTTGCCGGAGAGAACGCGCGCGAAGTCGACCTGAGTTGCGGTCGCACCGCCGACGTAGACCGTTGTCCCCGTTGCCTTCGCGAGCGGCGGCAGGACAGCGCTGCGGAGTCGCTTGACGAGGCTCGTCGTCTGCGCGCTCTGCGGCGACGTCGTCGGGTAGACGGCGATCGCGGCGGTGTCGCGGGCAGGGTTGAGCCGCGGCGCGGCGACGGAAGCGATCCCGGGCGTGTGTCGAAGCACGGTCGTGAATCGCGCGAGGCCGGCTGTGTCACCGGCAGCCGGCAGACGGACGGCGAGCTGCAGGGGGCCGTTGAAGCCGCTGCCGAAGCCCGCGGCGAGGAGGTCGTAGGCATGGCGCGTTGTTTGCGTCGGGGGATCGTTGCCGGAGTCGCTCGCGCCGAGCCGCAGGCCGAGTGCAGGTGCGGCCAACGTGAGCAGTAGCGCGGTCGACGCGATCGCGGCCCACGCGGGGCGGCGCTGGATGAGGCCGACCCAGCGGGTCCAGAAGCCCGCGCGTGGCTCGCGTGAGCGCGAGCGGAGGCGGCGGCTGCGCCCGATGCGCTTGCCGGTGAACATCAGCAAGGCGGGGAGCAACGTCAGCGAGGCGGCGAGCACGAGCAGCACGCCGAGCGAAGCGTCAGCGAGGCGGCGAGCACGAGCAGCACGCCGAGCGAAGCGGCGATCGCGACGCCGTAGAGGAAGCTCACGCCGAGCGCGAACATGCCGAGCAGCGCGATCACGACCGTGGCCCCGGCGAAGAGGATCGCCCGGCCGGCCGTGTTCATTGCCAGTTCGAGCGCAGCTCCGACGTCGCCGCCGTTCTCGCGGTAGGCGTCCCGGTAGCGGGTGACGATGAAGAGGGCGTAGTCGATGCCGACGCCGAGGCCGATCATCAGCGCCAGCTCGGAGGAGAAGTCGACCATGTCGACGAGGTGGCTCCCGAGCCCGATCACGCCCAGACCGGCTCCAAGTCCGAACAGCGCCGTCACGATCGGCAGCCCCATCGCGAGCAGCGAGCCGAAGCTGAGCAGCAGCACGACCACGGCGGCCAGGAGCCCGACCCCCGTCGCGAAGCCGAGGCTTGTCTGCTGGGCCTGTTTGATTGCCTGGCCGCCGAGCTCGACCTGCAGCGTGGGCGAGCGCAAGGCTTCGGCCGTGTTGATCACGCGGTCGATCGCTGCCTTCGGCAGCTCGTTCGCCCGCTGGTCGAACTCGACTGTCGCGAACCCGATCGTGCCCGACTTCGAGACGGCGTTCGCGCCGGACGCATAGGGACTGACGACGCCGGCGACGTGGGGGAGCCGGGCGATGCGCACGAGCGCGGGCGCGATCATGGCGCGCGCCGACGCGTCGGTGAGCTTGCCCGCGCGCGCTCGGAAGACGATCTGGTCGGCGTCTCCTGCCTGCGCCGGAAAGCGGCCTTGAAGCATGTCGATCGCGCGTTGCGAGTCGGTGTTCGGAAGCGAGAAGTTGTTCGCGTTCCGCTTACCGACCGCCTGGGAGATACCGAGGACACCGAAGGTAAGGACGATCCAGGAGACGACGACGATTCGGCGATGTGCGATCGTCCAACGAGTCAACTTCAGCATCGGGGGCTCCAATCCGGGGCGGGAATCTTCATGCTTCGCAAACTTGCACGAGATGCAGAGAGTAGCCGACGGTTGCACTAAAAGCAAATATTCGCGCAGTGCAGGATTTACGCGTATACTGACCTCCGATGAGCCTGCAACCCGGTCTACGCGAACGCAAGAAGCAGCGGACACGCGAGACGATCGCCCGAGCCGCGCACGAGCTCTTCGCGGCACGCGGCTACCACGCCACGACCCTGCCTGACATCGCGGAGGCCGCCGACGTCTCGACGCGAACGATCTTCGCCTACTTCCCCAGTAAGGAAGACATTCTCTTCAGTGACTTCGCCGTGATGAAGGAAGCTCTCGCGCAGGCGCTGGCGGAGCGGCCAGAAGGTCAAGACGCGCTCGAGACAGTGCGTCAGTTCATCCTCTCCCTCCACGGAGCCCAGAAGGGCGAGCTCGACGAGCAGCTGCGCCTCTGTGTCGAGAGCGACGAGACGCTGCGCAGCCACATGCGAGCCCGGATCGCGCAGCTCGAGGAATTGATCGCCCCGGCGATCGCCAAAGACCTCGACGCACCCGCGAACGACCTTCGTCCACAGGTCGTCGCCGCCTCTCTCACCGCCGCCTTCAACGTCCTGTCCGACCGCGGCGGCGGAGACTCGAAAACGAAGTCGAAGAGCGCCGCGGACCTGGCGGCGGCGATCGACCCGGTGATCACGTTCCTGCGCGGCGGACTCGACGCACTCAAAGCGCCGCGTCCGACTCGCCGGCGCTAAGGCGCTCCGGGCCAGCGCGAACCCGGTCTCGCTGTGCGAACATATGTTCGTGTTGGGCGCCGCGACGATCCTTCACGCAGACCTCGACGCGTTCTACGCGTCGGTCGAGCAACGGGACGATCCGCGCCTGCTCGGGCGGCCGGTGATCGTCGGCGCCGGAGTCGTCCTCGCCGCGAGCTACGAGGCCAAGGCCTGCGGGGTGCGTACCGCGATGGGCGGCAGGCAGGCCCGGCGGCTGTGTCCCAACGCGGTCGTTGTCCCGCCCCGGATGTCGGCCTACGCTGAGGCGAGCAAGGCGGCCTTTCGAGTCTTCGAAGACAGCTCGCCGCTCGTCGAAGGGCTGTCGATCGACGAGGCGTTCCTCGACGTTCGCGGGCTCGAGCGGATCTCGGGCACGCCTCGCGAGATCGCCGCGCGGCTGCGACGGGAGGTGCGCGAACGGGTCGGCCTGCCGATCACGGTGGGCGTCGCGCGAACGAAGTTCCTCGCCAAGGTGGCGAGCGGCGTCGCCAAGCCCGACGGCCTGCTGGTCGTGCCTCCCGAGGGGGAGCTGAGCTTTCTCCACCCGCTGCCGGTCGAACGTCTCTGGGGAGTCGGGCCGGCGACTGCGAGGAAGCTCCACGAGCGGAGGATCTCGACTGTCGGCGAGGTGGCGCGGCTATCCGAGACCGTGCTCGTGACGATCCTCGGCCGGGCGGCGGGCCGGCATCTGTACGCGCTCGCGCACAACCGTGATCCGCGGCCGGTAGTCGTCGGTCGCCGCCGGCGCTCGATCGGTTCGCAGTGCGCGCTCGGCCGTTCCCGGAAGACGCCCGAGGCCGTCGACGCTGTCCTCGTCTCGCTCGTCGATCGTGTCACCCGCCGGATGCGCATCGCCGGACGTGTCGGCCGCACCGTCGTGGTGCGGTTGCGCTTTGGCGATTACTCGCGGGCGACGCGGTCGCACACATTGCCTCAGCCGATTGCGCACACACAGACGATTCTGCTCACCGCTCGCTGGCTGCTGTCGGGTGCGATGCCGGAGATCGAACGCCGGGGCCTGACGCTCGTGGGCGTCGCCGTCGCCAATCTCGAAGACGACAGTGCCCTGCAGCTCGTGCTCCCTCTCGACCGCTTCAGCGGCACGGCCCTCGACATCGCGCTTGACGAAGTGCGCCGGCGGTTCGGATCGGCGGCAGTGACGCGCGCGGTTCTCCTCGGCCGAGAGCAGGGATTCACGGTGCCGCTTCTCCCGGACTGATTCGACCTGGCAGCATGATCTCGGTGAAGACACTGGAGATCGACACGCCGTTCGGCACGGCGAACGCGCACCTGGATAGCGCCTTTGAGCCGCGGGCCGCGCTCGTCCTCGGTCACGGCGCTGGTGGCGGGGTGCAGGCGAAAGACCTCGTCGCGGTGGCGCACGTCGCACACTCGCTGGGACTGAGCGTCGCGCTCGTCGAGCAGCCCTACCGGGTCGCAGGCAGGCGTAGTCCCGCACCCGCGCGTCAGCTCGATGCAGCGTGGACGGCGGTGATCGACCACCTGCTTGCAAACGAGCTGCGGAGTTTGCCTCTCCTCGTCGGCGGCCGGTCCGCAGGCGCGCGTGTCGCGTGCCGCACTGCGGAGGCGGGCGGCGCCGTCGGGGTGCTCTGCCTCGCGTTCCCGCTGCAACCGCCGCGCCGGGCAGGCGCCCCGCCTGGGCAGAGCCGTCTCCCCGAGCTCGATGCGGTGACGGTCCCGACGCTCGTCGTCCAAGGGATGCGGGATCCGTTCGGCATTCCGCCGGCCACGGAGCAGCGCACGGTGGTGCAGGTCGCGGGTGAGCACAGCCTGCGCACCGACCTCGGAGCAGTCGGTGAGGCGGTACGAGCCTGGCTTCTCCGCGTCGTGCTCGAATCGCACGCTATGCGGACCTCATAGACGGATTCGGTATCGCCGCTCGACGACGTGAAAGCCGGGACCGAGCCGGACCCGCACGACCGCAGTGACAGGGCCGCGCACGCGGCCGCTGTAGCGCAGCGCCAGGACGGCTCGGGCTCCGGGATGCAGCGCACGTCGAGCATGAAGGCTGAGGTGCGTCAGCTGCTGACCGCGTCGCAACAGCAACGCAGTGACACGGTCGCGGAGTTGGACGGTCACGTTGCTGCGGTTCGCGACCGAAACGAACAGCAACCGCGCAGCGCCTCGCCGCTGGACGCGAAGACCGCCGAAGGTGAGGTGGCGCACGATGCGCCCGGGCACGACCATCCTGATGCGGACTCCGAAGCGAACCTGCACCTTGACGCGCCCGCCGCGCAGCGGGCGTGTCGTCAATAGGACGAGGACATGATGGTCGCCGGGTTCCGCGTGTCGCGGTGGACTCGCTCGGAGTGTCAAGATCGCGCTCTCGCCCGAGCGGAGCGATAAGTGTGCCGGCACGATCTGGAGCCACGTCTTCGCCGCCGTTCGTCGATCGAGCCTCCGCCGCGCAGCGTCGACCGCGACCCGCTCGGCACCATCGTTTCGCAGCCTGATCGTTTTCGAGCCCGGCGCCGCGAGTGCGAGTCGTGCGGGTGAGACCGAGAGCGCAACGAGAGGCCGGTCGGCGTCCGCCCCCTCCGCGGAACGGGCGGACGCCAGCACGAGCGCGGCAAGGACCGCGAGTGCGAGGGCCGGTCTCAACGAGCGACGGCGGTGAATGTCACGGTTGCCGTGTAAC
>WNGI01007603.1_pt1 | contig 10826 bp, 11 predicted proteins | sample 5400621 | NCBI WGS metagenome assembly WNGI01 (sample SAMN13153374, study PRJNA577476) | soil metagenome | isolation source: 20 cm soil or saprolite under Garry oak tree replicate 1 | place: USA:California | collected 2016-06-15 | reverse complement strand
TCGTAGGAATCGCGGCGATCGCTTGTGTATCTGGCTCGGGCTGTGCTAAACAATGAGATGCGTGCTGACGAATGTCGAATCATCAATGTCCAATGTCCAATGTCCAATGTCCAATGATCATTGATCATTCTTTAGTCGATCATTGGACATTGATCATTGGACATTGCTCATTCGTCAGTCGGGGCGAGTGGATTTGAACCACCGACCTCCTGGTCCCGAACCAGGCGCGCTAACCGGACTGCGCTACGCCCCGCCGTGTTGTGGAATGCGCCCAGGAAGACTCGAACTCCCAGCCTCTTGATCCGTAGTCAAGCGCTCTATCCAGTTACTCGAACTCCCAGCCTCTTGATCCGTAGTCAAGCGCTCTATCCAGTTGAGCTATGGGCGCGCAATGGGCGGTACTAGACTCGAACTAGTGACCTCCACGATGTCAACGTGGCGCTCTAACCAACTGAGCTAACCGCCCCGACTGAAATGCGGAATGTGGAAGTCGAAATGCGGAATGTAACGATTCCGCATTCCCCATTCCGCATTCCGCATTATGAGTAGCGGGGGTGGGATTTGAACCCACGACCTCCGGGTTATGAGCCCGGCGAGCTACCAGACTGCTCCACCCCGCGTCGCTGTGCTCTGCTATTCCTTCTGGGAGAGCGGGAAACGGGACTCGAACCCGCGACCCCAACCTTGGCAAGGTTGTGCTCTACCAACTGAGCTATTCCCGCGCTTGTCCGACGCCCAAATCTAACCGTTCCATAACGACTTAGACCAGGCGTTCCCGCCTCACGACATGGAGGCGAGGGGGATCGAACCCCTGACCTCGTGAATGCCATTCACGCGCTCTCCCAACTGAGCTACGCCCCCCTTATATTCCGCGCCCCTGAAGGGCCATTGCCGCCCGACGGGAACACGGCATCTTATCGGCGCGTTCAAGCGGTGTCAAGCGAATTCTCGCTTGTTTCATGAACATTTTTGCTGCGCCTGCGTACTACAGAGCACCCAAATAGGGCGACCAATGGCTCGTACTCGTAAGAAGACCAAAGCAGCGGCTCCGGCCCCGAAGGCCAAGGCGAAGGCGGCGCCCGTCGTGACTGAACGACGGGTGACCAAGCGTCGCGGCCGGCGCCGGGGTCTGCTCACCGGCCTCGGAGCGCACGAGCACGAGCGCGACATCCTCGACCAGTATCTCCACGAGGTCTCCAAGACTCCGCTGCTCACCCAGAAGGAGGAGATCGCGCTCGCCCGCAAGGTTCGCGCGGGTGATCAGGAGGCGATGCAGGAGCTGGTGAAGCGCAACCTGCGCTTCGTGATCTCGGTCGCCAAGAAATACCAGAACCGGGGCCTGCCGCTCACCGACCTCATCGGCGAGGGCAACGTCGGGCTGCTCACGGCCGCGCGGAAGTTCGATCCCGATCAGGGCGTGAAGTTCATTTCGTACGCCGTGTGGTGGATCCGCCAGGCGATTCTCGCCGCGCTCGCGCGTCAGGGCCGTACCGTCCGCGTGCCGCTCAACCGCACCGCCGATCTGTCGCGGATCGTGCGCACGGCGGAGTATCTGCGCCAGACGCTGCGCCGCGAGCCGACGCCGGAAGAGATCGCCGACGCGACCAAACTGTCGCTCGAGGTGGTGCAGTCGCTCGCCGCCCTCAACACGGGCGACGTGCGTCTGGATGCGCCCCTCGATCCCGATGGCGACCGCTCGCTGATCGAGCGCTTCATCGCGGAGGATCTGCCGGACACGGAAGATCAGGCGATGGATCGCTTCCTGTCGGACGAAATCGAGCAGGCGCTGAACACGCTGCAGCGGCGCGATGCCAAGGTGCTGCGGCTCTACTTCGGCCTGGACGGCGGACGGGAGCACACCCTGGAAGAAATCGGCGGCATGCTGGGCGTCACGCGTGAGCGGGTGCGCCAGCTGCGCGACCGCGCGCTGAAGCGGCTGCGCGATGGCGATGTCGGGAAGGCGTTGGCGAGCTTCGCAGCCTAAGACGTAGCGGCCGTAGCATGGTAGGGGCGCAGCATGCTGCGCCCCTCCTGTTTTTGGTCTAGTTTTTCTCCCCGTGATCGAATCCATCGGGCGGCGCTCCATCTCCGCCATCGAGGAAGTCGGCCGTGTTGGCTACTTCCTCAGGGATATGGCCCGCGGACTCCGCGACGTCGGCACCTGGGGCCGCCTGGTCATCCTTCAGATGCGCCGCATCGGGGTGGATTCGCTGCCGGTAGCCTTGTTCATCGCCGCGTTCACCGGTGTCGTGCTGGCCCTGCAGGCCTCCTACACCTTCACCGGGGCGGTCCCCCTCTACTTCGTCGGCACGCTCGTCGGCAAGACGATGATGCTGGAGCTCGGCCCCGTACTGACGGGCCTCGCGCTCGCCGGCCGCGTTGGCGCGAGCATGGCCGCCGAGCTCGGCACCATGAAGGTCACCGAGCAGGTCGACGCGCTGGAGACGCTCGCCTACGATCCGCAGAGCTATCTCGTCGTGCCTCGCGTCGTCGCCGCCACCTTCATGTTCCCCGTCATCGTGGCGTTCTCGATCGCGGTCGGCATCGTCACCGGCTGGCTCACCAGCCTCGCCCTGCTCGACCTGTCGACGCCCGACTTCATCAAGGGCCTCAAGCTCTTCTATCTGTTCAAGGACGTCTGGTTCGGTCTGCTGAAAAGCTCGAGCTTCGGCTTCACGATCGCGCTCGTGGGCTGCATCGTGGGGCTCTCGACCCGCGGTGGTGCGGAAGGGGTCGGCCGCAGCACGACGCGGGCCGTCGTGTACTCCGCCATTCTCATTCTGGTGCTCGATGCGTTCTGGGCCGTGGTGTTGTTGTGATCGAGTTTCAGGACCTGCACAAGGCGTTCGGCGCCAAGCGTGTGCTCGAGGGGTTCTCGCTTCAGGTCCGGGACGGCGAGACGATGGTCATCATCGGCTACTCGGGCAGCGGTAAGAGCGTGGCGCTGAAACACATCGTTGGGCTGTTGCACCCCGATGCCGGCGAGGTGATTGTTGACGGCCAGGCCGTCAGCACGCTGGATCGTGTTGGTCTGACGCTGGTGCGGGAGAGCATCGGCTACGTGTTTCAGTTCGCGGCACTGTTCGACTCGCTGTCCGTGGCGGACAACGTGGCGCTGGGGCTGCGCCGCCGCCGCCTTGACGAAGAGGAGATCGAAGAGCGCGTGCATGAGGCATTGGCACTGGTGGATCTGTCGGGGACCGACGAGCGCTTTCCCGCCGAGCTGTCGGGCGGGATGCGCAAGCGCGTCGGCATCGCGCGCGCCATCGCGTTGCGCCCGCGCTACATCCTCTATGACGAGCCGACCACGGGCCTCGATCCGGTCACATCCGCGGTGATCGACCGGCTGATGGTCCGCACGCGCGAGCACCTGGGGGTGACGGGGGTCGTCGTCACGCACGACATGCGGAGCGCCTATACGGTGGGCGACCGGATTGCCATGCTCTATGAAGGAAAGGTGCGGCACGTCAGCACGGTCGAAGAGATTCAGCAGACGGACGATCCCGTCGTACGCCAGTTTATCGAGGGACGCGCCGAGTGAAGCGCGAAAACGAGTTCGCGGTGGGCATTGTGGTTATCGCCGCGCTCGCGGTGGTCGTGGGCGGGGCGCTCTGGCTGTCCGGGGCGCACCTCGGCCGCACCGAAGCAGTATTCACGTCGCGCTTCCGGACCGTGGGCGGCCTCGGCGTAGGCAGCCCGGTCGTGCTGCGGGGCGTGCGTGTCGGTCGCGTCGAAGCCATCCGCCTGGCCCCCGGCAACTGGGTCGAAGCGGACCTCAAGATCTATTCCGGTGTCGGGTTGCCCGCGAAGCCGGCCGTCATCGCCGCATCCGCCTCGCTGTTCGGCGAGTGGGCTGCCACCCTGATCTCCGCCGACCCGCCGCCTGCCGATCCCAATATTCGCCAGGCACTTGCGGAGGCCGAGGCCGTCGGGGGCGGGAAGTGGCCGGGCGCCACGCTGCCCGATATCGGGCAGCTCACCGCCCAGGCCAGCCGCATCGCGACCGACATCGGCACCGTCGCCGCCCGAGTCCAGACGGCGTTCGATACCCAGGCCGTGATGGACTTGCGGCGGTCGATCCACGACTTCGGCCAGGTGGCCGACCGCCTCGTGCGCGTGACCAACGAACAGGCCGACGTCATCGGCAACGTCGGTTCCAACCTGCAATCGGGGTCGGAGGCGCTGTCGCGCGCCGCGACCGACCTGCGCGCCACGCTGGGTCGGGTGGATACAGCGACGAATCAGGGCCAGCTGGCCACAATCCTCAATAACACCGCGTCCACATCCACCGACCTGCGCAGCGCGTCACAGGATTTTCGGCAGTTGATGGCGGCGGCAAATCGCAATCAGGAGAGTCTGGTGCGCGTGCTCCAGAATGCCGACACGATCCTATCGCGCATCTCGAACCGCAACGGCACGCTGGGGTTGCTCGTCGCCGATTCCTCGCTATACCGTGAAACGACGCTCACGATGATTCAGCTGCGCCAGCTGCTCTCCGACATTCAGGCGAATCCGCGGAAGTATTTCACGTTCAGCGTCTTCTAGTGCGTCCCGCCTCTCGCGTTCCCACGCTGAAGCGTGGGCCCGATAAACCACTGCGCCTCAGGTGCTGTGCAGTGACGGGCCCACTCTTCAGAGTGGGACAACGATGATGACCCGCCGCCGCTCCAAGCGCCGCAAATCTCCCCGCGCCCACCGTGAGACGAGTGCCGGCGGGGTCGTGTTCCGCCGCGGCCCGGACGGTCAAGTGCGGTTCCTTCTTATACGGGACTCGTACAAGAATTGGGGGTTTCCCAAGGGGCATCTGGAGTCGGGCGAGCCGCCGGCGGAGGCGGCTCGGCGCGAGGTGGGCGAGGAGACGGGCCTCGAGGAATTGATTCTGCACGGACCGATCAAGGTGATCGACTGGTACTTCCGGTTTCGCGGCAAGACCATCCACAAGTTTTGCCACTTTTTCCTGTTCGAATCCCGCCACGGAGAGCCTGTACCGGAAGAAGCCGAAGGCATCACGGCCTGCGTGTGGCACCCGCTCGCGGAAGCGCGGCAAAACGTCAGCTACGACAACGCGCGCGACGTCCTGCTGCAGGCGGGCGAGATGCAGCAGGCGTTGGTGCAGACATGAGCCGGGCGAATGGCGGAAATGGGGCGGGCGCGGCGGGCGCGGCGGTCGCCGCGTATCCCGTCGTTCCGGTATTTCATCCGCGGCGCGAAGCGCGTCGCGCCATAAAGCGCGGCTACCCGCGCGGCGCGGGCAGCGTGCGCCTCTGCCGCAGCATCCAGGAAGTGAGGCGCCTGCTCGAGCAGCGGCTCGTCGACGCCGTGGTCCTCGATGTCCGCCATTGCGACGGCGAGGGACTCACGCTGCCGGCGCGGTTCCCCCGCATTCCGATGTACGCACTCTCCGCCGTCCGTCCCGAGGATGGCGCGTTGCTCGCCTCGTGTCGTGAGGCCGGCTTTACGGGGATTCTGGTCGAGGGCGTCGACAACGCGGTGGCGGGTGAGTGGATCGCCGCTCGCACCGCGCAGGTGGCACGCCGTGCGGCGCTGGCTGACGCCCCGCGCCTGCTGCGCCTGACCGACCGGCTGCAGCTCGCCGCGTGGGACGTGGTATTGCGGCGCGCGGGAGTACCGACCAAAACGGGGCATGTAGCCCAGGCGCTCCGCGTGACGCGCGAGCACCTGTCGCGAGAATTCGGGGCGGGGGGCGCCCCCAATTTGAAGCGCGTCATCGATCTGGCCCGCGCCGCCTGCGCCGCGGACTTGCTGGGAAACCCGGGGTACACCGTGCGCGGTGTCGTTCGCATCCTCGGCTACGCGTCGCCAAGCCACCTGGCTGGTGCGGCGCGGCGAGTTGCGGGCGCGACACCGCTCGAGTTACGGGAGCTGGGACCGCGAGGCGTGCTGACGCGATTCTTGAGAGGAAGGACCCGGTCGCGTGTCTAACCGACCACCCCGGGTTACTACTCGGGGTTAGCGGGTTGCCTTACGTATCGTCGTTCCTTGTGATATTTTTCACAATCTCCAAACGGTACTCCAATGGCCACTGATTCCATCCTGCGACCCGGCGAGCTGAAGGAACTCCTCCTCAAGGAGATCAAGGCGGCGGATCTCGCGGACATCGACGTTCGTGAGGTCGGCACCGTCCTGGAAGTCAAAGACGGGATTGCGCGCATCTACGGTCTCACGTCCGCGATGGCCGGCGAGATGCTGGAGTTCACGGTCTCGGCGACGGGCGAGAAGATCACCGGACTCGCGCTGAACCTCGAGGAAGACAACATCGGCGCAGTCATTTTCGGCGACTATCTCGCGCTGCGGGAAGGCGACGAAGTGCGTCGCACGGCCCGGGTGCTGGAAGTGCCCGTCGGGCCCGCGCTGGTGGGCCGCGTGATCGACGCGCTGGGCCGCCCCGTCGATGGGCTTGGCCCGATCCCGACGACCACGACACGGAAAGTCGAGATCATCGCTCCAGGCATCATCAAGCGGCAGCCCGTGAAGGAGCCGCTGCAGACCGGCATCAAGGCGATCGACTCCATGATCCCGATCGGCCGCGGCCAGCGCGAGCTGATCATTGGCGATAGAGGAACAGGCAAGACCGCGATCGCGATCGACACGATCATCAATCAAAAAGGGCAGGGTGTGATCTGCGTCTACATCGCGATCGGCCAGAAGAACTCGACCGTCGCGGGCGTCGTCGAGCGGCTCAAGGAACATGACGCCATGGCATACACGATCGTGGTCGTCGCGTCCGCCTCCGAGCCCGCTCCGATGCAATACATCGCGCCCTACGCCGGCTGTACGATGGCCGAGTACTTCATGTACGACGAGCGCAAGGCGACGCTCTGTGTCTACGACGATCTCTCCAAGCAGGCCGCGGCCTACCGCCAGGTGTCGCTGGTGCTGCGGCGTCCGCCCGGCCGTGAAGCCTATCCGGGCGACGTGTTCTATCTGCACAGCCGTCTGCTCGAGCGGGCGGCCAAGCTGTCGGACGAAATGGGCGGCGGCTCGCTCACCGCGCTGCCGATCATCGAGACCCAGGCGGGCGATGTCTCGGCGTACATCCCGACGAACGTCATCTCCATCACCGACGGCCAGATCTTCCTCGAGACCGACCTCTTCTACTCGAACGTGCGCCCGGCCGTGAACGCCGGCATCTCGGTGAGCCGGGTTGGCGGAAACGCGCAGATCAAGGCGATGAAGCAGGTCGCCGGGCGGCTGCGCCTCGATCTCGCGCAGTACCGCGAGCTCGAGGCCTTCGCGCAGTTCGGCTCGGAGCTCGATCCCGCGACGCAGCGCCAGCTCGCGCGCGGGGCGCGGGTGGTGGAGGTCTTGAAACAGCCGCAGTACCGGCCGATGCCGGTCGACCAACAGGTCATCGTCATCTTCGCGGTCACGAGCGGCTTGATCGATGACGTCGACGTGCCGGCGATCAAAGAATGGGAACAGGGGCTGCTCGAGTTCATGGCGGCCCAGCATCCGAAGATTGCCGACGAGATCCGCACCAAAAAAGCGTTGTCGGACGATCTGAGCGCCCGGCTGCGGAAGGCGATCGAGGAGTATAAAGCGCTCTAATGGCGAAGCCCCGCGAGCTGAAGCGCCGCATTCGCTCGGTGCAGAACACGCGCAAGATCACGAAGACGATGGAGCTGGTGTCCACGTCGAAGCTCAAGCGCGCGCAAGACCGGGTGGTGGGCGCGCGTCCCTACGCGCAGGCCCTGGCCGACGTCATCGCCGAGCTATACACACCGGAGCTGGCCGAGCGGTTTCCGCTGCTCCGCCAGCCGGCTGGGTGGGGCCGTGGTGCGGGCGTGCGCCGCGCGGCCCTGCTGCTGATCACGTCGAATCGCGGTCTCTGCGGTGCGTTCAATTCCAATCTGATTCGCGAAGCCCGGCGGCGACTGGAAGAGATGGAAGCGCAGGACACGCACACCGAGCTCCATCTCGTCGGCAAGAAGGGTGCGAGCTACTTCAAATTCACCAAGCGCACCATCGCGTCGCAACGCGTCGACATTGGTGACAAGCCGACGCTCGAGCACGCGGTCGAGCTCGCCACCCCGCTGATGGAGCGCTTCGCCAAAGGCGATCTCGACGCGGTCGACATCGTGTTCGCGAAGTTCAACAGCGCGGTGAGCACACCGCCGACGACGCTGCGGGTGCTGCCCGTGACGCCACCCGCGCAGGGGCGGTCGGGTGGTCGAGCGTCAAAAGCGCCGGTCAATTACATCCTGCAGCCGTCGGCCGAGGAGATTCTGCGGGAGCTGCTCCCGTTGTCCGTGACGAATCAGTTTTATCGCGCGCTCGTCGAGACCGCGGCCGCCGAGCATGGCGCGCGACGCACGGCGATGAAGAACGCGACCGATGCGGGCAGCGACATGCTCACGATCCTGCAGCGCACGTTCAATCGCGCAAGGCAAGCTCAGATTACTCAAGAATTGGCGGAGATCGTGGGAGGGGCGGAGGCTCTCAAAGGATAGGTCATGGCAACGAAAGCGCAGGAAAAACCCAACGTCGGCAAAGTGGTCCAGGTCATCGGGCCCGTACTCGACGTCGAGTTCGAGCCGGAGCACCTGCCCGAGCTCTACAATGCGATCACCGTGACCCTCGACAGCGGGCGGCTCGTCGCGGAAGTCGAGCAGCACATCGGCCGCAATCAGATTCGCGCGGTTGCGATGAGCTCGACCGACGGCGTGGTGCGCGGCATGGACGCGATCGACACCGGGCAACCGATCACGGTGCCCGTCGGCAAGCCCGCACTCGGCCGCATCCTCAACGTGATCGGCGAGCCGGTGGACGAAGGCGCGCCGATTCCCGCGGACGCCGAGCGCTGGCCCATCCATCGCGGCTCGCCGAAGTTCGTCGACCTCGAGCCTAAGACGCAAGTTTTTGAAACTGGCATCAAAGTGATCGATCTGATCGCGCCGTTCGTGAAGGGCGGCAAGATCGGATTGTTCGGCGGCGCCGGTGTCGGCAAGACCGTCGTCATTCAGGAGCTGATCAACAACGTCGCCAAGGCGCACGGCGGCAAATCCGTTTTCTGCGGCGTCGGCGAGCGCACGCGCGAAGGCAACGACCTCTACCTCGAGTTCCGCGAAGCCGGCATTCTCGAGAACGTCGCGCTGATCTACGGCCAGATGAACGAGCCGCCCGGCGCGCGCCTGCGCGTGGGTCTCTCCGGGTTGACCGTCGCGGAGTACTTCCGTGATATCGAAGGCCAGGACGTGCTGGTCTTCATCGACAACATCTTCCGGTTCACGCAGGCGGGCTCGGAGGTGTCGGCGCTGCTGGGCCGGATGCCGTCGGCCGTCGGCTATCAGCCGACGCTCGCGACGGAAATGGGTGAGCTGCAGGAGCGGATCACCTCCACGAAGAAGGGATCGATCACGTCGGTGCAGGCGATCTACGTACCCGCCGACGACCTGACCGACCCCGCGCCCGCGACCGCGTTCTCGCACCTCGACGCCACCGTCGTGCTCGATCGCGCCATCGTCGAGCTGGGCATCTATCCCGCGGTGAACCCGCTGTCGTCCTCCAGCCGCATTCTCGACGCGCAGTATCTCGGCGACCGCCACTACAAGGTCGCGGTCGAGGTGCAGCGCATTCTGCAGCGCTACAAGGATCTGCAGGACATCATCGCGATTCTGGGAATGGACGAGCTGTCCGAGGAAGACAAGCGGCTCGTCGGCCGGGCGCGACGAGTCCAGCGGTTCCTGTCGCAGCCGTTCTTCGTCGCCTCGCAGTTCACCGGGCTCGACGGCAAGTACGTGAAGCTCGAGGATACCATCGCGTCGTTCGAGCGGGTCGTCGCGGGTGAATTCGACCAGCTCCCCGAGCAGGCGTTCTACATGCAGGGCGGGATCGAGGACGTCGTCGCCCAGGCCAAGAAGATGGCGTCGTCCTGATGCGGGTGTCCCTCATCTCGGCCGAGCGGTCGGTGTTCGAGGGGGAGGCCGACTCTGTCGTGGCGCCCGCCTACGACGGGCTCGTAGGGATTCTCCCACGTCACGCCGCCTTCATGACCCTGCTGGGGAAGGGAATTAGCTGGGAGTGCCACTCCGGCAGACTCTTGACTTCTGTCCCGCCATTAGTTGCGCAACGCTATTGACTTCCGCAACGCCATTTCCAACAGTAGTCCGCGGCTTTTTATAGCCTTGAATCGCCACCTCTCCCCTGGGGTGATCGACCTTCTTCCTACTAGGAGGCTGGAAATGAAGCGCGTTAGCATGGCAGTGCTCGCCGCGGCGAGCCTCGTCGCAATCGCGACGCCGGCAGCCGCACAGACCCGGCTCAACGTCGGCGCAAGCATCGTAAACCCCATGAGTGATTGGGGCACCATCGATAAGATGGGCTTCGGCGGTAACCTCGGGGCCAGTTTCGGCCTCGGCACGGCGCCGGTGCGTCTTCGGATTGAAGGTTCGTACGAACAAACGAGCCATGATGCCGGTATTGATGGCAACACCAAGGTGCTCGGCGGTATGCTGAATCTGGTATACCCGTTCCAGTCTAAGGGAAACATCAGGCCGTACATCATCGGCGGTCTCGGCTATAACAACACGAAGGTCTCCACGGGCGGTCAGAGCGAGTCGAAGGGTGCCGTGGGGTTCGGTGGTGGCTTGGGCCTGCAGTTCGCGATGAGCTCTGCGAATCTGTACGTCGAGGGGCGCTATCTCACGCACAAGGCCAACGACGCCACCTTCTCACAAGTACCGGTTACCGTCGGTCTGACCTTCCCGATCGGCGGCAGCAAGAAGTAACACACGCATCCAGCCCGGCTCCCTGTGAGCCGCGTCACCGGATCGCGCGTAAGCCATGGCCCGTCAGTCCTATAGCTG
>WNGI01025560.1_pt1 | contig 10827 bp, 9 predicted proteins | sample 5400621 | NCBI WGS metagenome assembly WNGI01 (sample SAMN13153374, study PRJNA577476) | soil metagenome | isolation source: 20 cm soil or saprolite under Garry oak tree replicate 1 | place: USA:California | collected 2016-06-15 | reverse complement strand
CAGGCGCTGCGGGCGGCCGGGTACGGCTTCACCGCGGTGATCCTCGGCGCGCTGCTCGCGGCCCGCGGTTACGGCCCGGTGCGTGCCGGGGTGGTGCTCACGGCGCTGATCGCCGGCACCGCGCTGGCCAGCCTCGCGGTCGGGGTGCTGGCCGACCGGCTGGGCAGGCGCCGCTGCTACGCGGTGTTCCTCCTGGCCGTCGCCGTCTCGGGTGCGGTGGTGGCTGCGGGCGCCCCGTTCTGGCTGCTGCTGGTCGTCGCGCTGACCGGCACGCTGTCCACCGATGTGGTGGACAACGGCCCGGCGACCACGCTGGAGCAGGCCATGCTCGCCGCCGAGGATGCCGGGACCGCGAGGGTCTATGGCCGCTACAACGCGGTCGGGGCGGGGGCGGGCGCGTTGGGCGCGCTGGCGGCGGCGCTGCCCGGCCTCGGCCAGCACGCCGGCGGTGCCAACGCCCGGGTGTACGCGGTCATGTTCGCCGTGCTGGTCCCGGTCGGGTCGGCCGGTGCGCTGCTGGCCCGGCGGCTGTCCCCGGCCGTGGAGGCGCCGGCGTCCGGCCCGCCGAGGCTGGGTCAGGCGGTCCGCGGCCGGCCGCGGCTGGGGCAGTCGCGGGGGGTGGTGCGCCGGTTGTCCGGGCTGTTCGCCCTCGACGCGGCCGGCGGCGGCCTGGTCACGACCGGGTTCCTGTCCTACTACCTCACCCAGCGCTACCACGTCTCGGTCGGGATGCTGGGCTGGCTGTTCTTCACCGCGTCCCTGGTGCAGGCGGTCTCGGTGATGCTCGCGCCAAGGCTTGCCCGCCGCTTCGGGCTGGTCGCCACGATGGTCGGCACCCACCTGCCCAGCAACGTGCTGCTGGCTGCGGTCGCGCTCGCACCGAGGTTCCCGCTGGCCGCGGTGCTGCTGCTGGCCCGCACCAGCCTGTCGCAGATGGACGTGCCGACCCGGCAGGCGCTGGTGATGACCGTGGTCACCCCGCAGGAGCGGACCGCGGCCGCGGCGGTCACCAACGCCGCCCGCTACACCGTGCGCCCGCTCGGCCCGCTGGTCGCCGGCGCGGTGCAGCAGGTCGCGCTCGGCGCGCCGCTCATCCTGGCCGGTGTCGTCAAGGGCGGCTACGACCTGGCCCTGTGGCGCTGGGCCCGTCACCTGCCGCTGCAGCGCCCGGGCCCGAACGCCACGGCGCCCCCGCCGCAACCGCCACCCGCGCCCTCGTCCCCAGCCACCCGGAAGGAAGCCCGGTGATCGTCTGCCTGCGCACCGTCGCCGTCCCACCCGACTGGAGGGGACGCTACCTGGCCTGGATCGACGCCGGCCGGCGGATCCGCGAACAGCACGGCATCCTCGCCGAACTCGTCTGCGAACCCGCCGACGGCACCGGCGACACGGTCGTGATCACGGTCTGGCCCAGCCACCAGGTCTTCGACGCCTGGATCGCCACCCCGCAGCGGGACGCGCTGACCGCCAGCGACGTGCATCAGGCCGCCTCCTACCGGCCCATCACCCGCTACCAGGTCTGCGGCGGCTACCTCAACCTGCCCGGCCTCACCGTGCACGACCCCAACCCGCCCACCGAGGAGACCCCATGAAGTGGATCACCCGGGCCCGCCCGAAGACCGACCGGATCGCCTGCCCCTGGCTGATCCGCCGGTTCATCGACCCCGACGCCGAAATCCACTACGTCCCCGCCGGCGAGGTGCTCGCCACCGCCGAGGCCACCGGCGGGTACTCCTTCGACGCGCCCGGCGCCGCCTACACCCACCAACCCGCACCCGACGGCGACGGCGAATGGTGCACCTTCGAGACCCTCATCGCCGCGCACCGCCTCGGCGACGACCCGGCGCTGGCCCGCCTGGCCAGAATCGTGCACGCCGCCGACGTCGCCGCCGACCTGCACACCGACCCGGCCGGGCCCGGGCTGCTCGCCATCGGCCTCGGCGGCCTGGACGTCGAGCCCGACGACCAGGCCCTGCTCGACCGCGGCCTGTTCGTCTACGACGCGCTGTACGCCTGGTGCACCCGCCAAGTCGCCACCACACCGGCATGACCGGCGAACGCCTGGACAACGACGCCATCCGGGCCGGCGCCGTGCGCCAGGTGGCCGCCCTGATGGCGGCCGCGGCGATCACCGCCCCCAAGTCCGGCGGGCAGCTGCTGCTGGCCGGCAAACCGGCCCTCCTGGAGACCGTGATCGTCGAAGACGCCGACACCCGCCGCGAGCTCGCGGACTGGATACGAGCCCGCGGCGCGGAGCGCCGAGAGGCCATCTGGTTCCGCGACGCCGAGGTGGCCCAAGCCGTCGACGCCATCCTGTTCATCGGCCTAGCCCCGAACTGGTACCCGCCCAACTACGACTGCGGGGCCTGCGGCTACGCGACCTGCGCCGAGTTCCTGCACGCGGCGAAGAAGCTGCGGACGGAATCGAGGGAGCTGGAGTTCACCGGACCCACCTGCAACCTGCGCGACATCGACCTCGGCATCGCGGTTGGCTCCGCAGCCAAGACCGCCGCCATCCACTCGATCGACTGCCGCTGCCAAACCCGGGTCGCCGTCGCCGCCCGCAAACTCGGGATGATCACCGCCGAGATCGCCGTGGCACTGTCCCTGTCCGTCACCCACAAGGCGATCGGCTTCGACCGGCGCATGCCCGAGATCGACTTCGACGCCCTCGACCTGCCCACCACCGGCACGTTGCCGGTCGGGATCGCGGGAGCCATCCGCTCCGGCGGAGCCCGCAACCGCCAGCAGCCCCGCCACCCCACCGCCAAACGCACATGAACCCCGCTTCTGACCGCCACGCGCTGCATGCTGCGCGGCGCCGCCCGCCCCATCAGCGTGATCCCCGCGTAGACCGCCCAACGACGGTGGCCGGCCGGGTGCGGTCAAGAAGACCGGGCCCGGCACGACCAGCCGGCCACCGGCCCGACGACCGAGGACCCACCACCCACCGGGTACATCGCACGACAGCCGCGATCACCGGCCTGTCCGCCCTGGCCGTAGCTGTCCGACGGCTCCCTAGCGGCCAGTGGCGGCAGCCGCTGGCCGTGACGCTGCTGGCGACGGTGTCCCTGTCGCGGACCCCGGCCAACACCCCCAACTCAACGACGACGGGCAACCCCGGCATCCGCCAACGACCGGGCCTCCGGTCCTGACCCATACAACCTCGACCGTCTACGGCGACCTCTGGCCGCCCGCCGACCACCCCACCCAATACCGGCCGACCCGCGCCCTGGCCTCCGTCCTCTCGTTGGCCATCAACGTCATCACGACCTGACCCACACCGCCGGCGCGGTCGCCGCGACACGCCCCCTACCGCACGCCGCCGCAGGCTCCTCGGGGCGGCGAGGCGACCGCGTGGTTTACCGCTCGCCGGCCCGCTGCTGACACCGCTCGCGGGCCGCCGCCGGTGCCCGCTTTGCACGCCCGCCATGCCGCGACGCCGGGGATGCCGATGTCACCGGGGATCGTTGCCAGCAGGTCCCTCCTCCCCGAGCTCGAACGACACCCGGAGCTTGCACCGGGACCGAACACCGAAGGAAGACCCGACCCAACCACCCATACGGTGAGGTCAGCCCGGGCGGGCTGCCCCGAAGCGTCCCGCTAGACCCGTCCACTGAGATCCCCGCATGGGAGCGTATGCGGGACAACTCAGGTCGGCGTGGATCTTGGTCGATCGGCAACCACGCCTCGGTCTCGCCGCAGCGGGCGCTGGAGATACGACCAGGTGGCCATCCGAGCATCGGCTCCGCGAGTCGCCGCGACACAGAGCGCCGACCACAATAATGCGGCATGATGCATTTTCATGCATCGAGCCATCGCACTATCATCGGCACGATCGGCTGCCATCGCGATATAGGACAATCATCGCAACAAGGTACGAGCGCCTCGCAAGATCAACAGTGCGCACATCGGCAGAGTCGGGTGTTCAGAAGGGACGTGGTGCTCGGCGTGAGTGCGAGCCTTCGCTACGGTACGCGACCGTCCGCTGGCAGCGGCACGGCGAGGGGAAGGCCATCGGCTGCCTCCGGCGCGCCGCGCGGCCAGGCTGGTCCAGCGTGCAAGACGATCCCCTCACCCACGGGCGTCGGCTGGTTCCTCCTGTGCGCATGCCCATCTGACGAGTGCCGTGTCCGTCGCCTGGGCGTAGCGCTGGAATCTGCCGAACGAGGGTCGGTTTCATGATCTTGCTTCTTGTTCTGCTGGTTTTGGTGGTTCGCGCAGTAGCGCGACGGTCTTCTCGGCCGCGTCCCGGTGGACTTTGCGGCGGACGTGCTGGTAGGTGTCGCGGGTGATGACGCTGGTGGAGTGTCCGAGGACCTCTTGGACGATCTTGACGTCGAGGCCGGCTTCCAGCATGAGGGAGGCGGCGGTGTGCCGGGCGGCGTGCAGTTTGATCACTGGGAGGCTAGCGGCCGCGGCCAGGTCTTTGAACCGGCGGGAGATGTAGTCCGGCGGCAGCGGATTGCCGTCTTCGCCGGTGAAGGCGCGGCCGGACTGCTGCCATGCCTGTCCGGCGGCCAGCCGTTCGCGCTTGCGGCGGGCCCGGTGGGTCTTGCCGGCGGCGATGGTGCCGGCGTCCAGGTCCACGATCCGTTTGCGCCTCGACGATCCTGCCCTCGCGGACGGTGAGGAGTTCGGCGTTGCGGTACCGCTCGCCGGTCTCCCGCAGTTGGTACTCGTACATGACGAACACGTCGTCGCCCGTGGCCGCCAGCCGCTTGAGTTCCTGATACGCGAATCGGTCGCTGGTCGGGAAACACCGCTCGAAGTAAGCTGCCCTGTCGATGTGGTCGTCCTGGGGACTGGTGAAGACGAAGTCCTCGCCGATCAGGCTCTCGGCAGTGGCACGGTCGCTCCGCACGTAGCTGGCGAAGCTCCGGCGAACCACGTCTTCGATAGACTCCGTCATCGCTACCTCTCGCGGTAGGGGGATGCGGGGTCACGATCTGACGATCATGCCGCCGCGCGATGGGCCGTCCTCATTGTCGCCATGCCGGGTCAGCCGCCCGCCGGCCCACCCCTTCTTCATGCAGGGCGCCGCCGGCACGCGCGTCGGACGGGCAGTGGCATGAGCGCGCACCCTCCGGCACGGTCGCCCGGCGCGCTCAGCGGCAGCTGAGGATGGTCCCGTCACGCAACGGACGGGGAACCACGGAGTGGCTTGGGCACCGACCGGACGTACGGCGTCATCTCGGCGAACGCGACAAGGCCGGTGCCAGCGGCGCTACCGGTCGTGGTCAGCACCAGCCACGGGATCGCGATCGTGCCGGCCAGAGATCACGTACGCGCTGAGCAGCGCCACGAACGGCGCGCGCCCCGCACGGCCTGGCTCCGACCGGCCCGACTCACCCCTCACTGACCCGACTCTGCCTCAGACATCCGACCGCATCCGTCCGTTGCCGCACCGGCCCTCTACTCGGGCTGGCCTCTCACCCGGTAGGACGGGACACCGAGCTGAGCTGTTGGGCGCTGGCGCCGGCCCGCGCACGGCGCCGGTCGACCCGCCGGTCCGGCCGACGGTGTTACTGCAGGTCGACCCGGGGGTGTGCGTCGGGGGAGGGCAGCGGCCGTTCCTGTACCGGCCGCCATCGCTGCGGGTCGCCCCATTCGCCGCTGTCGACCTGCAGCAACTGCCGCAGCGGCGCCGCGCAGACCGAGCAGTACATCCGCACCGGGTCGGTGGTCGGCCAGGCCGGCCAGCCGCCGACCTTCCAGCCCGGTGCAGTGGCGAGCTGGCGGTGGTAGACCCCTCCCTGCTCGGCGTCCCAGTCCCGGACCCGCCGACCCAGCTCCGGCGGCAGGTCCTGCCACCACGGGTACTCCACGACCCGCTCCGGGTGCACGACACACGGCTGCGGCAGGTATCGCCGCTGACACTCCGCCGCCGCAGCCGCCGACCGCACCGGCGCGCCGGCCAGCTCAGCCTCGCGGCGCCACCGCAGCAGGACGGCCGGGCCGCACGACACGCCGTCGAGGTCGTGGTCGTTGGGGCACCACAACACCTGCACCAGGTCCGCGCCGGGCGGCGCAACCAGGTCGGGAACGTCTCGCGCCCGCAGCTGCGCGACCGGCACCAGCGGGCAAGGCTCCGGCTGCGTCCGGCTGGCGTACCCCAGAGCCGAACCGGTCCGCCGGTCGACCCCGTCAAAGCCGGGGATCTCGCTGGCCAGCTCGCCGATCACCGCGAGGTACGCCGGCCAGTCCCGACCCCGCACGGCCGCGCGCAGCCGGGCCAACCGCCCGGCAGCCACCGGCATCTCGGTGGCCACCACATGCGCCGCGTCGCAGACCGGCCACGACTCCCCGGACGGCCAGGGCAGCCGGCCGCCGACATGACTGCCCCACGGGTCGGGCACCCCGCGCCGCGGATGCAACCGGGTCGCCGTCGCGGCGTACCGCTGGATACCAGCGAACAGCGCGACGACATCCCGGTCGGGCAGCGCCGTCGTCCTGCGCACCCGGCCGAGGGTAGTCACCCAGCCCCCGCCGGGACGGTCGCACACCGGGACGGTCCGCGACCGGCGCCGCAGAGGTCAGGCCCGCTGCCCAACCAGATAGGCGCGAATCGCGACACGAGCGGACGTGTCAGAAGGTCGATTCAGAGGACTCACCGGCGTCGAGCGCCAAGACCTCCAGTTCGTCCGCCCGCCGAAGATCCTTGATCCGGCCGGCGGCCCGGCGCATCTCGATCAAGTCCACGCGGTCGAGATAGCGGATCTCGAACCCGTCCCCGGCGGCAGCCACCCGGCAGCGAGCGAGGTAGTCCTCGACCCGAAGGCCACCCCACGGCAAGGCAGGCGTGCAGCAATCTCCGCACGCACCCGGCGAGCGAAACAGAACCTTCGGCAACCAGAACGCCGCCGGTGCACATGCCACCCGTCCGCCGTCGGCATCAGCCAGCCTGGCCGACACCGAAGCGAAGGCCGCAGCCAGCGCCGGCGCCCCCTTCCGAGCACCGTCCCAGAGCAGGTCCAAGTCCCCGGTCAGCTCCATGGAGCCATGCATGATCCCGGCTACCTGACCGATCGCGGCAACCCTCGCGCCGCGCTCGTGCAATGCCCGCAGCAGCGGCAGCGGGTCGAAACCGACCGCGTCGTCGGTGCCCGCCGTACCCACGACATCGTCAGCGTCCTCATGCGAACGCCCAGTCCGCGCGCTGGCACGGGTCTCCACCGCAAGCCGACGGTCCACGGCCCGCAACCGGCCGATCCCGACATCCTCACCCGCGTACACCATCATCCCCCATCCTCATGGACAAGTCCCCGGCCGGGCACTTGCTCTCCGCGGCAGATCCGGTCACTGGATTATGGTCACGGCGGGTCAGTTGCCTGGGGTCATGAGGACCCGGGCTGCTCGATCAGGCCGCGGAGGTAGGCGCGCGTTCTTGTCGGAGGGCTGGGGCAGGATGTGGCCATGACCGTGACAGCTCGCCTGGACCTCGCAATATTCGACGCGGCGGACATCGAGAAGGTCGGCTCGTTCTACGCCGAGCTCACCGGTTGGGACGTCGTCCGGAAGGACTCCGACCGGTTCGGCCTGCGGACTGCGGACGGCCAGGAGATCGAGTTCCAGCGCGCACCGGACCACGTCGCGCCGCAGTGGCCCGGGCAGGAGCACCCGCAGCAGTTCCACCTCGACCTGCAGGTCGACGATCACCAGGCGGCGGCCGAGCGGGCCGTCGGTCTCGGTGCCACCCGGCTGGCCGACGGCCCGACCTGGATCACGCTGGCCGACCCGGCCGGTCACCCGTTCGACCTGTGCCAGGCCGACGGCGTCGGCCCGGTGATGGGCCTGTTCGCGGTGACGATCGACGCCCCCGACGCCTCGGCGCTGGCCCGCTTCTACGCCGACCTCACGGGCATGGAGATCACCTACGACGGCCCCGAGGGCGCGCTCATCTCCGCTGAGGGCAGGAGCGTGATGTTCCAGCAGATCAGCGGCTACAACCCGCCCCGCTGGCCGGATCCGGCGCACCCGCAGCAGGCCCACCTCGACCTGCTCGTCGAGGACCTCGACACCGGCCAGGCCCGGGCACTGGAGCTGGGCGCGTCCGGACTGAACGCCGGCGGCGAGCGCTTCCGGGTCTTCGCCGACCCGGCCGGCCACCCGTTCTGCCTGATCCGGTAGAGCGCACCGGCCGTTGGCTCCATCCGCAGCGGACGAGCCGGGCAACCGCCTGACGAGCATGGCGGTGTCCGAATCGCTGGTCACCGGGCCGATCGCCCTGCGAGCTCCGTTGCATTGCTTCAGTCGACTGGCGCCGGTCAGCTCATCCGCTTCTCGGCAGGAGGGCAAGATCAGGAGGCGACAGCCGCGTGGCGGGGGGAGGTCGAGGGCCGCCGGTCGGTTCGGATCTGCGGGCGTCGCGCTCGACAGCAGCCGCCACAGCGGACCGGCCAGTGCTCCGGACTGCCGAATGGTGAGGGTGGCCGTGACGCTCCCGTCCGGGCTTGGCGCCAGTCGGTGGCCGGCCTCGGTCCGGACGCCAGGACCCCTGGCCGTCCACGAGAACGACCGCCCGGGTTCGAATGCGGCGACCCGCCACACCGTCGCCGGCAGCCGGGGTTGCTTCACCCGCACCGCGCTGCCCAGACCGAACGGGCCGTGGTCGCGACGCTGCACCCGCGTCATGGTCGGCGTCCAGTCCGGCCACCGCTCGACGTCGACGAGCACGGCCCAGACCCGCTCGGGCGAGGCGCTGATGTCGACCGAGACCTCGTGCTGCACGCGGCACCTCCGCACACCGACCGACACGGCACCCGCTCGACGCTAATCGATCCCGAGCCGACCGCCCCGACGCCCGGTCCGCCAACCGCGACCCCGTCCGGCGGCGCCCCGATCGACGGTGAAAGATCGTCAGATCCAGCCGAGCACCGTCGTGCCGTCCCGCACCGGGCCACGAAGCATCCGCCTCCGGCTGATCTAGCCGAGGACGAGACAGCCGCGGCTGGCCACCTGCCCGACATCCGCGCGCCGTGGCGGCTCGACCGAGACCAGCACTGGTCGGCGGGGTCTGGCGGATGCGCGACGCAGGACGGGTCCCAGGCGGCGTCCTAGGCCCGTCCTGCAGTCGACGCGAGGCGAACGGGGTCAGGGCGCGGGAGTCAGTTGCCGTCGATGTTCCAGTGTTGGCTCCAGCTGCCGTAGCAGCCCCAGACATGCAGGACGGCACCGTCCAGGAGGCTGGGTCCTTCGATGTCCAGACACCTGCCGTCGTACTGGTTCACGAGCTGTCCCCAGCGGCTGCCGCCCGAGTAGCGCGGTGCCCATCGCTGGTTGGGCCCGTCGTGGCATGTGTACTGGTACACCGCGGTCCCGTCGGCGGCGGGCCGGTCAAGGGACTCGTCGAGACATTTGAGCGACTCCACGTTCTCGATCACGTAGCCCGGACCATATCCGTCGGGTTTGTCGCCGACCCATCGCTTCGTCCAGCGCTGGTTGTCGCCGCCGTGCCAGGTGAAGAGGATTGCCTGCGCCCGGTCGGCGTGCGATCCCTGCCGGATGTCGATCACGTGAGCGGGCTTCTGATAGGGGTCGTAGGGATTGGCGAGGACGCTGTAGTAGACGCCGTTCGGCGAGCGCGCTGGCGACGGCGACCACAACGGCGACCAGCCTCATCATTGTTCTCACGGAACCTCCGAGTTTTCGGCTCCAACGCGGCAGAAACCTAGGCCGCGTCGATGGACGACGCACACCGTAGGACCGGAATGTCGACGGGTTTGTCGACGGGTTTGTCGACGGCGGTGGTCGGAGTGGCGGTAGCTGCGGACCGCCGGGCCAAGGCGTCGAGGGGCGCCCGCGTTTCGCCCGGTCATCGAGTCGCCGCGGGTATGCCCGGAGTCGACGTCGGGCATGCCGGTGCCGTACGGCACGGTCGGCGGGTAGAGATCGGCTACCGCGCCTGCCTCCGATGGGTACGTGACAGCCGGCTGCGACTCCCGTCACCGTACGGTGGAAGGCCGTGCGGATCATCCGGCCGGCTTCGCTGATGCGAAGGTCCCGCACCTGTTGAGCCCGTAGGTCGTCTCTCCAGTGGTGGAGTCGGTCCGGGTCGATGCGGGGGCTCTGCGTGGCGAAAGCCGTGCCTGCCGCCACAAGGAAGGTGGCAACGACGGTCGCCAGCAATCTCGGATCAACTCGGCTCCTCGTCGGCAGGACAGGTCCACCCTGCTGCTGCCGGGCTTTCTCGGCCGGTTGATGGCACTTCGCGTTCTCGGGCGCTGTCGGCAGGTGCGGCCCAAAGAGGGTGCGCCGGGGGCGACGGAAATGTCGACGGCAATGCTGTGCCGGTGTATCGATGGGGTTGGTGCCTGATCGGAGGGACCCCGGCCCGGAGCTGCAGGCGGTGCATCAGGCGGTGCTGCGCGGCCAGCTCGACCGGGCTCCCGCGCCGCCTCCCGCGGCGCGGCCGATGCCGGCGCAGCTCCCCGCCGACGTGACACGTTCCGCGACCGGTTCCTGGCGGCGTTCGGCCCGCCGACCCACTCACGCTGACCGACTTGACGCAACTATCTGGTTGCCATAAAGTCATGGCAACCAAACGGTTGCCATAGATAGAGGTGTGTCATGGGCTTTCCCGATCGGATCGAGCGCAGCATCAGCGTCGCCCACCCGCCGGCGACGGTGTGGGAAGCGATCACGACGGCTGAGGGATTGGGCACGTGGTTCGGCCACAAGGCGACCGTCGACGGACCTGGCGGCCAGCCTGCCGATCACCCGGCAGGCGATCGCCAAACACCTCGGCTTGCTCACCGAGGCCGGGCTGGTCACCGCCGAGCCTGGCGAGCGGCGGCGCGTCCGCTACCGGCTCCGGTCGGCCCCCAT
>WNGI01018981.1_pt1 | contig 10827 bp, 5 predicted proteins | sample 5400621 | NCBI WGS metagenome assembly WNGI01 (sample SAMN13153374, study PRJNA577476) | soil metagenome | isolation source: 20 cm soil or saprolite under Garry oak tree replicate 1 | place: USA:California | collected 2016-06-15 | reverse complement strand
GCCGTGACAGTCGTGACCAAGGCTGGTTTGATCGCGGACATTGGTCGGGGAATCTCCATCCCACGCGAAATGGTGCGAGTGGACGGCGCGGGGAAGTTCCTCATTCCGGGCCTCTGGGACATGCACTCGCATCACCAAGCGACCGGCGGGGAAGCGCTAGACTTATTTCTCGCCAACGGCGTGGTCGGCACCCGCGACATGGGTGCAGATCTTGAATTCATCTTGCCGCTCCGAGAGCGCATAAATCGCGGCGAGTTGCTCGGACCCGAAATTGTCGCGTCCGGACCTATCCTCGACGATGCTCCGCCAGAGTTTCCGTTCCGGCGCCGCGTGACTAGCGCCGAGGAGGCCCGAGAAGCGGTCAGAGACCTTAAGGCCCGCGGAGTCGATTTCATCAAAGTGCACGACCATACGCCGCGCGAGGCGTACTTCGCCATAGCGGAGGAAGCCCCAAGACTCGGCCTGCCGTTTGCCGGCCATGTTCCGATCAAGGTCACCGTCGAAGAGGCGGCCGACTCGGGAATCAAGAGTATCGAGCATCTCGCAAACTTCCGCGTCTTCACCGAATGTTCTCCTGAAGGAGCCTACAGCGCGGTCCGCTGTCAGCCGCGGTTCGACAAACTTGCGGCCAAGGGCATATGGCAAACACCAACGATGGCCTTCTTTCGAGCCCTGCCGGAAGTGTTCTCGGGCCAACCCCTGCCACACGCTGAATACGCCAGCGATGCACTTCTCAAGCTCACGCGCAAGAACGCGGAAGCTTCTCAGCTTGATGAACAAGCATTGTTGTCCATCCGCAACCTTAGCAAGGCCAGCCTGGCTGCTATCCACGACCTGCATTCTCGGGGCAGCCGCTTCCTGGCGGGTTCGGATGGTCTGGTGCCCGGCTTCGGCCTCCAAGACGAGCTGCAATTGATGACCGATGCCGGGTTTTCTCCTCTCCAGGCGATTCAGACGGCGACGATCAACGCCGCGAAATTTCTCGGACGAGAGAAAACTCAAGGCACGATCGAAGTCGGCAAGCGCGCCGATTTCGTGCTGCTCGAAGCTGACCCGCTGACGGACATAAGCAACCTACGCCGCATTGCCGCCGTGCTCGTGCGCGGCCGGCTGCTCTCAAGACCAGAGATCAACCGGATCATTTCTGCACACCGGCGTACTCTTCCGAATTCATGAGCAGCCATCACTCGTTAGGCCAACCCCATTCCTCACGATTAACGCCCCGGCAAGCCCTGGATGTAACGGCCCTCACCGGCCAGCGCACCTTCTGGATTTCCGGAAAGGTGAGCGTCTGAACAAATTCACGCGCGGGTCCCCAACCGTTGAGCTGAAACAGGATCTACAGGATCTGGCTGCATTGCCTCGGGGGACGCCGGAGCGTATATTGACGTGCGACCGGGCGATGCGAGTTGAAAACTTCCGAAGAATCCTGGGAGGTACCGTGGCGAAACCGTGCGGATGTGTCGTGTGCTTGGTGCTTTTGGCAGCCATGCCCCTGCCTGCCGAGGCTCCGGGACTCTCCGAGATGTATGCGCTGATCCGTGCCGAAGAGACCAACAATTCCAAGATCATGTGGATCATCCACGAGATCGCGGATGTGTATGGCCCGCGCCTGACGGGCACAACGAAGTTGAAGGCGGCAGACGATTGGGCCGTCAAGATGATGACGTCGTGGGGACTAGCGAACGCGCACCTGGAGCCGTGGACGTTCCAGCCGCCGAGTGCCGCGACGCCGGTGCCCGGTTGGGAAAACATGGAGCTCTTGGCGGAAGCCGTTTCGCCGTTCCACGGGCAACTGATGGTGAAGCCGCTGGCGTGGACGCCCAGCACGAAGGGAATCGTGACTGCGCAAGTGGTGATGGTGGATCCGCCGGGATTGGCGCCACCGACGGGTGGCGGATTTAACTTTTTTGGAGGTGCGCCGCCACCACCGGAACCGAAATGGGCAGCACCGCCGATGCTGGCAGCAGCCAAGCCAGCCGAGCCGAAGCAGCCGACACCGGCGGAGCTTGATGCTTATTTGAATTCAGTAAAGGACAAAGTTCGCGGCGCAATCGTGTTCGTGGGAAAGCACGTGCAGGTGGCCGAGGAGATGAACCCAGCGCCGATGCGACGTTCCGAGGACGAGTGGAAGTCGCGATTCGATGCCAAGAACCCGCGCCCGTTCCGCTTTCCCGAACCGCCAAAGGTGCCGGAAGGACAGTTGACGCGCGCGGAAGTTTCACGGCAGGTGGATCAGTTTCTTGTGGACAACGGTGCACTGGCACGGATCAACGATGCGGGGCGAGCGCACGGAATCATCATCGCGCAACAAAACAGCACCTACGACTGGACAAGGGCGGTGCCCACGCTGGTGATGCGCAATGAAGACTATGGACGGATCTCGCGGTTGTGTGCCGACGGGACGGCAGTGACACTGCGCGTCAATATTCAGAACCAGGAGGACCCCGAGGGGACGACCGTCTATAACGCGATTGGAGAAATTCCCGGCGCGGACAAGAAAGACGAGATCGTCATGCTAGGAGGCCATTACGACTCGTGGCATGACGCGACTGGAGCTACGGACAACGGCATCGGCTCCTCGATGATGCTGGAGGCGATACGGATTTTGGCGGCGCTGCACGTGAAACCGCGAAGGACGATTCGAATTGCGCTGTGGAGCGGCGAAGAAGAAGGATTGCTCGGCTCGCTGGCATACGTGCAGCAGCATTTTGGGAGTTTTGAAAACCAGAAGCCGGAGTACACGAAACTGGATGCCTATTTCAACATCGATTCCGGCACGGGGAAGCCACGAGGCGCAGGGGTGTTTGGCCCGGCGGGCGCAGCTGACATGGTTCGCGAGGCGCTGATGCCATTTGCAGATTGGGGATTCATGGGAGCTGTGGCGAGCGACAGCCGGAGGACGGGCGGAACGGACAGCACTTCCTTTAACAACGCCGGATTGCCGGGAATTGGATTGGCACAGGATGCCTTTGATTATGGTTCGTTTACGCATCACACCAATCTGGACACCTATGAGCGAATTTATGAACAGGACGTCAGAGAAGGAGCTGTGGAAATTGCCTCGGCCGTGTATTCGCTAGCGATGGCCGACGAGACGGTGCCGCGGTTCAAGGCTGAGGGGATGCCCAAGCCTGTGCCTGAACCTGGACCGGGATCGCAGGCGGCGCCGGTGCGGCATGTTCCGGCGAACTAAAGGGAAAAATTCGACTTGGTTTCGTTATCGATGCTGCTTAATCCTTCCAGAATTCCGTGGTGTCTCGACGGCGACCTGGGGAATAGCAGGAGAGTGTGCCCTTGAAGTTGCGAGCGGTAGAAGTAGACCTCTCGCAAGTCGCCGGTGCCGTATCGCCCGGCCTCATCGTTGAAGTGCGGGGACGCCGGACTGCCGCTCTCGCCTCCAGCGGTCACGGCTTTAGCCCGAACTTTCTCGCCAAACTCGACCACGGCAACGAAGCTGTTTCCGCTGCTGCCATACCACTTCTTCGTCCCCGGGTACGCGTGGGCACCAAAGGAGGCCAGGGAGCCCCACTGCGCAGAAGTGAAACCGACAGGAAGGCTCGGCGCGGCATCGTTGAACGGCTGCACCATGTCGCCGGTCAAGCGCTGGAATCGGTTGATGTTACCCCATGGCGTCTTCCAGCTCCCAAAATCCGCTTCCAGCTTGTCCGACGCCTCCGACAAGGACTGCAGCAGCACTTCCGCCGGCGCCTGGCTGCAAATGTAGTCGCTCAGGTACCTACCTGCCTTTCTTGCATCGCCGCCCACGCGCCGCTGGATGTCCTCGCCCCAGAACACCGCGAGTGATGTTGGCACGGAGTTCACTCCCCACCGCAAATCCCATCCGCGCAAAATTGCAATCTGCTCGGCCACTTTCGTTTTCAGCGGCATGACCGCCGGCGTTTCGTCCCACGCCTTGATAAGGGCCGGGACGGGCTTCTCAAACCACGTCAGATAACTGTCGTACCCCGCGGCGATAAGCGAGCTGAGCGTGAAATCCTTCTTGTCCTCTAAGACCCTGATGGCGTGAAGTCCGCGCGCGGTTTCGCCGCCCGTTTCTGCATAAGGAGGATAGTCTTCCTTCTTCGGGCTGCTCGACCCCGCTGCCGACCATGGCCAGTTGTTCGAATTGTATAGCCAGCCGCTACTAGGATTCAGCAGGTGCGGCGTCTCATCGACAGAAAGAAGCCCGTGCCACTCGGTCGCTGGATTGCTGCCATCGACCGGCTTGGTCCAGTCGAAGCTGGTGTTTCGTCTGGGAATAAAGTTGCCGTGAAAGTAGGCGATGTCCCCGTCGGCATCCGCGAAAATGGTGTTGTTCGAAGAGTTCGTATGGAGCTCCATCGTCTCGCGGAACCCCGCATAGCTCTTCGCCTTGGTGCGTCCGTAGGACTGCATCAGCGCCTTCACCGGCTCTTGCATTAGCCGGATGCTCACCCATTTGCCGTCCGCCTCGCGGATGATTGGCCCGTGATGCGTGCGATAGACGATGAAGTTCTTTTCCGCCATCCCGTGGTCCGTCTTGTACCGCACGGTGATCCCCTTGGCCTCCACCGACCGCTGCTCTTTCCCATACTTGTAGTAAAACCGATCACCCTTCTTCTCGACTGTTTCGAGGTATTCACTGATGGCATTTACTCCGCTCGAGGTGTGCATCCACCCGATGCGATCGTTGAACCCCTGGTAGATGAAGAACTGGCCCCAGGTCACCGCTCCGTACGCATCCAGCCCTGCTTCGCTCACCATCTGCAGCTCGGACCGAAAGAAAAAAGACGTATGCGGATTGATCAGCAGCAACGCGTGGTGCCCTGCGGTGTTCGAGGGCGCCACGGCGATCCCGTTTGATCCCCTAGGCTCCTCATTCTCGTCGTCACCCGCCGAACCAGAGTGCGTCTCGCTCTGGGGGACTTTTCCGTAAAACGCTTCCAGTTGGCTTAGGTTCACCCGCTCGATGTCGCCTCCGATGCTCCCTTCTGTAAACGTCAGCGCCATCCACGGTTCAAATCGCTGGATGACCCTCGGTTTCACCTCGGGATGCTTCGCCATGTAGTAGTTCAGGCCGTCGGCGAACGCCTTCATCAGCCTCTTCAGCCACTCTGGGCTCGCCGCGTATTGCTTCTTGGTTGCTTCGGGGTCAATAAAAAGTTTCATCCGCAGGTCCTGGTAGATCTTGGACGCGCCCTCCGCCTCCGCGAGCCGTCCCATCGCGTTGATGTAGTTCGTCTCCACACGATTGAAATCGTCCTCGGCCTGAGCGTAAATCATGCCGAAGACCACATTGGCGTCGGTCTTCCCGTAAACGTGCGCGATGCCCCAATCGTCCCGGATAATGGCGACGTTCCGCGCCTCTTGCTCCCATCGCACGGCTTCCTGGTTTTTGTCTGCCTGCGAAGCGAAAGAGGTCGATGCGGCCGCAAGAATGAAAACAAGAAAAAGCTTCTTCATGAGTGCCCCTCGAGGTGCCAGCGAAGTTATGCGGCAACCAGGAATAGCTTGTGCGGCGCTCTCCGGCGAACGCGGCAGCCTAGTGTAGTGCGACGGAATTCCGAGCAGCCATGGCAGAGGCCCGCCTAACCCGTATACGCGCACACCCCAACGCGAGGAGAGTTAACTACCGGCAGGCACATCTCGTCGCCACACTCGTGTGCGACGGCGCACGCCTCACAAAGCCAGCCCTTCCCATTCCCCGCGCATTCGGTACAGATTTGAGTGGCAGGCGGGATGCTGCATCGCTGGCAGCTCACCTGCTGTGCCTCGTTTCGGGCCAATAGTTCTACGGCGCCTTTCGGCATGCCTTGCTCAAGAAGGGTGACAACCCTTAGCACAAGAGCCGTTGTCGAACCGTAGTCATACTCATAAAAGAACTTCATCCCTATCTCAAGCACTTCGCTAAACCGCGCTCTCATGCCCATTTCTTCATCACTGGGCTCGGAAGCATAACGCTTGCCGCCAATCTCAAAAGCGCTCAAGTGGCCGCAGCATTCAAGCCAGGTATGGCGGAGAAAATCGTCGAGTTTGCTTAGCGGGGCGCTCAACGGCACTGCCACATGCATCCAATACACCCTGGCGTTACGTCCTGCGATGGCTAAATGGAAACTCGGGGCAGGCGGTCGTTTTTCAGAAACCCGCGATAGCCCGGAAGCTTCGGGTTGGCAGCAGGCACTCAGGTGCCGGGTCATGGACGCGTGGCCGACTAGCTCACCACAGAGATTACACTTTCCCATCGATTGCTGTTTGCCCATGGCTGAGCAATATCATAATGCGTCATAAATTAAAACATTGGCGCAAAGGCCAACGACACTCTCGAGAAGGTTCAACGCGCCAACCTCAATAACGGCCCATCTCCTGTGACACACTACACAGGTCTTCACAGGCCCCCGTCGCTCGTGTAGATTTCTTCCATCTATGCGCATGATTCTTGCAATTTTCGCAATGTTGGCCGCGGGCAATTTGATGGCTGCGCCACCAGACGGCATTTCGCGTGAACTTGCCCGGCAGCGCGCCACCCAGATTTCAGACCTTCGCTACCATCTTCGCTTTACGCTCACTCCTCATACTCGATCTATCTCCGGCCATGAGGACCTGCAGTTTCATTCCCGTTTTTCCGGCCCCCTGCTGCTCGACTTCCGGGATGGAACGGCCGCGAACCTGATCGTCAACGGCGTCCCGGTTCCCGCAAAAATGGACCACGGTCATCTGCAGTTGCCTGTGCATGCCATGCATCGCGGCGAAAATAAGGTCAGCATGGATTTCACTGCCCCGGTCGCCACGGCGGGGAAAGCCGTGACTCGCTTTGAAGACCAGGACGACAACACCGAGTACCTCTACACGCTGTTTGTCCCCATGGACGCTGATATGGCCTTTCCCTGCTTTGACCAACCTGACTTGAAAGGCCGATTCCATCTCGAATTGACGGCCCCGGAAAACTGGACGGCCATTTCCAACGCTGCCATCAAATCTCAATCACCGGCCGGCCCTGGCCAGCGCCTTACGGTTTTTTCCGAAACCCGTCCGATCAGCACCTATCTTTTCGCCTTCGCTGCCGGCCCATTTCGCAAGGTGCGTGAAACGCCTGGCCTGCCTGGACTGTATGTCCGCCAGTCGAAATTCATGAGGGCGGAACAGGAAGCGCCTGAAGTGCAGCAGATCACGGCCCAAGGAATCGATTATCTTTCCAGTTTCTTTGCCCAACCCTTCCCTTTTCCTAAGTACGACATGGTGATGATTCCCGGCCTTGCTTATGGTGGAATGGAACACGCCGGAGCCACTTTTCTGCGAGAGGAATCTGTGCTCTTTCGAATTGCGCCGACTCGCAGCGACCACCTCAATCGCGACATCCTGCTGCTTCATGAACTGACCCACCAATGGTTCGGCGACCTCACCACCATGCGCTGGTTTGACGACCTCTGGTTAAAGGAAGGCTTTGCTCAATACATGGCTTTTCACGCGCTGGCCTCCCTCAAGCCCGGCGAAAACATCTGGAAGCGCTTTTATCAGTCCATCAAACCCGCCGCCTACTCCATCGACTCCACCAAGGGCACGACCCCGATCTACCAGAACATCGCCAACCTCCAGGACGCCAAATCGGCCTATGGCGCGGTGGTCTACTCCAAGGCTCCGGGAGTCATCAAGCAGCTCGCCTTTGTACTCGGTGAAGAAGACTTCCGAGCTAGCCTGCGCCTTTATCTCAAGGAACATGCTTACGCCAATGCGGAGTGGAGCGACCTGGTGCATTCCTTCGAGCGCGTCTCCGGAAAAACGCTGCAGGAATGGGCGGCCATGTGGATTCGTCACCGCGGCATGCCTCAGATAGATGTTGTCTGGTCCTGTGACTCTCAAAACCGCATCGATCACTTTTCATTGACGCAACACGATGTTCTCGGCGAAGGCGGCGTTTGGCCAGTCGGCATGCAAGTCCTGTTCGAATATACTGACCGCGCTCCATCCCATATCCACACGGAACTGAACACGGAAAGGGCCGAGTTGCAGGAAGTCATTGCCAAGCCCTGTCCCCAATATGTTTTCCTGAACGATCAGGATTACGCCTACGGCCGCTTTCTGCTGGATGAGCGCAGCCGCCAGGCGGTCATCGAGCGGCTGGGCGGAGTCTCCGATGTTTTCGAGCGCACCTTACTGTGGGGCTCGCTGTGGGATGCTATCCGCGAAGCGGACCTTGCTCCACGGGATTTCGTGGAACTTGCGCTCCGTCTCCTTCCCGATGAGACTGACGAAGCGCTGGCGCAAAATCTCATCGGCCATGTCACTATCGGCCTGCACCGTTACGTAAACCAAAGTGTCCGTGCGGAGATTGTTCCCAGAGCCGAGACGCTGGCCTCCGACCTGATGCTCCATTCTGCCAATCAGGATCTTCGCATCATCTGGTTTCGCGGCCTTCGCGCCATCGTGGAGAGCGCCCTGGGACGCACACAACTGAAAGACCTTCTCACCGGTAAGCTTACCGTTCCCGGTATGGATCCTCGCCCCTTGGACCGTTGGACCATGGTCACCGCGCTGATTGCCTTGAACGACTCAGAAGCCGACGCCCTCTATGCCGCAGAACAGAAGCGGGACAACACCGGCGACGGCCAGAAATATGCATACATGGCCCAGGCCGCCCATCCGGAAAGCGCCTCCAAGGGGCGCTATTTCGACGACTACCTGCACAACTCTTCTCGTCCGGAAGACTGGATCGAGCAGAGCCTGGGATCCTTCAATTACTGGAACCAGTCAGGGCTGGCGCTGCCGTATTTGAAGCCTGCTCTGGAAGCCCTCCCGCAGATCAAGAGAGAACGCAAAATATTTTTTGTGCTCGGTTGGCTGAACGCGTTTATTGGAGGCCAGCAATCCGCTGCCGCACAAGCACAGGTCCACGAATTTCTGAGTACCGCAGCGCTGGATAAAGACCTTCAGCTCAAGATTCTGGAAGTCTCGGACGAGCTGGATCGCACGGTGAAAATCCGCCAACGCTACCCATAACCGCTCTGAGTAACCTCCCAGTTGCTCTTTCCAAGGGTCTCATTGCAACTTGCACAAGAGCACCCGAGTCATCGCCATCCTGAGGCCGCGGCGCTCCTTCGCGTCTATCGAGCCAACGTAGGAAACGATGATGAACTTATAGCAAGAAGGTTTCCCCCAGTCTTGAACCTTGTGCGACGCAACACGTGTCTCTCGTAAGGGTCTCAATCACTTCACGCAAAAGAACAGGAACAAGGGCATGCAGCCCAATTCCGAGAGGGACCCGCACGGCGATCTTCGTCGGCTGGTGCACGTTCAAGGCTACCCTCGACGAGTGGACGAAGAGCGTGTCGGAGCTCGCAACCTGGATCCGGGTACTCGCCGCCACCACTCGGAGCGAAGCCGATCGAACCCTGGTTCGAAGATCATTCCGAGGACGACGATGACGGTGGGCCGGAGACGATACACTGACTAGGCGCATTCCGAAAGCTGTATCCTCCTGTTGTGCGTCGCAGCATGGGGGCAGCCTCGGACGGTAGGGGCGGTCAATCGCTTCGGTGAGATCCATCGTTTGTACATTTTTTCCGGCGTTGCCAACTAAATTGAACTCCGGTATCGACTAGTACGTGGTGGTAGCATGGCGAGGAAGTGTCGACCGTACCACGAGGAGTCGTGGAGAACGACCGTACCACGAGGAGTCGTGGAGAAAAGCGAAGAGGATCTGCCAACTCAATGCTCGGCAGGTGGGGGAGACATTCCCGTATTTCGGGCATGGTCGGGAAATTTCGGGCATACTTTGCCTGATGAAATTCACGCACCACGGATTGCAAATTGAAATCCCGGACGACTGGTGGACCGAGGCGGGAATGCGAGGTTTTGTCCCCGTATTCACGGCTTATCGCGTGAATCACAGTTTGTTTAAGAATGTCCGCGAAGTCCCTATCAAAGACGTGGGTCCAGTCGTCAGTCGCAATTCAGGGGTAGGGATTTTTAACGACAGCGAAGAAGAGGGTTCAGCCCGAGAACGAGTCTTGCGAATTCTGCGCGGCTTCCGGTTTGACAACGCCATCCCGCCAGTGGAAATCGTAGCGGGCCAAGCTGGATACCTGTATCGATACAAACTTGTTCATGGTGCGCACCGATTCTATTGTTCGCTGGCAGCGGGATTCTCGTGCGTACCGTCCATCGAGGGCTTTGACCCAAGGCATTAATCCTATCTCTACCAGTCTGACTGCGAAACTCAGGATAGCAAAAAGCCACGCCTGAAACGCTTTGTGGACGGCCAACTTTTGGATGGCCCGTGATCTCACGAATGATCGGAACCTCTTTGTTTTCAGATCGGACGGAATTTTCGGTAACCACAGTTAATCGTATCGCAACGCTTGCATGGGATCCGTAGCGGCTGCGCGCCGCGCGGGAACCAGGCAAGCCAGTGTTGCTGCGGCGACGAGCAGCACCGTCGCGCCGCCGAGCAACAGCGGATCGCGCGAGCTCTCCGTCACCCACTTCGTCGACACTCTGTTGAACGCCATGCTCAGCACGATTCCCGCAATGACTCCCGCTCCAACATTCACCGCAGTCGACGAGAGTACGATGCGGAATACGTCCGCAGCCCGCGCGCCCAGCGCCATGCGTATCCCGAACTCGTTCGTGCGCGTCGCCACTCCGTAAGAGACCACGCTGTACAGCCCCACGGCCGCAAGCGCCAGGGCCAGCGCCGAAAAGATGCCAAATAGCGTTGCCATCAGCCGCTGTTGCGCGTACTCCTCTTGCCCGGTAATCCAGGCGTCGAGGTCACGCACGCGCATCACCTGCTGCTCCGGATCGATCTGCACGATTTGCGCGCGAATATCGCGCACTATCGAAAGGGGC
>WNGI01006212.1_pt1 | contig 10827 bp, 9 predicted proteins | sample 5400621 | NCBI WGS metagenome assembly WNGI01 (sample SAMN13153374, study PRJNA577476) | soil metagenome | isolation source: 20 cm soil or saprolite under Garry oak tree replicate 1 | place: USA:California | collected 2016-06-15 | reverse complement strand
GGGCCAGCCGCAGAAGTGGCTCGACGCCCCGCAGGGCACCGCGAACCAGAAGTTCCTCGAGGCGCTGGCCAACTTCATGTACTGGGAGAACTACGACGTGCGGGTGCGGATGGATGGGAAGATCGATAAGGTGGCGCTGAACGACATTCTGGCTCGCCGACAGAGACGTCAGACATCAGGGGTCAGGCGTCAGAACTGACGTCTGAAAACTGACGTCCGACGCCTGGAGGTCTCATGGACATCAAATCCGGCCGTATGGTGTTCCTCGGCTACGGCAAGTACTGGCGCTCGGACCGCATCGTCGGAATGGTGCCGATCGAAGACGACCGCGGGCCTGGGCGGCGCACCGACGTGTTCGTCGAGGACCGCGCGCAGCCGATCGTCGCCTCGCGCACCGAGGACGCGATCCTCGCGGACCTGGGCGCGACCGACGACAGCTTCCAGCTCGAGGCCCTGCGGGCCGCGATCGTCGAGCAGCTGGAGTCATTCCACGAGTTCTCGCCGGTCTTGCGGCGAGCGCTGCTGCACGAGCACCACTTCGACGTGGAGAAATGGGAGGAGCGCCTGGGCACCCTGCTGAGGCCCAGCACCACGCCAGCGGCCGCCTCGCAGAACGACCTGTTCGCATGACCAACAACAACGACATCCTCGGCCATCCGCGGGGATTGGTGACGCTCTTCTTCACCGAGACGTGGGAACGCTTCTCCTACTACGGCATGAGGGCGTTCCTGATTCTCTATATGGTCCACGCTCTCGGGTTCGACGACAAACACGCCGGTTCCGTCTACGGCACCTACACCGGAAGCGTGTGGTTCGCGGCGATTTTCGGTGGTCTCATCGCGGATCGATGGCTGGGGCACTACCGCAGCGTACTCTGGGGCGGGATCATCATCGCCCTGGGGCATTTCACGCTCGCCTTCCATCCTCTACCCTTTTTCTACGCCGGCCTGACCCTGGTGGTGATTGGGACGGGGCTTCTCAAGCCGAACGTCAGCACCCTGGTCGGATCGTTGTATGACCAGGGGGACGGGCGCCGGGACGCGGGATTCTCGATTTTTTACATGGGCATCAACCTCGGGGCGTTCTTGGGGCCGCTGATCGCCGGCTACCTCGCCCAGAACGTCGACTGGCACATCGGATTCGCCTGCGCGGGCGTCGGGATGACGCTCGGGTTGCTGGTGTATGTCTTCCTGCGGGGATGGCTCACCCCCGGTCTTGAACGGCTGCAGGTCCGGCCACAGCCTCCAACGGCCGGAAGCCCCGCAACCACCGCGGGCGGCTTCAGTCCTGCGGACTGGAAACGCATGGGAGCCGTGGTGGTGCTGTTTCTGTTCGCGTCGCTGTTCTGGGCGGGGTACGAGCAGGCGGGATCGAGCCTCAATCTGTTCGCTGATCGCTACGTTCGGCTCGAGCTGCTGGGCGTCAAGTTGTACGCCTCGTGGTTCGTTTCTGTCCAGGCGGCCTTCGTCATCCTGCTGTCACCCTTGTTTGCGTGGCTGTGGATCAAACTGGGGCGGCGCCAGCCCTCCAGCCCGGCGAAGTTCGCGCTCGCGCTGCTGTTCATGGGCCTCGCGTTCCTGCTGCTGATGCCGGCCGGTTCGATCGCGCAGGGGGGAATCAAGGTCAGCCCGCTGTGGTTGATCGGGGCCTTTTTCATCGAGGAGCTCGGTGAACTCTGCTTGAGTCCCGTGGGCCTGTCGGCCGTCACCAAGCTCGCCCCCACGCGAGTCGTCGGGCTGATGATGGGCGTGTGGTTTCTCTCGAACGCTCTGGGAAACAAACTCGCCGGCTGGGCTGCGGGATTCATCAGCACCATGCCGATCGCCTCGCTGTTCGGCGCCACTGCTGCAGCCATGCTCGGAGCCGCAGTGATCATGTTCCTGCTGCTCAAACCGGTGCGGAACCTGATGGGGGGAGTGAACTGAGAACTGCAAACTGAAGACGTCAGACATCAGACGTCAGTCGTCTCTGATGTCTGACGTCTGACGTCTATCTTCCCAACTTTCTCTGGAAGAAGTCTACGGCTGCCTTATACCCCCGCAGCCAGTCCGCGTGCAGCAGGAAGTCGTGGATTTCGTCGGGGAAGATGAGCTGCTCGACCTGGACACCGCGGGCCCGCAGCGCCCCTGCCAGCTCCACCGACTGGCTGAACTGCACGTTGCGGTCGTCGTCGCCGTGGATCAGGAGCACGGGGGAGCGCCAGTCGCTCACCGACGCGATCGGGGACGACTCGAACGCGACCCGCGCCACATCCGCCTGCTTGGCCGGGTCGTACTCGGTCACCCAGTTCTGGATCTCCGTATTCCAGTCGTGCACGCCGTGCAGGTCCACGCCCGCCGCGAACAGGTCCGACGCGCGCGCGAGCCCCAGCGCCGTCAGGTAGCCGCCGTAGGAGCCGCCCCACAGGCCGATTTTCGCGCCGTCGACATCGGCGCGCGTCCGCAGATACACGCCCGCGCCCATCACGTCGTTGAACTCGCTGGCGCCCTGCGCGCCGTAGTGCAGCGCCTCGCGGAAATTCAGACCATAGCCGATGCCGCTGCGGTAATTCACCGACAGCACGACATAGCCGCGGCTCGCGAAGTACTCGTTGAGCGCGTAGGCGTTGCGGTAGTAGTACATGTAGTGCCAGCCGAGCAGCATCTGCCGGCGTGACCCGCCGTGGAAGAAAATGACGGCGGGCCGCCGCTCACCGGCGCGCAGCCCTTTCGGAAGAAACAGCTGGCCGTGAATCGGCATGCCGTCGGCGGCGGAGAACACGACCTGCTGCGGCTCGACGAGCGCCGCTTCGGGGAAGTCTGCCGGGATCGCCTGCGGGGCGAGGTCCCGGGCCGGCCCCGTGCCGAGCAGCAGGGCGGGACGGGGTGGCTTGCGACCATCGCTGCGCAAGAACGCGACGCCCTTGCCGTCGGCGGTCGGCACCGGCGCCCATTCCAGCCCCGTGCCGGTCGTCACCGCCGCGGGTGCGCCGCCGGCCACCGCCACGCGCCACACGTGACGACGATCGATGTCGCCCTGGTTCGAATTCAAGTACAACGTGGTCCGGTCCGCGCTCGGCGCGACGTACTCGACTTCGAAGTCGCCGGGCGTGAGCAGCGTGGCTCGACCGCCCTGGGCGGGCACCGCGTAGAGGTGCGTCCAGCCGTCCTTCTCCCACGGAAACACGATGCGGTCGCCGGCCATCCACAGCAGCTGCTGGTCGGCGACGATGTCGCGGTACGCGCTGCCGGGGCCGGGGTCGGCTTTCCAGATTTCCCGCCCCGTGCCCGTCGCCACGTCGGCGACGCGGATCGACCACGGCTGGGCGTCGCGGCGCGGGGTGAACGGCACGCGGCCCGGCTCGGGCGGCGCCCGCGTGAAGGCGATGCGCGCGCCGTCGGGGGACCACACCGGGTCGTCGTCGCGGTCGAGCGCGGGATCGAGGAAGCGCAGCGACTTCCCGGCGACGTCGTAGACGGCGACGAAGGCGTGATCGCTGCGGTTGCTGACGAAGGCGAGCTTGCCGCCGTCCGGCGACCAGCGCAGCGCGCTCGCCGACCCGCGGGCGTGGATCAGCTGCTCGGCGGGGGACGAATCGGCGAGCGACGCCCACCACACCTGGCCGCGCTGGAGAAATGCGACGCGGTCGCCCTTCGGGGAGATCGCGGGTGAATTGCCTTCGCCCAGCCGGCGCACCGCCCCCCCCGGCACCGTGACGAGCCAGACCTCCTGCTTGACCGCGGTCGTGAGGCTGCGCGGGTTGGGGATCTCGCCGCGCCCGTTGGGACCGCCGCCCCGCGTGTAGACGATCGCCTTCCCATCGGGCGTCCAGGCGAGATCGCCGATCTCCTGGCCGTCGTCGTCCGCGTACGCGGTGAGCTGGCGGCCCTGGTACTCGGGCGCCGTGGCTATCCAGATATTGCGCGCGCCGTTGGCGTTGAAGACCCACGCCACGGCGCCGCCCGCCGGAGCGGTGACCAGGTCTTCCGGGAACGGCGCGGACAGCGCCTGCTCGAGGGTGAACGCCGGCTGTTGCGCGGCGAGGGGCGCGGTCGCGGCGAGCGCGACGGCGAGGGCGGCGAAGCGGGATGGTCGCATGGCGCATCAACCTACCGGTGCGGCGGACTCCGTCAAATCGTATGTTGGCATCACCAAGGAGGCCCCGATGCGCCCTGCGCTTCTGAAGAAGCTCGCCGCTGTGCTGCTGCTCGTTGGACTGGCTCTGCCATACGGGTGCGACGCGCGGCCGGTCGCAGTGCTGTGGTCCAGCGGTGACGACCTCGCCCTGTGGTTGACCGTCGGCGTGCCGGTCCTCGCCGCGATCGCGTACGGACTGCACGCGCTGCTCCCCGCGTTGGCGCGCTTCCACGAGCGGCACGGGGCCGGCCTGCACGGGATCTTCCGCGCCGTGTTCTTCCTGCTGGCCGGCGCCTACCTGATGCGCGGGCTGCAAGGGAAGGAAGACGACTTTCCGTTCTGGCTGATCGCGCTGCTGTTCTGCGGCGCACTGCTGTGGTGGCAGCAGCGACGCGGCACCAAGGCGCAGCGGCTACCGCTCCTCTTTCTGACGATCGTGGGGCTGCCGGCGGTCTATTACGCCACGGCGTTCCTCAAGGGCGGGATGCAGTACGGCGGCTGGGTCTTCACGGTCGGTTATGTGGTGGCGCTGGTGGCGGAGGTGCTGGGGCTGCGCCACGCGACGCCGGTCACGCACGGCGGCTAGGGGCTCGCCCCGGGCTGCCACTCCAGGTCGCCCACCTCGGCGAGCGCGCGCCCGCCGATCTGGTCGGTGTCGCTCAGCACCCCGACGGCGATGATCGACTTGGCGGCGCGGTTGAACGCGCGGCGATAGTCGGCGAACGGGTCCCGGCGCTCCACGTGCCAGGACCCGTCGGCGTCTTCAGCGCGTTCCAGCACGACTACGGCGCGCAGGCTGCTCGAGGGGCTCAGGAACATCTCGCCGCGGCCTTCGGTGTTCCCCCAGGAATAGACAATCATGCGGCCGTCCGCGAACTCCACGAGCACGCGCACGGGACTGTCGTCGCGCGCACGCTGGCGCAGCGTGGCGGTGTGCACTGGCGTCGCCGTCTGCCATCCCCAGGTGAGCGTCCCCTTGCGCACCGGCGGGGGCACGGCCTGACGGAGGCGGTAGCGCGCGAAGCCTGCGCCACCGGCGTGCTCGATCCGTAGAAAATGATTGCGCGTGACGCGGAACCGGGGCGCGGACGCGCCGCGCACCGGCTGCAGCGTCCAGCCGCGGGGCAACCCCTCGCTCGGCTGGACCACGTTCAGGTTGGTGAGCGTCTGCAGCAGCAGCAGCCAGTGCGCGCTCACATCGGCTCTTCCGCGAAGTGGCAGGCGGCGAGATGCCCTCCACCCGATGCCACCGCGCGCAGCGCGGGAATCTCGGTGCGGCAGCGGTCATTTTTCTTGGGGTGCGGGCAGCGCGGGTGGAACGGGCAGCCCGGGGGCGGGTTGACCGGCGACGGCACGTCCCCGGAGAGCACGATGCGCCGGCGCGGCGCGTTGGGATCCGGCACCGGGACAGCGGACAGCAGCGATCGCGTGTAGGGATGGCGCGGCGACTGATACACCGTCGCCGCCGGCGCCCGCTCCACGATTTTTCCCAGATACATCACGGCCACCTGCTCGGCGGTGTGGCGCACGACGGCGAGGTCGTGCGCGATGAACAGGTAGGTGAGGCGGTGGCGGCGCTGCAGGTCGGTGAGCAGGTTCAGGACCTGCGCCTGCACCGACACGTCGAGCGCCGAGACCGGCTCGTCGCACACGATGAACGCCGGCTCGACTGAGAGCGCCCGCGCGATCCCCACGCGCTGCCGCTGTCCGCCCGACAGCTCGTGCGGGTAACTGTCGGCGAGCGTCGCGTCGAGCCCCACCTCGTCGAGCAGCGCGGCCACGCGGCGATCGGCGTCCGCCCCCGCGGCGAGCCGGTGGATTGCGAGCGGCTCGCGCAGCGTCTGCCGCACCGTCATCCGCGGATTCAGCGAGCTGTACGGATCCTGGAAGACGATCTGCATCCGCCGCCGCAGGGCACGCAGCTCGCCGGGCGGCAGCGCGAACACGTCCCGGCCCTCGAACAGCGCCGCGCCCGCGGTCGGCTCCGTCAGGCGCAGCAGCGTGCGCGCGATGGTGGATTTCCCGCTCCCCGACTCGCCGACGAGACCCAGCGTCTGCCCGGCCGCGATAGTGAACGACACGCCATCGACCGCGCGCACCACGCGCCGCGGCTTGCCGAGGCCGAGCCACGCGCGCTCGCCCGGGTAGTGCTTGACGAGATCGCGGACGTCGACGAGCGGGGCGGTGGCGGTCATGGCAGCGGCCGGCGGCGCTGCGGCTCGGTGATCAGCCAGCAGCGCGCGGTGTGGCCGGGAGTGCCGGTGTCGAGGAGCGGCGGTTCTTCCCTGCGACACTTGTCCCACGCGTGGGGACAGCGCGGATGGAAGCGGCAGCCCGTGGGCCAGTGCGTCGCGGCGGGGACGTTGCCGGGGATGCTGTAGAGGCGCTCGGCGGGGCGATCGAGCCGCGGGATCGACGCCATCAGCCCCTCGGTGTACGGGTGCCGCGGGCCGGCGAACAGTCCTTTGGTCGTCGCGGTCTCGACGACCTGCCCGGCGTACATCACCACGACGCGGTCGGCGGTACCGGCGACGACGCCGAGGTCGTGGGTGATCAGCATGACCGCCATCCCCAGCTCGGCCTGCAGCCGCTCGAGCAGCTCCAGAATCTGCGCCTGGATGGTGACGTCGAGCGCCGTGGTGGGCTCGTCGGCGATGAGGATCTGGGGCCGGCAGACGAGGGCCATCGCGATCACCACGCGTTGCCGCATCCCGCCCGACAGCTGGTGCGGGTAGTCGTCCACCCGCGTTTCGGGATCGGGGATGCCGACGAGCCGCAGCATCTCGATCGCCCGCGCGCGCGCCTGCGCGCGCGACATGCCCTGATGGACGATCGCCGCCTCGGCGACCTGGTTGCCCACGGTGAAGACCGGATTCAGCGAGGTCATCGGCTCCTGGAACACCATCGCGATGCGGTTGCCGCGGATGGCGCGCAGGTCGGGGGGCTCGAGCGTGAGCAGGTTGCGGCCGTCGAACTCGATGTAGCTGCCGGGCCGGATGTGCCCCGGCGGCTCGGGGATGAGGCGCAGGATGGAGAGCGAGGTGACGGTCTTGCCGCACCCCGACTCGCCGACGATGCCGAGCGTCTCGCCCGGGAACAGCTCGAACGAGACGCCGTCCACGGCGCGCGCCGTCCCCGCTCCACGGCCCGTGACGAAATACGTCTTGAGGTCGCGGACTCTGAGCAGCGGAGCCGGCTCCGTCACGTCGCCTCCTCGCGCGGATCGAGGGCGTCGCGCAGCGCGTCGCCCAGAGCGTTGAGGGCCATCACGACCGACGCGATGGCGAAGCCCGGGACCAGGGCGATCCAGGGCGCGGTGGTCAGCAGGTCCCGGCCGTCGGCGATCATGTTGCCCCAGCTGGCCACGGGGGGACGCACGCCGATCCCGAGAAACGACAGCGCGGCCTCGAGCAGCATCACGTGGCCGATCCCCAGGGCCGCCGACACGATCAGCGGTGCTGCGGCGTTGGGCAGGACGTGGGCAAAGATAACCCGCCCCGGCCGCGCGCCCAGCGCGCGCGCCGCGTCCACGAACGGCCGCTCGCGCAGCGACAGCACTTCGGCGCGCACCAGCCGGCTCGTCCCGAACCAACCGGTCACGCCGATGAGCACGATCAGCGTTCCCAGCGGCAATCGGCTCCACAGCGCGACCGCCATCAGTAGCAGGAACATCCGCGGCACAGCGATGCCGACGTCCACGAATCGCATGAGGATCGCGTCGACCCAGCGCCCCATGTAGCCCGCGACCGCGCCCACGACCGCGCCCAGCGTCACCGCGACCAGCATCGCGAGCGTGCCCACGCCCAACGAGACCCGCGCGCCGTACGCGACGCGGCTCAGGATGTCGTGACTGTACAGGTCCGTGCCGAGCGGATGCAGCCACGACGGCGGCCGGTTCTGCAGGCCGACGGGGTCCGGCTGGGCGGCGGGATCATACGGGGCGACGAGGGGAGCGAAGACGGCGACCAGCACGAAGAAGGCGAGCACGGCGACGCCGGTCGTCGAGGTGGGGTGCCGGAAAAAGCGCCGCCCCCGTGCCGTGCGCTCCCAGCGCCGGCGCAGCACCAGGGCACCGCCGGTCGCCCCGGCGAAGAGCACGAGGAGACTCACCCAAGTGCGCAACATCAGGCGGCGTCGCCGTCGCCGAGCCGCACGCGCGGATCGGCGAACGTGGTGAGCAGGTCGGCGACGACGCTGCTCAGCGCCACCATCGCGGCGGCGAGGATCGCGGCGGCGGTCACCACCGGGTAGTCGCGCGAGAAAATCGCGTCGGCGGCGAGCTTGCCCATCCCCGGCCAGGCGAACACGGTCTCCACGAGCACCGCACCGGTGAGCAGGAACGGCAGCGACAGCCCCAGCAGCGTGATCACCGGCAGCACGGCGTTGCGGAGCGCGTGATGCACCAGCACCCGTCGCTCGCCAAGCCCCTTGGCGCGGGCGGTGCGGACGTAGTCCTGGTGAATCACCTCGAGCATCGCCGCCCGCTGATAGCGCGCGGTGCCGGCGGCCCCGACAAGGCCCAGCGTGAACGCGGGCAGGATGAGGTGCCGCAGGGTGTCGAGGATCCGTCCCCCCCACGGCAGAGCGTCGTGCACCACCGGGTCGCTGACTCCGCCCACCGGCAGCCAGTGGAGCCATTGGCCGAACACCAGCAGCAACGCGAGCCCCAGCCAGAATGTCGGCACGGAATAAAGGAAGAGGGTGAGGTGGCTGATGGCGGCGTCCACGCGGCGCCGCGCGCGGGCCGCCTGATACGCGCCGAGAGCGATCCCCAGCGTGAACTCGATCACCAGCGCCGCGACGCCGAGCAGCACGGTGTTGGGAACGGCATCCGCCAGCGCCCTCGCGACCGGCCGGTGCTGGCTGAAGGATTCGCCGAACTCTCCGTGCGCGACGTTGCCCAGGTATTTGACGTACTGCACGGCGAGGGGACGATCGAGGCCGTACACCCGCTTCAGGCGGGCGATGGCCTCCGGGCTCACACTGCGGTCATCCGACGAAGGGAGAAACGGCGTCCCCGGCGCCAGGTGAATGAGGACGAAGGTGAAGGTGAGAACCGCGAGGACGATGGCGACGGACGCCGCGAGGCGTCTGAGCAGCCACGCCGTCACCGGCGCTCCACGCGGTCCCGCTCGATCAGCTGGTCGGATGGGATGCGCCACGTCCGCAGCAGGGCGTAGGGCGCGTCGGGGCGGATGCGGACGTCGGCCACGCGGCGGTGCGCGACCGCGACGCTTTGCGGCGAGTACAGCCAGATCCCCGGTGCGTCGTCCAGGAGCTGCTGAAAGACGGCACGCCACGCGCGCAACGACGCCGCCCGGTTCGGCGCGGCGATGGCGCGCGCATAGGCCTCCGCGAAGGCCGGGCTGTCGTAGTGTGTGAAGTTCGAGGGGGCACCAGGCAACCAGACCTGTGCGATACTCGACGTCGGTGAGGGATCGCCGATGCGGGAGATCAACGCGGCGTCGTAGTTACCAGCCTCCACCCGCTGGTTGAGGACGCTGTTATCGAGCTCGGTGATCTCGACCGCGACGCCGAGGCGGCGGAACTGCTCCTGCAGCAGCCGCGCGTACTGGCGGCGCATCGCGCTCGTGGTCGGCGTCAACAACTCGAACTTGAGCGGCAGGCTGTCCCGGTCGCGCACCCCGTCGCCATCGTGATCCCGCCAGCCGTGCATGCTCAGCAGGCGCGCCGCCAGCGCGGAGTCGAACGGCAGGGCCCGCAGGGTCGAATCCCACGTGGCCCACACCAGCGGCATCGGGCCCGGCGGGACTTTGGCGAGCCCGGCGAACACGCTCTGCGCCATCTGCTGCCGATCGCTGGCGATGGTCAACGCGCGGCGGAGGTCGCGGTCGCCGAAGAGCGGGTGGGGGAGCGTCGTGTCGCCGCGCGCGCGCAGGTTGAAGGCGAGGAAGGTGTAATACGGGCCCGCATACGGATAGGTCGCGAGCTGTGGCGCGGTGCGAACGCGCTCGAGGTCCGTGGGCGGCAGAAACTCGTAAACGTCCGCCTCACCGGCGAGAAGCTGGGTCACGGCCACGCTGGGGTCGGGCGTGAACCGCCAGATGATCCGCCGGATATGGGGCCGCCCCAGAAAGCAGGTGGAGTCCGCCTCGAGCTCGAGGCTCTGCCCCGCCTTCCAGGACACGAACCGGTAGCACCCCGCGCCCACCGGCGCGCGGCCGAACGGCGCCGTGCGGAACTGGTCGCGCGGCACCGTGCGCAGCAAATGCGCCGGCAGGATGCGCACGTGGTGCACCGCATCGTAGAACATCTCGGGATAGGCTTCACTGAAGTGGAACACCACGGTCAGCGAGTCGCGCGTCGTGACCCGCCGCAGACGCGCCAGCGCGGCCCGGGCCCGGGAGTTCACGACGGAGTCGGTGTTGACGTCGAACGAGAACGCTACGTCCTCGGCGCGCACCGGACGCCCGTCGTGCCAACGCGCGCTGGGATTCAGATGGAAGGTGATCGTGCGCGGGTTGTCCCACTCCCACCGCTCGGCGAGCTCGGGGACGAAGCCCACGTCGCCGAAGGTATTTCCCGATGGCCCCAGGTCGGCGAGCTTGACGTACACCTGATCGTCCACCGCGTCCGCGTGCGCGTCGTCCGACGCCGGCGGCAACAGGATGTCGGGCTCCCCCAGCCCGGCGATGACGAGGGTCCCACAGTAGTCCCCCGTGCACCCGCCGCGCCGGCCGCAGGCGGCCA
>WNGI01006211.1_pt1 | contig 10827 bp, 6 predicted proteins | sample 5400621 | NCBI WGS metagenome assembly WNGI01 (sample SAMN13153374, study PRJNA577476) | soil metagenome | isolation source: 20 cm soil or saprolite under Garry oak tree replicate 1 | place: USA:California | collected 2016-06-15 | reverse complement strand
CGTGTCCGCGAAACGCCTCGGGCGGCGTGCGGTGGAGCGAATACGTCGCGCGGCTTCCGAAGTAAGTGAAGTGTCACGCCGCCCCGCGGCGTCCGGCAGAAGCCCCACCGCCGTTCACGACGACGACTTCGGTCGCTCGCGAGCCCCCCGACCCCACTCGAGAGCCCCCGCCCGGTATCGGCTTCGGCGATGAGATGGACGTGATCGTTCTGAACCGTGAACTGAACGATCCGGAAATCCTCGCGAGAGGAAACGGCGAGGGCGCGGCGCACGTGTGGGAAGACACGCGGAGCGCGCAGGCAACGAATGGCCTCCACCGATCGCATCGTGACATGCACGGGTTGAGCGGCGACGTGCGGAGCGCGCGGCCGATGCGGAACGCCGGGCCGCCGGCGTCCGGGCGTGAGCTTGCGCCCGGCGCCGGGACGTCGCCCGCCCCAGGTGCGAGGTGCGGGCAGAGAGAGCTGAACGGGACGACGAGCCATCGTCTTGATTGAGCGATATTACCATTCTTGCTTACTCTTGTCAAGCACCCGGATCCCCGACTTCACGGACGAGTCGCTCCGGCTTGCGGTGTGATCACGCGGCTGCATGTGTGCACCGGCACGCAGCAATACGACTTCGGCTCACTCGCCGGACAATCCTTACGACCGCAGCACGCGGATGAACTTCCGCTTCCACGGCGATTATCCGGCCATGCCTGCGCCGACACCGTCACCCGTCCGACCATCCATCATCATTCGCTCGGCAGATCACAGCACCTCCTCGGCGAGCAGACGGAGCACCGCGGGATCGCGCGTCATCGCGACCAGCGTCGTCACCGGTGTCCTGCGCCATGCGGCGAGGCGCTCGCGGATGCGCGCCGGCGGCCCGCACAGCGCGATCTCGTCGGCGAGCTCGTCGGGCACCGCGGCGATCGCTTCTCCCCGTCGTCCTTCGAGAAACAGCTGCTGGACCCGGTCGGCGGCAGCGGCGTGGCCCATGCGCGCCACCTGCTCCTTCGAGAAGTTCTTCGTCCGGTGACCCATGCCGCCGATGTAGAAGGCGAGCGTCGTCTTCACCGGGAACAGGCACTGGGCCAGGTCGTCACCGACCACCACCTGCACGGAGCATGCGATCTCGAACCCGGGACGGAAACCGTCCAGCAGGTCGCCGTATACGTCGCGCATGCGATACGGCGACATGTAGAGCGGGAGCCAGCCGTCGGCGATCTCCTTCGCCAGCGCGATGTTCCGCGGTCCCATCGCGCCGAGGTAGATCGGCACGGCGGAGCGGAGCGGTTGGCCGATGAGCTTGAGCGGTTTTCCGAGGCCACTGCCGCCGCGGTACGGCAGCTGGTAGTGGCGGCCGTCGAACGTGACCGGCCCCTCGCGCCGGATCATCGTGCGGACGAGGGCGACGAACTCGCGCGTGCGCGTGAGCGGGTGCGGGAACGGCTGTCCGTACCAGCCCTCGACCACCTGCGGCCCCGAGACGCCGAGGCCGAGAATCAGCCGCCCGCCCGAGAGATGGTCGATGGTCATCGCCGTCATGGCGACGGACGCGGGCGTCCGCGCCGAGATCTGCATGACCGCCGTGCCGAGCTTGATGCGCGTCGTGCGCGCACCCATCCAGCAGAGCGGCGCGACGGCGTCGGACCCGTAGGCTTCTGCCGTCCAGACCGAGTCGTAGCCCAGGCGCTCCGCCTCGAGCACGAGGTCGATCGGGTCTTCCGGGCCCGCCATCCAGTAGCCGAGCATGAGACCGAGCTTCATCGGGTCGTCTCCCTACCACGGTCATGCAGCCGCATATAAGTCGGCTTGTGGTGCCGGCGCGCGTACGCCATCTGCTGGCACGTGCGTCCGCTCCCCATCGACGCCGTCCTTCCCGACGCCGTGGCGAGCCTCCGCCGCTCGCGCTGCCTCGTCCTCCGCGCCGCGCCCGGCGCCGGCAAGACCACGCGGGTGCCGGCCGCGCTCCTCGACGCGGGCCTTGCCGGGGACCGCCACGTCCTCGTCCTCGAGCCGCGGCGGATCGCGGCACGGGCGGCCGCGACGTTCGTCGCCCGCGAGCGTGGCAGCGTGGTTGGCCACGAGGTCGGCTACCGCGTGCGGTTCGACGAACGCGGTGGCCCACACACCCGCCTCTGGTTCGTCACCGAAGGCGTCTTCGGTCGACTCCTCGCCGCCGACCCCTTCCTCGAGCGCGTCGGCGTCGTCGTGCTCGACGAGTTCCACGAGCGCCATCTCCAGGGCGACGTCGCCCTCGCCGTGGTGCGCGAGCTCCAGGACACCGTGCGCCCCGACCTTCGCCTGGCCATCATGTCCGCGACACTCGACACGGACGCGCTCGCCCGGGCGCTCGGCGACGCCGTCGTCCTGACCGCTGAAGGGCGCGCCTTCCCGGTCACCGTCGAGTACGACGTCGAGCCGAGCACCGATCGGCACGTCGCGGGGCGCGTCGCGGGGGCGCTCCGCCGCGTCCTCGATGATCCCGGGGACGTGCTCGTCTTCCTCCCCGGCGCGGCGGAGATTCGCCGGGCCGCCGAGGCGATCGGCGCGCTCGCCGCCACGCACGACCTCGACGTGCTCACCCTGCACGGCGACCAGCCGCTCGACGTACAGGAGCGGGCACTCCGGTCCGGCTCGCGGCGGCGCGTCGTCCTCGCGACGAACGTCGCCGAGACCGCGCTCACCGTGGAAGGCGTCACCACCGTCATCGACTCGGGGCTCGCGCGCGTGGCGCGGCTCGACCCGCGCCACGGGATCAACGTGCTGCGCGTGCAGCCGATCAGCCGCGCGTCGGCCGAGCAGCGCGCGGGACGGGCGGGACGGCTCGCGCCCGGACGCTGCCTTCGCCTGTGGTCGCACGCAGAGCACGCCGGCCGGCGGGCCGCCGAGACGCCCGAGGTCCTGCGCCTCGATCTCACGCGCGTCGTGCTCGAGCTCCACGCGTGGGCGCTCGCCGACGCGCGACGGCTCCGCTGGCTCGATCCGCCGCCGCCGCACGCGATCGAACGCGCCGAACGCCTTCTCGCGCAGCTCGGAGCCCTCGAGCCGGTCGGCGGCGCCGTCACGCCGACGGGCCGCCGCGTGCTCGCGCTGCCGGCCGAGCCACGCCTCGCCCGCATGCTGGTCGAGGCGGAGCGGACCGGTGCGGGCCCGGACGGCGCGCTCCTCGCGGCCCTCGCGAGCGAGCGCGACATCCTCGCGCGCGGCGAGGCATTCGCCGACTTCCCACCGGGATCGTCGGACCTCGAGCTCCGCGCCCGCCTCTTCGAGGACGCCGCCCGGCGGCGGTTCGCAGCCGACGCATGCCGCGCGCTCGGCCTCGACCCGGGCGCCGTCCGCGCCGTCGAGCGGGCGCGGCGCCAGCTCGCACGCCTGCTCGACGCGACCAACGCCGCGACGCCGGATCCCGACGCCCTTCGCCGGGCAACGCTCGCGGGGTTCCCCGATCGGGTCGCCCGGCGCCGAGCCGCCGGGTCGCCGCGCGCCGTCATGGTGGGCGGGACGGGGATCGTCCTCGGACGCGAGAGCGTCGTCCGGGAGGCCGACCTGTTCGTCGCCGTCGACCTCGAGCGCGGCCACGGCCCGGAGGCGCGCGTGCGGGTCGCTGCCGCGATCGAGCGCGACTGGCTCGCGGTCAGCGAGACGCGCGAGCTCGTCTTCGATGCCGGCCGCCGGCGCGTCGTCGAGCGCCGCCGCACGTGCTACCACGACCTCGTGCTGGCCGAGGCCGTCCGCACCGACGTCGACCGCGGCGCCGCCGGGGATCTGCTCGCCGCCGTCGCGCGAGCCGACCCCCGCGCGGCGGGCACCGTCGGCGACGCGGAGGAGGAGGTCCTCGCCCGCGTCCACTTCCTCGCGCGCGCGATGCCGGAGCTCGCCTGGGCTCCCGACCCGGAGCGGCTCCTCGGCGACGCCGTCGCGTCGCTGGCCGCCGGATGCGCGAGCCTCGCCGAGCTCGCGGCGCGCGACGTCGCCGGCGCCCTGCTCGGGCTCCTGTCACCCGCACAGCGCGCCGCGCTCGAGCGGGACGCGCCAGCCCGCCAGCGGCTCCCGAGCGGCCGCCTCGCCCCGGTGCGCTACCCGCGCGACCGGCCGCCGGTGGTCGCCGCGCGCATCCAGGAGCTCTTCGGTCTCGCCGCCACGCCGCGTGTCGCGGCGGGCCGCGTCCCGCTCGTCTTGGAGCTGCTCGCCCCGAACGCGCGTCCCGTGCAGGTGACCGACGACCTGCCGAGCTTCTGGCGCACGACGTATCCCGAGGTCCGGAAGGTCCTCCGCGGGCGATACCCGAAGCACGCCTGGCCGGAGGATCCCGCGGCCGCGACGCCGGTCCGGCCGCGCTGAATGCGCGGCGACGCCGGCCGCGCGCTGTACTGGCTCACGCGCTTCGTCATCCTGCGGCTTCTCGGCCTCGTCTACTTCATCGCCTTCCTGTCCCTCGCCCAGCAGGTCCTGCCGCTCATCGGCGCCGACGGCCTCCTCCCCGCACGGCTCTTCCTCGACCGGGTCCAGACGCACTTCGGGTCGGCGCGGGCGGGCTTTCTCCAGATCCCGAGCCTCTTCTGGCTCGACGTCTCGGATGGCGTGCTCGTCACCGGCGCGTGGGTGGGCACGGCGCTGTCGCTCGTCGTCGTGCTCGGGTTCGCCAACGCGGTCCTGCTCGCGATGCTCTGGGCGCTCTACCTCTCCTTCGTGCACATCGGGCAGGACTGGTACGGGTACGGCTGGGAGATCCAGCTGCTCGAGACCGGCTTCCTCGCGGTCTTCCTCTGCCCGCTGCTGGATGGCCGGCCGTTCCCGCGCCGACCACCACCCATCGCGGTGATCTGGTGCTTTCGCTGGCTCATCTTCCGCGTCATGGTGGGCGCCGGCCTCATCAAGCTCCGCGGCGACCCGTGCTGGCGGAACCTCACCTGCCTCTACTACCACTACGAGACGCAGCCGATTCCGAACCCGCTGAGCCGCCGGCTGCACTTCATGCCGCGCTGGTTCCACCGGGCCGGCGTCGTGTTCAACCACGTCGCGGAGCTCGGCGCACCGTGGTTCGCCTTCTGGCCCCGGCTCGCCCGCCACGCGGCCGGCGTGGTGCTCCTCGCCTTCCAGCTCTTCCTCATCGCGAGCGGCAACCTCTCGTTCCTCAACTGGCTGACGATCGTGCCGATCCTCGCCTGCTTCGACGACACGCTCCTCGGCCGCGTGCTCCCCGGGCGGCTCGTCGCGCGCGCGGCGCGGGCGGCGGCCGAGGCCGAGCCGTCGCGCGCGCAGCAGGTGGCCGTCGCCGGGCTGGTCGCCGTCGTGGCCGTGCTGAGCGTCGCGCCGGTGCGGAACCTCCTCTCCCCGCGCCAGGCGATGAACACGTCGTTCAACCGGCTCGATCTGGTGAACACCTACGGCGCCTTCGGCAGCGTCGGACGGGAGCGGCGCGAGGTCGTCTTCGAGGGCACGCGCGACGAGGTGCCCGGCGACGACACGCGCTGGGAGCCGTACGAGTTCGAGTGCAAGCCGGGCGATCCGGCGCGGCGACCATGCGTCATTGCGCCGTATCAGTATCGCATCGACTGGCAGATCTGGTTCGCCGCGATGTCGACGGCGGACCGATATCCCTGGACGCTGCATCTGCTTTGGAAGCTGCTGCACAACGATCCGGGCGCGCTGAGCCTGCTCGCGACGAACCCGTTTCCCGACGCTCCGCCGCGCTGGATCCGCGCGCGGCTCTTCCGCTACGAGTTTGCGCCGCCCGACGACCTGACCGGCGCGTGGTGGAAGCGCACAGCGCTCGGCCCCTGGATCCCTCCGCTCTCCGCCGACGACCCGCGGCTCCGCCGGTTCCTCGCGATGTACGGGTGGAGTTAACGGCGTGCCGCTGTGGCACGCGAGTGTGACACGCGTGAAACACGTGGCGACGGAAATTTGCGGGCGCGGCGTCGGCATCGAAGTTGCTTCCGTCCGCCCCCGACATGAAGACCGTCACGACGAGGGCACGGCTCCGGCGGGACGAGCGAGGTCAGGGCCTTGCGGAGTACGCCATCGCCATCGGCGTCATCACGGTGGCCGTCATCGTCGCCGTGCAGCTCGTGGGCGCGCGCATCGTGCCCCTCTGGAACAGCGCCGCGGCGAATATCCAGTCGGCGGCGGGCTGACCGCCGGGAGCGCGCTCAGCGCAGCCACGCGCCCGCGCGCGCGACCGAGCCGAGGCCAACCGATCGTGCGCACAGCCTCCTCGAGCGTCGCGCGCCCATGCCGCACGTCGTCGGGCGTGATGAGGGGCTCGGCTGATCGAGCTCCGGGATCCCCGAGTTCGGATCTTCGCCGATCAAGGCGAGCCCGCCGCGCCGCACAAAGAGTCCGCCCCGCGGGTCGGCGAAGACATCGAGCTCGACCTGCCGGATTCCCTCGGTCTCGAACTGCTCCGCAAGCGGCGCGTGGGTGTATTCCCACGCCTGAAACCCGATGCTGACGTTCAGCAACGCCGCGAGCAGCGCGGGACGCGGCTGGATGTGGTAGCTGTTGGGCAAAGCGCTGGTCTTCGCCACGGTGGCCGCGCGCCGCGCGCGGCGGATGTCACCTCGGTCCCTCGTCAAGTTCGATCGTCCCGTATCGGAGCCAGCCGACCCGCGCGAGCCAGGTTCGAGCGGCGGCGACGGGTGGCGGACCCACTCCAGCCGCAGGCGGTTCGCGCCATCCGGTGAACCATGCCGCAGATGAGCACGGATCGATTCCAGTCACGTGCTTCAAATGCTTCCGGAAATTATTCACGACGTAGACCAGCGCGTTGCGTACCGCGCGCGGCGTGCTGAGCGCACGGGCGTGGTATCGGTCTCCCCAGACCGGCCCTCTGCGGCGGAGCGCCCCGTTGACGGCGCGTGCGATGCGGATGACGAGACCACGCACACCGCTCGAGAGAGCCCGGCCCGTATCCGCCTCTGCAATCAAATGAACGTGATCGTTCTGGACCGTAAACTGAATGATCCGGAAATCCTCGCGAGAGGAAACTGCCAGGGCGCGGCGCACGTGCGGGAAAACACGCGCCGCGCGGAGGCAACGGATTGCCTCCACCGCGCGCAGCGTGACATGGACGGGCTGCGCGGCGACGTGTACCGGGCGCCGGCGATGCGGGACACCGGGCCTCCGCCCGGGCGTGACCTTCCGTCCGGCGCCGGAGCGTCGACCGCCCCGCGTGCGCGGAGCGGGCAGGAGAAGCTGAATAGGAGGACGCGCCATACGGCTTTGATTAGGCGATATTACCATTCTAGCTCACCACTGTCAAGCCGGCTCGTGTCATCGAACGATGTGGCACAAACGGCTCGCGCCCTCGCCAAACGCACGGTGTGACGGCCGACGAGCGTTCACGACGAAAACGACTTTTGATCGCGGCTCAGGCCGGGGGCTTTTCGAGCGACGTTCACGGTCTCGCCATCTGCTCGCGGCGCGCCGTCAACCACACCCTTCTCCGGAGAGGGCGCTTACGTCTGTCGCACGGCTCATCAGCGGGCGCGATCCGCCGGCGGGGCGTGCCATCGGGCCGCAGCCGCTCGAACCCGGCTCGCGCCAGTCGGCTGCCTTCGATACGGAAGGATCGAGCGGCCGATGCCGCTACGAACCCGTGCCGACCGTGACCGTGAAGCTCGTGCTCGCGGAAAGACCAGCACCGTCGGTCACCGTCGCCGTGACCGTGTGCGTGCCCTGGCTGAGCGTCGTGCGCGTCAAGGTGCCGCCCGTGCCGAGCGCGCCGTCGCGGCTCGACGCCCAGACGAGCCGCGCCGTCACATCGCCCTCGAGCGGATCCGAGGCCGACGCGGCGAACGTCACAGGCGCGCCGAAGGCATAGACCGCCCCGTCGTCCGGGGCAGTGCGGGCGAGCAGCGGAGGTCCCGGGTCGACGACGTCGATCGTCACCGAAGCGGCGGCCGTGAGCCCGCCGGTGTCCGTCGCCGCGGCCGTGATGGTGTGGCGCCCGGCCGTCAGAGTCCGGCTGAACGACGACCCGGTGCCGAGCGCACCATCGACGTCCGACGTCCAGCTCAGCGTCGCGCCCTGGTCGCCCTCCAGTGAATCCACCGCCGTCGCCGCGAAGGTGATCCGCTGGTCGGATACCAGCCGCTGACCCGGGCGCGGCTGGAGGATCGTCACGTCAGGCGGCCGGTCGGCCTCGACGGTGACCGTGACCGTGGCGCTCCCCGCGAGCTTCGAGCCGTCGGTCACCGACGCGGTTATCTGGTGGACCCCCGGCGACAGACCGGTGGTCGTGAAGCCGGCGCCGGTACCGATCTGACCGTCGCGGCCGGAGGTCCAGCGGAGCCGCGCGCTCACGACTCCCTCCGTCGCACTGGTCGCCGTCGCGGCGAAGGCGACGGGCTCTCCCGGACGGACCTTCAGGCCGTCGGCCGGAGCGCCGATCGCCACCGTCGGTCGCGGCGACGGGAGGTAGATCCAGTTGTGCCAGTAGTGATCGGTCTCGGACGTGGAGGCGATGACCAGGATGCCCGTGCTCGGGTCGACGTTCTGCTTCGTGCTGCTCGGGTTGTTGATGCCACCGGGGAGCAGCGGGTCCGGGTGCGTGCCGCTCACCATGAGCGGCGTGCCGACGCCGGCCGGCGGGAACGCGATCGCGTCCATGCTGCTCGACTTGTAGTAGATGTCCGACGAGAACGACGAGTAGAGCACGTAGACCCGCCGATTCGTCTCGTCGAGGAGACAGAGGACCCGCGTCGGGTCGAACTCGGTGTTGGTCACCTTGGCGAGCGGCGCCCAGACTCCCGTCGGCGCGCGGACGAAGAGCCCGACCAGCGTCTCGCCGGGCGCGGTGCGGCCGGTCTTCATCGCCACGAAGAGCCGCCCGTCCGAGGCGAGCTTCAGGTTGAAGTGATCGTCGGCGACACCCGAGGTGGCCGACACGATCTCGAGCCGCCATGCCGTCGGCGCGAGGTCCGGCGCGGTGTCGGTGTGGACCGCGAAGTAGTCCTTGCCCGTCAGCTGGTTCGACCAGAAGACGCCGATCCGGCCGCCCAGGAGCGCGATGACGGCGGCGTCGTCGTCGGGCAGCGCGGTCGTCCCCTCCGGGACCGGTGGCTGGAACGGCGCGCTCCAGTCCGTGTCGCTGCTGATCGTGTGCGCGACGTTCACGAGCCCGTTCAGCGCGTACGCGATCCAGAGGCGCCCGAGCGAATCCTTGGCGACGGTCAACGCCTCGGCGCCGCCGCCGGGAACCGCGGCCGGGAAGCCGGCGTCGAGGACGTAGGTCTGGACCGACGGATAGTACGTGTAGCGGAGCAGCCGATTACCGACGGGCGCGACGTTGTCGAAGCCGTAGCGCGACACCATGTAGAGCTTCTGGCCGTCCACGAGCACGTCCTGGCGGCTCTTGCCGCGCTCGTCGACGAACACGCCGGTGTCGATCCAGGACTGCGTCGCCAGGTCCATGCGGTGGATGTGGTATTCGCTCTTCGCCTGCACGAAGAGGGTCGCCCACCACGTGCCGTCCTGGTACCAGAGCTTGCTCTGCGCCTTGGTCGCGGTCGCCTTGTCGAGGCCGATCTCGATGTTCGGGCCGTAGCTGAAGTCCTCGTAACCCACCCGCACGGTGGTCACCTGGAACGTCGTGGTGGCACGCACCGTGTTCCCGTCCTTGTCGGTGACGCTCGCCGTGATGGTGTGGGTGCCGCCGCTGAGCGCGCGGCTGAACGTCGGGCCCGTCCCGATGGGGCCGTCGAGGCTGGACGTCCACTGGAGAGCCGACGAGAGATCGCCGTCCGGGATGTCGAACGCGGTGCCGCTGAACGTGATCGGTTGACGGAGAGGCGCCGCCGCGCCGCGGGCGGGGGCGACGATCGTCACGCGCGGGAGTGCGCTGCCCGCAAAGACCGGCACGGCGTCCGACCCGGTGTCGCCAGCGGAGTCGGCCGCGCTCGCGGTGATGACGTGCGGGCCCGCCGAAAGCGGTGGCGTGATCGAAGGCCCGGTGCCGAGGGTACCGTCCCGATCCGAGCGCCAGACGAGCGCGCCGCCGAGGTCACCGTCCTGCGGGTCCGTCGCCGTCGCGGCGAGGATCACCGGCGTGCCCGCGACGACGTTCGCGCCGTCCACCGGCACCGTGATCTGCACCCGGGGCCGCGACCGGGCCGGCGGCGCGGGGAAGACGAGCAGCGCCGGGCCGCCGGTCCCGCCCTCGCGGGCAACGTACTCGACACCGTTCGACGATGGTGTCCGGAGCCCGAAGTTGTAGACGCCGTCGGCGGCGACCACCGCGGTCACGTCGAAGTCCACATTCGCCGACGGGTCGACGGCGCCGGCGCTGGCGAGCAGTGTCCCGTCCATCGCCGGCTTGTTCAGGTGCGTGACCCCGAGCTCGTCCCACGCGCCGCTGACCGTGCGAAGCTCTCCGGCGAGGTCGCCGCCCGCCTGCGCCGCGGCGGTGGTCCTGAGCCGCACGACCGTGCGCGCGACCGGCGTCGTCGGGAAGCCCTGCACGGCGAAACGGAGGTAGATGCGGCGAGTCGGCTGGCCGTCCAGCTCCAGCGTCGGCCCGCCGCCCTGATTGGACGCCGGGGCGAGCTGATCGGTCCACGCATCGGCGACGGCGGGAAAGACCACAGGCGTCGGCATGACCGTGACCGAGACGCTCGCGCTGCCGAGGGCGCCGCTCGGGTCGACGACCGACGCGGTCACCCGGTGCGCACCCGCAGAGAGCCCGCTCGTCGTGATTTCCCGTCCGATGCCGACGAGCCCGTCCGCGTCCGAGACCCAGACGATGCCAGCCGAGAGATCCCCGGAGTTGTCCGCGGCGATCGCGGTGAACGTGACCGGCTCGCCGAGGGCGAGGGCCGCGCCCGGCGCCGGGGCG
>WNGI01006209.1_pt1 | contig 10827 bp, 11 predicted proteins | sample 5400621 | NCBI WGS metagenome assembly WNGI01 (sample SAMN13153374, study PRJNA577476) | soil metagenome | isolation source: 20 cm soil or saprolite under Garry oak tree replicate 1 | place: USA:California | collected 2016-06-15 | reverse complement strand
GTGCGATGGTCATGGACATGCAGGAACCGAGTGCCGACATGAGGAGGTCGTACGGACCGGGTCCACGGTCCGTGCCGCCCGAGGCAACAGGCTCATCCGCGACGAGATGATGTCGGCCGGCGCTGATTTCTTGGACAAACCCCTTCGCTCCGCCCCGAACGACCACGAAACCCTCTGCGTCAGGCATGGAATGCCTCCCGTCGTTAAAGTACCAGCTCAACCCCTTCGCCCATCGCATCAAGGAAGGAGTCTGGTATGCTCACCACGGCACCGATTCGCGCCTATATCCCCGCGTCCAATATCGAGCGGGCAAGGAAATTCTACGAGCAGATCGTCGGACTCAAGCCCGCAGAAGAGTACGCCGGTGGCGTGGTCTACATTTGTGGCGGTGCCGAGGTGTTTCTGTATCCGACTCCCAATGCGGGCACTTCAAAAGCCAGCCAGGCTTTCTGGCAGGTGAAGGATGTCGAAGCCGAGGTCGCCGATCTGAAGGCGCGCGGCGTAGTCTTCGAGGAATATGCCATGCCGGGCATCAGAACGAAGAACAGCATCGCCACCGGCGGCGGAGCCAAGGCCGCGTGGTTCAAGGACAGCGAGGGAAACATCATGGCGGTCGTGCAGCGCGTGGCGAGCACACCTCCTTAGGGTACGCGTTCTGCGAGCCACGCCCGCGCGATGTCGGTGATGTCCTTATGCTCGACGTCGGCCAGCGCGTTGAGCCGTCGCATTTCCGCATCGGAGATCCTGCCACCTAGCTCCGCGAGCGCCACTCGAACGGCCGGAAATCGCTCGAGCACTGCCGCTCTGACGACCGGTGCCGCCTGATAGGGCGGGAAGTAGCCCCGATCGTCGACCAGGGCAACGAGATCGAGCGCGGCGATCTGTCCGTCGGTCGAGTTGCCCGCAATCACGTCAACACGGCGCTCGGCCAGTGCGCGATAGGTGAGCCCCAAGTCCATCGCCGTCGGCGGCTGCGAGAACCGAAGGCCATATAGCTTGGCGAGACCCGTAAACCCATCCGCCCTTTCCAAAAACTCGTAGCCGAAACCCGCCTTCCAATGCGGCGCCACCCGCGCCAGATCCCCGATCGACCGCAAACCATACCGCTCGGCATCGGTGCGACGCACCAGAATTGCAAACGTGTTGTTGAAGCCAAGTGGTTGCGTCCATTGCAACTTGAAATCACGCGCGTACGCCGCGGCAACGAAACGATACACGCTGTCGGGGTTTGCGATTGGCGGCTGCCTTAGAATCGCGGTGAACGCGGTGCCCGTGTACTCGACATAGACGTCGATATCGCCAGCCGTGATCGCCTGATGGCAGACAAACGTGCCGCCGAGATGCAACCGCCGCTCGACCGGCAACGCCGTGCGACGCTCGATTTGCTGCGCCACGATCTCCGCCAATAGATCGGACTCGGTGAAGTTCTTCGCACCGACGATAATGCGATCTCGCTTGGCACAACCGCACAAGACGAGAGCCAGCAACAACGCGCGCTTCATCGTTGCCGCCAGACCAGCCGTCGCTCCACGAGTCCGAGCAAACCATCAACGAGAAGCGCAAGCAGGGCAGCGGGAATTGCGCCCGCGAGGATCAGGGTGTTGTCCACGGTCGCGACGCCGCGAAAGATGTAGACGCCGAGCCCGCCCGCACCGATCGCCGCGGCAATCGTCGCGATCCCAACGCTCACGACGGTGGCGATGCGCACACCCGCGAGGATGACGCCGGCGGCGAGGGGCAGCTCGACGAGCCGGAGTAGCTCGCCATCCGTCATCCCCATCCCCCGCCCCGCCTCGCGTACCGCGGGGTCCACGCCGGCGATTCCCACGTACGTGTTGCGCACGATCGGCAGCAGCGCATAGACGACGAGCGCGGTGATTGCCGTCCACGCACCGATGCCGAACACCGGAATCAGTAGACCGAAGAGCGCCAGGCTGGGGACTGTCTGAAACACGTTCGCGACGCCCAACACGGGCCGCCGCCACTCGGGACGGCGAGCGACCAGGATGCCGAGCGGCAATCCGAGAGCCGACGCGATTGCGGTTGAGATCGCCACGAGGCCGACGTGCTGGCCAACGAGCAACCACACCTCGCTCGCATGGTTCGCGTAAAACTGAAATAGCCTCAGACGGCCTCCATGAATCTGCGGACCTCGGGGAGCGCGCTGGCGCGAAACTCCTCCGGCGTTCCAAGGAATGCCAGGCGTCCGGCATCGAGGAGTCCGATGCGCGTGCCAAGCAACAGACCCTCCCGGACATCGTGCGTGACGAACACCATCGCTTTGCCGAGTCTGCCTTCGAGGGAACGGAATTCGCTTTGCAGCTCGAGCCGTGTGATGGCGTCGAGAGCCCCGAACGGCTCGTCGAGCAGCAGCAGCGGAGGATCGAGTGCAAGGGCGCGCGCGACGCCGACGCGCTGGCGCTGGCCGCCGGAGAGCTGGTGCGGGAAGCGCGCCGAAAAAATTTCGGGGTCCAACCCCACCAGGGCGAGCAGCTCGCGCACACGCCGCTCGATACGGTCCCTGGGCCACTGCTCGAGTCGCGGCAACAGTCCCACGTTGCCTGCGACGGTGAAATGCGGAAAGAGTCCGACTTCCTGAATCACGTATCCGATGCGACGCCGCAGCACGGTCGGCTCCACGGCGTCCGCCGGTTCGCCCGCGATCCGCACGGCGCCTCCCGTGGGGCTGAGGAGGCGATTCACGAGCTTCAACGTTGTGGTCTTGCCCGCGCCGCTACGGCCGAGCAGAACCAGCGTCTCCCCTGCCCCGACGGAGAACGATATCCCGTCGATCAGGAGTTTCCCGTTTCCGGGCAAGTGATACCGCAAGTCCTTTACATCCAGTACCATGGCCACCGGGCGCCTAATCTACTTATGTTGTTCCTCCATGACTCAGCCAGGCGCCCCGCAGCCACTCGGCATGTCGGACTTCTTCGCCCTTGAGGCGGGGGAGTATCTCGACCGGCTCGATGCGCTGCTCCAGCCACCGGCCCCGCCGGCGGCGGAGGAGCTGGTGCGCCTGGCGCGCGCGCTCCGGGGCAGCGCGCTCATGGCAAGCCAGCAGGGGATCGCGCGCGCGGCCATGGGGTTCGAGGCGTTCGCACGCGGCGTGCGCGAGGGCCGGCGCCCGTGGGACGCGGCGACGAAGCAGATCGCCATTCGCTCGGTCGATGACCTCAAAATCTTCGTGCGCAAGGCGGCGAGCTGGACGGAGGCGGACACCGCCAAGGCCGAGGCGCTGGCGAGCCAGCTCGAACAGTTCGGCGGGCGTCCCTCGGCCCAGGTCCGGGCGGCCGAGGCAATTGGGCTGGACGCGGGGGCGCGCGCGTTCGTCGCGCGCGAGGGTGCAGCCATCGCGAGCGCGCTCGATCGCGCCGGACGGGCGTTGCGCGCCAATCCGATCGCACATGATCCGCTGCAGCAGGTCCTCAAAGCGCTGCAGCCGCTCCGCGGTCTCGCCGCGCTCAACGATCTCCCGCCGCTGCCGGATCTCCTCGAGGGAATCGAGCAAGCGATCGGGCAGATCGGCCGGACGATTGGCGCACCCCCCGCCGGCGGCGGCGACACGATCGCGGAGCTGTTCCAGATGGCGGCGACGTCGATCGCGCACGCTGCCCGCGAGGTCGCCGAGCGCGGCCGGCCCGATCCTGAGAGCGCAGAATTCCGGAAGTTCGCCGGGCTGCTCGTGCAGTTCATGGACGGCGAGCCCGACGTGGTGCCCATCGAGACTGTGGCAACGATCGTCCGCCGCGGCACGCCACCCGGTGGGGGGGCGACCGGGGGGACCGGCGAGAGCGCGCGCCCGTCGACGCTCAGCCGGCTCGAGCTGGTGAGCCACGGCGAGCATCTGCGGCAGGCCGCCGACTCGCTGGAGCGCGCGCCCAGCGCGACGCAGCGCGAGCTACGTGCCCATACGCTCGCGGGCACGTTCCGGGCGCTCAGCTCCGCCGGTGGCGGCCCCGTCACCGAGCGCGTCGCCGAGTTTGCGCAAGCCGCGCGGGAAGCGGTGACGACCGGGATCGCGGTGAGCCAGCCGGCGCTCTTCGCCGCGGAGGTGCGCAAGGCAGGAGAAATTCTGTCCACGTCCGGAACGGTCGACGAAACCGCGACCGCCGCGGCGCTCGCGGGTGTCACACTTGCCGTTCGGCGATTGGGTTCACAACCTCAACGAACGGCGGTCACACCTCCAAAACCTCCCGCGCCACCGGCGGCACCTCCAAGACCTCCCGCCGATCGCGTGCGCGCCTCGGGTGCGACGCGCGCGCCGAGCCTGGCGGAGTCCTCACCGGATCTGGCGGGCACGTGGACGCGGTATGAACAGATGGTCGCGGGCGGCGTGGGACCGGCGTCCCTCGAGGCATTGATCGCCGGCGCGCCGGGTCCTGGGCCCGGTGTTAGCCGAGCCAATGGAGAGCCAGTCGACATCAAGACTTTGCTCTACAAGGGTGCCAGTGCCCGCCAGCGGGCGCTGGAGTTACGCGAAGCCGCCAAGCGCGCGAGCGGCGACCACCTCCGCGCGATCATCGACGAAGTCTGCGATCTCGTTGTCCTCGCCATCGAACCCGAGTAACAAGAACCGCTGGCGGGGAGCCTGGCTGATTGGCCTCGCCATCAGCGTGGCATTGCTGGTGTGGGTGCTGCACAGGATCGACCCCCGACAAGTCTGGAGCTACGCGCAGCATGCCAACTTCTGGCTGCTGCTGCTGGCCGTCGTCGTCGCCACCGTGACCTTCCCGGTGCGCGCCATCCGTTGGCGTCTGATTTTGCGCGCTGGCGACGGTCGTCCATTCCCCTTCCTGCCGCTGTGGCACGCCACGACGATCGGGTTCATGGCCAACAACCTGCTCCCGGCGCGTGCGGGCGAAGTCGCGCGCGCCTACGTCGCGTCGCGCCAGCTGCCGGTGCGCTTCACGACGGCGCTCGGCTCGATTGTCGTGGAGCGCGTGTTCGATGCGCTGATCATGCTGGGGCTGATGGCAGTGGCGATCGCGGCGCCGTCCTTCCCCGCTCAAGCGCTCGTCGGTGGCCGATCGCTTTCGACGATCGCCGCAACGACGGCGGTGTTGTTCGGGGTTCTGCTGCTGGTTGCGCTCTACATCGCGAACCGGCCGACTGGCTGGCTCATGCTGGTCGAACGCATCGCGCGGCGCACGCTCCCGGTCCGCGTCGCCGACCGCGCAGTCCATGCCTCGGGCGGCATCGTCGAAGGACTCGCGGTGCTCAAGAGTCCGGCGCGATTCGCGGGTGTCGTGCTGTGGTCGCTCGTGCTCTGGATCAAGAACGCGGCGGCATTCGCGATCTGCTTTCGAGCCTTTGGGCTCGCCGTGCCCCTCGAGGCGGCGCTGCTGCTGCAGGGGATCATCGGGTTCGGCGTGGCGGTCCCCTCCACGCCCGGTTTTCTTGGCGTCTTCGAGGCCGCCACGCTGGTCACGCTGCAGCTCTACGGCGTGGACTCGAGTCTCGCGGTGAGCTACGCCCTGACCTACCACCTGACGACGTTCCTGCCGATCACGCTGCTCGGCCTATGGTCGCTGTCGCGCCTGCACCTCAAGCTGCGTGAAGTCAGCAGCGCAGCAGGGGGAAATGCGGCGTGACGGCCGTTCGTGTCGCCGCACACGCCAAGATCAATCTCTTCCTGCGCGTGCTCGCCCGCGAAACATCCGGCTTTCATCAGATCGAAACGGCGTTTGCGCTACTCGAGCTGGCGGATGAGTTGACCGTACGGCGCACCGATTCCGGGGTGACGCTGGAGGTGGAGGGCCCGGACCTCGGCCCGAGCGACGAGAACCTGGCGGTGCGCGCCGCGCGGATGGTGCTCGATGCGACTGGCAATCGCTTCGGCGTCGCGATCAAGCTGACCAAGCGGATTCCCGTGCGCGCTGGACTCGGCGGGGGGTCGAGCGATGGGGCCGCGGCGCTGCACGCCGTGAACGCCCTCGCCGGCAATGCCGTGCCGCGGCACGAGCTACACCATTTCGCCGCGAGGCTCGGCGCCGATGTGGCGTTCTTCGCCAGCGGCGCGGCGCTCGCGCTGGCCTGGGGCCGCGGTGAGCGCCAGTTCCGTATGCCGGCGCCGCCATCACTCCCGGCGCTGGTGGCGATCCCGCCGGTCCAGGTGGCGACCCCGGACGCGTATGCCTGGTGGGACGAGCAGAATCGCTCCCCCTCCCCCTCCACACCGCCGAGGGGGCCGGTGACGCTCGACGCAGATGCTCTCGCCACCTGGGGCAGCATCGGGCGGCTCGGCGGCAACGACTTCGAGGCGATCGTGTTCGCCAAGCATCCCGATGTCCGCACGCTCTACGAGCGGATGGCAGAGACAGGGCCGATCTGGGTACGTCTGTGCGGCTCGGGCAGCGCGATTGCGGCGGTCTATAAGAAGGAGAGCGAGCGGGATGATGCGGTGCAACGGCTGGGGGAAAAACGGCAGCGGCTCATCAAGACGATGACGCGGTCCATTGTGAGTGACGGACCGCAGCCCATCGAGGGTATTGTCTAGTATGCGCCCCCTCTATCTGCCTGTCGTAGCTCTGCTCGCCGCCTCCTGTCACGATTCGACGAGCCCCGGTCCGATCTCCGATCTGGACGCGATACAGGTCTCCACGCGCGTCGACCCGGCAACCGTAGTGGCGGGAGCAACCGCGAACGTCGTTCTCACGGTGAGGAACACCGCGGCACGTCCCGTCGAAATCTCGGCATGCCCGATCTACTTCTGGGTTCAGGGAGCGGACGGACAGATTGTGGGCGGAAGCAAGCTCTTGTATTGCCTGGCCGGGACGTTGGTGTACCTGCCTCTCCGTCTCAACCCGTTCGAAACCAAAACACTCTCGTTCACCTGGTTTGTCGGAGAAACGCAGCCCGTTCCACCGGGCCAGTACGATGTTTTTGGATGGGTGAATGACCCTGCCCACCGCTCGGCGCCCGTGCCGATTACGGTGCAGACGGCGAACTAAGGCTCCTTACCGCGCTGTCCGAACCGGAAGGCCGGAGCGAGCGGGACATCCCGCAGATCCTCGAGGACGTTGTATCCCGCGGAGCGCGCGGCAGCGACCTCGCGCAGTAGACCAATGAGCCGCGAGCGGCAACTCTCCATCCCGGCGATGCGCTCTTCCAGAAACTCTAACCGCTGGCGCAGGATCTCGTTCAGTCGTTTCGACGCGACAGGGCGATCGGCATCGCGCAGAAATATTACTTCCTTGATGTCGCCGATCGTGAGACCGCAATTCTGCAGCTGTCGTACGAGGCGAATGCGCGCCAGCGTGCTGGGGTCGTACAAACGATGGCGACTCTCGGTGCGTCCCGTCTCTTCGAGCAAACCAGATCGCTCGTAAAAGCGGACCGCATCGCGCGTCACGCCACTGCGGACGGCCACATCTCCGATGCGTAGGCGTTCAGTCACACACGAATCCTACACTCGGACCATCGACCAAGTTCAAGGCCCCCGCGATTGTTGTACGCGCGCAACACGAGTCAGCGCCGTCCCTATTTTGACGAGTCATTCACAACGCGGTAGGATTGGTCTCGATGCCGCGTGCCGCGCTCGTGTTAATTCCTCTTGCCCTCCTTCCGACCATCGTCTTGGGTCAGACGCCCGCCACGGCGAGCGCCGAGTGGCCGCCGCTCAAGGTCGTCGACGTGCGCTGGATCGATACAACGGCCGCGGCGTGTGTGGACTTCTCCCAGTTCGCCAACGGCGCGTGGCTCGCGCACGACACGATTCCGGCAGCGTACTCGTCGTCCGGCGTCACCCGCGACATGAGTGACCGCAACGAGCTGGTCGTGCGATCCGTGTTGGAAGACGCCGCCGCACAACGTCGCAGCTTCCCGCCGGATAGCACGCCGCGTAAGCTGGGCACGTTCTACGCCACCTGCATGGACTCGACGGCGATCGAGACGGCGGGCGTCACGCCGATCCGGCCCTGGTTGCGAGGCATCGATTCGATCACGACGCGCAGCCGTCTCCTGCCCCAACTCGCCAAGCTGCAGGTTCTCGGCGTCGACGTCGCGTTCCGGTACTCGCCCGACGTCGATCCGCACGACGCGACGCACTACCTCACCTGGTTGTCGCAGGGCGGGCTCGGGCTGCCCGATCGAGATTACTACTTCACGGCAGGCGCGGCGGCAGACTCGACGCGGCAGGCATTCGTCGCGCATATCGCCAAGATGTTTCGTCTCGCGGGCCAGGATTCGGCGGCGGCCGGTTCCGCGGCCGCACAGGTCATGGCGCTCGAGACGTCGTTGGCACAAGCGTCGCTCACGCGCGTGGAACGGCGTAATCCCGCCAAGACCGATCACTCGATGAGCGCCGCGCAGCTCGCGGCCCTCGCCCCGCGGGTGGCCTGGACGCGCTACTTCCGCGCGATCGGACTCCGCGCACCCGTGCGGAAGGTCAATGTCGCCGAGCCCGATTTCGTGCGGCGCGTCGACTCGCTGCTTCGGGCCACGCCGCTGCCCGCGTGGCGCGCGTACCTCAAGTATCATGCGATCGCGTCGGCCGCGCGCTGGTTGAGCACGCCGTTCGTGCAGGAAGACTTTGCGTTCCGATCGAGATTCAGCGGCGCTCGAGCCCTGCTGCCCCGCTGGAAGCGCTGTCTCCGCGAAGCTGACGGCGATCTCGGCGAAGCGCTCGGTGAGGCGTACGTCGCGAAGACGTTCCCGCCCGAGGCGCGGCAGCGCGCTCGCGCGGTGATCGACGACATTCGCGCGGCGTTCCGCGAGCGGTTGCAGCACCTCACCTGGATGTCCGATGCCACCCGGGCGCAGGCGCTCGACAAGCTGGCGCGCATGGGCGAGAAAGTCGGCTATCCGGACCAGTGGCGGGACTACACGCGGTTGCGTGTTTCCGAGGGACCGTTCGTGCTGAACGTCGCCCAGGCCAATGCGTTCGAGTGGCAGCGCACCGTGAACCGGCCCGGCACCCCAGTGGATACCACCGAATGGGGCATCACCGTCCCGACTGTCAATGCGTACTACGATCCGTCGAAAAACGAGATGGTGTTCCCGGCGGGTGCGTTGATGCCGCAGACATTCGATCCACTTGCGGACGACGGCGCCAACTACGGCTCACTGGGCGGCAGCTGGGCGGGTCACGAGCTGACGCACGGCTTCGATGATGAAGGGCGGCACTACGACGCCGCGGGCAATTTGCGCGACTGGTGGCAGCCTTCCGATTCGGTCCACTTCACTGAGCAGGCGGCGCTCGTCGAACGCCAGTTCAACGACTACATCCAGGTGGACACGTTCCACGTCAACGGCAAGCTCACCGAGGGTGAAAACATCGCCGACTGGGGCGGCTTGCTCGTCGCCTACGACGCGCTCGAAAGCAGATTGGCGCGGAACGGGCGCCCCGGATTGATCGACGGCTACACGCCCGAGCAGCGCTTCTTTATCGGCTATGCGCAGAGTTGGCGCGTCCACGTGCGTCCCGAGCAGCTCCGCACGCGAGTGACGGTGGATCCCCATGCCCCCGAGCAGTGGCGGGTCAATGGACCGCTCTCGAACATCGCGGCGTTTGCGCGGGCGTTTGGCTGTAAGGACGGCGATCCGATGGTTCGGCCGAAGGACAAAGTTCCTAGTATCTGGTAAACACTGCTCGAGCCTGGTCTCCGCAGGCTAGTGGCCGCTCGGCGTGCGCGTCGACATCCAGATGTCGCTGCCTCCAAGCCCGCCCGCTCGCGTAGAAGTAAAGACGAGCGTGCGCCCGCTGTACGACAGCGTCGGCTGAACGTCGTTCGCCGCGCTACTGAGCGGCGTCCCGAGGTTCTCCGGCGCCGACCATGGCTCGTGTACGCTGCGTCGCACCGATCTGTACAGGTCGGACGCCCCCAGGCTCCCGGCGCGGTTGGAATAGAAGAAGAGCTCGCGACCATCCACACGCAGCGATGGATGAGCGTCGGTAATCGCCGGATCCAGATCGTTCAGTTCGGTGACAGGCATTGCCGGACCCAGGCTCTCACCATCGGCCTTGACCGGGGCAACATAGATGTCGAGCGCGACGGTGTTCGGTCCCCGCGAGAAATACAGATTGTCGGCCCCGCCCTCACCGCTTTGTAGATAGAACTCGCCCGCCTCGAACGCCGCCGTGTTGACGTCGGGACCCAAATCCACGGCTGGCCCCCAACCCAGGTCGTCGCTTTTGTCCGCGCGCCGCGCCACGTAGATGTCATTCAAGCCATGTCCATCGGGGCGGACGCTTGCGAAGAACAGCAGGTGTCCATCGATCGAGAGCATCGGCGATGCCTCAATGCCGGGTCCATTCACGTTCGGGCCCAGGTTGACTGGCTCGCCCCAAGGGCTGTCGAGCGAGGCGCGTCGCGAGACCCAGATGTCGCCATTGCCCAACTGGCCCGGGCGATTCGAAACGAAATAGATGCTGAGCTCATCTGGTGACAGTGCCGGGTTCATCTCATTCGCTGCAGAATTGACCGGCGCGCCGAGATTCACCGGTTCGGACCACTCCGAGCCGGCGAATGACATCGCCTGAATCGCGGGCGCGACTGGATGCGACTCCGATTGGCACGCGAGCGCGAAGAGGACGAGCCCCGACAGTGCGGTGATCGAAATAGTTTTCATGGAGTCTCCTCGCGCGATCATGGCTTCGCCCCTGGTTTGCGCCGCACTGCGACGGGCGGGTGAGAGGGAGAACCGCGCGATACCGAACCGGCGCGCATGCTCGAGACTCCAGCCGGTGCTGTTGGATACAACCACTCAGTCCAGTCGGAGTAGCCGCCATCTTTGACGGCCACGACGGAGTAGTAGTAGTAGTAGGCGTAGTAATCCACGTACTGGAAGGACGTGGTGTTGGCATCCAGGTAGGCGATCGGCCAT
>WNGI01006208.1_pt1 | contig 10827 bp, 6 predicted proteins | sample 5400621 | NCBI WGS metagenome assembly WNGI01 (sample SAMN13153374, study PRJNA577476) | soil metagenome | isolation source: 20 cm soil or saprolite under Garry oak tree replicate 1 | place: USA:California | collected 2016-06-15 | reverse complement strand
TGCTCTCGCCCGCCAATCCTCGAGGCAATGCCAATCCGCCTGTCACCACCACGGCACCGCGACCAATGCCGCGGCTGACGGCCGTCCCGAAGTAGCAACTCACTCCGGTTTGCCGCAGCGCCCGCGGTAAAGCCTGCGTGTCCGGGGCGGCGGCTTCGACCAGCGGCTCGTCACACAGCGGCAGGTCGTGATCAACAAAGTGGCGCAATGCCGCTCGCGCGGATTCCTCGTCAGGTCCCTCCACCCGCACGCAGCAATTGTCTCCTTGCCGCACGTCGGCGGCGATAATCGCCAGCACGCTTTTCAAATTTGCCGTCGCCCGGTTGCGATGGTTGGTGAGTACGAAGTCGGAAGCGAACGTGCCTACGACTTCAGCGAGGCAGCTCGCGGGGCGTGCGTGCAGTCCACTTGCCAAGCGGCAAGAAAACGAGAATTCTATAGACCTCCCGACTTCCGGGGTCATCGTTCAACCTTGTAATTTCGCAAAAACGCCGCACGGATTCTTGATCGCTTCCTGAACCGACACGCGCAGGATCTTGATCTTCTGAAAGCGTTCCCGTTTCTCCACCTCAATGTCAGCGGCAAATATCGCGACGTCCGCCTGGCGGATGTCGTTCTCCGACAGTTCATTCTCAATGCCCATGGCTCCCTGGGTCTCGACCTTGATCTGGTGGCCCAGAGCCTTCGCCGTCTTATCCAGTTGCTCGGCGGCCATATAGGTATGAGCAATGCCTGTCGGGCAGGCTGTCAATGCAACAATCTTCATACCAGTTCAACTCCTCAAGCGCTGGGAGTCTGCCGTTTTGCGTGCGACTTCCAGAGGTTGCTCAATACGGCGGTAACAAAAGCACCTACGATTATGGCCATTACGTAAACAAGCCGGTGGTCCACGACCGGTAGCACGATGGGTCCACCATGAGGAGCATGATCTCCCACGCCACCCAACATGGCAAAGACGGAGGCGACCATGGAACCCGCCATAATGCACGGGATTACTCGCACCGGGTCTGCGGCGGCGAACGGGATGGCGCCCTCGGTGATCCCGATCATGCCCATGGCAAGCCCTGCCAGACCCGCCTCACGCTCATCTTCACTCCACAAACTCTTACGCAGCAGAGTCGCCAGCCCCATGCCCAGCGGCGGCGTACAGATCGCCGCAGCGCACGCCCCCATGATGCGAAAGTCACCTTCCTGAATCATAGCAGCGCCAAAAAAGAAAGCCGTCTTGTTGACCGGCCCGCCCATATCGAACGCGATCATCCCACCGAGGAGCAGCGCCAGCACCACACTGTTTCCAGCGTTCATTGTCCGCAGGAAGTTGCTCGCGACGGTCATCAGCTGGGCGATAGGCACGCCCAGCACCTTCAGCATAAAGACGCCGATCATTGAAGACGACAGAACGGGAATAATAAGGATCGGCATAATCGGCCGCAAGTATTTGGAAACAGGGATCTTCTTGATCAACTCGACCACGTAGCCGGCCAGCAGCCCCGCGAGCAGCGCGCCCAGAAATCCCGCTTTCACCTGTCCGGAAAGGTATCCCCCGATAAAGCCGGGCACCAGACCTGGCTTGCCGGTGACGGAATAGGCGATGTAGCCAGCTAAGACCGGCATCATCAAATTGAACGCCGCGGTGCCAATATTCAGAATCAGTTGCAGCGTGGGGGCTTGAGAGAAGTCTGGCCCCTTGGCCGTCATCGGCACAAAGGTAATGGCGAACGCGATCATGATCCCACCGCAGGCGATGAACGGGATTACATAGGAGACGCCCGTCAGCAGGTGCTGCCGAAGTTTCTTCAGATGTTCGAGCATGGATTTCACGCGCGCGGTGCTCCATCGGCAAGCCGCAGATTGGTTGCTGGCCGTGAGAGACTACCAAGGCTAGGCACCTCTCGACAAACATTTTGCACGCTGCCTCTCTGCAGGGCCTCACACGGCAAAGCTACAGCAGCTTATCGCTGCACCCCACATCGTTTGCGCGCTCAACCCTTCAGAACAGGGACTTGAGCGACATTTGAGCCTGATCAATTCCACTTGTTTTCTTGAGCTCATAAAACGCGCCATTTGATATGCCGCGAGTAATTGCCTGGCATTTTTGTCGCACAGTGCCCACAACGTCGCCATCTTCAGGAATCCTTTGACGGCCGATGGGCTAAGCCCGCTTTAGCTGAGATTGCTTCACGCCAGCCACGGCCGCGCTGATAGTCCGGAACCTCCCTAAGACTGTGCTGCTGCGCAGCCTGATCCGCGGCCAGGAGGCAATCGATTGCCGATGTCTGGGTTGCCGCATTAGCTGGCAGAAAGGGCCCGGACCAGACTAGCCCGAATTGATCGTTCGGGCCCTGATCATTCGTCCAAATGCTCTTCGCGTTGGTTTCCAGGAAAGCCTCATATTGCGGCAGGGAGAGTGCTGCATCGAGCGCCCCGAGGTTTCGAACAAAGATGCCTTTGAACTGCACGCCGTCGGCGCCGCAGTTTGGCTCGCAGGGATCGTGGAGGATTCCCTTGGCATCGGACAGATGGGCAAGGGCAGAAAGAGCGATCGCTTGCGCTTGTTGCAGTAAGGACCGATCGCCAGTGTCTCCGGACAGCGCCACCAGTCCACCCAAAATCACGCCCTGGTTGTAGCTCCACGTGGTTCGCCCGTTGTTCTGGCAAGAAGAATTCAGTCCGTCGTTGATGAGGCTCTCGGAGTTGATCATTCCGGACTCCGAGAACCATGTCCACTCCCTTTTGGCCCAAGCGAGGTTGCTGGCTTGCTGCGCACCGGTGGTTCGCGCCGCGAGGCCGGCGGCTACAGAGAGGAAGAGTTCGTTGGCAATGGCATTCTTATACTTCCGGTTCTTGTTCCACCAAATGCCTCCGCCACAAGTGCTGTCCCATCCGGCCGACATGTCCGCGAAGATCTGTTCGGACGTGTTCAGATATTGTGCATTGCGAGTCCCGTCGTAGGCTGCCATCCAGGCGAGCGCCCACCAGCCCTCATCGTCGTAATAATTGTTGAGGAATCCGCTGCCGGCATTGATGCTGAAAGTGTTCGTCATTGCTGCAATATACTGGGATGAGCCGCTCAGCCGCGAGTAATCGGCCAGCACGGTCACCGCGTTCGCGGCGTTCCACCAGCCGGTGGTCTGCCAGAGGCCGGTACCGGGATCGTACCAGGTTTGGAGCGTTCCGATGCCCATAGCCGCCTGCTGGAGAAAGGTCGGGGAAGAAGGCAAGAGCGGCGCGGTGCTTCTCCCTCCCGCACAGCCATGAAGTCCAATGCAGAAGGCCAGCGCCAGAATAAGCGAGGGCCCTCCAATAGCCTCGTCCCTAAAGAGCGCGTCCAAAGCCACCGGTGCAGTCCTGTCTGCTCCAAACCTCTCTAGAACATAAATTTCAGCGAAAGCTGGAGAATCCTGGGAAAATTGTTTTGGAACGGCGCTATCGTGCCAAACCCAGACATCCAGCCGCCGCTATTCAACGGCTGAATCTTATCGCGCGGATTCAGGTCTGGACCTCCGAAGAGGACGGAATTGGTGGTGTTAAAAGAATCGACCCGGAATTGCAGCTTCTTGGCCTCGGTGATGTGGAATTCCTTCTGGAGCGAGAGGTCGAGGTTCGGCACGCTCGGCAGACGGAGGTAACCAATCCGGTCGGGCAAATTCCCCTGACCCCGCGATGGGATTGGCGTCCAACAGTTCTGGGGCTGCGGGTTGCAGTTGTAAATCCACTGTGCTTTGGTCTGGCCGCCGTCTGGCATGAAGCTGTGGGTGGACGCGTACCATCTCCCCCCGGGAAGACCTTCGGGGAAGCCGGATTCCGCGCCAAAGATGCCATCTAATCTCCAATTATTTATGATGCCCCCCAGCCAGGGCCGCGGATTCCGAAGAAGGTATTTCGCACCCTTGCCCCAAGGGAGGTCCCAATTCCACCTCAGGACGAAAACATTCGGGCGGTCGTAGTTCACCAGTTCGTCGAGCGGGTGGGCATCCTGCCAAGGCCAGCCGTTGAGGTAGTGGGTTTGTTCCTCGTTGCGCGAGTAGGTGTAAGCCAGCGTGTACTCAAGTCCGCGCTCGCCACCGTAAAGGCGTTTTTTTGCCTCCACCTCCAAGGCGTCATACTGGCTTTTGCCAAAGGGGTTGGTGTAATTTCCGACGAGTCCAAACTGGCTGTAGGGCACCAGCAGGTTGATCGCCGAAACGGTCGGAGATGATCCAAGCGAGGTATTGGAGGGTACGACGCCATAATACGGATTGGGGACCCGTTGGTTGAGCTGGCTTGCAAACGTGGCATTGTAGGTTGCCTGCTGCAGTTGCGGATAACCCCAACTCAGCGGCAGATTGCCGTTGATCCACTGGAAAACGCCCAGCGTGCGGAGGGCCCTCGCGTGGTTCCCGACATAGCGAATATTCAACACCGTGTGCCACGGCAGGCTCCGCTCGAGGCCAATGGAAGTGATGGTCGCGCGTGGGATCTTGCGCTGAGGGAAATCGAGCGAAGCGGAGGAACTTCCCACAGCTGTCAGTAATCCCGCAGACGCACCGAGCGGCTTCTGGGCCCCATTGGGAAACGGCGTGCCGCTCAGGAAGTAATCTGTCGGCGTTGCGCCGCCATTGAGCGAAGTGACATACGGGGTCCCGATGCTGAAGCCGTCGCTCGTTCCTGCCTCGATTCCGTAACCGAAGACCCAGCCCCAACCGCCGCGGATCACGGTTTTATCGTTCAGGGCGTAAGCAAAGCCCAAGCGGGGCCCGAGGTCGCCCCAGTCTACGTTGTAGGCGTCCCTCGGCTGGCCATTCACACCGGCAAACTGGATTCCTCCATAGACCGTAGAGAGATTACAGAGAATCGCCGGGTTCATGGCGCAGGTCAGGGGAGGGCCAAGGGCGCTGTAGGCTGTTTGCCAAGCAGAGACGTTCGATGAGTTCGCTAAGTTTGCTTGGTAGGTGGGATTGTTGGTGATCGGATTGACGCAGGTGAGGCACATCCCGCGATTGAGTCCGTTGAAGCGATCCACAGGCCCGGCTTCCACGTCATAGCGCAGCCCAATATTCAGCGCCAGTCGCCGAGATACATGCCAATTGTCCTGCCCGTACACGGAGTAGTGGAGGGCGGTCTCATAATGCGTGTTGTTCCAGTCCACTCCACCGCCGCTGGGGTAGCCCAGCAGCAGGCTGGCGATGGGATTGCCATCGTTAGGTCCTGATTGGGAGGGGTTACCTTGGGTCGCGCTAGTGTCGAAGCTGAAGGATCCATTCGGTCGTCCCACCGATTGCGGGTTGGCGAAGTTCCACCTTCCAATCTCCCCTCCAAACACAAAGGTATGCTTCCCATGTGTTTTCGTGAAATCCACATCGAAATCCTCGGCTTGATCGATATTTTGACTCAGGCTGTTTCCGATGATTCCCGGGTACAACTCCGAAAAGCCGATCTCCGGCAAGAGCAGTCTGGACGAAGTGGGGATGCTCGGCATGTTCAGACCGATGGAACTCGGGGTGGGGGTGGAAAAGGGGCCGTCCGGGAAGTAGTCGTGGTAGCGCGTAAAAGATACTTTGAAATCGCCCACCATGGTGGGTGAGAAGTTGTGCGTCATATCCAAGCTGCCGACGACGTTCGACCGAAACGTGTTGATGTTGCCGCTTTCGGCTGGCCCTGTGAATCCGCTGGAATCGCGGAATTCCGTGCCCCACTGATACTCAAACATGCTGTACCAGCGGGTCTTGTCGCTGGTGTTCCAATCCAGGCGGAGCATCGGTTGATAATAACGGTACTTGTCTGGAGCCGAGGCAATGTAATTCTGAACCAATGAACTCGTATTTATATTTGGCAACGGAAACAGGTTCAGCAGGGCAGCGCCCGCCGCGCTAATGCGGTTGGCTGGGATGGTGTCATTCGGGAACGCGGTGCGAGAGTAATTGTTGCCTGGGCAATTTCCCAGCGTCCCTCCCGAGTTGCAAACGGTGGTCAATGGATCGTAGATGGTGTACCCGGTTTGCGAGAAATCTATGCCCGAAGAGCCGGGCTGAAACCGCAGATAGGCTGGTGGCACGCTGGTCAGCGTGGTGAAGGGGATGTTCTCCCAATAGCCTTCGAAGCTCCCGAAGAAGAAGGCCTTGTTCTTGACGATCGGTCCACCAAAGGTCCCGCCGTATTGGTGCTGATGCGTATCTTGTCTTGGAACTCCGTTGAAGTTATTTTCGAAGTTGTTCGCGTTGAAAACTCCATTTTCAAGATATTCGTAAAGGTCCCCGTGAAAATCGTTGGCGCCGGACTTTGTGACGATATTCACGATCCCGCCCATGGTGTCGCCGTAACGGGCATCATACGGAATGGTGATAATGTTCAATTCCTGAATGGCGTCGTTGTTCGGCGCCACCATCCAGGTGCCTTCCGAGCCGAAGCCGGTCATGATGGTGATGCTCGTGCCGTTCAGCAAAAACTCGTTATAGCCCTGCACGCCGCCACCAATGCTGTAGTTGTTCGAGACGTCCCAGCCTCTTGTTCCAGAGTATCCGGAGGCCCCGAACTGCGTCTGAAGGAACTGCGATCCTGGCGTAGTTCCGAGCAACATGTAAATCTGGCGCCCGTTCAGCGGCGCGTTCTGAATCTCGGTGGTCGTCAAAACGGCTCCGGCAGATCCGCCTGCGGTATCCAGCACGTCCGACGGCAAAGTAACTATGACTTTCTCCGATAGTGCCCCCACCTCCAGGCTGAAATTCAGGCCCTGGGACTGCGCGGTCGTAACCGTCACATTCTTCTGAATGAAAGTACGAAAGCCCTTGGCCTCGACGGTCATGGTGTACGTGCCCGGAAGCACATACGGGATGTAATACCAGCCTGTACTGTTGGTCCTCCCCGTATAGCTCAACTGGGTGCTGTTCTCCTGGGCGGTTACCACGGCGTTCGGGACGGTTCCGCCCGAAGGATCGCTAACCGCCCCGCTCAGTGTGGCGCGGAATTCCTGAGCGCGCAGAAACACCGGGCTTGAAGCGAGCAAGAAAAAGAGACTAGCGATACAAAGGGCGCATCTCCCTTGAAATGGCGAAGGGACATTCGAATGGTTTTTCATTTTTCCACCTCGAGGATGCATACGAGCCAAGCTGCGGCCCGCGCGTCCGAGAATCAGCCACGGCATTCCTGGCCCGTTGTGACTACTCCAAGGATTGTTACGCTTGGCAGTACAACTACTAATCGTGGGCACGAGCGCGTAACGTTCATGGTCCACCCTCCGATGATCACCCATAGCACTCCCCTGCCGCGGATTATTGGCGATTGCCAGCGCGCAAAGAAAGAATGGACTTTGAAACATTTATTGCACTAATGTGACATTTGTGATTGTCCCCGCCGCCCGGCTCGGTTTTCCGGAGACCCAGGCGCACAGCGTCATCGTGCGTGAGCTGGAGGAATTCCTGCGCGCGACGCGGATTCGGCGCGTCTATTTTGCGGATGCCAGCGTGGCTCCGCCGCTGCTGGCTTATGTCACGCACTTCCCCCGGTTATCGATCGCGCTTGCCGGATGCCATTCCATGGACGTGGCGCACCGCGAGCGTAAACTCTTGCTTAAGCCCGTGCGCGGCCATGCCGTCTTCGTGCCAGACCATGCCTGGAACAAACCGGACTGGGCGACGCCAGTGAAGGTGCTGACGTTTCTCTTTGGCGCCAAACAGATTGGCGTCAGCCTGGTGCATCATCGCCGGCGGAGCGAAGCTCCGAGCGCGGCCCTGAAGACCAGCGTGCCTGGGGCCTACGATGCGCTCACGCACGGGATTCTGGTTGGACTCATGGCGTCGGCTAGCGACAATCAGCACGGACCACTGGACCGGCTGCTCATCGAATCATTGCTGCACTCCTGCCTCAAGCTCCTCAAGGCCTCGCCCATGCATCGGACGCGCAAAGCCATACGAACTTACGAATCCATCTGTCTTTACGTGCAGGAGAATGTGCAAGGCGCCATCACGCGAGAGACCGTGGCGCACCAGTTTGGTCTCGCCCCCAGCCACGTTTCGCGAGTTTTCCGCCGCGAAGGAATGATGCGCTTCAGCGATTATCTAAACCTGGTGCGGGTCACGCGCGCCAAGCTCATGCTGCGGACTTACAACCTCACCGTGAAGGAAATCGCAGCGAACTGTGGCTACACCCAAACAGCTTACTTCTGCCGCATGTTTAAGAAGATCTGTAACGTTACGCCCACGCAGTTTCGCGGCCATTAGGCTTCGGTCCGGCAGGCTACCGGAGAAGGACGTTCTACAAGGTGTTTTCAAAAAACTTCTTTCTGGCCGGTCAGGCTTGCTGAAGAGATCGAACGAGTGTCGAGCTAGGCACCCCACAAGGTAGGGTCCAAACGTGCCCCAATTGCCCGAGAGCAGTGCCGAAATCGATGGCTAAATTCGATCCGAAAAACAGTGCATAGGCGGGTGTCACGCAGGGTAGAAGGAGTTTCTGAGGTCCGATAGCTGTCAAACTAGATGTAAAACCAGGTGCGAGGGCACAGAACCAAGACACGCGAACCAGCAAGATAGATTTTGTTGTTACGCTTTCCAGAAGGCGTGACCCGTCGGTCCGATCAAACAGTTCGCGGTGAGTGCCGGACCGCGTCACGAGGCGAGTGGTCCTGGAGTAATATTGCTGGAATGGGCCGCGGAGGCCTTGCTCGCAGCGTCAGAGGCGTTGCGCTGCGCGCCTAAGGGCTGGAATACAAGTGGTTTAGGAGTGCGAAGGTGGGGGATTTGCAATGTGTAATATTTGCAGATTCCAGCGCGTACTAGTCTATGGGAACGCTGAGACCAGGCCGGATGAGCGCGCCGGGAATAACCAAACCGACGGAGGCGATTGCCCGTGCCCGGGCGGGTGACGCGGAGGCTTGGGGCCAGCTCTACCGGGATTACGCACCCGCGATATTCCGGTTCTGCAGGCGAGCCTTGCCGACGCGTGAAGATGCCGAAGACGCCACCATGGAAGTATTCATGAAACTGAAGGACAAGCTGCTGCAGTACGACGCGACGCGGTCGTTTTCTGCTTGGCTTTACAAGGTGGCGGCGAATCACTGCTGGGATACGCTGCGGCGGCGGAGAATTCGTCAAGACAAGGAAACGGACGATCTGGAAAACGTGCCACTGGAGCATCCGGACCCGAGCCAACTGGATCAGCTGATCGAGCAGCGCACCAGTGAAGAGGTGCGCAGGGCACTGCACAAACTAGGCGGCCGAGCGCGCATGGCTCTGGTGATGCGCTATTACTCCGATATGAGCTACGACGAAATTGCAGATGCGCTGGGAGTGCGGCGCGCCTTTGTAGGCGTAGTGCTGCTGCGTGCCCGGCACGAACTGCGGCAAGCGCTGGAAGGCAACGCGGCGCTGGCGGCGGGAGGGGCTTCATGAGCGAAATGTCGAAAGAGACAAAGCATCTGGACGAAATGACCCTCCTGCTGTACATCGAGCGGCAATTGGATCGCGCGCGCGGGCTGGAAGTTTCGGCGCACACGCAAGACTGCGACGCGTGCCGCACACTGCAGCGGGTGCTGGAGAGCGAATCGCGGCTGCTGACACGAGCGATGCTGGAAGAAGACGAACCGCTACCCTCGCGGCTGGCGCAATTTCAGGAACGCGCCCGGAAATCCATGCAGTGGATTTGGGGAGTGATTTTCGGCCTGGCGGCTACGGGAGTCTACGCACTTTATACGACTTATATCCAGCCTTGGCGGGATCAGCTGGAACAAGCGGGATTCGGTGGTTCGAACCTGCTGGGCTTGCTGATTTTTCAGGGCGCAATGTGGAAAGGATGGCAATCCATGATGACCCTCCTCGAAGTGCTGGCGATGGTGACGCTGGCGGGACTGGGAGCAATGTTGTTCCGGCGGCGGATCCGGCGCGGAGCGGCGCTGGCGCTGGTCTTCGCGGGCTTCTGCACCGTGCTGGCACTGCCTGCGGCGGTTTCGGCGACGGAACATCGCGGGGGACAGAGTCCAACGGTGAGCCAGGACGAAACGATCAAGGGGGACATTTATCTCGCCGGTGAGCGGGTGCGCGTGGAAGGCACGGTGAACGGCGATGTTATTGCGGCGGGCAAAGATATCGATATCGACGGGCACGTGACCGGAGACGTGATCAGCGCCGGCAGGTATTTGCGGATTCGCGGTACGGTCGACGGCAATATACGCTCTGCGGGGAATACCGCGGTCATCTCCGGGACGCTGGGGAAAAACATTACCTGGTTCGGCGATGCAGTGACGGTGGATGCCACGGGGAAAGTCGGGGGCGGCGTGACCATGTTTGGTGGCACGCTGGCGATGGACGGGCATCTGGGCCGCGACATACTTTTTTACGGCGATGAAGTGAACGTCACCGGCGGCGTGGGGGGCGGCATCCACCAAAAAGGGCATTCGCTGATTATCGGATCGAGCGCGCAGGTGGACGGACCGATTCGCTTTGAAGGTGACCATCCGGCCAATGTTTCGCCGGGGGCCAAGCTGGCTTCGCCAGTGGAATTCAAGCACATGGAGAGGAAGGAAAACTACCGGGAGGGCCACTACTACGTTTGGCAAGTGATCTGGGCGGCGGCGTTTATTTTGTTTGGGCTGGTGCTGTTTCAGTTGATGCCAAAGTTTTCGCAGGAGGCGGTGAAATCGGCGGAACAGTATGGCGCGACCGCGGGATTGGGCGTGCTGGTGCTGTTTGGCGTGCCGATCGCCGCGTGCATTGCATGTGTCACCGTGGTGGGCCTGTTCATCGGTGTTTCCACGCTGTTCCTTTGGTATGCGTCGCTTTATTTCGCGCAGATCATCGTGGGAGCAGTGATCGGGCAGTGGTTGATGGGCCGCACAAGCGAGCTTTGGCCGCTGATTGG
>WNGI01006207.1_pt1 | contig 10828 bp, 10 predicted proteins | sample 5400621 | NCBI WGS metagenome assembly WNGI01 (sample SAMN13153374, study PRJNA577476) | soil metagenome | isolation source: 20 cm soil or saprolite under Garry oak tree replicate 1 | place: USA:California | collected 2016-06-15 | reverse complement strand
TTCTTTTCAGAGAACGGATACAAGGATTGCCCAATCAGACTAGTTCACGAGCCTGATTTGCTCGAAACGGGCGGCGGTATCAAAAATGCGGAACGCGATCTCGGCACGGAGCCCTTCATGACTTACAGCGGCGATATTTTGACTGACGTCAATCTGGACCCTTTGATTGACGCACATTTTCGTCGCGGGAACGACGTAACACTCGCGTTGCGTAAGACCGGCCTGGGTTCGGACATAGCTTTGCGTGATCACCGCGTTATGGACATTGCCAATCGCTACGGCATTCCCGGAAATTTCGATTTCGCGAACATCGCGGTTTGGAATTCAGCGGTTTTCCAGCGTATACCACCGCAAAAAAAGATCTCCTTCATTCCAATTATTACTGATTGGATAGCTCAAGGTGGTAAGATCGGTGGCTTGGTGATGAACGACGGAAAATGGTTCAATATTGGTTCCCGTACGCAGTATCTCGACGTACACCGCATGATTTTGCGAGACGATTGGAAACCGCACTACATCAAAATACACGGCTGGCCTGAGCGCATAGCCAAATCAGCAGTTATTGATGCCAGCGCGGAATTACGCGGCTGCTCAGTTGTCGGAGAGCATTGCCGAGTCGGCGCACAAGCCGTCCTCGAAGACACAATTTTGTGGCCGGGGTCAGAAATTGCTTCCCAAACTCGCCTTCAGGATTGTATTGTCCGCTCCGAAAAAAAGGCCAGCGGCATCCATCGCAACATCGACATCTAAATCCAACCCATGAAAACGGCGCTGCTTCTCCGACAAACGCGAATGCATTTCCCGCGGTTGAACGTCGATCGCATAAAAATCAGGCCAATCGAAAAAGGAGGCTCTGACCGGAAATTCTATCGAATCGATTGCCCTACAGATCAGGCGCTGATCCTGGTCAAATACAACCTGGAGCGCGAAGAAAATCGGCACTACGTCCAGATCGCGAAATTTCTCGACTCCCACGGCATTCGAGTCCCTAAAATTTATTTTCACGATCCCACGGAAGGCCTCATCTGGATCGAAGATTTGGGCGAATGCGACCTCTACAGTTATCACGACGAGAGCTGGCTCGTTCGCCGCGTGTTTTACGAATCAGCTATCGACGAAATTCTGAAGCTTCACAGTCTGCCGGAATCTGTCTGCGCAGAAATGAAGGAGCATTTGCCAGCCGAGTTTAACGCCGCGCTTTACCGATGGGAACAGAAGTACTTTTTCGACAATTGCCTCGCCCGGTATTTCAGGATCGACGAGTCAAAACGCAAAGAACTGGCCGTCCTTCCGCAATTGCGCGAAATCCCAAAACACCTTGCGAGTTTGCCCAGGGTTTTGGTCCACCGCGATTTTCAATCGCAAAACATCATCATCCAAAACGGGCAGGCTAATCTGATTGATTTTCAGGGAATGAGGCCCGGCTTGGCGGAGTACGATCTGGCATCGTTGCTCTACGATCCGTACGTCGATCTCTCAGAAACGGAGCGCGCCGAATTGATCACGTACTATCGCGAGCAGCAGAGCAAAAGCGAGACGACACGTGACGGCGATTTCGATTCCAAGTTGCGGCTTTGCGCGATGCAACGTCTGATGCAGGCACTCGGCGCGTACGGCTTCCTTGGGCTGGTCAAAGGAAACAAGAATTTCCTGGAATACATTCCAAGGGCCGTCCGCTCGCTACGGGACACGGTCGCAAACATTGATGGTCTTGAGCCATTCGCGTCGTCTCTCGCGAATCTCTGACCGAAAAGCACTCAACTCCTTGAGTTCTCCGGCTGCGCACGTTTTCCGCAGACCGGAACTCTGGCGCGATGTCGCGCCGCGGGCATAACTTCACGAGGACAACAAGCGCGCCGGATCAAAGTTAAAGCTGATTAACTTTAAACGCATCGCGCACGGCGTTGGCATTCCAGAAAGTGCCAACATGAACAATACAATCCTAGACTATTCACTTAAACGAATGATGTCCGGGTTTTGCTCGACGGCTGCGATCGCCTGCTTCGTGCTTCGCGCATCGGATGCCTTCGCGCAGACCAGCCACGCCGTCACTGATCTGGGAGTTCTTCCTAACAGGAAGAAGGTGTTCCCGCTGCGATCAATGGCCAGGGGCAGGTCGCCGGAACTTCAAGCGCGAAAACCTCGGGTGAGGCCGCGTTTCGTTACAATCCTGACAACCCAGCCCTGATGGAGGACATAGGCCAAAGCGCTCGTGGTCTCACGATCATCGATCTGGGAACTTTGAACGGGCAAACCTTCAGCCGCGCGAATGGCATTAACGGCTTCAACCAGGTAGTCGGTTTCTCTGGCCCAGAGTTGGACAATCCGAAAGGCCGCGCGTTTTTCTGGAGCAAATCCACGGGCATGGTTGATGTCGGCACGTTGGGCGGAGCTTACGCCCAGGCTTTTGCGATCAATGATTCCGGTTCCATTACCGGTAACTCGCAACTCGCTTCGAGTGCTACCGGCAGCGCAGCTGCCCACGCTTTTTTTGCCCATCCCCATTGAGAGCAGGGCCTATAGGCATGCGCGATCTCGGGACGCTCGGTGGCAGCTTCAGCTACGGCATGTCGATCAAAGCGTGTGCGTTCCGATGATATGGAAAGCCGAGGCTATCAAAAATTACCCGCGTGGCATCTGAGCGGTTCAACGTGTAAAAGTGAATCCCCGCTATGTCGTTATCCAGGAGATCACGACATTGTTCCAAGGCGTACTGAATGCCGACGCGTCTGACCATTTCCGGATCATCTTGGCAATGTTGTAGCGCGCGCAGAAGCTGGGAGGGAAAGCGCGCGCCGGCCGCCAGCTCGGCGATGCGTTTGCATCCGCTGATGGAGGTAATCGGCATGATGCCAGCGATAATGGGAATGTGAATGTCGTTAAGCGCACAGCGTTCGCGAAAATCGACTAAGTCTCGATTATCAAAAAATAGCTGTGTGACGATATAGTCGGCGCCTGCATCCACTTTCGCTTTGAAGTGATCCATTTCGACTAATCGGTTCGGCGTGGCGGGATGCCCTTCGGGAAAACCGGCCACGCCAATGCCGAAACCACGGCGGTCCGGATGTGCGCCGGATTCGTTGAATCGGCGAATGAACTTGACCAAATCGATCGCGTGTTGGAACGAGTCGCGTGATTTATCGTAAGCGATTCCAGCCGGTCTATCGCCGCCCAGCGCGAGGATGTTTCCAATGGCCGATTTGGCGTATCGAAGCAGAATCCCTTCGATCTCCTCTTCATTGTGGCAGACGCAAGTCAGATGAGGGATCGGATCCAGCTTTGTTGTGCGCTGAATCCGCTCGACGAGATCATGAGTCAAATCGCGCGTTGACCCGCCGGCGCCATAAGTCACGCTGACGAAATGCGGCATGTAAGATTCGAGATCGCGAATGGTTTGGTAGAGCGTCTCGGCCGCCTCCGGCGTTTTCGGAGGAAAAAACTCGAACGAGAATGTGGGAGAATTCCCCCGTATAATGTCGGTGATATGCATGACTCCAGCGTTTACCTTCGTTCGTGCCGCGAGTTTCGGTCAACTCACGCAAAGGACATTTTCGCTATGAACTGCATGGATACACTTTGGCTCGTTCAAGATCCAAAGGAGATGTGATAACATGTCCCGGCACGCACGGGTGAGTTCACGGGACAATTGCAAACACACGCGCCGGAAACCCTGAGCCGTCCTTTGGTTTTGGGAAACTGGCTACGACGATTGCGCCAGCTTCGGGCACCTGGTCGAGATTAGTGAGCAGTTCGATCTGATAATGATTGGTGCTCAAAATGTAAGTCTCCAGCGAGTAATCATCTTTGGTCGTGGCTATTCCTGGATCGGTGTCGGTAGTTTCGTGGCCTGAAGCGGTGATCTTTCGATCTTCGTAAAGATATTTCAGCACTGGAAGACTCCATCCGGGATAATGGGCAACGCCTTGTGCGTCTTTGTTTTCCATTTTTGTTGCGTCTGGCCAGCGTTTCGACCAATCCGTGCGCATCGCCACAAATGCACCGCCGGGGATTTGGCCGTGATCTTTTTCCCATTTTTTTACGCGCTCGAGCGACAACGTGTAATCAGGATCAGTTGCTGCCTCGCGGTGCACATCAATGACCACCAGCGGGAGGATCATTTCTTTCGGATCGATCTGGTCGACCGTGCGCAGGCCCTTCACGAAATGCGCGGGCGGATCAACATGCGTCCCCCATTGGCCGACATGCGTGAACAGCTCCGAGAAAAAGCCCGCTCCCATCGTGTCTGGACGCTTGTCGTACCAGTAGATCGTCTTTCGCGTTTCATCGGGAAAACCTGGCCAACGCGGAATTCCAGGCGCAAACGCGTGTGTGAGATCCACGTATTTTTTAGAAGCAAGCAGTTTCTGGACACTCCAAAGGCTAGGCTTATCCGCGCCGATGGCGTTACAAACAATAAGCGTGCTGCAAAGCGCGATCAGCACCGCCATCAGGGAACAACGCATTCTGAAAAACATTTCTGCTCTGTTAAACAATAACACCAGTAAGCCGGCCAATAACTTTGAATATCTTTGGAAAGTTCAGTGCCGGGCTTGTCGCATCACGATTGTCGATATGAGATACGACTCTTATCAACAGGTCATAACAGATGGTGATACAAGAGGTGATTTGTTGCAGTTATTCGCATTAAGAAGAATAAAGACCAAACAGAATTTCCTTAAACTGCAGTAACCTTTCTTGTGAAAAACTTTGTCCGGTAGTTCATGCCAACGTTTCGGGTACTTGCTCCAACTGTTCCGTCATCGATTGCATGCGCGCAGTGCGCATTGGCCGTAATGACTAAAGCGCCGCAGGCAGGGCAAGTTAAGACCCGTCTCATCCCGCCACTGACGCCGGATGAAGCGGCGGAATTAAACAAGTCGTTCCTCCGTGATACGACTTCAACAATTTCGAGCGCGGCTAAAACGAATTCAGCGTGTGGAATTGCCGTTTACACACCGGTTGGAACGGAGTCAGTCTACAACGACATCTTGCCGCAGGATTTTGTTTTGCTGCCACAACGCGGCGAAAACTTTGGCGAACGTCTTTACTTCGCGGCTGAAGATCTATTCCAATGCGGATTTGAGTCGGTTTGCCTGATCGATTCCGACAGTCCAACCGTTACGGCCAAAAGTTTTTCGAAAGCGATCGAACTTCTCAGTTCGGGGGGCGACCACGTTGTGCTTGGGCCGTCTGATGACGGCGGTTACTATTTGATTGGATTCAATAAGCTGCACCGCGAACTGTTCGAGCGAATCGACTGGAGCACCGATGTCGTGCTCCATCAGACGAAACGAAGTGCGCGGGAAATTGGCCTGGAAGTCAAACTGTTGCCACCGGGGTACGACATAGATGACGCCGCCAGCCTACGCCGCTTGTGCAACGAACTGCTGGCCGACACAGCGCCCACTAGCATTGCGCCGCATACGCGGAGGTTTTTGAGCAAGTTGATCGCGCAGAAAAAGCTATAGGCCGCGCTCCCAGAGCCGGACCGTGAATTTGCGACGGTCGGACACAGCCGTTACAAACACGCATGGCGAAGCACGCGTTAGTCACAGGGGGCGCAGGCTTGATAGGGTCGCACGTTGTCGATTTGCTCGTTCGGGAAGGATGGGAAGTGCGTGTGCTCGACAATCTTGAGAAGAATACGCACAGGCGCGGCAAACCCGCATGGACAAACAAAGACGCGGAGTTCATCCAGGGCGACATGCGCGATAGGGAAACAGTAACCGCCGCGCTCGATAACATCGACGTCGTCTTTCACCAGGCCGCCTATGGCGGATACATGCCCGAAATCGTGAAGTTTGTTCACGTGAATTCGCTTGGCACTGCGCAAATGCTGGAAGTCATCCGCGATAAGCAGCTGCCGGTTAAGAAAATTGTCCTGGCGAGCTCACAGGCGGTTTACAGCGAAGGCGCCGGCGATTGTCCGAAACATGGGCTGGTTTTCCCAAGCGTACGGCCCATTGAACAATTGCGACGCGGTGGTTGGGAAGTGCATTGCCCGATCTGCGGCGCGATCACAAAGAGCGTCCCAACTCCTGAGAATGCGCCGGTCGGTGGCGAGACGGTTTACGGACTCACGAAAGTCGACCAGGAACGACTCGTACTGCTGTGGGGAAAACAGGTCGGTGTTCCAACCGTGGCATTGCGTTACTCCTGCACGTACGGCCCACGCCAATCCATCTTCAATCCGTACACAGGTGTGATTGCGATTTTTTGTACCCGCTTGCTGAACAATCTGCCCCCGGTTCTTTACGAAGATGGCAAGCAGACACGCGATTTCTCATTCGTCGAAGACATCGCCCGCGCGAACTTGCTCGCAGCTGAAACTGATAAGCTGGATGGATTGCCGGTAAACATCGGGAGCGGACGCGGCACACCGATTAGCGAAGTCGCCGAACAACTTGCAGAGGTGTTGAACCTCGACATCTCACCAACGGTCGACGGCGAATTTCGTCCCGGGGAAATGCGCCATCTCACCAGCGACACCACGCTTGCGCGCTCCGCCGGCTACAAACCAACGGTCGATCTGAAAGATGGCATCGCCCGCTACATCGACTGGATTCGCACCCAGTCAGACATTCAAGATTACTTCAGTGAAGCCAGCGAGATTTTGAGGAATAAGGGCGTCGTTCACCGGGCAGCGAAATGAATATCGCTGCGGGGAATCCGGATTTCGATTCGTCGGTTGTCGATCACGCGCGTAAGGATTTTCCGTTACTGGATGTGACCATGACAGTGGGCGAGGCGCTGGAACACATCCGGCACGAGGGCGTGGGCGAGCGCGTTATTTACTTTTACGCGGTCGATGAACAGAAACGCCTCGTTGGCGTGGTGCCCACGCGACGTCTGCTCACCGCGTCGCTGGAAACGTCGGTGCGGCAGATCATGGTGCCGCGCGTCGTGGCTGTTCCCGCGACTGCCACGGTCCTCGATGCCTGTGAATTTTTCGTGCTGTACAAATTTCTCGCGTTTCCCGTGGTGGACGAGCAACGCCACGTCATCGGCATCATTGACGCAAACCTTTTTGCGGAAGAAATTTTGGAAGCGGGTGAGAGCGAGGACCGATATCGCTCAGCTGAGCCCGTAGGCCCGGAATTTTTTGAGGCGCTCGGATTTCGCATTGAACAAATTCGCGGCGCGTCGCCGTGGCGCATTTTTCGGTTCCGTTTTCCGTGGCTGCTCGTCACCGTGACGGGCGGCACTCTCTCGGCGGTTCTGGCCCGCTTTTTTGAAGCGACGCTGGCGCGCAGTTTGGTTCTGGCGTTTTTTCTTACAATGGTATTGGCGCTCAACGAAAGCGTGAGCATGCAGTCCATGAGCGTGACAATCCATGCGTTGCGTTCGGTCTCGGTGACGAGGCAGTGGCTGGCGACAGCGTTCCGGCGCGAAGTGACGACGGCACTCCTGCTCGGCATATCGTGCGGCGCGCTTGTGAGCGCAATCGTGTGGCTTTGGCGCGATGATCTGCGCGGAGCGTTTGTCATCGGCGGCAGCATCATGCTTTCGCTGGTAACCGCATGCGCGCTGGGTCTCGGTGTGCCTTCACTTCTTCACCGATTCAAGCTCGACCTGAAAATTGCAGCCGGACCGGTGACCCTCGCGCTCGCGGATTTTATTGCGCTGATGATTTATTTCACCGCGGCGTGGCTAATTCTGAGATGAGCAACTCGTCGGTAGTTGTCCCCGCGCTGAATGAAGAGGAACCGATCGCCAGGGTCATACGCGAATGTTTGGCGACCGGCGTACCTAAGGAAGTGATCGTGGTCGATAATGGCAGCACCGATCGCACGGCCGAACGCGCGCGTGGAGCGGGTGCGCGCGTAACGACGGCTCCACGTGGCTACGGACGCGCATGCGCAGCAGGTATTCGTGCGCTTTCGCCCGCATGCGAGATCGTTGTGTTTCTGGATGGCGATGGCAGCGATTGTCCAGAATTTATCTCGCAGCTGGTCGATCCAATCGCAGCGGGAAAATTCGATTTCGTGATCGGCTCGCGCACGCGAGGCCAACGCGAACGAGGCAGCATGAATGTTCAGCAAGTTTTATCTGGACGCATTACCGGAGTCATTCAGCGACTGCTTTACGGGGTTCGTTATACCGACATGTGCCCGTTTCGCGCCATTCGCCGCGACGCGCTGATGAAACTCGACATGCGGGAGGAAACTTACGGCTGGAATTTGGAAATGCAGATGAAAGCTGCGCGTGCTGGTCTCCGAATTCTCGAGATTCCAGTGAACCATCGCCGGCGCGCAGGTGGCGAATCAAAAGTGTCCGGCACGCTTCGCGGCACGTTTGTGGCTGGTGCCCGCATTCTTGCCACGTTAGTGCGCGTCGCCCTGGAATAGTCCTGGCTGTGATCGCCGCGGCGGCCCTCGCAAATTCTATCTGGCGATCTCAGCTTCATTGTGTAGCGTCCGCCGATGCTTTCGATGCTCGACTTGGAGAGATTTCGGAACACGCCGCTTACCAGTGAACCGTTCCAGTTTTTGATCGTCCCGGAATTCGTAAGAGCCGAAGCGCGTCTCGCGATCGACAAGGATTACCCTGAGGTCGCCCGGCCCGGCAGCTTTCCGTTGCGCGAGGTCACGTATGGCCCAGGTTTTGCGACGTTGATCGAGCAGTTGCGCAGCGACGAATTTCGTCAGGCGTTTGAGGAAAAATTCAACGTCGATCTAGCCAACCGTCCGGACATGATCACAGTGCGCGGACGTTGCAGCGAAAAGGATGGCAAAATCCACACTGACTCGGAGACAAAGATCATCACGATCCTCATCTATATGAATCCGGCGTGGGAACCTTCCGGCGGCCGGCTGCGGTTGCTTCGCTCTGCGAACAATCTCGATGATGTTATTCTCGAAGTGCCGCCGACCGAAGGTACGCTACTGGCGTTTCGTCGCAGCAACAACTCGTGGCACGGTCACAAGCCATTCGCCGGTCCTCGTCGTGTGATTCAATTTAACTGGGTAACGAGCGAGGCAGTGGTGCGGCGCGAGCAGAATCGTCATCGATTATCGGCGTGGATGAAAAAACTCCGTGGGGCGTTCTCAGGCGAGAAACAAGCTGCCTAGCGAAGGCGCGGTATCTGGAGTTTGACGTTGGACCTTGAGCGTTGAGCGTTAGTAGCTTTTTGCGAGACAGCAATTGAACAGCCAGATCGAAGACGTAAGGACAAAGAACGCGAACGCATCGGAACTGCAGTCCGCGGAATTCTCGCGAATTCTGCTCATCAAGCCTTCGGCCTTGGGCGATGTCGTCCATACAATCCCAGTCCTGGTGAAGCTGCGAGCACGTTATCCGCGCGCGCGCATTGACTGGCTGATCACCCCCGAGAACGCCGAAGTCGTGCGCTGCCATCCGGCGCTCAGCAACGTCGTTCTATTTTCACGGCGCGATTTCTCGAAGCGCGGCCGGAGATGGCGCGCATTGATGGCGTTCTTTGATTTGCTCAAGCAAATCCGCCGCGCGAAATATGATTTGATCATCGACATGCATGGCCAGGTGCGCTCGGCTTTTTTCGCGCTCATCAGCGGCGCCCGCGTGCGGATCGGCTTTGATCGGCCCGTCAAACGCACACTGACAGTTTCTGCCGAGCACGATCTGAAGAACGTACCGAGCCATGGCTGGCGCGGCGCGCGCGAAGGCTCGTGGCTGGCGTACACGCACCGCATTCCCATTCCGACGCTCGATGTTCATGCGATCGATCGATATCTTTGGGTCGGAGAGCTGCTCGGTTTCAACGATGATCCCCCAGACCTGAAAATTCATCTTCCATCGGAAGCGATCTTTAAGGTGCAGCAATTGCTGGAGCAGCACGGTGTGCCCGCTGATATGCCGCTTATTGTTCTGGTGCCCGGAACCATTTGGGAGACGAAGCACTGGACCATCGAAGGATTTGCAGGTGTCGCGCGCGAATTCCTCCGCGAAAGATTTGCCGTGGTGCTCGCGGGCACAAAACGCGACCAGCAGCGTTGCCGCCAGATTGCCGCGGCGGCACCTGGCACATGTGATCTTTCAGGCAAAACCACGCCAGCAGAATTGGCGGCGCTTATTCGCCGCGCCGAGGTGGCAGTGACAAATGACTCCGGTTCGATGCATGTCGCAGCATCTCTCGACAAACCCATGGTAAGCGTCTTCGGACCAACCAACCCCGTTCACATCGGACCTTACGAACGGCCTGAGTCGGTCGTGCGCGTGGACTTGCCATGTTCGCCATGCAACTATCGGCGGCTGAGCCAATGCCCGTATGACCATGCATGCATGAAACAGGTCACATCCGCGATGGTCGTGGAGCGGGTCGAGAAGATCCTTGCAACTACAAAGTGAATTGCCGTAGCGCTGTCGATGCGGTCAATGCCGCCCGACGCAATCATCAGGCGCTTGGCACGAGTGTCTCTACAACTCATATTCGCGGCAGATGAGTAGAACAAAGGCGATTTTCGCTGGGTTGCTCGCCGGATTGGTCGGCGGAATCGTGATGACGGCGGCGATGTTATTGCTTGCCGCGCTTGGTGTGGCGACATCGCTCGTGATCATCGGTGATCGCCTTTCTGTTTTCATATCGCCGGGCCCGTTTCTTTCGCTAATGGGCAAAGTGGGCGGATACAATCACCTGAAACAACTTGGCGTTGGATCGACAATTGGTGGCCAACTCCTGGTGGCTTCGATTGCTGGCGCGATTTTTGGCTTGTTCGCCCGACGTAACCCGAGGCGTGTCCCGGCGATCTGGACAATATCGATCTTTGTCATGTTACCGATCGTTGCGTTCGCAATCGCATTGTGGCCAGTGCTCGGCACAAGCTATGTCGGCCTGCCCATCAATGTCGCG
>WNGI01042225.1_pt1 | contig 10829 bp, 17 predicted proteins | sample 5400621 | NCBI WGS metagenome assembly WNGI01 (sample SAMN13153374, study PRJNA577476) | soil metagenome | isolation source: 20 cm soil or saprolite under Garry oak tree replicate 1 | place: USA:California | collected 2016-06-15 | reverse complement strand
GATTGAGTGGTTCTCCGGCGATGATGACAAACTCTGTGTCCTTCTCGACGGTGGAGACTGCAACACCAGTCTGATCTTGCTCAGATGACAAGACGAGGGTATAGAAGGCTTCATAAATCAACTTTGGATCCGAGCCAATGGATATAGATCCCTTCAAGACTAGGTGAAAATAAATTGATACTGTCGGCACGATAAGAAAGGACATACCATAGATGAATGCAGTCCAGCCAGATGCTATAAAGCGGACGTTAATGACAAAATACCTTCGCGTTAGAGGTTTCAGACTCACGTATCTCCTGGAATATCGAGGCTTTGTCCTTAAAAGTGACGTGGAAATACCAACAGCCTCCGAGCGGTCTGACTGGTGATTCTACACCGTGACTTTTGCCGCTGATCACCTTGATTTTGACGGGACCATCTTGGCCTTGGGGATAGGCTGTTGGGATTCTGATGCGGATGAGCATTATGCAGCCAAAAAAACTGGCCGGTTCCTTACTGTTCTGGGCCCAGCTCTTGGTATGAGGGTTCCTAATGAATCAACTGAGAACATCCGCTAAAGGATAGATAGCTCAGACATACCACCATCTTGAACTAACAAGGCAGGAAGGTAAGAATGTAGTCAATGACCCGATCTGTCACACTCACCTGCTTGGGCAAATCGACCCATAGCTGGAGACCTCGAGGATTTGGGCGATTATCGGCATGAACTGGCATTTCTGCGTGAATGATGCCTCGTCCTGCACACATCCATTGGACGCCACCGGTTTCTATCACGGTTTTTATTTGGTTAATAAAGAGGCCACGTCGCAGGATCAGGCAGACGTACCAATGGTTCCTTTATGGCCAGCCGAATCTTCGTGTCTGCTTGTACTGGCGTCCTCTCAGACTACGAACTTAACTACGAAGCAGAAATATCATACCCTTCAAGCATGTAAGTGACTGTTGCTTGCCCTCTGTGAGGGTGATCCGGAAAACCCTTGGGGCGGGTTAAGTAAAATACAGATATCGTTCAAGTTCAAAAAGCAGCTTACCGCGCCTTTCGAGATATTGAAATGGTCGAGCATCAAGAAAGGGGAAAGGTTCCTCAGAGTCATAGACCCAATGCTTCTGCGAACCAAGGCACCATCACCCTATTTGCCAGACATGAAGCGCATTATACCTGAACACCATAATATAGCTCACCTCAGGTGTCTCTACAGCCAGGACCTTCTTCGTTACTAAGCGCGAAATAGATGAGAGCGACATTCTTTGTGAATTCAAACTGCGGTACAGCGGGTGTTGCATGAGCTTTTATACGATACCCATAGGGAATGGCTTGATCAGCCAGACGGTCGTCGCATGATACTCAGTGGGATATCTTAGCTCGAAATGGAAAGATAAGATCTCCTTGTCATTCGTATTACGAGACGTTTTATAAAAGCGCTGATGCTACGCATTGCATAACGGTGCCTGATTACTCTCTTACCACTTTCTAAGCCATCGTAATGTCAAGCAAGGATATTCCGAAGAATATCCGTCTATGTCGTGCAAAGCCCACGGTAGTTTGCAAAGAAAAGTCCACATGGATCATGCGGTTCCGATCGTACCACCATGGTGTTTGATATATCGGCAGGTTGATTTCCATTTGATTCCTCGGCGACTCTCTGGAAATCAGTACGTAACGAGGGTTCTCTGGTTGACACGAATTGTGATTCCAAAAAATCGTCTAGGAGACTAGTATTTCATATACACATTACACCACGCTAGAAATACATGTAATAGAACAGTACTCCCCCTTCCTCTCCCAAAAGATCGAAACTCACGATGCCCAAGCATCCAAGACCTTTTTGGCCGACTTTCTCAAAAGATCCTCCTTTCCTGGTGCAGCAAGAACGTGCGGATCAGCAGTTGCTAGTTTTTCTAACACCGGCTTGAGGACTTCTTTGACTTTGAACATCTCCTCGGCTGTCGTGTTCCGGCCCAGCTGTATAAGAAATGCACATGCATTGACTCGAATTTCAACAGGGAAATTAACCGGATTATCGACGTTTTTGAGAACGAATACGAGTATGTCCAATCCATTATAGCTCGAAGGTAGGTTCCTTCCGCCCACAGATGAAGGCGTCGTCACTGGGGAGCTAGCCTCACTGCTCGTCAGGGAGACCGGGAAGGCCTCCGTCGGCGTTGGAGGCTCTGCTTCCGACGGGTCTCTGATGGCTCGTATTACCAGTGGTCCTGAGGTAATGTTATAAGTTACAGTTGCACGGCAGTGAGCACGCATTACCTCCGTCTTTTGTCGTACTGAGGAGGCTTAGTGCGATGATAGCCTCATTCACGAGTACCGGGTGTCGTCTACTACGTGCTATTAAACCCGTCAACACAGATACGACATCAGCAGTGATGATTGTGCGAATTGCGGCTTGCCGCTTCTGCTGCTTCTCAAAAATGTCCTCGCTATTCCCACTCATAACCGTTGGTGAGGTGATTTCAGACGACGCACTGCGGTTGTCGCCTAGCCAGAGTGTTTTGATAATATTGACGATGACCCGCGTTCCCTCGCTTTTCACGGCGACATTGTCAGTGCGTTTTATCAAATTTAGAATTTGTGATAAGCAAGTCATGATTTCGTCTGAGGAACGTTGGAACATGGCGAGTGCATGGTCGACTAGATAGAAAATCAGTAAAACGAGAATGGAGTGAGGACATGTCCGTACGACTAGATGAGCATAGATGCTTAGCGAGACCTATAGCACTCAACTGCACAATGCTTGTCATTGGGTCAGGGCGTTCTTCCAATATCTGGCATTCAGCTACCCGCTGAAGTGTGTTAACCTCGTCAAGGATAGAGTTGATAGCCGGGGATCCAGGTTTCGACTGGGCAATGTGCTTTAGCAACCCAATCAAGCCATGCTTCATCTTAATGTCTGACGAAGGATTTAACAAACGATTGGAAACTAGTACAGGACCCAATGAATACGGAGGCGAGAGAAGTGCCACTGATGTTGATTCTGATCGGGCGTAGGATAAGCGTTGCAAAAGCAAAAATAAAAGATCATTTACCCTGTCTAGTTATGTTGCCTAATGACAATGTTCCGCATATAACAAGGTCATCTCTGTCCCTTTGACCGTCCGGAGCCTGGAGATCTGTGTACAACTTGATCCAATTAACCATTCTTGAAACAAACGAGCCCCCTGGCCCGTCGTTTTCCGAGTTATTCCATAGCACCTCTGCGTTCCGCTCTTCTCCAGAAACCTCGACGACCGACTTGATAAGGGCTGCCTTGCAAATATCGAGAGCTTTCTGCTTCTTCTTTAAATCCGGCTCTGGCAGATTCTTCCAGTACGGAGGATAAGCACCATGTTCTATGAAATCAAGCATTGTACGGAGGCAAGGGACTCCTTGGTGTTCAGAGGATGAGTTGAAACCCCGAGCCAGAGATAATCGTACATCCTCAACGTCTAGGGAAAGAGACTCGATCAATGTACAAGATTCTTCCAGAAACTCGAAATCAGCATTCAACAGGCGAGGCAGAATATCATCCCGCTTTTTGAATGGTAAACTATCTTCTGAGACGAACGGAGGGTAGAATGTTTGAAGAGCGGGCATCAAATAGGGCAAGATGTCTAAGCTTTCGTAAAGTCCATCAAGGGCTTATCTCACTTTCGTCCTTGACATCTTTAAGTTCGGTAATTGTTCTCCAGCCCCAACTGGAAATTGTAGCACGTAAGGTCCATATGTTGCGCGTTTCATCGTCGTCGGAAGGGGCATCTGTCCATGAAGTAGGAGGATAGACGGCGTTGAGCAGTTTGAGAACGGTAAGGGCTGTTTCCAGGGAATTTAGCCTGTCTTTGACGGGATCTATGTCAACGTTGTGAGATTGTATACAGATGCTTGATTCTAAATAAGCACCGTAACCAACGCTGGAGTTGAGTAACAAGCCTATCGCAGATCTGATAACATTGAGGTGTGGTGCTGTGAAAGGAAAGGGCTTTGTCGCCGTCGACTGGGGGACGAGTTCTACGTAACTCTCGAGTAAAGACGAAGTTGCTTGAGGAAAGCCAGCTTCGAGAAGATGAGACCGATTTTCGTCTGAGGCGTGTGATAAACATAGGTAGGGGTGATGAGATAACCGGGAGCGTACTATGGTCCATGGAAAGGTTTGCAGCGACACGAAGCAGTTCATTGACCGGGGCTGTGTAGGCAAGGTCTGGCACAGGAGCACCATGGAGGGCCAAAGAAAGAAGGTTTGTTAGCGTTGTTGGAAGAGGGGATCTTCCCAGGAGAGTGTGATTGTCATGGACAGGATCTTTGATACGAAGAGCATCTGCGATTGTACGGGCGGTGAACTGGAGATTGCGCCAGAGATCTGGAGAATCGCTTGATTTAAGAGAGCGCGCGAGCGAGGAAAGCGTGCTCGCGGCAGCCGAGAGATCGGGAGAGACCATAAAGTGCAGTGGGAACTTGAGAAAGATCCCGCGCTCATGCCCAGGAAGAAAGCCCGACGGCCGACTCCTCCCGTTCAACCCCAAGATGACAACTCACTCATAGACGATCTTCTCGCTCAGATCGAAGACAGACAACAACCCGAACAGCCCCAATCACTCTCACCCCATCCAGATCCAGCCCCGCAAAAACGAAATGCCAAGTCCCGTTTCTTAGCCCGTCAGGCAAGAAAGGCCGCCGCAATCGCACAGGCATCCCCTAACGTCGACCCGGCCGCAGAGGAGCGCCTACAACTGGAGATTCGCGAAGAGGAGGAGGCTATCAAACGCACCTGCGATCAACTAGCTCTCCATCTTCTTCATGTACGTCTTCTCTTCTCCCGTTCTCGAGCTGGCTCACACCCTCGTCTAGATTAACCCAGATGGGCATTGCCTCTATTCTGCAGTGGCAGACCAGCTCTCGCTCTTGGGCATCGTCTCCAAATCTCAGTCAGGTTATATGTCCATACGCCGCGCTGCAGCAGATTATATTCTGGCCCATCCCGACGATTTCATTCCATTCCTCCCCTCTCCCACCGGAGAAGATGGCATCATGTCTCGCAGCGAATTTGAGCAGTACTGCACATCAATTCGCGATACAGCAGAGTGGGGTGGCGAGCCAGAGATCTTGGCTCTTAGTCGCGCATATGGCGTTGCTATTCATGTCGTGCAAGGAGGATCTCCATCTATTGTTAAACACGAACCAGAAGAAGCTGATGCCAAAACATCTGATAGGAGTATTGCTTTCATCAGTTATCACAGAAGAATGTATGGTTTAGGAGAGGTCAGTGTTAAATCCATATCATCAGATCCCCTTGATGCAAACTCTACTTTTTCGCGAAGCACTACAACTCCTTGCACAAAAAAAGCACATCGTGATAATATCATAATACAGGTTCTCCAATCGTTACGGTATTACTACCCTTATCAGAATAGAAGATCATCTGTTCGTGAGTTGGAGCCACTCATCGGATGCGGTGCATCAACGAGATAATTCCCGAAAGCACCATCCAAGTTGGCATATGGATCTGAGGTTCCTTGTGGACTATAATTGTCATCATCATTTCGTCCATGCCCTGAACTAGCATCTTCTGTGTCTTCTTCTGCAACTTCGTCCGGTTCCCTTTTCAGCGGAACGGGTGGAGAGGCATTCGGCTCCGAATTATCTCCCGAATGGGCTGTGCCAGGTTCAATCGGTCCAGGACCGGGTACAACAACTGTCCCAGATGGCAGTTGGGCCCTAGGCAGTGGAATGAGAACCGTTCGGGAATGAGCATTTAATGCAGGACTATCTGCCAATGCCTTCCCTACAGCATTCCTGATGAATGTCTAGAGACGCATTTTAGTAAGGGGAGAGACCGTGACCATGTTGATTACCTCGGGGTTTTTGTGATAAATACTGCCCAACGTTCCCGTGTGTAATAGTAGCTGATCAAGAGCTCCGCGGTCCATTCTATCCGAATCCGTGGTGATTGCAGGCTTTTCTGATAACACGATCTCCTTCGCAGTGGCAGGACTATTGGCCAGCATCCGCCAATAGAGGAAGCCTCTATCACGAAGATCTGGGCTATCGATTTCTTCTGTAGTCCACTTCAACACTTTGTGCACTAGTTCCTTCGCCGTTTCCGATGTAGGCTTGTATACGAAAAACTTGACCGTTGCTGTGAGTAGGGCGAGTTGCACCTATTACTTTGTAAGTTCACGGTATCATCGTTTCAGCGTGCTCCAGGTGCGAACCTCGACGCTCTCTTCAAGAAAGCGGAACAAGAGATCATCCAATAGCTCATCAACATTGTCAATCTTATCTGCGAACTGTCCGAGGACCCAAACCATCGCAGACTTGGCTTCTGGCTCGTCTAATAGGTCGAGATTTTCACATAGCTTCGGTATAATGCCTTCATATCGACCAGGATATCGTCGAAAGACGTCTCTAATCACAATGGTTGCTTCTTGAACAACATAAGAAACCTTGGTCTCCAAGAGGTCAAGCAGTGCTTGTATGCATTTGTCTGCAGCACCGTCAACCTTAATAGCCAGGCGTCCAATGGAGCGGACAGCCTTTCGGACAAAGTCGACATCGACCTCAGAAGCATACCTTCACACCAATCAGTACGACGCAAGCGAATATACCAGTAACCATACTCCTGAAGTTCAGAAAGTACTTCCAACGCATTCTCTTCCCTCGCTAGTCGATACATGATCTCCAGTTTCGCCAATTTCACGTAAATGGGGTCGTTGTATTTGCAGAAGAAAACTTTCACATCGTTTTTCAGGACGGCAGGTCGACGTTGAATTATAAGGAGTATATTCCGCAGGACAACATATTGCACTTCCGGACCAGAGGAGAGCAAAGTCACTGGTAGAACATGAAAAAATTAACTCTAGCGTTATGTTTTTACACATACCTAAGGGTGGTCCAATCTTTTTACAACAGTAATCAATTAGGCGTTTGTTCTCCATGTAATTCATGAGATACAAGAGTAGCTTTATTGTGGTCAATACGACAGCTGAATTTGCGTGTTGCAGCTGGGCGATGATACGCTCTGCCATAGCCTCCGCATCTGCGTGCTGTTCAGGCACATACCTCATAATGCAATCGAGAATATAAACCTTTCCCCACCTACAGCTATCATCAGATCGAGCATTACTTGAGAGAGAAAGCAGTGACTTACTCGGAACTCTCTTCCAGAGCCGTTAACAATCGGTTCGCCGTCGTCAAATTCAACTTGAATATGACTCCGTCCGGTCGATCTCCAATTTCTACCAATGCAGCTACCGCATTGGCAACGACTGTCGCATTCGTGTCTAGCATCAAGTCACGTAATTTTTCTACGAAGCCACCTCGTTCTGCGCGTCGTGGATCAGCTGCATACAGTTTTGCAACACATATTGCGGCAGTTTTGCGAACGTATGGATCTCGATCCTTGAGACAGTGTCGGAGCGGTTCTGTCAGGGCTTCTATGACGACAGACGTGGGTATGTATGACATGGTTCTTATAGCAAGTGCACGAATAAGGGGATTACGATCTGTAACGTCCTGTTTCTTGGTTAGAGATGGCGCGGGCTTGATGATATCGGCAACTCACTTGGAGGAAATGAGGGATAACTAAGTGTATCTGGTCTGGTTTCGAACGTCCATAGCTAACGAGAAATAGATAAACCACTGTTCATCTAAAGCATGAATTCGCCTTTTCGGATCGGAAGATGAAGCACGAAAGTATCGCACTTTTTTTGACCTCGAGTAATGGCGTACCCAGGCACTGTACAACATCCGGAAATAAAAGGGACACTACATTCGTTGAGCATTGAAGCCATGATGAAAATAGGTAACTAACTATCATTTCCCATTGTGATATTAGCCACGATCTTCTTTAATGCTGTCTTGCTCCGCGCGGAATTCCTGGTAGCCACGTTGAGAAGAGATTGAAATCACAAATACAATAATTACCTCTATCTTTCCGCGTTGAAAGAACTTGGCATCCTGTCCAGGCTGCGCCATTCTAAAGTGTTAGGGTGACAGCGAGTGCTTAAGCACTTGAGATCAAACAGTCATAACATTTGACAAATCATGGACACAGACTCTTCCTTGGTACCCAGGGCTCTCGTTCCTCACGCTTTCCATTCCGCTATAGATGCCATTTTGAAAGATCTGAAAATATGCTCAAGACGGATTCATCATGCATTGAATACTCATACGGACGAACTACAGCTTTTGCACAGAGTTTATTACAAGAACAAGAATCAACACAGAGGTGCTCTGTTTTGGAGACGTCTTGTAGAGATGCATCGCTACAGCGAGCGTTTGGATAAAGCAAAAGTTTTGTCCGCGCTGGAAGAGATACGTGCCTCATTCTTTGGACCGGAAGCAAAGCAAAAGTGCAACATCTATTCTTGCATTGCTACGATCAACTAACCATAGTACTACAAGCCCGAAACATCTAAAAGGATCATGGACTCATTCGCCTCATAAGAAGTTCGTGGCGAAAGCTCTTGACCATCTCCAGGCATGCAGAACTCTACTGCGGAAGGTGACATGTGTTATGAGCGACGTTCTCAACTTATATCTAACTATTCATCAGATGCAGGAGCGTTTATTGGAAGCTTATCGGTTTGTGCGCATCGTTCAAATTGATCAAACAATGACGTGACTGAGGTCTTTTAGGTCATTTACACTAGCGATGCAAAGTGGCGCATTTGTGCAGTTGCTCGTCGTGCTAGCTGGGATGGCTTCTAGGATCCGCATGTTGTCCGTTGATTTGGACGAAGCCTTAAGGATGACATCATCATCGTTGAAGCAATTTCTTAGCCTTGATGCTGTGCGTGCTTTGGCTACTCTGCGACTGACGTTGACACTTGCCAAGGAACAACCGTTGAACCTTGCGTCGCCGGCGGTCCCAGATAATGTTCTCGCATCTCCGGTGTCTGGCGAGACTGTCGAGACTGAAATAAATGAGCCTGTCCTCAGGAAACCGACGTCCGTGGTACAGATTATTCGTACGTGCTTGAGTTTCGGTTGGGCCATGTTAATCACCTGCCTATCATCAGCGCGCATCCGTAAAGGACGTCAGATAGTTACAGAAAAGAGGACTAAAAATATTATTTCTGAAGGACCAAGTGGACAGAAGAAAGTTAAGTCTGGGAAGCCACGGTACGAAATAGATGATATTTTCTCATTTACAAAATAATATCTTGCCTGGACGGCATCACTCTTGCGTCGCGTCACTTCAGAAATGCACTGCATTATGAATTCGTAGGTGACAGTGGAAACATATGGTTATGCCAATATTGTACTTTCCCCTGTACTACAAAAATAGGAACGCTACCACAACCGACAGCAGACTAACAACAATCTGGGGCGAAGAGACACCGATCGCACCGTTGGATGCCTTTGGTGTGCTTGATACGCTTGGTGTACTTGATGTCGTCGGTACTGCACGTGTCGAAGAGGTTGCGGTTGCCGCGGTTACCACGGAAGAGGACGACGGGTTGTTGGACACAGCATCTGCTTGTTGAATAGCGGCACTAAGATCCATCGGTATCTTCATCGGGTTCTGACTTGCAACACTAAGATCTACGGCTCCATGCGAGTTCACCGCGTCAGGATTGACAAGAAGGAAGTGACGGGTGTAAAGGACATTCTCCGCAACCATAGAATGAGACCAGGAAGGCAGCGACGCCATATTGATGCTGCCGCCCCAATTAGAGGCCATAACGCTCCCACTATTTTTCGTGTTGGTCATATTGCCGATCATGGATGAATATGCTGAAATGGACGGATTCTGGAAAAAAAAGTTCATGAGGATATTATAACTTAACAGGGCCTGTCAACATACACTAGTCGCCATAGGGGCCATCATTCCGTTAATCGTTGTATTGGAACCAAATGCATTTTGAGGGTTTCTGAATGTTACATTATATAAGTACAAGTCACACATATTTGCTCTTAAACTTACATGACTCCGAACATTCCCTTGCTGCAATGGGTGGGTACTGCACAATGGAAGAATACAGGGTTAGTGTCATTGACAACTTGTGTATCTATAATCCTCGTTGGTCTTGTCGATGTAAGAAAGGATGCACTACTTACAAACAAAGCCTTTGGTCTGGACGCCAGAAGCAAATGGGGCATCCTTAGTAGCATTGCAAGGGCTAAGACTGGATGACTTCGTAACAGTGTGCGTATTTGCACCCCACATGAATTTGATAGTATCACCGACTGAAGCATTGACAGCAAACGGCACGTAGCGAAAAACACCCTGCGACGGAGCCACTATGACGGTGTGGGTTGCTCCGGTGCCAGTCGGACCAGTACTACTTGGCGAATTCATTGTCGGCGTGGGGGGGACATAGGGAGAAGGGCTGGAGCCATATTGAGCGACGCATTCTGATAAATCCAGGTAAGAAAGGCAATGATAATTGTACCACTTTACTCACGGTTGACGCAGTCATCATAGCTGGATCCCACCCAAGGAGCGCTCCCTGAGCCATACATAGGCATCCCACTGTTCTTCACGGGAGGCGTATACATCGGGGATGACGTAGTCGATGTACCACTTGAACGATACATCGAATTGGTGCTTCCCGTGCGCGCAGAGGAAGTCACTGTCTGTTTTGCCGATGAATGCGTGGATGTACTGCTACCAGTCGGTTGTGAACGACTTTCCGTGACAATTTAGAAATTAAAGGAGGTATAATTGTCCCCACTTACCGAACGTTGCCATTGCCATCAACATTAGGCGAAGCGAAGACGAGTCCCGAAAGCAGGGCCACAGTGCCAATCAAAGTTGCAATATGAACCATTATGAAAATAACAAGGCAAAGAAAGTGCAATGGGGTTCAAAATGTCACTGTCAAAGAACCTCCATGAG
>WNGI01008744.1_pt1 | contig 10831 bp, 12 predicted proteins | sample 5400621 | NCBI WGS metagenome assembly WNGI01 (sample SAMN13153374, study PRJNA577476) | soil metagenome | isolation source: 20 cm soil or saprolite under Garry oak tree replicate 1 | place: USA:California | collected 2016-06-15 | reverse complement strand
GCTCCGGCTGTGTCAAGAGCGAGCGCGAAGAGCTAAGCTGCGCTCCCGCCGCACCTGAACGTTACAAAAGTGTTTCAATCCTGTCGTTGCGATGAACCACTTGGTCCCTACGATCGAGAGACGCTACCGAGACTTGTGAGCCATCTACCCCAACAAATATCTGAAAGTAAACACGATTTTCGAGGTGGCTCACCGGCAGCATTCGCTGACCGCGTGGTCTGATAAGCATCCCGCCTACCTGGCCCTGTCCGGTTCGTCTGGCGAAGGTGTCGACGATTACTTTACTCCCGGGATCAACATTCACCCAGCAGTACGACGGCTACAAGGTTCAGGCCGTCATCAACTGGATCAATGGTCATCGCCACGATGGCAGCGGTAACCCAGGGACGCCGGCGATCTTTGGAATGAACTTCCAAACCGTTTCGACTGGCCAGAAGCTGCCAACTTCCAGAACAGAGGGTGACCTGTCGGAGAACTCCCTAGGCGGCTATCTAGCCGACTGCGCGACTCCCGGGCCGGTCTTGACCAACGCGCTCGACTTCATTGACCAATCCCTTGGCAAGATGGTGAGCGCCCTGGAGCAGCGGGGACTCTGCAACAGCATCGCGATTATCGTGTCGGCCAAACATGGGCAGTCGCCGATGAATCTCGCTGCCCTCAACCGGATCGACGATGGGAAAATAATCAACGCTCTCAACGCTGCGTGGAACAGCTCCCACCCCGGCGCCACACCCGCCTAAGCGCTAACTTAAATTTTTGGGATGATTGCCTACCCCGAAGGGGCAGAAGGACTCAGCCCGGGGTTTTAACCCCGGGAAAACGAACACCACAGCGATCCGCCCTGTAAGGGGCGCTAGATTTAACATGACAAATACAGAAATATATTGTGTAATAGTACGATGCCTCAATCGCTGGCGCTCGTATTGGTGCACATCATCTTCTCCACCAAAAACCGAATGGCATTCTTGCAGTCGACCGAGCTCCGATCAGAGGTGCGTGCTTATTTGACCGGAACCTTACGAGGCCTGCAATGTGAACCGCTGCAGGTGGGCGGGATGGAGGATCATGTTCCAAGAAGAGTTTCGTACCTTTCTCAAGAAGCACGGAATTTTCGTTCGATGAGCGTTATGTGTGGGATTGATCAAATCAAACCTTAGGCCCCTTCAGGGCCAATCGTTTGATGGATTGCGCACCCGGGGTTAAAACCCCGGGCTGAGTCCTTCTGCCCCTTCGGGGTAGGCAATCATCCCAAAAATTTAAGTTAGCGCTTATGGCGCCACCCCCTTGGTAGCGTCTGGGGTCGACGACGACGGCATGATCCTCTGGCTCAGCGATAGGTCCAACGCGGCCACCGAATTTGCGACGCAGTTCCTCGTGACCGGTATAAGTCGGGTCGGTTGAGCCATATTTAAGTCTATCTCTCGCTCGCGACAAACATTGACCGGCGCGTAGCTCAAACCCGGCACGATGCAAGCCAACCGAAGTAGCAATCTTTTCTGCGCGCCGAGGCCCGCCCGCATCGCTACGCGAAGCGTTGCGGGCAGGTTTTCGCTCTACCCTGTCGCCGGAACTACCTTGGCACCCGGAATCTCGCGCAACAGCCGTTCCGGCCCAGCCGGCGAGTAGACAACAATCAGCTTCATTGTTCCAGTTCCGGTGTTCACGGTAGAATGATAAACATCCTCCGGTATATAAATACTCGCGCCGGGACCGACTTTCACGGGCGGTTTATCGTCGACCGTCTGTTCGCCCTCTCCGGACACCACGTAGATAATCTCTTCCGAACCAGGGTGGTTATGTCTTGCGTGCCCTTTTCCCTGGGACAGTTCGACGATACCGAAGCTGAAGCGATTCGCATTGGTAACCGCAGGCTCGCTGAGGAAGTGGATTTTTCCCCAGTCAAATTCTACGCAATCGACATCATGTGTGGTGGTAATAACGCCAGGGCCGAGTTTCTGCATAATGGAGGGAAAGCTTTTTTTCTTTATATCCCCAAAAATTGCCGCAGACCAAGGATTTTGTTAGCGAGACAAGCAACTCTGCGCAAGTCGGGCGAGACAGTCCGCGGCGTTACCGATCTTCTGACGGCTCCTTACCAACGGTAACCTGCCAACCGCTAACCCTAATAACTCCACCTTATTAATTTCGTGTGTGCGTTCTATTAGAAGATAATCCCCGGATGCCGGATCTTGTTAGCAGAAAAGGATTAATACAATGATCACAAGTTGGTTATCGAAACTAACAAATCCGGCGGTGGTTCGAGCCGCTGCATTAGCTTTGGCGCTTAGCCCGGCCATTGCTTTGGCTAACACTCCAGCTAAAGCGAAGAACACTCAGAGACATATCGCGCTTCAACCGGCCAGCCAAACTGTACGATTCCAAGGACAACAATCAAAAGCTGATTGGGATCACGATGCAGATGGCTTCTACCAGCCAACCCAAAGCCCCGGATTCCACGAGGATTTCGGTTCTTAACCGGCCAGACTTCAATTGGGGTTAGCACCGTTACTCAGCGCCGATTCTTTTAACGGCGCTGAGTTTAATTCTACCGGCAGGGTCTTCCGAATTGATCGAGTCGTTTTACCTACCGAACTTAACTTCGTGAGAAAAGAACTCACTGCGGGCGAATGTTCATCTCGTCGGTACACCACTGCGAGTTCCGAGACTCGCTGGATGTCCGCTAAAGGTCGAAATACGACGAGCGGAACATGCATGTAGCGCAACGACTCTGGCACGATTGCTACGCCGGAGCCGCCGGCGACTAGTCCGATGATCGCAGTCAATTTGTGCGCTCGCTGGGCGACCTCTGGACTAAACCCTCCCTTTTCGGCTATTGCCCGGATATGATCATCCAGAGCCGATTTTCCGTCTGCTCTGGAATATAAGACCAGTTCCTCACGGCTCAGGGCGGCACACGGTATCCTGTTCTTTCTCGCCAGCACATGGTCCTTGTGCACCGCCACCAATAGTTTTTCACGCATTACTACTTTGATCGCGACTTCAGCTGGAACATTTTCAAGCGGCAAGCGGACGAATCCCAGATCAAGATCTCCTTCTACAATGCGAGTGATTTGTTCGGAAGAATCTGCCTCTTCAAAATCCAGATGTATTTCTGAAGCGCACTGCCGAAATACGGTCGTCAGCTTGGCTAACAAACCGCTAAAAGGAACCGAATGAACGTAGCCGATTCGAACTGAACCAAGTTTGCCTCTGGCTACCTTCTGAGCAACGATCTTAGCTCGCTCGGCATGCTCCAGCGTCAGCTTGGCCTCTTCTAAGAAATATTTCCCCGCCTCGGTCAGAGCCACTGTCCGTTTAGTGCGTTCTAACAAAAGAACGCCTACTTCCTCCTCCAATGCCTTAATCTGCTGGCTTAATCCAGGCTGCGAAACATGGACGAACTCCGCCGCCTCCGCGAAATGGAGGCGCTCCGCGACCGCCACAAAGTACCGCAACTGGTGCAAATCCATTCCTTTGTTACCCAGAATTCAGATTTTGACCGGTGCTCGATAACGTCTCCGTTTTTCTGTCCGTTTGTTTCCAATCTTTTTCGGCACCGTAACCTGGATCGCGCTTAACGTACGTATAAATTCCTCCAGTGCCAGTGACGAAGGGTATCCCTTCGGGTAATAAAGACTGTCTCTGATCGGGCGTCCTCCGGTGATATCCGGTGAACGGCGATTTCTTTGCGTCGAACATACGGTTCAACTACCGAGAAGGGCAACATCGTGATGCCGAGACCTGCGCCGACACAGCCGATGATTCCGTCGAGTGTTCCAAATTCCAACTGGTTGATCAGCGTAATTCCTTGCGCGCCGAGGAAACGCTCGAGACGTTGGCGGTACGAGCACCCCACTCGAAAAACAAAGAGCTTGTGGATGTTCCATTCACCTAGCGCCATTTTCAAGGACCGATGCTGCGGCGCGCTTACCAGCACTAGCTCTTCAACAAAACTTGGCGTTGCTTCCAGATCATCGTGTTCAACTGGCCCGCCAACGAAGGCTCCTTCGAACCGATATTCCAGAACTGCTTGGATGAGATTTCTGGTGGTTCCTGTTTCCACTGCGATGTCTACGGTCCGATGCGCCGGTGCGTATGCTTTCAGCAGCAACGGCAATCGCGCCGCCGCCGTCGTTTCCATCGATCGCAAGCGAAGAGTGCCATGCGGTTTTCCGTTATTGGAAACGGTGTCCTTCGCCCTCTGTACGAGAGCCTCGGCCTGTTGAGCAAACGGCAGCAGATCGTGCCCGGCTCGAGTCAACGTTACTCCCTGATGATGACGGTCTCGTCCGCACCGGAAACCTCCGGCCTGGCTTCAGGGCTCCTTAACTCAACGCGCCAGATTGGTGGCACCGTCGGTGTTGCGCTTCTGGGCACCACTATGCAGACGCTTTCTCCTGGTGCCGGACTCGCTTGCGCGCTCGGAGTCACCATTTTCGCTTTTCTGTTTGCGGCTGAGTTGAGCCGGCGGACCTTGCCGGGGGCGCGGGCGCTAAGACGTTCCTGACGGTCGGAGGGGAACGCTGGCGGCTTCCGGGAATTAGCCCTGACGTTATAACGCTCCCGGATCGTTAGGGCTAGCGCGCGCCCTTGCCCGCACTCACTAAATCATACGACCGCCGCAGCAAACCGATTGCTGACTCCACCTGATCGGTGCGTTTGATGTAGAAGCTTATCCAACCGCTATTTGGCAGAATGTGGTGTGGCTCGGCTAAGCCCGCGGCTACCAATTCGTTCCGGACGCTCTTTGGAAAAGGAATATCTAGCAGATGGTCTCCATGGATGTGACCGATCTCCCTAGCCCCGAAACGATATTCGGTGCCACCAAAGCGGTGCGGCTGAGCGGTGACGCCGGCCCAACTCATCGCGGCCTCATGAATCTGTTCACTTGGTTTCACTTGCTCAGTTACAAGTTACAGGTTGCCGGTTACATGTTGCAAGTTGTAGCTGCTGGATCCCGCTTCCTGTATTGCGGGTTCCGTGTTCTGTATTCCTGGATATGATTCGCCAAGCCGAAGCTAAAGACGTTTCCGCGTTAGCTGATCTTTACCGTCAACTCGTTTGTTCCGTTGCTCCAGATACGGCGATAGATGTCAGAGAAGATCGGATCGACGAAATACGAGCTGATCCTCATAATTTTCTGTTTGTCCTGGAAATAAACAATCGGATCTGCGGGACTGCGTTTTTGACTCTCTGTTTGGATCCGCTGTATCGGTATCAACCATATGCGATCCTCGAAAATTTCGTGATCGATGAGGAGCAGCAAGGCAAAAGCTACAGGAAGATGCTGATGCGGTACGTGGAGCATTTCTGCGTCGAGGCGGATTGTTCGAAAATTATGTTGCTCAGCAATAGCATGCGCTCTGACGCACACGGCTTCTTCGAAAAACAGGGATTCTCGTCAAATCTCAAAAAAGGATTTGTAAAGTATCGAAGCCAGCTGCTCCGCGAGTAAAGTAGACGCAACTTCCAGGTGCGAAACGTCGTAACCTCGGAGCTAAAAGCCCTCTTTCGCAAGCTGAGGTTTTAACGCGTATCCCGCAAGCGCCGCGTTCCGCACCTAGAAGGTGCGTCTACGCGCAGCCGCGGCTACTTTGCTATTTGCCTTTTGCTATTTGCTATCCGTCATTCTCCGCATGCCTAAGATAGTTCGCTTCCACCAAGTCGGTGATGCCAGTGTGTTGAAACTAGAAGAGCTACCGAAGCCGCAGCCTAAAGAAGGAGAGGTCCTGTTGAAAGTCGAGGCCATCGGTTTGAATCGCGCCGAGGTCATGTTCCGTTCGGGTAAATACTTGTATCAGCCAAATTTCCCCTCATTGATCGGCTACGAAGCATCCGGCATCGTTGAGGCAGTCGGACCAGGAGTAACTGGGCTGAAACCCGGTGATCGAGTCAGTTCGATTCCCTCGTTCTCAATGGCCAAGTACGGCACTTACGGTGAATACGCGGTTTTGCCGGCGTACGCGTTGGCGCCCTATCCGGCCAATCTATCGCCGGTGGAAGGGGCAGCGATCTGGATGCAGTACCTCACCGCTTACGGCGTAGTTGAATTTGGCGGCTTGAAAGAGGGCCAGCATTTACTCGTTACCGCTGCGGCAAGCAGTGTAGGATTGGCAGCGATCCAGACCGCCAAGGCGGTTGGCGCCATTTCTATTGCCACAACCCGCAATAAAGCCAAAGCTTCCGCTTTGTCAGACGTGGGCGCAGATTTTGTGGTCAACACCAGTAGCGAAGATCTCATCCAGCGGGTCCACGAAATCACCAGCGGAAAAGGATTTCCGCTCGCTTTCGATCCGGTGGCGGGTCCCGGCCTTCAAACGTTGGCGAAAGCTGCTGGGAAAGGTGCGATGATCATCGAATATGGCGCCTTGGCTCCCGAACCGACTCCCTACCCGTTATTCGCAGCGATCGAAAAAGGACTCAACATTCGGGGATACACGTTATTCGAAATCAACACGGATCCGGAACGTCAGGGTCGGGCGAAAAAGTTCATTATCGACAAACTGGCTGACGGCACTTTCAAGCCGATCATCGCCAAGACTTTTAGGCTTGATCAGATTGTCGAGGCGCATCGGTATATGGAGTCAAACGAACACCTTGGGAAGATCGTCGTCAGCGTCTAAGGGTTGCGGTAATGCCTTGCTGGTGCTGGTGTCCAGTTTTATCTGGCTGGCTCCGTCGCTACGTGGCCAGTTCGTTTACGTGGCCAACGGCGGTGGTAGCAACAATGTCTCGGCTTACAAAATCGGATTGAACGGCAGCTTGATCGCCGTCGCTGGCTCGCCGTTCCCCGCCGGGAATCTACCTTCTTCAGTAGCAATCGACCGCAGTGGCGGGTTCGTCTATATAGTGAATGAAAGCAGTAGCGACGTCTCCGGGTACAAAATCGATTCGAGCGGGGCATTGAATCCCGTTCCGGGCTCACCTTTCCCGGTGGGGAGCGATCCCCACCAAATGGTGATAGGCCCCGCGGGCAAATTCGCCTACGTCGTCAATGCGGCGGACAACAATGTTTCCGCTTGCCGCATCAATCCGGACGGTAGCCTTACCCCAATCCGCGGCTCGCCATTTAACGCAGGAAGATTTCCCCGTTCTTTGGCCGTGGATTCCGAGGCTAAGTTCATCTATGTGGCGAACGAGGTAGACAATGCCATCTCCGTTTACCGTATCGATTCGGATGGCGGCCTGGCGCTAGTCCCGGGTTCACCGTTCGGCGCAGGGATTGGGCCCTTCGCGGTAGCGGTGGATCGTACGAATAAATTCCTTTACGCGGTAAACGAGGGCGGGAACAGCGTCTCTGCTTACCAAATCAATTCCGACGGCACCTTAACGGCAGTCGCCGGTTCCCCGTTTCCTACCGAAACTGAACCGGTTTCGATCGCTGTGCATCCCATCGGCAACTTCTGCTATGTAACAAATCAGGTCAGCAATAGCATTTCGGCATATCGGATCGGTTTCGACGGAACTCTAGCGCCGATCTCGGGTTCACCATTCCGGACTGGCGTCGAGCCCGTCTCCATCGCCATAGATCCAACCGGCCGGTTCGCCTACACCGCGAACAAGTTCACTCACAATGTCTCGGGCTACCAGGTCGATGAAAACGGCGCCTTGACCCCGGTGGTCGATGCACCGTTCCCGGCAGGGTCCGGGCCTGATTCCGTGGTCATCAGCCGGTAGCGGCACGATATTCTTCACCAATCGCGTAATCCATGATGGGAGAGCGCCTTCTTCGCTATTGGCTATGGCCTATTTATTTGGGCTGTTGTTCTTCGGAAGGAACGTCCGTCTTCTTTTTCTCTTTCCACTTTCCTACCAAAAGATCCTGATGATCCTCTTCGGCATCTGCTAGCCCGGGTTTCGCAGTTTCTAACATAGATATTTCGTAAGTTGTTGATTTTGAGGCATCGCAATTTTTCGAAGGCCTCAGGTCGTCCACACAAAATTGTTTTGGTCGCGGTAAATGGTGGGCGGTGGCTGCTCGGGCAGCGACCAGCCGAGATGATGGAGAATGAGCTGTTGAGCGGCCTCCGGTTGGGTGATACGGGGGAGGCAGATACGGCCTGCTTTGCGCAAATCAAACCACACTTCGACCAGCAGGATTTGTTTGAGTGAATGGATCACTTGGGCCGGAGTGAGACTACCAGCAGCGGCACGTAATTTCTGTTTCAGGCAGATCCAGAGACAGTAGCCGAGGAAGGCGATCAGGATGTGGGCTTCGACTCGGAGCTGTATCCGGTGCCAGATCGGCCGCAAGTTGAGTTCGCTTTTTAAGGTTCGGAACACGCTCTCGACTTCGGTTAATTGGACGTACTGGCGCCAGAGTTTTTGCGGATCGCGATCGATCAGATTGGTGCGCAATAGGTAGGTACCCTGATGGAGCCAAGCGTTGCGTAGCTTCTTGCGATCCCAACTCCAAATCAGATCCCGATCGCTTAACTCGACACTCTTGAGGTAGGGCCATGCAGCGGGCCAGCGTTCTTCGAGCCGCCCAAGACGTTTGTGAATCAGATCGCGATTACGCAACCGGCCGGTGCGTAGGCTTTTGCTGAGTTTGGCCAGATCTTGGCGAAGCCCGCGCAGCACGCGAGTTCGCATAGCGCGCTCCTTTTCGGCCCGCTCCAGGCTGCGGGTCAACACGTAAAGCTCCTTGTCGCGCTCCAGGAGCTTGACTTGGATTTGGGGATGATCGCGCACTTGAGACCAATCCTCTTTCACGAGCTCTTTTTGGAAGTTGGCCAGTTGTCGCTTGGGTGTCGCGATGAGATAAAGCGCTCCCCGTTTGCGGAGCAGAGCCAGGTTCTCCTCGCTGACAATGCCGCGATCAAAAACCCAGACCCGACCCAGTGCGCCGTGCTTGCGTTCTACTGAGTCGAGGATCTCTTCAAGAGTAGTGACATCCGCTCGATTGCCTTCAAAGACTTCATAGGAAAGCGGGAAGCCTTCCTCGGTCACCACCATCGCCAGAATGATCTGCCGCGCATCGGCTCGGTGATCCCGGCTGTAACCGTGCTTAGCAGCGGGAATCTCGCCAGCCTGACCTTCAAAATAAGTGCTGGTTAAATCGTAGAGTAACAGATCGAATTGAGCACCGAAAAGATCCTGCCACCGCTTGGCCAAATGCCGCTCGAGAGCTTCTTTGTGTTCGATGGCTTTATCCAGAGCACGATAGAGTCGATCTTTAGCCGCCACCGCGTCATCGGTTCCCAATATTACGTCCATTGCGCTCGTGCCGTACCAACGCTGATGGATGCCCAGTTCGCTCTCTGGATCGATTAAGCGGTTGACCGCCAAAAGCTCGATGACCTTAGCCCACTCCACGCTGCCGCGACGATCGTGCAGGGCTACGCTGAAAAACTCATCCAGCTTCAATTCCTGCCACAGTCGGCTTGCTAACCAACAAGCACCAAACTGCCGGGGACATCGCACCGCTAAACTTGAAAGAATGACCTCACAAAGGAGCTCCACCTTCCCGATCGGTAAAAAGTCGATACTGCCGGCTCTGTCCTTCTTTTTCGATCACTTCGATCGAGCGTTGCCAACCTTCGATCTGCGTCGTGTTCAACTCTCCAAGGTTGAGCACCCGGCGCTGGATCGTCCGACTCCCGCTTACCCGAATACTCTCAGCCAAAGAGTAGTAAACATGCTCCTTGCCATTCTTGCGACGAACATGACGCTTCAGAAACACATCGCCAGTTTGCCAACTTTTAACCGGTCCGAAAAGCCCCTTGGTCGGTACACACGCCCCTTTCACCCAATCGAACCCATAACTCCCTCAAAATCAGTTACCAAAAACTTACCTATCCCTCTTATGAGCTAGAAACTGCGAAAGATGGGCTAACTGGCCACTGGCTCGTGGGCGGCTCCCTCGATCCACGGAACGTCACCGGCTGTCACCATCTTCAGTCCGCTAGTAACAAGCTATTGCTTGGTAACTGGCTATTGGTGCAAAGCTGTATTGTCCTTTGGTGCAATGTGGCAGCTTCCAATTCATTTACGCCGATCACGCTACCGGGTTCGATTGGGTTTCAGGAAATTCGTGTGCTGGCTATCAGCGGGTGCCAGGTGGCAGCAAATAGAGCGTCAGGGCGAAGATCAGGTAAACCATTAGCACGAGCACGCCGACGAACCACGCCGATCGGCCGCTGTTGGTCACGAGAGAGGAAGAGAGGCAATGAGCATCATTACTACGGCGCCCGGCCAGAATCGCAGATCCATTGGCGCCGGGCCGATGACGTAACTGAGCAGCACGAGCACCGGCGCTACGAAGAGCGCGATCTGGGATGCGCTTCCGAGTGCGATGCCCACGCTCAGGTCTAGGCGGTTCTTGCGTGCGCCGGAAAATGCCGAGGCCATCTCTGCCGCCGCACCCACGAGCGCCACAACGATGAACCCCACAAACGCGGGCGTCATGCCAAACGCCACTGCGGCCTCCTGCACCGATTCGACGAAGATCTCGCTCACCAGCGCCACCAGCACGGTGACGCCCACGAGCGTAGCGAGCGCCAACCCAATCGGCCACGGGTCTTCGCCTTCTTCCCCGTGTGTCACGCTGCCGAATAACTCGCGGTGCGTCTTGAGCGAAAAGAGCATGCCCAGTCCGTAGGCGGCGATGAGCACCACCGCCAGTCCCACGCTCAATTTGTTTGTGAACGCCCCGCCGGTCGTGGAATCGGCTTCGGCGACCGCCGACGGAACCAGAAGCGCGATCGTGGCCAGAAAGAGCAGCCCGGCCTGCAATCGGGCGCTGACCCGGTTGTATTCCTGCGTGTGGTATTTGATGCCGCCGAGGAGAAACGACGCCCCCAGCATGAACAAGGTGTTGGTGACGATC
>WNGI01009980.1_pt1 | contig 10832 bp, 10 predicted proteins | sample 5400621 | NCBI WGS metagenome assembly WNGI01 (sample SAMN13153374, study PRJNA577476) | soil metagenome | isolation source: 20 cm soil or saprolite under Garry oak tree replicate 1 | place: USA:California | collected 2016-06-15 | reverse complement strand
CCGGCCGATCCCGAGCGCCCAGCCGACGCCGGTGGCCCTGACCGATGTCGGATAGAACCCTGCCGCCAGCGCGTTGGCGGCGATCTGGCCGCCGACAATGCAAAAGCCGGCGGCGAAGATCGCCATGGTGACGAAGACGACGGAGTGACCGAGCTGGCCGATCGCGCCGACCGCGAAAACCGCGGCGAAATACACCAGCGCCAGCGCGCGAAACGAGAAGCGGTCGATGATGCTGCCAAGCGCAAACGTCCCGACCACACCGCCGACCTGCAACATCGATCCGATCGCGGCGGCCGAAGATACCGACGCGCCGAGGTCATTGAGCACGGTCGGCAGCCAGTTCGACAGGAAATAAAGGTCGAGCAGGCTCATGAAGAACACCACCCACAGCAACAGCGTGACCGGGGTCCGGCTTTCCTTAAAAAGATGCAGCACCGGAATCCCGGCCAGTCCCGGTTCATGTATGACGAACTGCGTTGCCGGCGCAAACGCAGCCTTCGGGCTGATGAAGGCAAGCAATTGCGCGACGCGCTCGTTCGCGTGTCCGGTGAGCGCGAGGAACCGCACCGACTCCGGCAGCCGCAGCGCCAGGATCGGAACCAGCAGCAAAGGCGCGACGCCGCCGACGATGAACACCGAGCGCCAGCCGAACTGCGGGATCAGCGCCGCCGCGAGCAGGCCGCCGAGCGCTGCACCGACCGAGAACCCGCAGAACATGATCATCACCATGGTGGCGCGACGGCGACGCGGATTGAACTCAGACGTCATGGCAACGGCGTTCGGCATCGCGCCGCCGAGGCCGAGCCCGGTCAGAAACCGGATCGCGAGCAGCGTGTTGACATCCTGGACGAACCCGGTGACCAGCGTGCCGATGCCGAAAGCAAGCGTGCTCAAGATGATGATCTTCTTGCGCCCGACGCGGTCCGCAAGCGGCCCGAACAGCAGCGCGCCGATCATCAACCCGAACAAACCCGCGGAGAATACCGGACCGAGCGCGCCCTTGCTCAGGCCCCATTCTTTTGCCAAGGCGGGCGCGACATAACCGATGGCCTGGGTGTCAAAACCGTCGAGAAACAGCACCGCCGCGCAGGTCAGCAGCAGTCGAATCTGAAATCCGCCGACCGGCTGCTGATCGATGAATTCCGCGACATCGACAGGCGATGCGCGGCTGACTTGAACTTCCAAAGTGGCCATCATTACCATTCCCCCTGAAACATTGTCGTCATTGCGAGGAGCGACTTGTCTGCCGTAGCTCAACGAGCGAAGGCGGAAGCGACGAAGCAATCCAGAACTGTCTTATCCAAGCTCTGGATTGCTTCGCGAAGCCTGTCATCGGGCGGCGCGGAGCCTGTCATCGGGCGCGCGCGCGTCCGCGCGACCCGTTGGCGCCGACCCGTTGGCTCGCAATGACGGTATCGACGTCGAAGCAGCATGACTTCAGGCTCCCTCAGTTGCGCAATGCCTCCCTGGAATAGCCGGCGATCCGCTTGTAGCCCTCGGACAAGGCGACAAGCTCGTCGCGGCTGATGACATCGTCGATCGAAGCGAACGGCCGGTCGTGGGTGCGCTGAAACACCTCGCGCAGGATCGCGTCGGGCGGATTGGTGCGGTTGGTCAGAACGATGCGTGTGGTGGCCTCGAGCCGCTGCTTCTGATAGGCGGCGAGCGCGGCAACCGGATCGTCGTTTTCTGATAGCGCCGAGGCAAGCGCCCGCGCATCCAGGATCGCCTGGCCTGCGCCGTTGGAGCCGCGCGGCACCATCGGGTGTGCGGCGTCGCCGAGCAGTGTCACGCGCCCAAAACTCCAGCGCGGCAGCGGATCCTGATCGACCATCGGAAATTCCAGCACGCTGTCGGCGGCGCGAATAAATGCCGGGACATCGAGCCAGTCGAAATGCCAGTCGGCGAAGGCGCCGATGAAATCCTCGATCGAGCCTCTCCGGTTCCAGTCGCGCTTGAGATAGTTCGGCGTCTCGATTTCGGCCACCCAGTTAACAAGTTGGAGCCCGTCAGCACCGGCGGAGCGGATCGGATAGATCACCATCTTGCCGTGCGACAGCCACCCCGCCCGCACCATGCGACTCGTCCTGTTCGACGCCGATGCAATGACGGTTGGTGATGAGCCGATCGCCTCCCGCGCGCGCCCGAAAAGCATCGAGCAACACCATCTGCAGATCGCCGCGATGGATCGAGAATTGCGGATGCTCGTAGCCCGCCGCGCGGCCGAGCGGCTCCTGATAGATCAGCTGGCCGAAGCGATTGAAGAAGGTCGCGTCCCCGGTTTCGATCGCGACGCTTGCCAGCGACTGCTCGAGTCTGAGCGCGGCCAGTTCCTTGGTGGCGTGCGGGAGCAGATTGATGCCGACGCCGATCGGCCTGATTTCGGCGGCCGACTCGAATATCCGGCAGGGAATGCCGCACTTGTGCAGCGCAAGCCCCAGCGTCAATCCGCCAATGCCGGCTCCGACGATGACGACGTCGTCCATGTTCCCTCCCGGCGCGCTCTCAGGCGATTGCGGGGATGAAACACGATTGGTCAGCTTACTGTCAATCTTGAGGAGAGCCGATTTAGCGGCTTTTAACGAAGCACATGCCCATGCGCGAGGCCTTACCTGCCGCCTGACACGCCAACCCTTCCGAGCAGGTCCATGACTTAAAGCTCTTGTCATTTTCGGCAGCATTGGCGCGTTGCTGATAGCAATGCGCGCCCCAGCCGTCGTAATATTCAGTGCCCATGAGTTCTCCCGAGAATTCGGGGTGGCTTGCCCGCAATTGCGGGCGGCTGGAAAATCCCCGCGAATAGTCCGGGCTGTTCCCCCAACTCAATGAGCTCAGGATGTCGCGGCGGCGGACCTGGTCGCCGAAGAACTGCGGCGACGCCGGCACCACGCTCGAGTTGGACGGCTTCGCCGCCATCCAGTCGACGCCGGGGAAATGAAAGCCGCCGATGCCGCGGGTCTGGTGGCAGCCAGAACAGGTGATGTCGTTCAATCGACGCTCGAAGCCGGCTACAGAGCGAATGTTTTGCAACTTCACGCCGTCTTCCGACGCCTTTTTCAGCGCGCCAACAACGTCATTTTCGCGAAATATGGGATTAGCGGTTGCGCCCTCGCCTTGCACCAGACCGAACTCTGGCTGCAGGTTCGATGAATCAAATCCGACCGGCGTCGGCGCGATTGCGCCGGCCGCCAGAAATCGGTCCGGTATCAGAATCGTGCCGCGATCGAGCTCGCCGAAACGTTGGGGGTCGAGCAGCCAAACGGCGAAGTCGCGCCTGAGATTGTCGTCGGCCAGAATCCGATCGCGATCGATCTGGTTTTCCAGCGGCGCTGCCTCGAATATGCGGGCTTTCCCGTTGTAGCGAAACACCTTCAACAAATAATCGGTACGGAAATCACGAACCGCCGATTTCGGCGCGTGCGCGATCTGAAGGTTGGTTTCGATGCGGTCGACATCCACCGGCTCGACAAATTCGAGCGGTCCGCCCGCGGACCTCAGCCTGATGGCGAAATCGGCACCGGTCTGCGGCCATTCGGCAGTGGCAAGCCAGCGGCGGGCAATATCCTGGCAAGTGATCGCGATACCGTTACGGCCTGAGGCTTTCTCGCCCTTCGTCCTCAGCACTACATTCAAAGTCATTGGCAACCGCAGGGGTACCTCCGCGGTTTCACCCACCGCTGCATCGCCCACGTGCGTGAGGCGGTAGATCAGCCGAACTTCACCGCATGTCTCGGGCGAGACATATGCCCGGTCCATGCGGTTGACGATTCCGGCCAGTGCGAACCGTGAGCGAGCGGAATAAAGCCACTCGCGATCGAACATCTGCCAGTCAAAGGACGCGCCAACGCCGATGGTTTCGCTCGAGAAGTCGGCACGATGACGCGCCACATAGCGCTCGAATTCAGCGTCGATAGCCTGGCGGACCGGCGCCATCGACTGCAACGCAAACAGCTCATCGTTGAAGATGGGCGCGGCCACCGTTCGCGCAGCCGGGATGAATGGGCGCAAACCGAATCCCAGACGGCCGAGACCGTTCGTCGGGTGCTCACCCAGATCGAGTTCGCGCAATGCATAGGGATCGGTGATGGCGGCGCCGCGCTCCAGCGCCGCGCCTTGCGCGGCGCGCGCTGGCAACGCGCCGCAAAGCAGGACGGCGATGATGACAAGAAATCGCAATGCGCGGCTCATATCCAGATTAACACCGCCCAACAGGCGCCATTTCAGGCCGGGCAGGATTCTTTCTGCAGGAAAATAGCCGAAAAAGAGACCGGCTGTCTCGCAGCAATCGGATACAGCAAGATGATGACTTCACGTCGCGGTGAAGCGAGCGAGCATGTCCGGAAAAGCGGGAACCGGTTTTCCTTCGGGACGAACGCGGGAGCTTTGCCCGGAAATCCTTAGCGCCCGACGATCAAGCCTTTGCTGGTAAAAACGACCCAGCGGCCGTCCTGGCGGCGGATGGCGTCGACCCGGCCGGCGCCCGGCACCGGATCGCCGGCATAGACTTCGTAGATACCGCGCCGTCCTTCGATCAAGGCGACGCCGTTGGAAACACCACGCAGCACCCATCCTTCCACCGTCGGCAGCCTGGCCATCTCGACCTTGGGGGCATCGGCCGGCGTTGGCGCCGGCGCAATCGAGCCGGTGGCCTCCTTCCCCGCAACTGGCGCCGCAGCCGAGGGCACCGGTGCAGCCGGCGCGACCGCCGCCGCGGCGCGGAGTTTTTCGACAGCTTCGCTGAGCTTGGCGAGCTTGGCGGCCGGCTCAGCCTGCGCCCTCTCGAGCCTGTCGAGGCGGTCGCTGGTCCTGTTGAACTGGCTCATGCCGGTCTTGGAGGTATGTTCCACGCCAAGCTTGAGGTTCAGGATGTCGGCGTCAACCCGCGCAACAGTGGCTTCGAACGTGCGATTGCCGGCACTCGCCGCATCAGCACCAACAAGACGTCCGAGGCCCGCGGTCGCCAGCGCGCCACCGAGTGCGCCCGTCACTGTTGCCAGCGCCACCACGGCCGCAAGTGCTGCCAGCCGGCGCTTGCCGAACATCCCGGCGCTCTGATCGGTCTCCGGTTCCGCGCCAGCGTTGTCGTCGCGGTCCCACCTGCGATCGACGGATGACATGATCATGACCTTGCCGGGTGCGCGCGGCGCATCCGCTTTGGGAGCATGCGCTTTGGGAGCGTCAGCCTTGGGCGCGTCGATCGCCGGAGTTTCGGCGCCTGCCGCCTGCTCGGGCACGAGCCCGGGAGAATCGATGCTGGGCGATTCCTCGATCGAGACCTGGACAGATTCGGGCGCCGAGGCCGCTACTGGCTCGCTCTGGGCATCCGAGGAAGGGGGAACGGCCGTCCCGGCACTGAGGGAAGCGGGTTGATCGCCGATCTGTTCGACCTTTTGTTCGCTCACGTTTTGTTCGCTCACGTTCAAAATCTCCGGTAAGGGTTGACCATTTGGTAACCTTCAATTGCTTGCGAAATCGTTACCGGCCGCGCGCTTAAGGAAGTCTTAAAGAAGTAATCCTGTCTGGTCGGCCCGCGAACCCAACCGGCGCAGCCAACGGCCCCCGAACCTGGCCCGTGCTGCTCTGCGGCAACGCGCTGATAGTCCAGATGCATCGTTTGCGCCGTCGCATTTCCCGACTAACATGGCCGGACGTACCAGCCAGAAGGCAGGGCACTCCATGGCGATCGAAAAATGCATCAACGAATTTGATGTGGACGACGTTATTTTCGAGGAAGGTTCGACCGGGCGCGAGCTGTTCGTGGTGCTCGAAGGCAAGGTCGACATCGCCAAGATCAACGGCGCCAGCAAGACCGTGATCGTGACGCTCGGCAAGGGCGAATTCTTCGGCGAGATGGCCGTGATCGACGGCTCGTCCCGGTCGGCAACCGCGATCGCCGCCGCGCCGCACACCCGCGTGATGCGGATCAATCATGCCCGGTTCGTCTATCTGGTCAGCCAGCAGCCGGCGTTTGCCCTGATGATCATGGATGCGCTCAGCAAACGCTTGAGGGCATCCAATGCCGTGACTTTCAGAGCGGCCAACCAATGAGCGACCGCAAGCCGAGCCCGTTTCCGATCATCCTCAATAATGACGTCTGTTCGCTGATTCAGGCGACCGAGGACGTCTACCAGATCCGTTTCAAGAACCGCGCCGCCAATGCCTATCTGGTGCGCGGAAGCCAGCGGACCATCATGATCGACGTCGGGCTGTCCTCCAACTATCCGGCCTTGCTGGAATGCCTCCATCATGTCGACTGCCCGCCGGAAAAAGTCGACATGTTGATTCTGAGCCACGAACATCTCGATCACATCGGCGCGGCCTACCATTTCGGCGGCCGCACCATCATCGCCGCGCATCGCCTCGCCGCCAACAAGATCATGCTGCGCGACGACTTCTCGATGCTGCGCAAGATGTTCAACGAGCCGCCGGTGCCGATCAATATCGATATCTGGCTGGAAGAGGGAAACCTGATCGACCTCGGCAACTTTCGCCTCAACGTGATGCATACGCCGGGCCATACCTCGGCGTGCATCAGCCTGTTCGATCAGGACCAGGGGCTATTGTTCGCCGCGGATACGCTGATGCCCGGCGGCGTGATGGGCGGCGTGTTCGGCTCCGGCAGCATCGCCGACTATATTCAGTCGCTGGAGCGGCTAAAGGGTCTGAATTCGAAGCTTCTGTTGTCGGGGCATGGCCGCTTGTCCGACACGCCGCAGGACGATGTCAGGATCGCGATTCAAAGGTCGCATGGCCTGCTGTCGGATACCGCGCAACTGTTCGACGCGCTCGATGCGCGGTCGAATTTCGAGCCGATCATGCAGTCGGTGCGCGACCTCAACAAGCTCGACGACGGCTGATCGCGGCGCGCGTCAGCCAGCGCCTTCGATGGAGGCATAGGTCAGCCTCAACGCCATTGCGAGGAGCGCAAAGGACGTCTGCTTCAAACTCCCCCGGAGGGGTCGAGACGAGCGAAGCTCGCTCTCTGGGTCGACGCGAACGAAATGAGCGGCGGGGTGGGGTGAGACTGTCACCCCACCCCGTCTCGCATCTGACGATGCTCGCCGACCCTCCGCCTTCAGGGGGGGCAAGGTAATAACTCCCCCTTCAGGGGAGGGTGAGAGGCTAAATCACCACCGGCGTATCCGGCAGTTCATTGTTGCCGCCGCCGTGTTTCGGAAAATGCCTCGCCAGCTGGCGCGAGACCGCCTGGATCCCCTTGATGGCGCCGCCTGCAAAATTTCCCGCTCTGAAATTGCTCTCCATCTCGGCGCAGATTTTTTCCCAGCCCGCGGCGCCGACCTTGGCGTCGATGCCGCGATCGGCGACGATCTCGACATTGCGGTCGGCCAGCAGCAGGTAGATCAGCACGCCGTTGTTGTGAGCGGTGTCCCAGATCCGCAGTTGCGAGAAGATATCCAACGCGCGCTCCCGCGCGGACTGATCCCGAAACAGCGGCGCGCCGTCCAGTGCGCCTTCCACGACAAAACGGATCTGGCCGGAATGCGTGGCCTCACCCGCCCTGATCGCCTGCTCGATCGCACTCAACACCTGAGGCGGAAAAATCCGCCGCACCCGCCAGCGGTACTCAAGAAGATGCCTGCCGATGCGCCTGATATTCATGCCTACCAGCTCCCCGACGCGCCGCCGCCGCCAAAACTGCCACCGCCGCCGCTGAACCCGCCGCTGTCGCTCGAACTGCTGCTCGAGCCTCCACCGCCGGAATAGGAACCGCCGTAACCGCCACCCGACCAGCCGCCTCCCCTGCCGCGGCGCCCCGGCGCCGCTGATGTGATGCTATCGCTGAACATCACGAAGACCGACGCGATCACGCCCGCGAGTACCGCCGCCAGCAGGGAGCCGAACAAGTACCAGGCGACCAGGGTTACCAGTCCGCCGGTCGCGGCCGATCCGATCAGCCGGCCCATCGTGCTCCGCATCAGGCCGCCGAGCAGCAGCACCGGGATGATGAGAAACGGGTTGAATGGGTCGATGCTGAATGACCCCGGACTTTGCCAGTGCGGCGGTTCCGGTGCCGGCAATTGCTCACCATCGATCACTCGAATCATCCGGTTGACGCCTGCGGTGATGCCTCCGGCGAAATCGCCGGCCTTGAATTTTGGTGCGATGTCTTCGTCGATAATGCGCTTTGTAGTGGCGTCGGTGAGGCTGCCCTCCAGGCCGTATCCGACTTCGATACGCAGATGACGGTCGTTCTTGGCAACGACAAGCAGCGCGCCGTCGTCGATCTTCTTGCGCCCGATCTTCCAGGCTTCCGCAACGCGGATCGAATATTGCTCGATGGTTTCAGGCGCAGTCGTCGGCACGATCAGCACCGCGACCTGGCTGCCTTTCCTTGCTTCCAGGTTTTTAAGGGTTTGCGTCAGCGAAGCGATGTCGCCGCTCGAGAGCGTGCCGGTCTGATCGACAACCCGCCCCGAGAGCGGCGGCACCGCGACGTCGGCTGCGGCCGCAACAGGCCAGCACATCACCAGCGCAAGAATGCAGGCTCTTGCAGCGTTCATCGCGGCCAATCCAGCTCTGATTCCGAAGTTCGCAAGCATTCGCGGCAATCTCTCATGCGAACTTCGGAATCAGAGCACGGGTTGCCAAACTACTTTGCGGGTGCGGCTGGCGTTGGATTGAAATCCACCTTCGGCGCGGTCGAGATTTCCTTTTCGTTTTCGACCGTGAAGTTCGGCTTCTCCTTATATCCGAACGCCATCGCCGTCAGGTTGGTCGGGAACGAGCGGACGGTCACGTTATAGTCCTGCACCGCCTTGATGTAGCGGTTGCGCGCCACCGTGATACGGTTTTCAGTGCCTTCAAGCTGCGCCACCAGGTCGCGAAACAACGCGTCGGATTTGAGCTGCGGATAGTTTTCAGTCACCACCAGGAGCCTTGACAGCGCGTTGGTCAGTTCGCCCTGCGCCGCCTGGAATTTCGCGAACGCTCCGGGATCGTTGAGAACCTCAGGGGTTGCCTGAATGCTGCCGACCTTGGCCCGGGCGTTGGTGACGCCCAGCAGCACATCCTTTTCCTGCTGCGCAAAACCCTTCACCGAATTGACGAGGTTGGGCACCAGATCGGCGCGGCGCTGGTACTGGTTGACGACTTCGGACCAGCTCGACTTGACCTGCTCGTCATTGCTCTGGATCGCGTTGTAGCCGCAATTGGTCAGGCCCAAGGTCGCCAGCGCCGCCAGCGCGGTCCATAATCTGCGCATCGAATTCTCCCATTAATTTTTGCCGCAAGGTATCAGAATGATGTCGAGGACCGTAAGAACTTTACGTCGTCATTCCGGGGCGCGCGCCAGCGCGAACCCGGAATCTTGCGCCAATAACCTCGAGATTCCGGGTCCTGACGGCGCATCCCGGAATGACGGAGCCATTTTGCCGCTGATGGCTCTTGCCTATCATTTGCTGAAATAGTCAACATGGTCAAAACGCGAGGAAACAACAGCCCATGACCGCATACGAGACCATCATCGTGGAACGGCCGGAGCCGCGCATCGCGCGGATCGTGATGAACCGGCCCGAGGCGCGGAACGCGCAAAACCTGCAGATGACCTACGACCTCAACGCCGCCTTTGACAGCGCGGTGCAGGACGACGCGGTCAAGGTCATCATCCTCGCCGGCAGCGGCCCGCATTTCTCGGCCGGCCACGATCTGCGGCCCACCGGCAAGAACGCGGCCGGTGTTGACTTTCCACCGATTGGAAATTGGGGCGGGTTCGCCGAGCCCAATGCCCATGGCCGTTTTGCGCGCGAGCAGGAAATTTACCTGCAGATTACCCGGCGCTGGCGCAATCTGGCAAAACCGACCATCGCCGAAGTCCATGGCAAATGCATCGCCGGCGGATTGATGCTGGCCTGGGCCTGCGACCTGATCGTCGCCAGCAGCGATGCGGAATTCTGCGACCCCGTGGTCACCATGGGGGTCTGCGGCGTCGAATGGTTCGTTCATCCCTGGGAATTGGGGGCGCGCAAGGCCAAGGAATTTTTGTTCACCGCTGACGTCTGGAGCGCCGCGGAGGCGCATCGGCTCGGCATGGTCAATCACGTAGTCCCAAAACCGGAGCTCTCGTCGTTCGTGCTGGCGCTGGCGCAAAAGATTGCCGCAAAGCCTTCTTTCGCGCTGAAGCTGACAAAAGAGGCCGTCAACCGGTCGGTCGACGTCATGGGCCAGCCCGCGGCGATCGATCAGGCATTCGCGCTGCATCAGCTATGTCACGCGCATAATCTGCAGGAATTCGGAATGGTGGTCGATCCCGCGGGCCTTCACCCGTCGGTCCGGAAGCCGGCCCAGGTAAAATAATCGAGCGAAAACTGAAATGGACCTCACCTTAAGCGACGAGCAGCGGCTGCTGCGCGAAAGCGTCGATCGCTTCATTGCCGAGACCTATGACGCCGACCATCGCCGCCGCGTCGCGAGCGATCCGCTCGGCTTCAGTCCCGATATCTGGAAACAATTCGCCGGCCTCGGCTGGCTGGCATTGCCGATCGCGGAAGTCTATGGCGGCCTCGGCGCCGGCGCCATCGAGACCGGCATTGTGATGGAAGCCTTCGGCCGCGGCCTGGTCACCGAGCCCTATCTTTCGACCGTCGTGATCGGCGCCAGCCTGATATCGGAATGCGGAAGCGAGGCGCAGAAGCAGGCCATTCTTCCCAAAGTCGCCGACGGCTCGTTATATCTGGCGTTCGCGCATTCGGAGCGCGCGGCCCGCTTCGATCTCGCGCGTGTCAAAACCTCAGCCAAGCGAACACCCGACGGCTGGCGTCTCGACGGCCACAAGACCACGGTTGTCGATGGCAATGCGGCGGCTCAAATCATCG
>WNGI01007940.1_pt1 | contig 10832 bp, 7 predicted proteins | sample 5400621 | NCBI WGS metagenome assembly WNGI01 (sample SAMN13153374, study PRJNA577476) | soil metagenome | isolation source: 20 cm soil or saprolite under Garry oak tree replicate 1 | place: USA:California | collected 2016-06-15 | reverse complement strand
CGCCGTCTCACAAAGAAGCGTGAGGTGATGCTCGCCTTCCTTGCTCCTTGCTCCTGACTCCTGGCTCCTAGCAAGCGTAATCTCCGCGCCCGTGATCGGCCGCAGCCCCCAGGCCCGCGCGCACTGCGCAAACTCCATAGCGCCGTGCAGGCCGTCGTGGTCGGTCAGCGCGAGCGTCTCGTATCCCAGCTCCAGCGCTCGCAGTACCAGCTCGTCGACGTGCGAAGCGCCTTCAAGGAACGAGAAATTGGAGTGGACGTGGAGTTCGGCGTAGGGCGGCATATGTTTCAGGTTACCGAACACTTGTTCTAATAGTCAATTCTGGAAATCGTACGCCGTTCGTCTAAAATAGGCGCCAAAGATTCAGAGGAGGTGCAGTATGACCGACGCGCCCACGACCGGCCCCGCTTACCCTGTGCAGTTCTCGGTAGACTACCCAGACCGCGAACTCGACCGGCTGACCACAGCATTTCGCATTTTCACGGTCATCCCAATCGCCATCGTTCTCGCTCTAGTCAGTGCCGGCGGAGTAGGCGCGCCGGGAGGTTGGGACGGGGAGGGCCGCGGGTTCTTTCTCTCGTCTGGCGCCGGCGGTGGGGTGCTCATCCTCGCACCCCTGGTGATGATCCTCTTTCGCCAGAAGTACCCGCGCTGGTGGTTCGACTGGAATCTGAACGTCGTCCGCTTCGAAAACCGGGTAGCAGCCTACCTCTTCCTTCTCCGGGATGAATATCCTTCCACTGATGAAGAGCAGCAGGTCCACCTCGACTTCCCTTACCCCGATGCCAGGAACGACTTGAATCGCTGGCTGCCGCTCGTCAAGTGGCTGTTGGCGATTCCTCATCTCATCATCCTGGTTTTCCTTGCCCTCGCCGCGCTCGTCGTCGTGATCATTGCCTGGTTCGCTATCTTGTTCACCGGTCGCTATCCCGAGGGACTCTTCGACTTCGTAGTCGGCGTGATGCGCTGGGGCAACCGGGTTCAAGGCTACGCCTTCGTGCTAATTACCGACCGCTATCCGCCGTTCAGCTTGAACCCGTGATGGCGCCTCATTTGCCTAGTACGCCTGCCGCCACCATTCTCCCGTGACCCTTTCTCCCGCCACCACTCATCGTCGATCCGCCAGGTTTCGACAACAGACTCGACGGCAATCGGACATCCCGAAAAGTGCACAGCCAGAGGCCGAAGAACTTCGTTGGCTTCGACTTTAATCGGCCTGGGCCGGTTTAGAGATCGAAGCCTGCCTGCGGAGTAAGTTCCGCCAGCGCCGACCGCCGTTCCGGTATGCGAGACAGCGGGTCCAGCGCGACTACTTTGCCCACGCCGGGCCGGTCGCGCTGCGTTCCCAGTTGGCGCACTGCTTCGTGCACCTGTCGCCACAGCTTCCCCTTTCCTTCGAACAGCGCCGCCTGCTTGCCCGACTCTGCGCTCAGCCCAACCAGCTCCACCTCCAGCTCTTCGACCGGGCGCTCCGGCGGCCGGCGCAGAATCGCTCCTTTGATCGAGGACCAGGCATCCTGCGGGCCCGCCAGAGCTTCGCGGAAGGCCACCGGCAGCTCCCAGCTTCCGCCGCCATCGAGTGCCGCCCGCACTACCGCCTTTCGCACCCAGTGGTTGCCCCGCTCGGGATGGCTATAGGCGGCGTGCACCAGCCGCTCGACGCAGATCAGAATCGCCTCCAGCGAGACAGCCGGCGCCGGCATCTGGAGACGCCGCACCACTATCTCCTCGTTGATTCGAGGTACCAGCGGTTCGCTGTCGATGCCCTGCGACAGCGCCCAGCACCGCTTTCCCTCCGGCCCGAATTGAGCCTGGAAGGCGCCCAGCGGCAATTCCGCAATATCACCCATCGTCTCCAGCCCGAGCAGCCGCAACCGCCAGCGCATCGCATCATCGGCCGGCAGGTGATCGATCGAAAGCGGCGCTAGGAAATCGGCCTCGCCATCCGGCGAAATCGTCTTCGCTACTCCAGGTCTGGTTATGCAAGCGGCGACGCGCGCGGTGAATTTGCTGTTCCCAATACCGGCCGATGCCATCAAGCCGATCCGCCGGTGAAGCACGCTGATCAGCTCTTCGGCGAGCGCGGCAGCGCCAACCGGCAGGCCGTCAAGCGAAAGGAAAGCCAGCCCTAGACCAGCCTGTTCCACCACCGGACTTAACTCCCCCAGTAAGTCCAAGACTTCATCGAACCGTCGTTCGTAATATGGGCCTTCTGGCGGCAATACGACCGCTCGCTGACAGAGGCCGATCGCTTCTGACATGCGCATACCACATCGAACACCGGAGGCATCCGCCCCGAGCGAGCAGTCGAACACCGTTCCTTCGCCGATCAGAATGAGGCGTGTTCCGCCATCCTCTTGGCGCTGCCGTTCGACTTCTACGGCAAAGCGAGGGATGTGCACACAGGCGATCATTGGGGCGGGCATAGGGGCGACCTTTCCTGCAATATAAGAACATGCGTTCGAGGTGTCAAGAGGAAGGAGTCACCATGTAAAATGCGGCACACACGCCCTCAGCAGAAAGCGAGACTCACATGGCAAACAGCTTCAAGATCGGCGACCTTGATGTCCTCGTCGTCTCCGACGGCACTGCCCGCGCGCCCGGCACAATGTACTTCCAGGGCACTACTCCCGAGCAGTGGGAGCCGCACAAGCGCTGGCTAGATCATGAGGGCAATGTAGAGTTCCCTTTCAGCTGCTTTCTGGCGCGCAGCGGCGGTAAGACCGTCCTGATCGATACCGGGCTCGGCCAGATAAACATGATGGGGTTCACGGGCGGCTCTCTAATTAGAGAGCTCGCCTCAGCCGGAGTGAAGCCCGAGGAGATCGACACCGTGTTCGTCACCCACCTTCATATCGACCATTGCGGCACCGTCGCGCATGTTGATGGCGATAGCGCCCGACCGGCTTTTCCCAACGCGACCTATTCCTGGACCGCGGAGGAGCAAGCGCATTGGACAGGCTCGGTGATGGAGTCAGCCTTCATGACGGCCGAACAAAAGGCGTACTTGAAAGGCATGTTCTCTTCCGTCGAAGGCCGTTTCGAGCCGGTCAAGGACGGCCACGCCATCGCTCCCGGAATTAACGTCATTTCCACGCCCGGCCACACGCCCGGTCACGCAGGCGTAGTACTATCCTCCGGCAATGAGCGCGCGTTTGTCCTCGGTGATGCGATCAGTTGTCCCGTGCAGCTTACGGAGACCGAGTGGTCCGGCCTCGGCGACATGGATCCGAAGCTAGCTCGCCAGTCACAGGAAGTAGTCGCGCGAGAGGCCGAGGCGACAGGAGCGCTGCTGACGGCGGCACACTTCCCGGGGCTTACTTTTGGACGCGTCTTGATGGGCGAAGGGCGGCGCTACTGGCAGCCGGTCTAAGCGACTGCCGGTTCTCGCGATCGTACTACTCTGCTATGATGGCAAAGGAGCGGGGACACCCGCTCCATCTGACGTTCGGCGCCTGCCATGTGCCGAAGTGGCGGAATTGGTAGACGCGGCAGACTCAAAATCTGTTGGGGGGTAACCCTCGTGCCGGTTCGAGTCCGGCCTTCGGCACCAGCACAAATGCATACGGCCTTAGTGCCGAGTGGTGTAACGGTAGCACACGGGACTTTGAATCCCTTGGTCCAGGTTCGAATCCTGGCTCGGCAGCCAGAAGCGTACGCGCTCCCGGGTAGCTCAACGGTAGAGCGGGCGGCTGTTAACCGCTAGGTTACAGGTTCGAATCCTGTCCCGGGAGCCAATATTTCTTAGGTCAACAGTAGACCGGGTCCTTCCGGAGAAGGGCTAACCACAGGCCACAGGTCTCCTTCCGGCAAAGACAGTACCGAGAGCCAGCTGAGCTCTTTTTTGGGCGCATGCCGCCCGCCCGGAATCGAGTCAGATACCGTTCCCGTTCGGATACGAGGCATTTTTTTCGTGTACCGAAAGCACGACTTGACAGAAGCTGCTGAGCCGTTATTATGTGCACCTAGCACGCCCGCCCACCTGGGGATGAAGCGCACCGCCCGGAAGGTAGCTTGAACGCTCCCTGACCCCCGCCTTGGGTCCTCAACTATGCCGTGAAGTATACGACCCTTGCTATTTTTGCTTGCGTTCTTGTCGCGCTAGCGGCGCATGGCGCAGCCAGTGCGGCCGGCTCATTCTACGTGGATAACGTCTATGGCAACGACGGCAATCCCGGCACGCAGGCCGCTCCCTGGCAGAGTCTGACGAGGGCAAACCGGCAGGTGCTCGCGCCGGGCGACAGCTTGCTCCTGAAGCGAGGCGGTTTCTGGTCGGGACAGGACCTTCAGGTCTCGGAAAACGGGACATCCGGGGCGCGCATCAACGTCGATGCTTATGGTACTGGTGCTGCGCCCGTTGTCATCGGTGCTTCCAGCTGCGTAATGGTTACGGGCGACTACGTGACGGTCCGCAACCTGAAGCTGGACAGCTGCTCCTGGGCCGGCATTGAGTTCGGTGAAGGCGCGACTTTTGGCTTGGCGGAGTTCAATACCCTCAGCCACAACATCGCTGGCGCTAACGTCGCGTCCGGCGCCAGCGACAATACGATCCAGAAAAACACGATCGTTGATAACAACAAGATGAAGGTGCTTACACCCTGTCCGACGAACTGTAATGATGACAATGGCGCGTGGGGCGTCCTCCTCAACGGCGACCGAAACGTGGTCGCCTACAACACGATCTCCGGCAGCGACGCCTACTCCTATGACTATGGCCGCGACGGTGCTGCCGTGGAGATATTCAACGGCGCCGCCAACATCATCCACCGCAACAAAGCCGCCGATAACGAGACCTTCAGCGAACTCGGCGGATCAGCGACGAGGGACAATAGCTTTATCTACAACTCCGTGCGCTCGGCTGTAGGACAGGGGAAGTTCGTCGTCCTAACCGGAGTGGCCAAGAATACCACGCTCACTAACAACAGCGTCTATCTAACCGGCTCCAGCAGCCAGGGAATCGTCTGCTCCAGCGGTTGCAATACGGGGGTTCTTCATAGCCGCAACAACCTGATCAAGGCTGTCCTCAAAGCCGGATACGCAGACGCACCATTTGATGATGCCTTTGGAATATACAGCGGCTTCATTCAGTTCGCCCTGGGCGCTAACAGTGTCGAGGCCGATCCGAAGTTTCGCAGCACGACCGACCTGCGCGTTGAGCCTGCCTCGCCGGCGGTAGACAGTGGTGCGTCCCTTGGCTACACCGCCGACGTAGATGCGCAAGTCGTACCAATGGATAACAACAACGACGGCGTGAAGACGGTCAATCGTGGCAGCAATGAGGGGCTGGCTCCACCCACGTACTGTCCGGACTTCGACGGGAACCACGTGGCCGATATTTCTGACTTGGTCAAGCTAACGAGCTGGTATGGGCGAACCGCCCCTCCGGCTCCGGCCACTTACGACGTAAACCACGACGGCTACGTCGACGTGCTCGACGTCACGTATGTCGCCGGGTGGTTCGGGCGAGTTCCGTGTTGACCGCGCACGTCCCCTGCAGTTGTCCGAAGTAATTACCTTCACCGTTCAGTTGTAACCGCCTGGCGTTCTGCTACGTACTCCCGCCAGCTCCAGCTATCGAGGAATTCACGAGCTGCCCGGTAACCGCTTTCGTAAAGCCAGTCGCGGTCCGCCGGCGTCAAATCGAAGTCGGTCGCTGAATACTTTCCCGTAGGTATCTTGATGATGCGCTTGAGGTCCGCCTCCTCCAGCGCCTTGCGGTCGTGGGCGGTATTCATTGTCCGCACCATCGCCCTCGTCATCGAGATGAGGCTTCGGATGCGCTCAAAATGCGGCTGCCCGGCGTTCGGTTCCCACAGCAAAAGTCCGAATGTGGCCAGGGAGCAGTTGCGCCAGGGGGAGAGTCGATATAGCGTATCGGAAAGTTGCTCAGCAGCCCACCGTCGACAACCCAATGCGAGCCTCGGTTGTTCGTTCTTTCCGCGATCTTTAGAGGCATGAAGAAATACGGAATGCTGATGCTTATTCGGACGGCGAGTGCCACCTCGAAGTCATCGGGTTCTACCCCGAGCCTAGCCACATCCTGCGGCAAGATCATTAGCTCGTTCCGGGTGATATTCGACGCGACAACATGGAGCTTGTACTTGAACCGGCTAAGGTACGCCTCTTCCGAGTCAGTCGGCTCCTTCGGCATGATCAAGTGCGAGAAGGTCACACGCTCCTTCACGAATTTCTCTCGAAGCGGCTGTCGCATGACACCGAGAAAGTAGTCGCCGTGATAAAATCCTTCGTGAAACAGAAGGTTGAGCCACTGACCAATTAATGGCACTCCGCCCAGCGCCCCTGCGTCCATCATCTTGTGAAAGTCAACGCGCGTCCCCATAATTTCGCGCATTTCGGCCGCAGTGTAACCTGCCGCGATCAGCGAACTGGCGACAGCGCCCGCCGATGTCCCGGCCACGTTCTGCCAGCGGAAGCCGGCTCCTCGAACGCCTGGAGAGCCCCGACGAAAGCTATGCCCCTGACGCCGCCGCCCTCGAATACACCGTCAGCCCGCAGTGTGGCTCGCTCATTTGCCTGGCTCGAATTCAGGTGGTGGATCCTTCAGAGCTCGTAAGCTGCTCCTGGGCAGTGCGCGATAGGTGCGCTGGTTCTCCGGGCGATGCCTCGACTTGAGCGCTCGCAAATACATACGTCACAGCACTTGCTCGGCGTCCGGTCGCCGCCTGAAGACCATAGACATAAAGGCCGGCCTGCGTCTTGTACTCACGTAGTCGCTCAGGCACCGCTTCGGCCGCGATCTGGTCCGTCTTCCAGTCGACGATCTCCATTCCGTCATCGCCCTCGATAACGAGGTCTATGAACCCCTCAAGCACCGTGCCCTCCATCTGCACTGCGAAAGGCACTTCCCGCAACGCCCGCTTGGCCGAGCGTGCCCTCTCAGCGACTTGCGAGGAGCGCAACACCCAGCGGACCAGCCTTTCGACTTCGGCTGCGCGGTGCGGGATTGCCTCCGCGACCGCCTGTGCCCGGGCGAACGCCGAAATCACGGGATCTTCCGCATCAAACGGTAGGCTCTGAATCGCCGCGTGGACGGCCCTTCCCAGCCGTGTCCCACCCCGGCCCCGGGCCCAGGGCTCGCTCTCATCGGTCTTCTCATCCTTGTTTTGCGCGCCCAGCGCCGTCGCGCTCGTGTACCGGCGTACTGTAGCGCCCGCGACGAGTGCTTGCCTGCTCTCTTCGAACTCATGCTCAGCTGGCTCTTCGGTGGCTTCCGGTTCGAGGTCCTCGAAAGCACGCTTGGCTGTCTTGACCTCCCTCTCCAGATCCAGTCGTTTCTGGGCGTTGTCCGCGGCGCCGTGATCGATCAGCTTTCGAGCCCCACAACTGTTCAAGGCGCGTTGGGAGTGGTATAGCGAAACGATCAGATGATCGCGCGCTCTCGTCGTCGCAACATAGAGCAGGCGGTCGTATTCCGCGTCCCCATGCCTCTTCTCTTGCTCCATCAGCAGATCGATCGGGCCGAGCTTGAAACTCCGGTTCCCCTGCTTGCTCCCGATGCAAACGCCGATCTCACCCGAAGAACGGTCGATCAGATATGCACCCGGGCGGTTGGTGGGCGCCGTCCCCAACCCGGCGACGAACACGATCGGGAACTCCAGTCCTTTGGCGCCATGAATAGTCAGCACCCGAACGGCGTCTTCATCGTCATCCAGCCCGGCCCCTTCATTGTCGAGGATCGCTTCGCCGGCGCGGCTCTCCATCCAGTTGACGAATGCTCTCAGGCTCGCAGGCTCGCCGGCCTCGAATGCACGCGCTTGCTCGACGACGAACCGCGCGCGCCGGAAGCTATTACGGTTGCCGGCGTCGAGGATGCCAATCTCGACCTGCTTCGTCTCTGCCACAAACCGGTCCACCAGCGCTGCGACAGAGCAATCGTGTCTTGTTTGATGATAAGCGGCCAGCGTCCGCAGCGCGTCGGCGACTCGCCCTGGCAGCATCTCCAGCCGCGGCGAGAGATAGTTCCAGGGCCCGCCGGCAGCCTTGTACTCCGCCAGCTGGACATCGGAGCAGGCGAACGCTGCGCTGCGAAGCGAGGCAACGATCGCCACTTCATCGGCTGGATCGTCGATCGCTGTAAAGCAGTTGAGCAGGTCGCGTACCTCCTGCGTCCTGTAGATCAGGCTTCCGCTCTCGACCCTGTAAGGCAGCGCTGCCTCGGAAAACGCCCGCTCCAGCGCCGGTAGGACCGCGCGCGTCGGAATCAGCACGGCAATATCGCTGAACGTGGCTGGCCGTACCATCGCGTCGCGTTCCGCCACTTGCCATCCCTCTTCGACCGCGGCGAGGCAGTTGGCGACCACCTGCCCCGCCTCAATCTCGCGCACCTGCCGCGCGTTCGCATCGCCAGCGTCTCCGCCGATCCATGCGACGCCGGGCCCTGTGAGATTGCCCACGCGCCGGGCCTCATGAATGGGCCGGTATTCGGGCTGAATATCTTGCTCCCACCCCGGGCCGATGAGCGGGGCGAATACTTTGTTCACCCAGTCGAGCAGGATGCCGCGGGAACGGCGGTTGAGCGCGAGAACGGGGAACAATCCACCACTCCTCTCGATCGCCTTTCGCGTCTGCGAGTAGATCGCCATGTCGGCTCGCCTGAAGCGGTAGATCGATTGCTTGGGGTCGCCGACAAGAAACAGGCGCCCCGGTTCAGGGGCTCCGCTGTCCCGGTCGGTCGCGAAGGCCAGCGCGATCTCAACCTGGAGCGGGTCGGTGTCCTGGAACTCGTCGATGAGCATTACCTCGTACCGGGCACGCAGGCTTCGCGCGGCTTCACGATTGCCCTTCAGTAAGTCGCGGACGAGCACGATGAGGTCATCGAACGTAAGGGCACCCTCGCGAGCCCGCCGATACGCATCCTCAACCACAAACCGCACGACAACTGGCACAACCGCAGCTAGAGCTTCCGAACGACACGCATGAAGCGTCTCGTTCAGCCGGCATGCGATATCCGAGGCCACACGGCGCACACGCTCAATGTTCTCTTTGCCGCCCCACGCCGGTTGACTGCTGACACCCCACCTCATGTCTATGATTTCCGCCGCGGCCGCCAGCGTCGACTCGCGATCCACCTCGCTCCGCAGCAGTTCGGTGACAACTGAAGCAAGCCTCAGGACCCTTACGAGTAACTGGTCATCGGCTGGAGGCACGTGTAGCGGCAGGTTTTGCAACGATGCGCTCATCTCTTCAAGGTCAGGCCACACAGGCGCGTCCGCCTGAGGGGGATCTGCCGGGAGAAGCGTGGCCAAATCGGGTCGTCTGCTCAGTTCCACCGCGAGCGTTTCGATATGCCATGTTGAGAGGCCGAGCCCAAGCGCCCGGTCGATCGCGCGGCCCGCCTCCCGATCCTCGGCAAGGTCCTCGAGGTAAATGCGCCAGCGCTCCCGGAAGCGGCGATCCGCCATTACCTCGTCTTGCACCCGGAATGAAGGGTCAATGCCTGCCTCCGCGGCATACGAGTAGAGCACGCTCTGGCAGAACGCATGTATCGTCGATATTTGCGCTCGGTCCAAGGACTTGAGTGCTTCCTCGATCGTCGCCTCGCTTTCCGCGCGGTCCTTCTTCGCCGCCTCCAGCCCCGCGCGAATGCGATCGCGCAGCTCAGCGGCGGCCTTCTCGGTAAATGTAATCGCGACAATACGGTCGATCTCGTGTCCGCCCAGCACCAGCGCGACAACGCGCTCGACGAGAGCGCTCGTTTTACCCGTTCCGGCGCCCGCCTCGACGAAAAGCGTGTCCCGGAGCGACGTACGTATTAGTTCTCGCGTCGCGGCGTCTTCTGTCTCTTGGTCGATCGCCTGCTGAGCCAAGCTATGATTCCCCCAAAGCCGTTCGCTCGACGTTGCGCCACGGATTGACGGCCGGATCGTCCTCTTTTGCTGCCATCTCCAGGTCGCGGCGGCGCGAGCAGATGCGGTCGTAGTCGCAATAGCGGCAGTTCTTAAACTTGCCATAGAAGTCATCGTCGTCGCCGGAGACAGCCGGAAACGAGCCGGCCCTGATTCCGGCCATGATCGCTTCCAACGTCCGTTGGAACGCATGGCGTTGTTCCGGCGCCGGCTCGTACTCCACAAACTCGAAGCCGCCGCGCTTCGTGATGAACCAGTACGCGGCATGCACTTCCTCGGCTTCGGGCGCAGCCGCGACGTAGACGGGTAGCTGAAGCTTCGTCCCTCCCGCCAGCGGGTTCTCCGGCTTGATCCCCTTGTAGTCTTCCATGCTTCCCGACTTGTAATCGATGATCCAGGCCTGCTTTCGGTCCGGGCTCTCGTCAACCCGGTCCACCACTCCCTTGAGCGTGACGCCCGCGACCTCCACTTCGGGAATTTTCGTCTCGAATCTTCGCGGGATTGCGCCGGTCCGTTGCCGGAAGAGCGTATCCTCGTCCAGGAAACGGCTCAGGTCCGCCTTGATCGTCCGTGCCTCGTGCATGCTGTAAACGCTAAGGCCGGTTAGCCCCCGCTCTTCTGCCTTCTCGAGCGCCTGGTCGGCGAGGAGCATGAGTGCTTTTCTGTCGTCGGCATTCCACGCCTCGTACGATTGGGGCCGGCCCTCAAGCTGCCGATCCTCAAAGAACCGCTCGAGAATCCTGTGGATGAGATTACCCCGGGCGGCGGCGTCCATCATGTCTCGCTCTTCGGGCTCGTCGACTGGGTATAGTCCAAGCACCGATTTCGCAAAGTAGCGATACCCGCAGACACCGTAGTTCTCTAGGGATGTCGGCGAGACAGTGCGCTGAAGTTCGAGCCAGGAAGGTTCGTTCAGGTCCTCGAGATTGCCGTCCCACGGCGTGAACTTGGTACTCCTCCGCGCGC
>WNGI01011480.1_pt1 | contig 10835 bp, 11 predicted proteins | sample 5400621 | NCBI WGS metagenome assembly WNGI01 (sample SAMN13153374, study PRJNA577476) | soil metagenome | isolation source: 20 cm soil or saprolite under Garry oak tree replicate 1 | place: USA:California | collected 2016-06-15 | reverse complement strand
TGACCGGGGACATCAGCGGCGGCGAATGGGCCAAATACGAGTTCGGTACGACGCCGTGGGAGGACCCGGCCTACTTCCGGGAGATCTCACCGATCAGCTACGCCGACGACATTCGGACGCCGCTGCTCATCCAGCACAGCGAGCGGGACCTCCGCACGACCGTCGGCCAGGCGGAGGCGCTCTTCACCGTGCTCCGCTCGAAGAAGCGGCCGGTCCGCCTGATGCGAGTCCCGGACGAATCGCACGAGCTGACGCGCTCCGGCGCGCCGTATCGCAGGGCCGAGAACCTCGTGCAGGTTCGCGACTGGTTCCATCATTACCTCGTCGACGGCAAGCACGGCCTGCCGCCACTGCCGAAGGTGCGGGGCGGGCGTTAGCTTCTTCGATCTCGCGAAACACGCCAGTCCGCCGGCTCGCTGCCGGCGAATCGTCCGAATTCGCACGGCGCCGGAAACCACTTTCGTGGCGCTCAATAGTCCGAATGCGGAGTCCGAAACCGGACGGACGGCCGGGACGGAGGTGACCTTCCGCGGCGTTCGATTTCGGATCCTTTCGCCCCCGGCATCGACCTTGGGTCGTCGGCCCGCCTCGGACCCAGGTGTATCCTCACCGTCCCATGACGGCCACCCGACGTCCCGACACCCTCGCCCGCGAGCGCGCTCACGAGCTCGTCCGCTCCTGGGACGGCCGACCGGGCGCCCTCGGCAGCCTGCTCGGGCGGGTGAGCAGCGTCGACCAGGTCGGCGTCGAGGAGCGCGTCGCCGCGCTGAGGACCCGCTCGATCAAGAAGGCCTCGAAGCTGTGGGCCCTCGACCTCGCGATCCGGATGATGGATCTGACGACCCTCGAGGGAAAGGACACGCCGGGCAAGATCCGGGCCCTCTGCCAGAAGGGGATGACCCCGCAGCCCGGCGATCCGACGATCCCATCGGTCGCGGCGATCTGTGTCTATCCGGCCCTCGTCGCCGACGCCAAGGAAGCCCTCAGGGGCTCGACCGTCAAAGTCGCGTCGGTCGCCACCGGCTTTCCGTCGGGCCAGACGTTCCGCGAGATCAAGATCGCCGAAACCCGGGCGGCCGTCGAAGCAGGCGCCGACGAGATCGACATGGTCATCGACCGGGGAGCCTTCCTCTGCGGCGACTACCTGACCGTTTTCGAGGAGATCGTCGACGTCAAGGACGCCACCGGCGACGCCCATCTCAAGGTCATCCTCGAGACCGGCGAGCTGGAGACGTACGACAACGTCCGCCGGGCGAGCGTCCTGGCAATGGCCGCCGGCGCCGACTTCATCAAGACCTCGACGGGCAAGGTCCAGCCCGCCGCGACGCTGCCGGTGACCCTGGTCATGCTCGAGGCGATCCGCGATTTCGAGCGCCAGACCGGGCGCCAGGTCGGGATGAAGCCGGCCGGCGGGATCCGCGTCGCCAAGGAGGCGATCCAGTACCTCGTCGTGCTGTACGAGACGCTCGGCCCACGCTGGATGAGCCCGGACTGGTTCCGGTTCGGTGCTTCGTCGCTCCTCAACGACGTCCTGATGCAGATCGAGAAGGAACGGACGGGCCGCTACCAGGGCCCGGACCACTTCACCCTCGACTGAGGACCGGCCGCGACTCGGCGGCGCCGATCCGCAGGCGTCAGCCAATCGCGGCGAGGTAGCGCATCACCGGCAGAGCAGTCTGGAAGGTGTCGGCGATCACGTCGGGGAGGCCGGGCGACATCGCCTCCGCATCGGACAGCCGCCGGCCGAACGTCACGTCCTTGAGCTTGAGCAGCTCGACATCGGGATGATCGGGTGGGAAGCCGGTCGGTACTCGCACCAGTGAGTCGCCCCCAAGCGAGCCAAATGTCGCCTTGAACTCCGGCTCGTTGACGAGCTTCCGGACCCTGCCGGGCTCGTCGACGACGCGCCGCCGGAAGGCCTCGAGCCACGGCTTTTCCGGATGCCAGATCCCGCCGCCGACGTAGATCTCGCCCGGCGACAGATGGAAGTACCCGCCGCTCGAGTGGACGTTCGTCGTGTGCGATCGCGTGCCGCCGTCGCCTGGCGCCTCGCTGACCCACGGGAAGCTCGCCCCGAGGTTTGTCTTGTACGGCGACTTGTCCTTCGAGAAGCGAACATCCCGATAGATCCGGAACGGCGACTTCGAGGGGTCGGCGCGGAGCGGAATGCCGCGAGCGGCGAACCGTTCTGCGAGCGTCGAGATCAGCGCCTCGAGCGGCTCCTTGAGCAGGCGCTCGTATTCGCCCTTTCGCGGCTGGAACCAGGACCGGTCGTTGTTCTCGGACAGATCGACGAGGAACTGGATGGCATCTGGACGGAAGCCGGTGAATGTCGGCGCGGCAACGGCCATGATCGGATCCTCCTGGGCGGCGAGAGCCAGACTGTACCGCCGTTCGCTTATCTGTCGGTTGCGCCGAAGACGAGCGCCGCATTGAGGCCGCCGAAGCCGAACGACGTGGACAGGATCCGCCGGTAGTCGCCCTCGCGGCCTTCGCGGAGGAGGCACGGCAGCATTGTCGCGACCTCGGGATCAGGCTCCTCGAGGTTGACCGACGCCGGGGCCCAACCGTCGCGGATCGCCAGTGCGCAGATCGCCGCCTCGATCGCGCCGGACGCGCCGAGCGGGTGGCCGTAGAGGGCCTTCGTCCCGCTCACCGGGACCTCGGCCGCCACGCCCGCGCCCAGCGCCAGCGCGATCGCCCGCGCTTCGGCCACGTCGCCGATCGGCGTCGACGAGGCATGGGCGCTGACGTAGTCGATCTCCTCCGGCGACACGATTGCCTGGGCCAGTGCGATCCTGGCCGCACGGGCGGCCTCACGGCCGTCGGCTCGCGGCTGGACCATGTGGTAGGCGTCCGACGTCGCCCCGTAACCCATGACCTCGGCGTACGGCTCGACCCCGCGGGCATTGACGATCTCGTCGGATTCGAGCACGAGCAGCGCGGCGCCCTCGCCCATGACGAACCCGTCGCGCCGCTCGTCGAACGGCCGGCACGCATGCGACGGGTCGTCGTTGGCGCCCGAAGAGAGCGCCCGGATGATGTCGAACGCCCCGAAGGCGAGCGGGCTCAACGGGATCTCCACGCCACCCGCAATCGCCGCATCGATCTCGCCGGCCCGGATCGCCCCGAGCGCCTCGCCGATCGCCACGGCCCCGGACGCGCAGGAATTCGCGGTCGAGAGGATCGGGCCGCGGACGTCAAGAGCGATCCCGAGATTGGCCGGAGCCGCCCCGCCGAAGACGGCCAGGGCGAGGTTCGGCGCAACCTGGCGGATCCCCTTCGCCATGTAGCGCTCGTGCTGCTCCTCGGCGTAGGCGATCCCGCCGAGCGCGCTGCCGAGATAGATCCCGATCCGCTCCGGGGAAGCGGCGCCCCCTTCACCCGGCCGGAGTCCACCATCCGCGAGCGCAAGCTGGCCGGCGACGAGACCGAACTGGCTGAACCGATCGAGTTGGCGGGAGGTCTTCGGCGGCATCCACGCCAGCGGATCGAAGTCGTCGATCTGGGCGGCGACCTGCGAGCGGAACGGCGACGGATCGAACCGATCGATACGCTTGACGGGCGACTTGCCCGCTCGAAGGCCGGCTCGGAACGCCTCGAGACCGGTCCCGGCGGCGGTGATGATCCCGATCCCGGTGATCCAGACGCGACTGCGATTGGGGCTCATGTCCGTTGATTCGCCGTGGATCCGGTCGCGGACTCATCCTGTGCCAGTGCTTCGGCGATCGCCTTGAATGTTGCCAGCGTCCGCGACGCGATCGGCCGGGTGAAGGCGCGATCGACGAACCAGGCCCAGCCCGGCATCCGAGGCTCGAATCGGTGGTCGATCGACACGCGAGAGCCCGTCTCGGTCGGCTCGATCCGCCAGGTGACGTCCATCCCGTTCGTCGCACCGCCGACGTGGACGAACCGCAGGCGGAGGGCCGCCGGCTCGTTCCACGTACGCGACCGCCAGGCAACCGGCAGCCCCAGGCCCAGGACGGGCACGAGCGGCCGGCGGGCGACCATCTCCGCCACGATCGTCTCGTCCGTTCCGCGCTCGACCGCCTTGATCCGGACGTAATGCGGCAGCAGTCGCGGCCAGCGCTCGACGTCGCGGGCGAGCCGGAAGACGAGCTGTGCCGGTGCGGCGACTTCGACCGACACCGTGCTCCTCATTGGCTCAGGTGCGGATAGGCCAACCCGACGGCGTACTCGGCAAGCTCGACGAGCCGGATCCCGGCGAGATCCCCCGGGGCGAACCAGGCACTGGTATCGGTCGAGCCGTCTATCTCGTCGCGAACCTCGCCGCCGACGATCCGCATCCAGTAGACGATCCCGATGAAGTGGAGGTCGCCCCCGCCTGCGAATCGCGACTCTCTGTAGACGTGAGAGAAGATTCCCGCGACCTCTTCGATCTCGCCGTCGAGACCGGTTTCCTCGCGCAGCTCGCGGATCGCTGCGACGTCCGGGTGCTCACCGAATTCGATGCCGCCGCCGGGCAGCGTCCAGGCCCCGACATCGACCTCGAGCGCGGACAGGCGGGCGAGGAGGATCCGGCCGTGTTCGTCGGCGCAGATCGAATAGGCACCGAGCCGGGTACGGCCTGCGGCCTCGGTTGGCTCCATGACGGCCGGATCGATCACGTTCGGGTGCTCACGGCCGGAGGAGGGCCGTCACGAACCGCGGGTCGAGCGCCTGCGAGGCGGGAACGAGGTCGCCCATCACGAGGCCCATCGTCTCACGAACGCCGGCACGCGAGGCGAGTCGCCGAGCGGCGAATTCGAACAAGACGGGCTGCCCGAGAAACGCCTGGACGAGAAGGCTGACCGCGTCCTTGGCGCGGAACCGAGCGGACATCGCGCGATCGTAGGCGGGCAGGCCATCGGGATCGCCTTGGAGGTGGCGATCGGCGGCCACGGCCGCCAGGCGAGCCGATACGAGCGCCCGGTGGAGACCCTCGCCGGTGAAGGGATCGAGGAAACCGGCGGCGTCGCCGACGAGGAGCCAACCGGGTCCGCTCCGCCGGGCCACCCGGTGCCCGATCGGCGCTGCGCCCTCGATCGGATCGCACCGCGGGGCCGTTTGCCAATCGATCGGATCGTCGGCGGCCGGCGGGATCGCCGCGAGGACGGCTGCGACCGTTCGTTCCGCGCCATCTGTGCGAAGGCGCGCCGCCCAGGCCCCGCCGAGCACGATGCCGACGTTGACGCGTCCTCCCGGCACCGGAGCCAGGCCGACATACCCGCCGTCGAACAGGATCATCCTGGCGTCGCGCAGCTCGTCCGGGTGTGGATCCGCGACGTGGAAGGTCAGCCCGACGCGGTCGCCGAGCCAGGTCTGTCGTGCGATGCCGAAGGACCGCGCGATCGTCGATCGGATCCCGTCGGCACCGACCACCAGCCGCGTCTCGATTTCGGCTTCGCCAGCCGGCCCGCGCACTGCGACCCTGCCGGCGTCAACGCCGAGCACGGTCGTCGCCGTGTGGACCGTCGCTCCCGCGGCGCGAGCGAGCTCGAGGAGCGCACCATCCACTGCGGGCCGATCGAAGCCGACGGCCGGCTCATGCAGCGATCCGTCGTCGCCGTAGGTCAGCCGGAACCGGGTTCCGTCGGGCGTCTCAACACGCATCGCCGGGATCGCCCGGGTCAGGGTCCGGAGCACCGGCTCGTCGAGGCCGAGCCGCCGCAGGGCCGCGACCGAAGCCGGCGAGCTGAACACCCCGCAGGCCCGCCAGCGCGGCTCGGGCGAGCGCTCGAGGACGACGACGTCGTGGCCGCGGCGCGCGAGCCGCGTCGCGAGGGCGGCACCGGCCGGTCCGCCACCGACGATCACGACATCCCGTTGCTCCATGACGGGAGCGTAGCCGGTCGGCCGTGCGGTTCAGCGGGCCACGATGGCGTAGCGATGGCGGGCGAACCCCGTGAACGCACGGATCGGATCGAGACCCGCCCGGCGGAGGAGCTCATCCATCTCTCGCCGGGTATATGCGCGGCGGACGGAGAGCGGCCCATCCGTCCGGGTGTAGCGACTGGCGGCCAGCGTGTGGGCGAGGACCCACGCCCCGATCCAGTACAGCCGCCCTCGGGCGAGGTCGTTGACCACGATACCGAGGCGCGAGACCCGCCGCAGCTCCGCCAGGAACGTGATGGCGTCGTCCGGGTCGAGATGGTGGATCACCATCGAGGTGTGGCCGACGTCGAACGAGGCGTCCGGCCACGACAAACGGAGGCCGTCGGCGAGCCCGAGCGTCAGGCCCGGGATGTGCCTGAGGGATGGTCGGATCGCGAGCGCCGCATCGAGGACCTCCTCGCGGCTGTCGGTCGCCGTCATGCCGAGCGACACGCCGCGCCGCCTGGCATCGGCCAGCAGCCGGGCGGGGATGTCGGCGGCTCCGGTCCCCACGTCGAGAACGGACCCGCCGCTGGGCAGCAACTCACGGACGGCTCGAATGGACAGCGACGCCCCGCCGGTCATCCGGTTGATGAAACTCAGGTCGCGCAGGTTCGCCTCGATGGCGGCAGGATCGGCGAGCGGGCCGTCGAGGAGCTCCTTCACGCCCGTCAGTCGATCCACCCGCGGAGACTAGCCGACCGGAGGTGCGATCTCTCCGGATCCGCGCACGATCAACCTGGTCTCGACAACCTGGGTCGTCGACGGCGAGCGGTCCCCGTCGAGCCGGCGGAACAGGATCTCGGCGGCCAACCGGCCGATTGCGCCAGGGTCCTGCGCGACGACCGTCACACCCGGATCGAGGAGATCCGCCAGCGGGAAGTCGTCGAATCCGACGAGCGCCACGTCGAACTGGCGGCGCAGGCCGCGGAGTGCGGCGAAGGCACCGATCCCCAGCACGTTCTGCGCGGCGAAGATCGCGGTCGGCGGGACGGCGAGACGGAGGAGCTCCTCGACCGCGGCCCGGGCCGCGTCGCCGCCCCGCAGATCGCGTCGTACGATCGAGGCGTCGACCGTAAGGCCCGCTCGCTCCATCGCGTCCACGTAGCCGGCGAATCGGTCTGCGGCGGTCGAGATCGTCGCCAGGTCGCCGAGGAAGCCAATCCGGCGGTGGCCACCGGCGAGGAGGTGCCGGACGCCGTCGGTCGCCCCGCTGCGATTGGCCGCGACGACCGCGTCAGCGTCGAGGTGGTTGGGCGGTCGGTCGACGAAGACGAGCGCGGTCCCGGCCCGCCGATCGGCCATCAGGTAGCCCTGGTCCGCGGCCGTCGGCGCGACGATCAGCCCGTCGACGCGGCGGGCGACGAACTCGCGGACGAGCGCGCGCTCACGCTCTGGGTCCTCGTCGACGCTTCCCGCGACGACCGTCACGCGGCGCGGTCGGGCGGCATCCTCGACCGCCCGGGTGACGGCCGCCGAATAGGGGTTGGCGAGATCCTCGAGGACCAGCCCGACGGTAGCGGTTTTGCCGTCACTCCGACGAAGGCTGCTGGCAGTCAGGTTGGGGCGGTAGTCGAGCTGCTCGATCGCGCGCTCCACCCGCGCAAGGAGATCCGCGGAGACTGCCGGCTCCGCATTGATGACCCGCGAGACGGTCTTCAAGCTGACACCGGCCAGCGCCGCGACGTCGCGCATGGTCGGCCTCGGGCGATCGATCGGACTACTCCCGTGGCGTTTCGATGACAAGGTTGTCACCTTTGGCATCGCCGGATCCTACAGGGGTGGTTCGTGACTTTGCAAGCACAATCTTGGTAACCAGTCTTGACATCGCGCCACCGTGGGGTTATAACGGCCTGACAACGTTGTCAGACAAGCCACCAGGGACGCCGACAACGTGAGAGGTCGGAGGAGGACCACGTGAACCAGTCCATTCTCGGCAAGCGGATCAAGGGCTCGGCGGCGGTCGTCGTCGCGGCCGTCCTCTTTGCCGCCTGTAGTTCGACCGGCGGCGGCAGCGCCGCCCCGGGAGGTTCATCCGCGGGCGGCTCGGCGCCGGCCGGCTCGGCCGCGGGCGGCTCGGCCGCGGGCGGCGCGATCGGCGTGACCCTGATCACGAAAAGCTCGGCATGACGCTGACGTCGGCCGCCGGCAAGGAAGACGGCGACACAGCCAGCCAGGTCGCCGCCATCGAGAACGCGATCTCGAAAGGCGACAAGGGCATCCTCATCACGCCATCCGGGCCCGATGTCAACCCGGCGATCAAGAAGGCGCGCGATGCCGGCCTCTTCGTCATCGCCCTCGACACGCCGCCAGATCCGGCCGACACCGTCGACATCACCTTCGCGACGGACAACTTCGAGGCAGGCAAGCTGATCGGCCAGTGGACGGCCGCCCAGCTCGCGGGCAAGGCTGCAACGATCGCCCTCCTCGACCTGTTCAGCGACAAGATCGTCTCGGTCGACTACAACCGCGACCAGGGTTTCCTGACCGGTATGGGGATCGACACGAAAGATCCGAAGAAGAACGGCGACGAGGCGAAGACCGGCAACTACAGCGGCGGCACGTACGAGATCGTCTGCAACCTCCCGACGCAGGGCGCCGAGGACGGGGGCCAGACCGCGATGGAGAACTGCCTCTCCAAGAACCCCAACATCAACGTCGTCTACACGATCAACGAGCCGGCCGCGAACGGCGCCAACAAGGCTCTCACCGCCGCCGGCAAGTCGGGCGTCACAATCGTCTCGGTCGATGGCGGCTGCGCCGGGGTCAATCTGGTCAAGACCGGCGTCATCGGCGCCACCTCGCAGCAGTACCCGCTGAAGATGGCCTCGCTCGGGGTCCAGGCGATCTACGACCTCGCCACGAGCGGCAAGAAGCCAGCCGTTTCGAGCGGGCTCGACTTCTACAACACCGGCGTCGCTCTTGTGACCGACAAGGCAGCCACCGGCGTGACCAGCATCTCGTCGGACGACGCCGCGAAGATCTGCTGGGGCTGATCAACACGCTCCTCCTCGCTCCACGGGGCGGCCGCCTCCGGCGGTCGCCCCGTTTTCTTTCCGCGGCCAGGACCGCGCCAGGCGATTGCATCGCGACCCGGCGGTCCAACTAGACTGATCCGCCTGAGCGCGGTATCGGTGCGCAGTTCGAGGCGGTAAGCATGTCTGACGTCCAGGCGACATCCGTCGATCCGGCCGAACGGCTGCTCCAGCGGATGACGCCGGTTCAGCGGGTTCACGGGATCCTCCATCGCTATCCGGCCCTCAGTCCGGCCGTCGTGCTCGTTCTCGCGGCCGTCGTCCTCGGTTCGCTCAACAACAGGTTCTTCCTCCCGTCGAACCTGTCGCTGGTGGCGCAGCAGGTCGCCGTCGTCGGTGGCCTTGCCGTCGGCCAGACGCTGATCATCCTGACGGCCGGCATCGATCTGTCGGTCGGGGCGATCATGGTCTTCACCTCGATCGTCATGGCCGGCAGCGCCGCCCACTTCGGCGTGCCGGGCCCGCTGGCACTCCTCGTGGGGCTGCTGGTCGGTACGCTTGCCGGCGGGCTCAATGGCCTGCTCGTGACGCGGCTCCGGCTGCCACCTTTCATCGTCACGCTCGGAACGCTGAACATCTTCACCGCGCTGACCCTGCTCGTTTCGAACGGCGCGTCGATCCAGGGCAAGGACATCCCGGACATCCTGCAGTGGACCGGCCTGCCGATCGCCGTCGGCCCGTTCCGGCTGACGACCGGCGTCCTGCTGATGCTGGCGATGTATGTCATCGCGACCTACGTTCTTCGCAACACCGCTTTTGGGCGCCACATCTACGCGGTCGGTGACGATCGTGAGGCGGCTCGACTGGCGGGCATCGCCGTCAACCGGATCCTCTTGTCGGCCTACCTCGCCGCCGGCTTCATCTTCGCCGTGACAGCCTGGATCCTGATCGGGCGGGTCGGCGCCGCCAGTCCGAACGCTGCGACCGACGCCAACCTCGACAGCATCACAGCCGTCGTCATCGGCGGGACGAGCCTGTTCGGTGGCCGCGGGATCATCATCGGCAGCCTTCTGGGGGCGTTGATCGTCGGCGTTTTCCGAAACGGCCTCGCCCTGGCCGGTGTCGACGTCCTCTATCAGACGCTCGTCGTCGGCGTCCTCGTCATCGTCGCCGTCTCGACCGACCAGTGGATCCGGAGGGTTCGCGCATGACGGCCGACGTGGCTCCCGCGACTGCCCCCGTCGAGGAGAGTCGCCAGCCGATCATCGAGGCCCGCGGCCTGATCAAGACGTTCGGTCGGGTGGTCGGCCTCGACGGGACGGATTTCGAGCTGTACCCGGGCGAGGTCCTCGCGGTCATCGGCGACAACGGCGCCGGGAAATCGACGCTGATCAAGTGCCTGTCAGGGGCGATGGTCGCCGATGCAGGGGAGATCCTGATCGAGGGCCAGGAGACGGTCTTCCGCCGGCCGCAGGACGCCCGCGCCGCGGGCATCGAGACCGTCTACCAGTCGCTGGCCGTCGCGCCGGCTCTCGACATCGCCAGCAACATGTTCCTCGGTCGCGAGATCCGCCGGTCGGGCCCGCTCGGCAGCATCCTCCGGATGCTCGACCACGGGCGGATGCGGTCGATGGCCAAGAAGCAGCTCCAGGATCTCGGGATCGGCACGCTCCAGTCGATCACCCAGGCCGTCGAGACACTGTCCGGCGGGCAGCGCCAGGCCGTCGCCGTCGCCCGGGCCGCCGCCTTCGGCAGCAAGGTGATCATCCTCGACGAGCCGACCGCCGCCCTCGGGGTCCGCGAGACCGGCCAGGTCCTGAAGCTGATCCGCGACCTCCGCGATCGCGGCCTGCCGGTGATCCTCATCAGCCACAACATGCCGAATGTCTTCGAAGTGGCGGACCGGATCCACATCCAGCGACTCGGCCGGCGGGTGGCCGTCGTGACGCCGACATCGCACACCCCGTCGGACGCGGTGGCCATCAT
>WNGI01006196.1_pt1 | contig 10835 bp, 9 predicted proteins | sample 5400621 | NCBI WGS metagenome assembly WNGI01 (sample SAMN13153374, study PRJNA577476) | soil metagenome | isolation source: 20 cm soil or saprolite under Garry oak tree replicate 1 | place: USA:California | collected 2016-06-15 | reverse complement strand
TTTGCTTACGACGGCACGGTGGAACCCCCGGCGGAAACAGTCACCATCCCATGGGACGGGCTTCTAATCGATGCGCTGGAACGGCAAAAGCTCCGTAAGCTGATCCAGCAGCGCGCTTGAAGTTGCAGCTGCCGGTGTGGAGCTAACCTTTTTATGCGATCAGTTACGTTAGCCTACGGCGCGATGAGAATCGCGCTTTTGTTTGCTTTCTTTTTGCTCTGGGCCACTCATCTGCAGGGGCAAATCCAAGTCGACCTGAAACTGCCACGTTTGCAATTCATCGCCTACGAGCCAGTCATCGCTACTCTTGGTGTCACAAATCTAGCCGGACGCGACGTTGATCTGCACGATGCCGACGGGCAGACTTGGTTCGACTTCGAGATAACCGGAGCAGAAGGCCAACCGATTGGGCCGGTGAAGACAACAAGTGAACAACCGCCGCTCAAAATCGAAGCCGGCAAGAGAGTGACGCGGAAAATCAATCTGACGCCGCTTTATCAAGTGCACGATTTCGGCACTTACCACGTTCGGGCCCACATTTATTTCGCCGATTTGAGCAAGTTTTTTTATTCGCAAACAAAGGTGTTCGAAGTCACTGATGCACGGCCGATCTGGCAAAGGACCGTCGGCATCCCAGAGGGAATACCAGCACTTGGTGGGGTCCGCACTTATTCGCTCCTCACGAACCGTTTTCCCGACCACACCTCCCTCTATGTGCGGGTCGAAGACAAAGAGACCGGGATTGTCTATGCGACTTACTCGTTAGGACGAATTCTCTCCTTTGATGAGCCGAAAGCGGAACTCGATCGAGCTAATAGGCTCCATGTTCTGCATTGTGCCGCGCCCAGAAGCTGGGCCTACTCGCAGATTGGGCTGAACGGCGAACTTCTTGCTCACTCGTCTTTCATGGAAGCAAAAACAAGGCCCCGTCTAACCCACGTGTCTGATGGCGACGTTACGGTCCGGGGAGGAACGATTGAGACCCCGACTGCCGAGCCGGAACGAAATGCGGCTCCGAAATTGTCCGGTCGGCCACCTGAAATGCCTAAAGAGTAAATATGTGGCGGCGCCTCTGCTATGTCGGTTTCGGCATCTCGATAATGTGCCTGGCGGCCTCAGCCTTTGCTCTCTCCTCGTCCGGCGACAAAGCGCGGGGAGGACGCGCCTCCACGTCGACTACCACTGTGCGAAGGGCAGAACCCGTGGAACCGGTTGAGGCTTTCGGTCCTCGCGATGTTAGCTCACAGAGTTCGCGACCATCGACCATCATCGTTATCGATGCCGGCCACGGTGGGTTTGATCGCGGAGGGATTCCAGGTCAACGCGTCGCCGAAAAAACGATGACGCTGGATGTAGCGCAACGCCTTAAAGCCGTCCTCATTGCCCGCGAATATCGCGTGGTCATGACCCGCGATAGCGACGTATTCGTTCCGCTGCCGAACCGGATCGCGCTTGCCAACTCATACCGCGACGCAATTTTTGTCTGTATTCACTTCAACTCCGCCACACGCCGAGGGGCAAATGGCATCGAGACGTATTTCTATAACCATGACAGCCTGCCACTCGCCTCCGCCATTCATTACTACGTCGCCGGAGGAGCGCCCTCGCCGAATCGCGGCGTTCGTCGCCGTGGTTACTACGTTCTCCGAAAAGCAAGAGTTCCAGCTGTGCTGGTGGAATGTGGCTTTCTGACTAACCCAAACGACGCTGAATACGCTCAACTCGGAAGCTATCGGCAACAACTTGCGGAAGAAATAGCGCGCGGAATCCGCAGCCGCGGAAGCGTGGTTAGCACAGCCAGTTCTACGCGCCTCGCGGCCAACTCCGCAGCTGTGCCGCTGCAGCCTTTCATCGATCAAACCCGCATTCGCGATCCCGATCTCTCCCGTTCCAAGCATTCGAAACGATCTTCGAAATCGAAATCATCAAAGAGGAGAAAAAAAACGTCTATGGCATCGAATGATTCGGACCTAGAAAAAGCGAGCAGTTCGAAAAAAGGCGCGAAAAAGCATTCGCGAAGCAGCGATAACGAGAACGGCGATAGCAGCAGAAAACAAAAGTCGGCTTCAAACACCACGGAGGATTGATTGGACTCGCCAATCGTAAGCTCCGCACAAATGCGGGAGGCGGAAGAAGCGGCCTTCGCGCGCGGCGTTAAGGTCGAAGCCCTGATGGATCAAGCTGGCGCCGGAGTTGCGCGCGCCGTTCAGGAGTTTTTTCCTTACGCCGGAACGTGCATTGTTTACGCGGGCAAAGGCCACAATGGCGGCGATGCTTTGGTGGCGGCCGCGTGTCTGAAGCGAGCCGGGTGGAAAATCGACATTCGCGTGGTCTTTTCGGAGGAAGATTGCAGTGAGTTAACGCGCAAGAAACTGCAAGCTTTGCGCGAGACGGAAAGCGGAATGGACCTCGGTGGCCCGAGTCCGAGCTCGCCCGGGGACGAGTGTTCCCAACTGGCGAGCGAATTCGCGGCGCTGAGGCCCCTCCCACATCCCCCCACAATTGTTCTCGATGGGTTACTTGGGCTGGGCGCAAAGGAACTCCTGCGCGAACCGATCCGCGCCGCCGCTAAGGAAATAAATCGGCTTCGTCACCAAGAGCATGTATTTGTTTTCGCCGTCGATCTGCCCACTGGCTTGAATGGGGATTCCGGCGAAACCGATCCCGAAGATTGCGTCATTGCCGATTTCACCATCACGATCGGCTTCGCCAAGCATGGTCTAATAGTCGACACCGCGCTCGATTTTGTTGGTCGACTCGAAGTTGTTTCTCTGCCTGATCTTACGGCAAGCGAAATTGTCGCCAACGAACTTCTCGCAACGACCCGCTCGCTCCGGTCTCTTTTACCGCGCCGTAAATTTGGCTCATATAAAAATCAATTTGGCCGGATCGGTGTCGTCGCCGGTTCGGAGGGGTTTATTGGCGCCGCCATCATGACCACGGAAGGCGCATTGCGTGCTGGCGCTGGTCTGGTGGAAGTTTTCGTTCCGAAGGAGATTTATTTCGCGGTCGCCGCAGTTGCCCCTGCTGAAGCGATGGTAAAACCAATCCGCTCATTTCGGGATTTGCCCGAAACAGGCGTCGATGCGTGGGCAGTCGGCCCAGGCTTGGGAAAAGAGCGCGCGCCTGAAATTCTTAAACTAATCGAAAACGCTGACAAACCGATGGTGGTTGATGCCGACGGTTTGAATGCTCTCGCCGCCAAGCGGGAGATACTACGAACCTGCCGGGGATCACGCCTTCTCACTCCGCATCCCGGCGAAATGAAGCGGTTGTTTGATACGGGCAAAATGTCTCGCGCGGGGATAGCCAGAAACTTCTGCGAACAATTTCCAATAACGCTTTTGCTTAAAGGCAGCCGGACCATCGTCTGTGAGCGGGATCGACGACTCAGTTACAATTCTACCGGAAATCCAGGTATGGCGACCGGTGGAATGGGCGACGTTCTGACAGGGGTTTGCGCCGGACTAATTGGGCGCGGCCTGTCTCTGTACGATGCGGCTCGCATAGGTGCCTGGGCCTGCGGTCGCGCCGCGGAGTGGGCGATCTTTCAGGCAGGCGCGAGCGAGGAATCGCTGCTGCCACGCGACGCGCTCGCTCATCTTGGTGACGCCTTTAATGATTTGCGAAACCCGCTGATCTGACCGAAGCGGTTGAATCACATGCCTATTTACTCAGAAAGCACTCCCATGGAAGCACGCGCTCCGGCCGGCGAGAGCTTTTGGAGTCGAGTGAAAAAGGCGCTCGGCCCCGTTGCAGTGGTCGGCGTTATCATCGCGAAATTTTTCGCGAAGCTAAAATTTGTCGTTCTCCCCCTCCTGAAGTTTCTGCCGATTATTCTGAAATCCGGCGGCACTATGCTGTTGACGATTTGGGTTTACACCCAGATCTGGGGATGGCAATTCGCCCTCGGCTTTGTTCTGCTCCTGCTTGTCCATGAATGCGGTCATCTTCTGGTCGCAAAAAAATTTGGACTTAAAGTTGGCGCACCTGTTTTTATCCCGTTCATGGGCGCGTTCATTGCCCTGAAAGAAGCTCCGCGCAACGCCTGGATAGAAGCGTGCGTCGGAATTGGCGGACCGATCCTCGGCTCCGTCGGTGCGCTCTTCTGCAACTTGCTCGGCGAAATTTTCGACGCCCCGGTTTTCGTCGCCCTGGCGTCGTTTGGCTATCTTCTGAACCTGTTTAATCTGACCCCGGTGGGCATGCTTGACGGCGGTCGCATTGTTTCTGCCCTGTCACGGTGGCTTTGGTTGCCCGGTTTTGCCGTGCTGCTCTGGTTTGGCTGGAAGTATCCGAACTTTGTGGTGTGGTTGATGATCATTCTGTCGGTGCCGCGCGTCATCTCGCTGTTTCGCAAACGCACTGAGGAAGAACGACGTTATTACGAAGTCGCGCCGGCACAACGATGGACGATGTCCATTTTATACTTCGGTTTGATTATCACGCTCATTCTCGGGATGGGGCTGGCCGAACGAGACTTACACAGACAGGGTGTGCCGACTCACAGCCATGAGCGCAACACGGTTATACAATAATGCGCCATCGGTTACGCTTAGCGGTGTTCAGCGGTTGCCGGCAGCGATCAACTTCTGAAAACGCGGATCATCCCGGAGCGGGTCCCATTCCCAACGATATTTCAGGTCGTTAACCGTGATGCTATAATCGACGCTGTCGACTGCTCCGGGGGTCTTCAGCAATCGCTCAATGAGCGGAAGCGCGAGATCTTTTTCCTCCACACGCGCGTAGATCAGCGCAAGGTAACTGTTCATGATCGCGCCGTCGTAAGCGTCTTTTGATTCCGGCTTAAGCTCAACGGCGCGGCGGCCTTCGCGTATTGCCTCGTCCTTGCGCCCCATAAAGGCGTACAACCAGCCGAGGTTAGCGTGCCGGTCGGCGCTCTCCGGCGCTTCTTTCAGGGCCGCCTCGAAAGCAGGCCTCGCCTGTTCGAACGCCTTTTGCGCATTTGCGCGGTCGCCCTGTGCGAGATAAATGCAGCCTTCGAAAAAGATTTTCGGAGTCGGTGCGCTGTTCGTATAAGAAATCTCGTTCACCGACGAAGCTTCTAGGACGTTCTTGGCCGTGGAATAATCCCGTTGCAGCATCGCGACGTCCCATCGGCAACTAGTGATAACGCCGTCTGGATCGACGCCTGAAGGAACTTGATCCGCGAGCGACTTCAACAGCTTCGTATCGCCTTTCCACCAAAAATCGATGTAACCACTTTGAATTTTCGCGACCAGCGAAGCCGGCGCCATCGCCCGCATTTGTTCAGCCGCACGCGACGCATCGGGCCAGCGCCGGAGCGCCGTATTCGTAAAAACAATATTGCGTACAATGTTCGGATCTTGTGGATCTATTTTCCGGTTCCTTTCAAACGCTTGCAGCGCCTCTTCCCACCGGCCTTGTCGCCTCTTGATTGAGGCGATCAATGCGCCCACGTCGGCATTGTTTGGCGATAAACGCAACGCGGTGTCGAATTCCTGAAGGGCACGATCGTAATCGCCATCGATCCAGTATATGCATTGACCAAGGGCGAGGTGTGCTTCCGCCAGATCCGGTTGCAGTCGTAAAGCCATCTCGGTTTCGGCGCGCGCCCGCTGTTTCCGACTCTCCAGCGGCTCGTAAAAATGAAAAATCTGCGCACATGTCGACGCCAATCGAGCGTGGGCAAGAGCAAAATTCGGATCGAGCGTGATCGCTTGCAGGTACAATTGCTCCGCTCGGTTATAGTCTTCCAGCAAAGTATCCGGATTACGCTCGATCTGATTGGCCCGAAGATAAACAACGTAGGCCTCACTGTTGCCGGTTGGCTTTCTCTCGATCCGCGCCTTTTCTTCCGGACTTAAGGTAACGCGGAGAGCGTCTGCAATTTCACCGGCCAGCTCTCCCTGTAGGCCAAGCGAATCGGCCAAGGTGCGGGCGTAACGATTTGCCCAGAGATGTCAATCATTGCGTGCGTCGATCAGTTGCACGTTAACGACGACCTGGTCGCCTTCTCGCCGAACGCTCCCTTCGAGAACATTTGCCACACCGAGCGCTTTGCCAACATCGCGCAGATTTCGCGCGGCGACATCACGAAACTGCATGACTGACGAACGACTGATCACCTTGAGATCTTTGATCTTGGCCAGGCTGGTCAGGATATCGTCCTGAATACCGTCGGCGAAAAAGGCGTTCTCCTTGTCATCGCTAAAATTTTCAAAGGGTAGGACCGCAATGCTTTTTTCGGCCGCTTGAAATATGAGGGTTCCGTATCGAGAAAGAATAAAAATGCCAAACGCGGCGAATGTCGCGAGAAGTGCCCCGGCCGTGATTAGGACTGTTCGGCGGCGAAAAACCGACGGTGGGCGAATGGCAGCCGCGGCGACCGCACGTTCTTCCCGTTCCTTTTTGATTTTCTCGGGTAATTCGGGATTTCCCAGCTCATCGGTATACAAGTTTACGATGGAGATACTGACGCCGTGCTTCACCGCGCACTCACCAAGGTCGTGCAGATGCGGCTGCCAGTGGCGCGATTGGGCCAGATCTTCGGCCACGCGCTTTGAAAGGAGAATGTGCCCGCCATCGGCGCAATCCATGACGCGCTGCGCCATATTAATTCCGGCACCCGCAATGGTTGGTCGATCGTTAACATCTCTCAGCTGATTGATCGGACCGCTATTAATTCCCATGCGCAGTTGGATGTCGGGATGACTTTTTACCGCCTGGCTGATCTCTAACGCACATTGAACAGGTGCTTCCGGACTGTTGAGGAAGACGAGCGCCATTCCATCGCCGACGGGAAGCCGGATTAGCTTGCCGGCTGCTTCGGCGGCGCGGAAGTGCTCAGTGTTTCGCACGATTTCACTGAGCTGCTGCTGAATTTCCCTTTGATCGTTGATCAGCAGCTTCGAATAGCCGACCACGTCCATGAACAAGACGTGCCCGATCTCGAGATCGAATTCCGATTTCGGTTCGACAGGCATTGATTTTTCGAGCGGGTTAGCGCGAACCGACTTTCTCCGCAATGATCAGACTGCGCCAGCGGAATCTCAACCGGCGCAAGAACTAACATACTTCTGCGCAACATACGCAATGCCAGGGTGGTCTTTTGCAACTGAGCGCGGGCGGCTTTCGGCCGAGGACGCGCAGTGCTATTTTGCTGGATGCCGTTTCAGCTCGAATCGAATTACAAGCCGCGCGGTGATCAGGCGCAGGCGATTGCCAAGCTAACAAAATCGCTCCAGGCCGGAAACCGGCATCAAACGCTGCTCGGTGTTACTGGCTCGGGAAAGACCTTCACCATGGCCAACGTTATTCGTGAGCTCGAGCGGCCAACCCTGGTCGTTTCGCACAACAAAACCCTGGCGGCCCAGCTTTACTCCGAATTCAAACAATTCTTCCCCCGCAATGCCGTCGAATATTTCGTCAGTTATTTCGATTACTACCAGCCGGAAGCTTACATTCCGCGTTCCGACACCTATATCGAGAAGGATTCGTCGATCAACGAAGAGATCGAACGCTTGCGCCTTTCCGCCACCAGCGCGCTCTTATCGCGTCGCGACACCATCGTCGTGGCGAGCGTTTCCTGCATCTACGGCATCACTTCACCGGAGGATTATTTGAATATGCTGCTGACCGTCAAACGTGGTCAGCAGATTAGCCGCGAAGCGGTGCTCGGTCGCTTGATCGACATGCTCTACGAGCGCAATGACATGAATTTTACTCGTGGACGGTTTCGTGTACGCGGCGATGTGGTTGAAATTTATCCGGCAACGGCTGACGAAGAGGCCATCCGGCTTGAGTTTTTCGGAGACGAAATCGACGCGATCAAACGCTTCGATCCATTGACGGGTCACGCTCGCGATTCGTTAAGCGTAATTACCTTTTACCCAGCAAAACAATTCGTCACCCCGGCTGATAAACTCAACCGCGCACTGCGTTCTATTCGCAATGAACTGGAGCATCGCATCGTCGAACTGGAAGCCCAGGGGAAACTCCTCGAAGCGCAGCGACTCCGCATGCGAACAGAGTACGATCTCGAAATGCTGCAGGAGATGGGCTTCTGCAATGGAATCGAGAATTATTCGCGCCATCTATCAGGGCGTCCACCAGGATCGAAACCGTACACACTCATCGATTTCTTCCCGAAAGATTTTCTGCTCGTGGTCGACGAATCGCACGCCACCATTCCGCAAATCGGCGGCATGTACGAAGGCGATCGCTCGCGCAAAACCGTGTTGGTCGAATATGGATTTCGTTTACCGAGCGCGCTCGATAACCGGCCGCTCAATTTCAAGGAGTTCATGAAACTGACGAACCAAATCGTCTACGTGAGCGCAACCCCGGCCGAGTTTGAGATTCAAAACAGCGTGGTGGGGAATACTGGTTACGTCCCACACAAACGTAGTCGCATCGGGGAAGATGAGTTGGTGCCATTTGTCCTGCCAGGCGGAAAACGCCCAACGCCCAACGCCCAACGCCCAACGCCCAATTCAGAAGTGCATATATCACGAACAGATCAACCACCCGAGAAATTCGACGTGCACACTCCGGGCGCGCCGCTTGTGGTTGAGCAGATCATTCGACCAACCGGGTTGCTCGACCCGAAAATCACGATCAAACCACTGAAACATCAGATCGACGACACCATCGAGCTTTGCCGCCAACGCGTGGAAAAGAACGAGCGCGTCCTGGTCACGACTTTGACCAAACGCACGGCCGAAGACCTGGCCGATTATTTGCGCGATGTCGGTCTGAAGGTTCGGTATCTCCACAGCGACATCGACACAATTGAGCGTGTCGAAATCTTGCGCGGTTTGCGCGCCGCTGATTTCGATATTCTCGTCGGCATCAACTTGCTCAGAGAAGGACTTGATCTGCCCGAAGTCTCCCTTGTCTGCATCCTGGATGCGGACAAGGAAGGTTTCTTACGCAGCCAGACCTCACTTATTCAAACCGCTGGTCGCGCCGCCCGGCACGTTAATGGTGAGGTCGTTTTGTTCGCCGACCAGGTCACCCAAAGCATGGAAGCGCTAATGTCGATTTCGGAATATCGGCGCGCCAAACAGATGGAATACAACGAAAAGCACGGCATCACTCCGCAGACTGTCCGTCGCGCCGTTCAGGAAAGTTTGCACACAATTTTGCGCGGTCGCGAAATAGAATCCTCCGTCATTCGTGAAGCTGGCGGCGACTTCAACGTGACCGAACTCCTGCGCGAGCTCGAAGATGAAATGCAACGCGCTTCGGCCAACCTGGAATTCGAACGCGCCGCATTGTTGCGCGACCAAATCATGGAAGTGAAAAGCGGCACCGGTATTTTAAAGATCGAATCGAAACGGAGGCCGATTAAGTACACGCGCAACGCTGGACGGCGGAGATCGCGGGTATAACCGTCCCGCCGTTCCCGCGCTGTCATCCCGGGGCGCGCAGACGCCGAGGGATCTCCCACTCGAAGCTTGGACTATCACCCGCCGTCGCGTGATCAATCACCGAATGTGAGATCCCTCGCTCCGCTCGGGATGACATGTTCATAAGCGATCCGCACTATCTCTCGCATAAGACTAGCTGCGGAACAGCTCATGCGAATTGGTTTGAAGCTTGGAGGTTTTTTGCTCGTTGCAACATCGATTGTGTCAGCAGCGGATGATCCGGTCCCGATCGGCCTCAATGCCTTACCCGAAGTGGAGTTCTCGCAGCTCAGCCAGCGCGACCCAAACCCGCTCGGCGAAAAAGCACTCGCGAGCCATCCCGGAGAATGGAAACACGGCGAAACCGACCATTTTATCTATCATTTCGTTCATAGCTATGTGGTCACACCGATTTCAGTAGAAGCGGAGTTTCATTACCGCGTTGTGGCCAAAGAGTTGGAACGCGAGCCGCCTGCCGGCGACACCAAATCCCACATCTATATTTTCGAAAACCCGACCGAATGGCACCAATTTCAAGCCTTCGGCAAACTCGAACCCTGGACAGGTGGAATTCATTCGGCAGGAAGCCTCTTCATTCAACGCAATCCATCCTACAAATTTTCGGGAAATGTCTTGGGGCACGAAATTGTGCATCTCGTCCTCCACCGGTTTTACCCCGACGGCATGCCGTGTTGGTTGGACGAAGGATTTGCGCAATATGTGTCCAAGGGCGCACATGCGAGTTACCAGCGCGCGCGTGGTTACATTTCCAAACCGCACTCGCAGGCACTAGAAGCGGAAGCGTTAATCCCGCTGGGAACACTTACGATGATCACGCATCCGCCGTCGGAGAACGTGGAAACTTTTTACGACGAATCGGAGCGCCTGGTGCGCTTCCTCGCTTCCACCGATAAATCGAGCTTCCTGACGCTGCTTGACGCACTCGGGCGACATCAACCGTTCGAGACAGCGATTCTTCGAATTTATGGCCGAAGCTTCGCCAGTTTGTCCGCACTGGAAGAGAAATTCCGGGAATACGCTTCGAAAGATTTCGGGACTACTTTGCAACAGGTAGGCGATGCCTCGCCGTAAGGCAGGCTTCCAGCCTATTTGCCATTCGGCGTCGAAAAGTCTGCCAATCAAACATTGCCAAGGGAGCAAGTCGGCATGACGAGACAGGCAAGATGCCTATGTTTACGCCAGTGGCTTCTCCGAAAACAAAAAGTAAACCCAAAGCGGCCACTGCTAACATCTACGCCGTTGTCGGCTCTGATGAAGCGGAGGTGAAGCGCGTTGCCGCTGATCTTGCCGCTGAATTAACGCCTCCAGATGCGGGCGACTTCGGTTTGGAAATAGTCGACGGCTGCGCAGACAATACCGAACAAGCTGCGTCGCGGGTCCGATCGGCCATCGAAGCTCTGCAAACGCTGCCCTTCTTCG